>Ga0208013_1001513_pt1 | contig 10717 bp, 7 predicted proteins | sample 16_taG_FD_184091 | JGI IMG/M metagenome (GOLD analysis project Ga0208013, IMG submission 184091) | Marine viral communities from the Subarctic Pacific Ocean - 16_ETSP_OMZ_AT15313 metaG (SPAdes) (version 2) | ecosystem: Environmental > Aquatic > Marine > Oceanic | place: Pacific Ocean | collected...
AAAAAGAATTTTAGGCGGGGAAAGCGAGAGTGGAACCCGCCTAGGATGCAATGACAAAGAAATTAGATAAACCAAAACTTGTCTTACATTTTAAAAGTGGAAATCATATTTATAGATACGTTTTGGTAGACAGATTTAAAAACGATAATAAGTATCATTATGGTTTTGATACTAAAGAAGAATTAACAGAAGCAGAAATATTTGCTTTAACAAAACCAAGAACATTAAGAAGAAAATATATAATTAAAAAGGATTAACATGGCATCAGTAGTACAAATTTGTAATTCAGCATTAAATCAATTAGGAGCTAGTTCTATTACAGCTCTTACTGAAAATTCTAAAAATGCAAGAATATGCAACGAAAGATATGAAACAGTTAGAGATGCAGTTTATAGATCTCATCCTTGGAACTGTTTAATTAAAAGAGTTCAATTAGCGCAAGATAGTGATACTCCAGCTTGGGGTTTTACTTATCAATATACTTTACCATCAGATTGCTTGCGTGTTTTACAAATTAAAGATTACAATTCAGATTACAAAATTGAAGGTAGAAAATTATTAATAGGCGAAAGTGAAGTCTATTTAATTTATTTAGCCATAGAAACAGATGTCAACCAATTAGATATTTTGTTAAGAGAAACTATATCAGCTTATTTAGCACAAGATATAGCTTATGCCATAACATCTAATTTACAAGTTGCAAAACTTATGGCAGAAAAATACCAAGCAAAATTATCTGAAGCAAGACATACAGACGCAAGTGAAGGTTACAATACTGATCCTAGTGTTGGACCAACCGATCAAATAATAACTGAAGATTTTATAACAAGTAGATACTAAATATGCCTAAACAACTTTTAAGCATACCGAGCTTTACGGCTGGGGAGCTTTCATCCTCTATGGAGGGTAGAACAGATTTTGCAAAATATTTTAATGGTGCAAGTAACATTGAAAATTTTGTTGTATTACCACATGGTCCAGTAACGAGACGACCAGGTACTTATTTTGTATCTGAAATTAAAACATCTGCTAATTCAACAAGATTAATTCCATTTTCATTTTCAACTGAACAAACTTACGTTTTAGAATTTGGAAATCAATATATTCGTTTCTTTAAAGATAATGGTCAAATTACAGAAGGCGACAAAACTATTACTGCTATTACTAAAGCTAATCCAGCTGTAGTTACATCTAGTTCACATGGTTATTCTAATGGGGATTTTGTAAATATATCAGCTGTTGTTGGTATGACAGAAGTAAATGGTAAAACATTTAAAGTTGCTGATAAAACAACTAATACTTTTGAATTACAAGATATAGATGGAAACGATATTAATTCATCTTCTTATACAACTTATTCTTCAGCGGGTACTGCTAATAAAATTTATCAAATCACAACTGAATATACTACAGCACAACTCTTCGATTTAAAATTCGCACAATCAGCAGATGTTATGTATATCTGCCACAGCTCCCATGAAGTAATGAAACTTTCAAGAACGGGTCATACTTCCTGGACATTAACAGAAGTAGATTTTGCAGAGACGGGACCCTATATGGATGCCAATACTACAACAACTACTTTAACACCAGCATCATCTGGTACAGGAACAAGTGTTAATATAACAGCTAGTGCAATTGTTGGAATTAATGGTGGTACAGGATTTCAAACTACAGATGTAGGAAGAATTTTAAAATTTAATAGTGGCGAGGCAGTAATTACAGGGAGAACTAATACTACAGTTGTAGTCTGCACAATCACTAAAGCCTTTACTAATACCGATGCAACCGCATCTTTTCAACTTGGTTCCTTTTCAGATACCACGGGTCATCCATCTTCCGTTTCTTTCTTTGAACAAAGATTAGTATTTGCCGCAACAACAGATCAACCTCAAACAATGTTTTTCTCAAAATCTGGAGATTATGAGAATATGACATCTGGGACAGATGCTGACGATGCTATGGTTTATACTATTGCATCAAATCAAGTTAATGCGATTAAATCTTTAAAAGCTACAAGAACTTTAATTTGTATGACAACGGGTGGCGAATATGCTGTTAGCTCCGGTTCTTCACAAGATGCTATTACTCCAACAAATATAAATATTAGAAAACAATCAAACTATGGTTCAGCGGGAGTAGATGCTTTATCTATTGGTAACGCAACTATTTTCTTACAACGTGCTAAAAGAAAAGTAAGAGAGCTTGCTTATAACTTTGATACTGATGGTTATGTTGCACCAGACTTAACAATTTTGGCGGATCATATTACAGAAAGTGGCGTAGTGCAAATGGATTATCAGCAAGAACCTTATTCTGTAGTTTGGGGAGCAAGAACAGATGGAGTGCTATCTGGTTTAACTTATAATAGATTAGAAAATGTTGTTGCCTGGCACAGACATATTATAGGTGGAAAATCAGACACAACTAAAAATATTATTCATCAACAAATTTCTTTTACATCAAATACAACAGTTGTTAATACAACTAACAACACAATAACTTTAACATCACACGGATTATCTACTGGCGATCCAGTTTATTATTATGCAGCATCAAATATTATTGGTGGATTAAATAATTCAACATTATATTATACTATCGCATCAGATAGTAATACAATCAAATTAGCAACAACAGCTACTAACGCTACCGCTGGAACTGCCATATCTTTTACTTCAGCTCCAAGTTCAGACACAACTCAATACATTTATCAAGGTGTTAATATTTCATCTAATTTTATTTATTCAGTTTCTCATGGTTTTACTACTGGAGATATTTTTTATTATGATAACACAGGAACATCTATTGGAGGTTTATCTGAAAATACAAAATACTACATTGAAAAAATAGATGACAATCAATTTAAACTTTATTCAGATAAAACTTTAGGAACAGCTGTTAGTTTAACTTCAGCTCATACATCAGAGCAAACAGATAATATTTTAACTCATGCTAAAGTAGAAAGTGTTGCTGTAATAGATGGCGATAGCGATGAAGATCAAGTTTGGGTTATTGTTAAAAGATGGATTAATGGAGCTGTAAGAAGATATGTGGAATATTTTACTCCATTTGATTTCAATGAAGATTTAACTGCATTCCATTATTTAGATAGTGGTTTAAGTTATACGGGAGATTTAACTTCAAGTCTTTCTGGTTTAGATCACTTAGAAGGAGAAGTGGTTGATACTATTGGAGAAGGCTCAGCTCAAAATTCAAAAACAGTTTCAAGCGGAGCTATAACATTAAGTAATTCTACTGAACAAGCTAAAGTTGGTTTGTTATATACATCCGATTTACAAACAATGAGATTAGACGAAGGTTATACAGAAACAACTCAAACTAAAACTAAAAGAATTTATGACTTATCAGTTAGATTTCAAAATACAGTTGGAGCAAGTGTTGGACCCAATGCTGCCAACTTAACAGCAATAGATTTTAGATCTAGTGGATCTCCTATGGATTTACCCATTCCTTTATTTACAGGAGATAAGTCTATTGAATTTGATACAGATTATGGAACAGAAGGCTTGGTTTATGTGCAACAACCACAAGCTCTACCTATGACAATTTTAGGAATTTATCCTAGATTGGAGACAGAAAGTGTCTGATGTAGTTATTGTTCCTTTTGAAAATAAGCACGCTGAACAAATATTAGAACAAGGCTTAAATAGCGAATTTTTAGAATTAAAACCAGAGCATAGAAAATATGCCTATTTTTTAAAAGAAGTTGGTATGTCGTTTACGGGTCTAGTTAATAACAAACCTATTGCGGCTGGAGGTGTCTTTCATCTCTGGGATGGCGTTGCCGAGGGGTGGGTCTTAGCAACAAAAGATATTTATAAATATCCTATTTTTTGTGCTAAACACATTAAACAACGAACCGAAATAATTTTAAAAGCTAATAAAATAAAAAGAATACAAACTTCCGTAAAAGCTGATTGCGATGTGGCATTAAGATTTGCCAAGTGGTTAGGTTTTAAAAAAGAAGGATTAATGGAAAGTTATGGTCCAGATGGATCTGACTTTGTAAGATTTGCAAGGATAATGAAATGAGTTTTTTTGGAGATATATTTGGTGGTAAAGCTGCTCAAGCAGCAGCAAATTATAATGCTAAAATCATGGAACGTAACGCCAAGATTAAAGAGCAAGAAGCTGAACAGATTATGTCTGTTCATAATAATTATAGCTTACCTAAATTTGACAGAACAGTTGACCAGATCCAGGGACAAACAACAGTAGCTTATTTATCTAGCGGAGCTGCATACTCTGGAACTGTTATTGAAGCCTTGTATACTCAAGAATTAGAGCTGCAAACCGATAGAGATATTATGACATACAATGCAGAAAACGCTAGAGATCAAAAAGAAAACGAGGCAATTCAAATGAGAGCTGATGCGGATCTTTCAAGATGGCGTGGTAAAGTTGCTAAGAAAGCATCTTACTATGCTGCTGGAGCAAGTTTATTAAACACAGCACTAATGGGTAAAACAGCGGGGATATACTAATGGCAATAAAATTATATAGTTCACAATTAACACCAACAACTGAAACTTCCAATGTTTTAGATAAAAGACAAATAAGTTTAGATGAGGCTGCATCCATTGGTAAAGCCTGGAAAGGCATGGTTCAATCTGGAGAAAAACTTTATATTAAACACTTAGATATTAAATCTGATAATGAGCTTTTAGAAAAATCTAAAGAGATTATGAATGGTACTGATACCAAAGAGGGTTTAAGTAAAACTATTATTAATGCCAAAGAAATGAAAGATGATAAGGCAGCTCTTAAACTGTATAATGATAACTGGCAGTCTTTATTAGAAAGCTCTAAAAATGAAGTCTCCTGGATGACTAAAAAGAAACTAACATCCTGGATGAATAAACAAAATTTAAAAGATACTAACGCTATTAAAGTTTCAACAACAACTAATATGATTAATGCTTTAAGAGTTAATCATACAGACCAAATAGAAACATGGAAAAAATCTATTATCTATGGAGCAACTCAAATGGAAAAAGATACAGCAGCAGCTGATTTAAAAACCTTTCTAAATGGTAATAAAGCAAAAGAAATTTTTGGCACATCTTTAGACAAAATTAAAAAAGAGGCTCATAGAGATATAGCTTTCTTTGGATATAAAAATGTATCTATAAAAGATCAAGCGGCATCTTTAGAGATGGCTAAAAAAGATAAAAGATTAGATGTAGAGGATATTCAAAAACTAATTACTCATTTTAAAACCTCAAAAACTTCCAGTAATAATTTAAACAAAGATAATGTTTCTAAAATGGAGAGTGCTTTAGAAAGTGGAATTATATTTGATAGCGATGAATATAATACTGCGTTTGCTATTGCTACAGAAAATGAAGATACAAAAACTTTACTTAAATTAAAAACGATGCAAGAGGATGCAGTAATGTATTCTGAATTATCAACAATGTCTGTTGCTGATATTGAAAACAGAAGAAATATTTTAACTGAATATAAAAATAAAAAACTCCGTGAGGGTAAAGGAATGGAGTTAGAGTATGCAAGAAATTTAGAAATTACTAAAAAATATCTTGCCAAACTAACATCTGATTTAGATAAAGATCAAATGACAACAGCTCACGACAAAGGAATAATTACTCTTAATGAAATAGGTTTTGAAAAAATGTTGGCTCCAGGTGGAGATGTTAATGAATTTGCGAATGCCATAAATGAAAGAATTGCTAAAGCTAAAACAGTTGCAGCATTCTATACTAGGGAAGTTAAATTTTTTACTACCAATGAATTAAAACAAATTACAGATGCTTTTAAATCTGCAGATACCGCAGATGAAATTATCCAACTATCTACAATTTTAGTTAAAGGATTTGGTTCTGATAGTGATTTAGCTTTTAAACAACTTACAAAAGACAATACTGTTTTATCTACTATTGGTGGACTAACAATAATGAACGACTATCAACCAAGCGAAAATGTAAATCTTTTAGCTGAGGGTTTTCTACTTTCTAAAAACAAAGATCTAGCTGCCATTTATAAAATTAACACTAATGATATTTTAGGAAAAGTATCAGAATATTCAGAAGTATTTTTAGATAATGAAGATACTTTTAACAATATTGTTGAGGCAGCTAATTATATTTATATGGCTCAATTAAAAAATAAAGGAGAAACAAAAGATAATTTTGAGGCTAAAGATTGGGAAAAAGCATTTATTATGGCAGCTGGCGGAAACACAAAAGATGGTTTTATGTTTGACAATAAGTTTGGCGGTTTTGATAACGATAGCAGAGGAAATAAAGTACATATCCCAGCCTGGTTAGAGAATGGTTCCTTTAAAGATGTTATTGAAAGAATGCAATCAGATGAAAACTTATGGTTAAAAGCATCTTCTAATGGAAAGAATGCAATTATTGGAGATGGTACATTAAAAGGAAATGAGATTACTTTAAACGAAATCTTTAAAGAAGATCCTCCTTATTTTGTAAGTGTTGGAAATGGCAAATATAAAATAGCCATGGGAGAAAATCCTACAAAAGATGGAGCAGACGCAGAATATTTAATGAATAGTGATGGAGGTTATTTCATTATTAACATTAATAATATTAGAGGCGAAATTATAACGGGAATGAATTAATGAGTATTTTTTTTGATGAAGATAAAGCTCTTACTCCAAAATCAAACGAGAGCTGGTCTAAGGGACCAAGAACAGACATATCTGAAAACTATGCAGCTGTAGCTAAAGCCTTTAGCATGACAGAATTATCTACATCTGAAATGAATAATTTAACGGAAGAATATGGTAATGTAGTGCAGCTCCTACATGAAAACGGCAACAGCAATTTTACAAATCCAGTAGATATTGAAAGTATAATGGGTGGCAGCCAATATCAAGAAAACAAAGAATTAGGAGTTGTTGGGTATAGACAAGTTGGCGAAGTAGGAAACTTAGTGGAAACCCAGGCAAATTTTTGGAAACATATTGAGAAAGTTAAAAAAGCAAATCCAGAATTAAATCAAAAATTAATTGAGGCTGGTTTAGATACTTACGACAATATGCAAAAAAAGATTTCAACAAAAGCTCACGATGCCTGGAGAGAGTATGCTGAGATAAGCTCAAGAGCTACTACATCTGGAAAAATTGTTGGTGGCTTTGGTGGAATGGCTTTAACATCTTTTAAAGATCCGTATATGCAATTAGGCGTAATAGCATCTTTTGGTTATTCAATACCAGAGACAATCGGAGCCGCAGCTATTAGAGTTGCTTATATGGAGGCAATCATTGGAGGTGTTGCTGAAACAATGATCCAATTGAAAGCTCAGCCTTATAGAAAAGAATTAGGTTTTGAAGATGCTGGTTTAAAAACGGGTATTAGAAATGTTTTTATGGTGGCTGGTGCATCGGCAGCTTTATCTCCACTTCTTATGGGAGTTATTAAAGCATTTGGTAAAGGAATTGATGTTGGTAAAAAACATCTTTTAAAATTACCAACAGAAGATCTCCAAAAAATTAATCAAGCAATGGGAGATGCTAATCCAAAATATAAAAATAAAGATTTAGATAATTATAAAATTCCAGAAAAAGATAATCCTTTTCCAGATAATGCTACGGGAAGAACTGAACACAGAGAAAGATTAGACGCTACAGTTAAATCAGTTAATGAAAGTACAGCTTTAGATTTACCACCAGCTAAAAATCCTATTGATCCAAATAATCTTAAACCACCAATTAATGTTAAGCCTGGAGAATTAATTGATATTTTTGATGCTAAAGGAAATAAAGTTAATGTTCCAATTATAAAAAAAAGCTCTTCTGGTAATTCTATTAAAGTTAAAATGCCAGATGGCTCTGAAAGAGTAATTTCTTTAGATCCTAAATCTGGTGCTTTTCAAAATATTAGAAATCCAAATTATACAATTAGATCTTCTGGTTTAAATGCTCAAGGAAAAACAGTATCCCAATTATCTAAGCAAGAAATTAATACTATTAGAAATAAATTAATTGAAAGAAAAGCGGAACTTGAAAAATCTGGTCAAACAAATCAAGGAGCTTACGCTGATACTCTACAAGATTTAAACTCTATTGATTTTAATGTTCCTAAAATAGCAACAGAAACTAACTCTCCAGGTATTAATAAAGCTAATTTTAATAGAAACGAAACTACTTTAGCACAAGATATTGAGGGAGCAAAAAATTTTGATGTACCTACTGAGGCAACTTATAGAAATCAAGCCTTATATGCTGAGGAATCCATGTTTGGAGATGGAACATCATTAGCCATTAGAAGTGAGGCTGGTGCTGGAGCTGCAGCAAAAACTGTACCAACTGACAAACCTTTAGTAAAAACCCAAGATTTAGTATCAAAATCCCAAGTTACAGATGCACCTCCACCATCTACAGTTTTAGCAACTGCACAAAGCAAACCTCCACTACTTACTCGTGGAGAAACAAATAAAGTTGTTGGCGACATTAATTCCATAGGGTTTCCATTATATCATAAAACGGATAATTTCAACGAGATATATAAAACATTATCCCAGAAAGTGGATACTGTTAAGAAAGAATTACAGCCTATAGCAACAAAGTATAATGGCGATTTAAAGGCAAGAATTAAGGAAAAGGCTAGTTTAAAGGAAAAATTAGCATTAAAACCAACTATGACAGTTCAAAATGTTTCAGATGTTTTGGGTGTTAGAATTAGCGTTGATAATATAACAGCAGCAAAAGTATTATTTTCTGAGCTAGATAAGAAATATAAACTAATTGGCAGAGATGATTTCTTAGATGATGTTGGTAGAACTTTAATTCATAATACAAATTATAGGCGGATCCATTTACAAGCATTAACAAAAGATGGTTTTTCTTTTGAATTACAAATTTCATTAAAAGAATTAGATCCATTAATAGACATAAATCATGTTGGTTATAAAAAAATTACATATCAAAAAGATCAATATTCAGCATCTGAAATGCAAGATTTAATAAAAAAACAAACAATTTCAGAAAATAATTTAAAAAATAAATATTTTGAAATTAAGGATAAAGAGTTTTCAAGATCAAATCCTACTAACGATGTTGATATTCCTTTTGTTGTTGGGACCAGATTAGATGAGAGTACGGGAGAGATAGTGCCTTTAATGACAACTGCTAGAGAAACATTTGAGCAAGATGCAAAAGCAATGACTATGCTTAAAAGATTGGAGAACTGCGTATGAGTGGTTTTAAGCAATGTATTATTAATGGTATTAAAGAGGGTCTAATTTCAGAAAGTCAAGGAGAAAGATTATATAAAAACTTTGATGAAATAAAAGATTTTTATCAATACAAAAAGAATTTAATTAAGCCAGAGGCAGAAAAAAGAGCTGCTAAAGAAGTGTACGATGCCATGAAAATAGAAGAGGCAGAGAAGTTAAGATACACTTTGCAGATGAAAGCTAAGATGCAAGAAATAGAATTTGATTTTGCAAATTACAGAAATGAAAATGGCGAAATAGATATGGCTAATGCTTATAGAGCTTACCTGGCTCAAGACAACTGGTCTTATAAACCCAACATTGAAAATCAAGCTGTGAATGAGGCAAAGAAAGCTCATAGCTTAATGTCTAATCTTATGGAACAATTTAGATATGGATGGGGAGGAACACAATCCAGAAAACAAAAAGCTAATAAAAAGATTATGGTAAGAGAGATGTTTGGAGAAAAAACTGGAAATGTTAATGCACAAGAATTAGCGGAAGTTTGGAAAAAAGTAGCTGAACATTTAAGATTAAGATCAAACTCTTTTGGTACGAAAATCTTATCAAGAAAAGATTGGGGATTACCACAAATGCACGACACTTTATCAGTTAGATCTGTTCAAAAGGAAGATTGGATTGATTATATTTTACCAAAACTAGATATAGAAAAAATGGTTGATGAAAAAACTGGTTTGCCATTTACTGACAAATCTATTCGTGAGGCTTTAAGTGAAGTGTACGAAAGTATCTCAACTGAGGGAATGGCAACTTTTAAACCTGGGGTTAATAGAAAAGGAAAAGCTCTACATAATAGAAGATTAGATCATAGATTTTTAGCATTTAAAAGTGCAGATGATTGGATGGAATATCAAGCAAGATTTGGAGATACAGATCCATATAAAACAATGCTAGATCACATAAACAGTATGTCTAGGGATATTGCTACAATAAAAATACTTTCTCCAAACCCAGACGCTATTCATACCTGGGCGAAAGGCATGATTAAAAAACAAGCAGCTATTGATGCAGCAGATGAGGCTAAAGGATTATTTAAAAGAAAAAAAACAATTATTAAAGATAGTCAATTCAAAGGTAAAGCAAAAGTTTGGAGAGATGAAATAGACAGAGCTAATGGTATTTTAGAAAATTCTGATAATTTATTAATGTATCATAAGGGTCATTTAAACAGACCCGTTGATGGTTTTTTTGGAAATACTTTTGCGGGTCTAAGACAAATCCTAACTTCTGCACAATTAGGAGGAGCTGCGGTTATGACAATTACCGATCAGCATTGGATGAGACATACTGCAAAATTTAATGGTTTAAAATCTCATAGAGCAAATATGAACTCTGTTAAATTTTTAGCAGAGGGTATGAAAAAAGATAAAAAATTATCAAGATTAGCAATCAAACTTGGTTTAGGTGCTGAAATGTGGAGTAGCGTATCAGCGGTTATGAATAGATATTTACAAGATATAGATGCTCCTATGTG
>Ga0208013_1001521_pt1 | contig 10669 bp, 14 predicted proteins | sample 16_taG_FD_184091 | JGI IMG/M metagenome (GOLD analysis project Ga0208013, IMG submission 184091) | Marine viral communities from the Subarctic Pacific Ocean - 16_ETSP_OMZ_AT15313 metaG (SPAdes) (version 2) | ecosystem: Environmental > Aquatic > Marine > Oceanic | place: Pacific Ocean | collected...
TTACCGCTCTTTTCTTTTTTACTGGTTTCTTTTTCTTTACCATAATCTTTCCTGCAAGAGGAGGGGCATAAAGCCCCTCACTCTTTTAGTTATCCGTTATTAAGAGAATGCAGTAACAAATGCTACATCACTATTTGCATTTAAGATAATCCACTTTGAACCATCACATACTATATGCATACGTGAACCAGCATCTGAAGCATCTCCAAATCCTCTGGTTGCACCAGATGTTATTGCAGTAACTGCTCCTGTACCATTTAATATCAAACCACCAACAATGTTCGTATCTGAAGTAACCAATACTTGTGAAGCAGCATTACTAGCTACTCCAAGAACTATATCGTACTCAATTCCTTTGTTGGATGCAGTCGCAGGTAAAGTAATTGTAAAGTTCAATGCAGAACTTGCATCAACAACTATCTTTTTTCCTGAATCTGCGGGTTGTAATGTTACATCAGCACTTACAGCTTTTATTCCTGCTGTTGAACCACCTAAATAAGGTCTAGCCATAATATGCCTCCTTAATCTGTGATCTTAAACAGAGAATGACTCTCGATTAACTGTATTCCCAGTCCTTCATCAGACATATACTGATCTTTAACACCATCAAAGGCATTATCGGTCTTTATATTAGCCTGATACTGAGCTGGTCTATACTGTGCATGAAATAAGTTCTCATCAGATACAACACACATATACTTGTTATACTGACCACGCAATGCTGGAGTTGGAACCAACTGCAACATACCATGTGGTGTTTCAAGTACTCTATAGTTAAAGCCTAATGAATCACGCTTCATATCACCTAGATTAACAGTCCATCCTGAGTTTCCAGAAAGACCTGAATCACCAGCCATTTTTGACCAGTATCCAAGTGCTCCAGCACCAACAAAAGCACGTTTTACACCTGCTTCAGGTACATACTGAAAGACCTTTTCCATATCATCAACAAAGTCACCATATTTGTAACTTGCTTCAGATACAGTAAAAACATTCTCATGATCATCTGTAGAAGTATCTGAACCATACTTTTCTAAAGCACTTACAATTCCATAAGTAGTCCTAATAAGGTTTCCAGCAGAGTCTGTTCTTCCACCATCTGCAAAAGTTTCTGCAGTAGCACCATCTCTAGCATCAGCTAAATCAGTTCCACCAAGTCTTGTGCCAAATAAGAAAGCTTTCTCTTTCTGCATTTTGTGTTCTTGAGCTTTTTGCCTACGCAATCTTGCTAGTTCAGAAGATTCTCCACGAAGAACAGCAGCTTGAAGCGTACCTGTTACCTGTAGAGGAGTCTTAAAAATCTGACAAGAGTTATAAACAACTGATAGTTCATCTGCCCATGCATCTGGTGCAGAACTACCTTCACCGTGTGCATTACCTACAACGCAAAAATAATCATTATTAGAAACTGAAATAGCTCCCTCTACTGCTTTAACAGTAATATGATCTGCTTCTGGTATCGCTGTAATAATTGCAATTCCCCTGTTAGTTGTTTTTGTAGAATCCCATATTTCACAGGCTAAACCAATCCAAGAGGCATCTGGTGAAGATGATATATTAGAAGGGTTATCAACTTCTAAACTATCTCCATTATCATCATTATCTAATGTAGCTCCTTCTGCTGCTTGAAACTCTTGTTTTACCCAAGGATTCCTGTGTTCAAACATTTTGAAAATGGGGTCTGGTACCTGTCGCATTTCACGATTACTAACCATTGTAGTAAACGGAGCAACGTCAGTCCAAAGCTCCTTAGTGACTTGAGGATCGACATAGAAATCTCGTCTATCCGTATACAGAACACTTGAAGCCCCACTATTATATAACTGCTTTTCTGTAGCTGCCATATTTTACTCCTATTCTTACTTCAATCAAACCTTACCCAGTAAAGCGTCACTAAAGAGTTGCTCATCAGAACGAGGTTGCTCTGCTTTCCCTGTCTGCACTGCTGCAGCTTTAGGAACATTTAAGCGTTCTGCCTGATTTTGCATCTCTTGAGTTTTTTGCTGTACTACTGGATTTGTATTTGATCTCAATTCAAACAATTTAGCCAAGTTGTCCAGATTCAGGTTTTCAGGAGAACTAGCCCAATCTATGAACTCGTTAGCCTTATTGGCTTCCCATCCATAGCTGTTAACAGCATGACTATGAGCTTGTTGTCTCATAGCGTTTTGCTGTTGTATAGCCATCTGCTGTTGGTACTGTTGTTCCATCTGCATTGTTCTATTCCTGTCCACATTCTTGAGATAGTCTAAATACTGATCTCTGTACTGCTCTTTAGCCATTCGATGCTTAAATGACTCACTTTCTGGGTCATTAAATGCATCAACTTCGTTATAATTGACTGGTCTATCAGGTTCTGTAGGCTCCTTCAATGAATTTTGCTGAACACCTTGTTCAGTAGGTACTCCATTGGAGAGTTTAGCTTCAAGACTATCAAGAACCTCTGGATTCTGCCTAAGCATATTTTCTACAGGAGTTAAACTCTCTCTGTAGTAGTCCAGTTCTTCTTTAAGTCCTTTCAGCTCACCCTTGGCTTTATCTGCCTGCGACTGCCAGTACTCATACCGACCAGAGTCATCTTTAGGATCGACTCCATTTTCCTCAGTTTCTGTGATTGGTGCTACTCCCTGCTCAGGTGTAGAAGGTGCATCCTGTGGGATATCACCTGAAGGTATTTCATTGGCTATTTCACCTTGAAACATCTCTACATCTTGTGTAGGAGCACTACCAGCATCACGTACTTCTAATTTTTCCATATTACTATTTCCTTTGCGATTTGGTTAATTCCAGCAACCGCTTCCTCAATTCTCTTCCAGACTTAAGACACGTTCATTCATCTGACGTTGTGGATTATCTCCAACATCTGCCATCTCGTTTTTAGCACTCTTAAGCTCATCGCCTAATCTTGTCTGGTATAACTTTGCTGCCATTTCCACTTTTGCTTCAGCCTTGGCAAGCTTCTTTTCAAATTCTTTGACCTCTACACGTTTTCTATCGTGTAGTGATTCTCTTTGTGCAGTCTGTAGGTCGCCCTTAAGCTTTTTAATCTCTTGGTCTTGATTCTGCACTTGTTGTTGTAGTTGTTGCATCTGCCCTGCTCTTTCAAGGACTCCTTCCATATCGGCAACATCTGTCTGCTTTAATACTTCTATCTGGTCTATAAGCCCACTTTGATATAATTGCATATAGTACTCAAACCTTCCCCATCGATTACTTGGGAGTGTTGAACCAGATAAAACAATAATATCATATTTACCAACAGTGATGTCATTCATCTTCCCTACTACATTACCTATATCATCGTATAGAGGACTATTCACTACTATTTCTTTTGGCTTGTTATTCGGCTGCATCAATCTCATAATCTTTTGGTCTGTATAAACATATTGTATTAGACCAACAATAACTTTACCTATTTGATTTAAACCTTCTTCAATATCATCTCTTTTAGATTTTATGCGTCTTTGCCCATATTCATCCATTGCTACAGTACCCTTAAAGGTTTGTGGTGCAGCTCCTACATCTCCCTGCATTAGAGCATAGATACCCAATATTCTTTCAATATCAGCTTTTGCATCTGCTTCATTTTTATATAATTCATTTGGTAGAGGTACTGGAGAGGCTACAATAGGACTACCCAATTCAGGGTCAAACTCTATAACTGCTGTACCTGCTCTACCCCAATCTTGCTCCACTTGGGTTTTATTTACAGCACCACGTGGTATTAATAGTTTAACATTAGTACTACTAGATGCGTGAGCTACAATTAGTGAACGTATCTTATTTATATACTCCTGTAGACCTTTTACTAATCTAACATCACTAACTGGATAAGGATTTCTATTGAATCCATTCATAAAGGGTACTATAGGATACTCCTCTACAGGAAGAACCGCTTCATAGAGCATCTGATCCCCAATGCAAACACACTGTTTAATATTTGTTATCTCAATATTATTTACTAGAATCTTTTTATCATCTATTAAATGACCTTTAGTTGCAATGTCTATATGAGTAGTGCTATTAGGAATACTACCCTTATGCTCTTTACCTGCCATTGGAATAGGCTGTCCCGTTATAGGATCTGGCATCATATGAAAAGTATCTCCAAATTGCTCATGCATTTGTACATATCCAGTTACAGTTGCTTTATCTGTATGGATACTTAACCCCTCTGAAGATGTTATGATAACAACAGGCTCTTGCCTGTACTCTTTAAACTCTTCAGTATTCAAAACATGTTCTTCATTTGCAAAAGGGTCATATATCTTCATATATGGAATACGTATCTTTGTATATCTGTCAAATAACTCTAGTTCACGATCACCAGTTCTTGTTTCTCCAGATAACCGTGATTTTAATGTAACATCTTGACTCTCACGTCCATATCGTGATTCAGATACCATATTGATATATTTAGTTTCTGTTGCCTCTTTTATTAATTCTTCATATTCTGGATAAGAATCTACAAGCTGGTTTTCAGTAAGTACCTTACCTACTATAATATGACCAGCATCTCTAGCAAATGGGTCTTTAGAGCTTGGGTCAAAATAAACTTCTAGTGGGTCTATAGACTTTAAACATACTTCTCCACGTCCAAAATCTTTATCTGGGTCTGTATATGCTAACATAACACCCATGCCCTTTACATAATAATCATCGATACATTGTTTTAATTCAACATTCCCACTAGATGTATCCCAGATATAAGACATTAAATCAGAGAACACTCTGCCTACTTCTGTGTCACTTGTTTCTCTACCCGTTGATTGGAATCTTGGTTTGTTAGCAGTTAACATGGCTTTTGCCTGTTCTACTGCAGAATGAACGACATTAACTACAATAGGTTCCTGAGCACGGTTGCGAAGTGTCTTCGCCTGCTCCTCAGTCCATTGTTTGCCATTACGGAACTCATTATCCTCGACTGCTTGTTTAGCCCAGTTCTCTCTAGAAGAACTGTAATCTTTTAAAAGATCATGAGTTAACTGTACTTCTTTGTGTTTCTTATGAGACAATTTGTACGTATATACCAGTTTTATCGATAAACTACATACTTAAACTACTACATTAAGTGGAAAGTTCCAAATTAAGCTATTTTCCAACTTACGTCATCTGGTTTTCTGTTATACTTACGCTCTGCTTTGTCCTGTGATTCTGCCTTATGATGGGGTGTATAACATTTCTTCATTGCATAATATAGCCCATCTAATAAATCATCATGTTTACCTCTAGGGTATAATAGTAATTCATCCTTTAGCTCTAGCATACTTTTCTTTATATACACCTTACCTTGTGCAAAGTAAGGCTCCATTGTTTCTAGTCTTGATGATTTACTTGTCCTTGGAGATTCTTTTATCTCTAAACCTGATATAAATAGATTCTCTTCTTCACAACGCTGCCTTAGATACTCTCTAAGCATCTCTTGGTAGCCAACAGACTCAATACGTACTTTTACAGGGCGGTATAGTTTAAAGTATTCCAATATACCCTCTGCTAATTTCATGGGAGTTGCTCTTTTGCGGTAATATTCTAGAATATACCTGTTGTTTTTATTGTCAACTGCTACTGGCATTACTACCGAATAGTCAGCTGTCTTGCGTATTGAGGATGCAGGATCAACCCCCATAAAGACGTTTACGGGTATTCTATCTTCCCCGTTATCTAAAAAATGCTGGTTATCACTATCTAACTCTAGTGAGTAGTCATGATACTTAATATAAGCTTCTTTGAATAATTGGTCTTCATCTCCAACTATTTGGCACAAGTATTCTCTGTAGAATACACTAACTCGTGCAATAGACTCCAGCTCTTCTTTCTTTTGCTTTAATTTTTTGATAGGTTGCCAATCTTCCCACAATGCAATGCCCTTATCCATATCAGGTGCAAAATGCATATTATTCCAACCTTTCATTTCTTTTAGTACTTCCACTAGACACCTTTGGTGTTGTGGAGTACCAATAACAATAATCTTTCCAGTTTTTGGGTCTAGTGATGGAACTGCAGACTGCAATAACCATCTAAGATTTTGTTCCATAGCTTCAGCAGTTTTAGTATTGTTCTCATCTTCTGGGTCATCTACAATAATTAGAGTTGGTCTTTGTGAGCCTACTTTAATACCACGTAACTGCTGTCCTGTACCTTTACAAATAATAACAGTCCCATCTTTTAGCTCTATCTCTGCTTTAGCCCATTGCCTAGCTGAATGTTGTCCCCAGTATCCATACACAGAGCGGAACGTCTGGCTGTAATCCAGAGTATCCTTTATAGTACCCAGTAACTTTATAGCATGATCCTGTGTTCTGGATACGAGGACAATTAATTTAGCACCCTCGTGGTGCATTATATGATATAGTGGATAAACACCACCTACTATGGAGGATTTTGCGTGTCCACGAGGGGCTATAATATTCACCTGACGAGAGGAATCATCAAGGAGAACGTCTGCAATTTGATAATGAAAATCTGGTGAAGCTGCAGAGAACATACTAGGCATGGCTACCTTGCCAAACATAATCATGTTATCTTTTAATTTATTTATTACTTTTTTTCTATCTTTTTCCACGTTTTTTCTTAGGACATTTAGATATATTATGAATTTTTGTTAACTCGTAGTCTCCAGTTTTTAATCCACAGTGCTTATGCTCACCACAGTCTGTGGCAAATGGGCATACTTGCTCTATAAGACTACAATGGGCAAACAAGTCTTAATCATCGTTATAATTATATAATATACCATGTGTTTCCATTTCCCTTAAGGCATCTAAGGCAACATCAGAAAGAAATTCTGATTCTGCTGTAGGCATTACAGAAATAACATGTAATGCTTTAATAGCAATCTCTAATTGTTCAGATTTTACATGTTCATCATTATAATTATAGTCATCAGGTGACATCGTGCTCACTCTTTTCCTCTTTCCGCTGTACTAATAGCTTCTTTTCTTCAGTTGCTATAGTATCCGCTATTTGCTTTGTCAAATCTATCTGGACTGTATCCGTTGTAATCTTCTTACTAGGCTTCATTTCCAGTAAATCCATTATTTGGTCGTTTGCTTTTAGAAAGTTGTTAACATCGCCTTTATTTTCTGCCATATGCAGGGCACGTAACAGATTATCTACTGCAAACTCCTTATTTACGCTCTTACCAGCTAGTAAATTTTTTAATTTTTCTTCTACCATACGTTTTGCTACCTTTTGTTTTAGAAATCTACGTACTGTTGCTTCAGGAATCTTTTGATCTGGTCGGTATATATTACCTAGTTTAGAAAAATCTACCCTATCCCCAGATAACAGCATATTTGCATATGCAGTTACTGTATTCTTAGCTCTGGTTGTTCCAGCTTCCTGTTCTTTCCAGTCTTTTGCTGGATTTGTTTTAGAATAGACATTATATGCCTTATTCAATTCAAATTCTATCTTAGAAAAAGAAGAACACCATCCAACACCACAACTTAATTTTACAAAAGTACGTGTATTCCCGTTCTTATCTGTATAATCAGAGCGAGATATACATTCTGATATGTAATTATCATCTGTTATCCCCCAATCTCCCTTATCACACTCTTTCCAATAGACATATTTAAGCTTCTTCTTATCTGCCTCTTCTTTCGTATAGATAGGATATAATGCTGTCTTATGGTTTATCTTTCTTTTGATTTTTATCATAGTACTAGAGTACTAGTTACCTATATAAGTAACTAGTACCGATACTAGTACTAGTATATTATATATAACTAGTACTTTAATCCATACTCCCTTTAGGTACTTCGTAAATACCCATCTTTTGCGATATTATTTTAGTTATGATTCTGTATTCTGCATCCAATATATCAGATTGTGCATCCATACGCTGCTGAATCGCCTGAAACTCTTCTTCTGTCATTTCCTTGGGTTCCCACTCACCTGTAAACATATTAAATATCTCGTAAATTCTTTTGGACTTCATGCATTGCTTTAAGTTAAAGGGTCTAGGTACTATAATACAAACGATTAATAGATGCACTTTGTTCCATCGTACTCTTTTAGAAATTAGATCTAGAATGTGTGTGTGAGGTTTATACGTTACCCTACCCCCTTGTTTCAAGGGTGCAAGGGTTGAACTACGTTGAGTTGAATGAACTCGTTGAGTTAAGTTAACTTAGTTGAGGCTTCGCAAGTTACTAAGTTAACTTAACCCGATATCATTCACCCACCCCTTGTTGCAGAGGGACACCTGCCCCTGTGCTACGCACAGCCTGTGTCCACTCGCACCATAACGTATCTATGAGACCTTCAGTCTCTATTGCTTTATACTAATCTATTACTAATCCATACGCAAGTACTAAGTACTTGGTATGTATTTCCTTTATTTGTGAGCTAGGTAGCCACACTAAGTAGTGTTGCAAAAACTATTGATTACAGGTTCTTATTGAACCTAGCTTTTTTATTAACTAACGTAAACAACAACTAGAGAACTACTTCGTAGTTCCTCCTCTATGTATAATAAATAAAGGAGTACAATATGTATAGTTTTGAAGAGTTTGTAGATAAATATGGAGAAGAGATAGATATAGAGTTAAGTGAGAATGGTGCTGATAGAGAGATGGATTTTGATAGAGAGAAAGAATATTTGGTAAGATATGATAGATATTTGATGAAAGATAAATGTTTTGATATATATGATTGGATTGATAGATATGGAGAAGATTTGATAAATGATGTAAGTAGAATAAATAGTTGAAAAAAAGCACCTAGTAGCAAGCTACTGGGTGCTTCCTTTATTTGTGTTATTAATAACCAACATAGGAGTTCTTATGAATAAGCATATACAAAATACTGGATATTTTCTTGTAGGTAGTGCTGTTATTACAGCAATGGCTTGTAAAACTGTGTTCACGTATGCCAAAACAGGTGTTGAAACCTGTGTAGAAATTGGCAAACGTGAGTATTGCACAGAGCCATTGCATAATCATCACGATGGTTGCCCAGAATGTGATATGACGTAAGACCACGTAAAAAACTCTCCTAATGGAGTTGTGGTAGTTTAGAGGCTAGTACTAGTACTAGCCTCTTCCTTTATCTGTGATAATATTTAACTAATATGGAGGACATATGTCTAAAGAGAATAAAAATAAACCTGTAACTAAAGTTATCTCTTCTAATGATAAAATGAAAATGGTTGTTGTTCAAACTACTGTTCCTAATAAAAAGAACCGTAAAGGACAACCTTTCAGGACATCTGTGACCAAACACATAAAAAAGAAAAAGTAACTAAAAGCTAGTGCTGGTCTATTCCAGCACTAGCTTTTTCCTTTATTTCTGGTATATTTCGTTAACTAGTTAACCACAGGAGTCTGATATGACTGTTCAGTTACATTCCGTAACAGATAACTTCTGGAACTTCGTCACGGAGTTTGGTTCTATTATATCTGTTGATAAAATAGATTATCCTACCCAGATGTTAGCTCACGAAAGAGCACTTGAGAATATAAGAGACTGAGATTTCTCATTAATCACCCCTCGCACATAGCGGGGGGTGGCTAAAGATTTATAACAAGCTACGGAAAGTTGTTCTTTCCATAATCTCTCCTTCGCAAGATGAGGAGATACAAAACTGGAGGCAGTCTTAGGACTGCTTCCTTTATTTCTGGTATAGCAACCACGCTATATCAAACCTAATAATAGGAGTTTAATAGTTATGACTAAACTAACAGATGCAATTGCTTCATATTTTGAAACCCTTACACCATCAAACATTTGGTTTGGTAGAAGTAAGAAGACAGAATCTGGAGACTGGATTAATGAATCTATCCATATGGAAGATATTAACACTACCGATGCAGATTGGATTGTTAATATGTTTGTTCGCACTTCCGAGTGTGATGCTGGAGAGTTCAATGATACAGTTAAGGAGTTAACTGGTAATAAGTGTCGTTTAGATGCTGATACAGTTCATAAGTGTAAAGATAATGTAGTTCGCTACATGGTTCGGAGACGCTTACCAGCTGTTACTAGTGGCTAGTCCAGACTGAATATCTTGGGGGCATCATTTATGGTGTCCCCACTCGATATAAATTTATAAAAGAATGTGAGTTCTTCGAACTCTCGTTAATATAGTTAATTCAACTCAACATAGTTTCCCATTGTCAAGGGGGACGTAATAACAAGAAAGGATAATGTTTTCGAAGAAAAACTTAACCACCCAGTAAGTAAAGAAATAGAACAAGTTATTGAATGGATCAGAAAATTAAAGGCTAAAGATGATTATGTAAGAGGATTTGAAGATGCTCGAACAGAAGCTATCAGTAGTCTTTATGCTGCCATACAAGAACTTGAATATCTTCAAGATACTATTTATGATAATGAATTTTTATATGTTATTCCATAGGAGGATATAATGAAAGTAACTTACCAATCAAAATATATAGGTATTGATACAATACTTATATATTTAAATAAAGAACTTAAAAAGTACAAAAAGAAATGTAATAAAATAGAACACTTTTATGAAAATGAAAGAGATGGACATTCAGTTGATATGTTCGAAGATGGTGAATATATCGATTGTTGTGTTAGAATTAACTACATTCATAAACTCATAAAGAAAGTTAAAAAAGGATCTATATGACTTATAACAAGCAAATTATTAAGCGAATCAAAGAAAGACTTGAACATGGTAAAAAAGAATACCCTG
>Ga0208013_1001526_pt1 | contig 10638 bp, 19 predicted proteins | sample 16_taG_FD_184091 | JGI IMG/M metagenome (GOLD analysis project Ga0208013, IMG submission 184091) | Marine viral communities from the Subarctic Pacific Ocean - 16_ETSP_OMZ_AT15313 metaG (SPAdes) (version 2) | ecosystem: Environmental > Aquatic > Marine > Oceanic | place: Pacific Ocean | collected...
AACTGAAGTGGAGATGAAAGAGAAGAAGGACAGGGTAGAGGATGCGATATTCGCAACTCGAGCTGCACTTGAAGAAGGAATTGTTGCAGGTGGTGGTGTGGCTCTCTACAACGCAGCTATGGATGTACATTCAATGTACTTTAAAGAAAAGGATAAGGAGAGGAAGGAAGCTTGTATTATTTTGGCACATGCCTTAACACAGCCTATACAACAGATCTTAGGCAATGCCTCTATGGACTATGATGAGTTTGTAGAGAGACTTGACAAGGTTAGACGTAGAAACTATGGGTATGATGTAAAGAAGAAGAGATTTGGCAATATGTTTTCTTTAGGGATTATTGATCCCCTTAAGGTTACAAAGAATGCACTGCAGAATGCCATCTCTGTATCTATAACAATCTTAACAACTAACTGTGTAATATCAAACAAGAGAGCATGAAGGCGATAGGACAGTTTGTAGTTTTAAGAAAGCAAGTAGAAGAAGTTAAAAGCAGTAGTGGACTTATTATGACTGAATACACTGACAAGGATATTCGATATAAGCTCGCTGAGGTTGTTAGCGCAGGAGAAGAGGTTAATGGTCTAGCTGAAGGAGATATGGTTTACTATGACTCAGCAGCAGGATCAGAGATTAGGGTTGAAGGAGAAAAATTAACAGTTATACCAGATAGACAAATAGTAGTTAAACTTTGAGACTATTCGAATTTGAAGATGATAACATAATACTACAGACAGAGCATGATTTCAAAGGTTACGACTTCGTATGGTACGACAATCCTATTGATCATTTTGACCTATACGAAGTACAACACAGGGTTTTATCCTTTGAGCAACTACGCTACTATGCTGAAGTGTTATTTTATCTAAACCCAGACATAGACTTTGGATTATTCCAAGGCATCTTTCGCCATATAGGAAGCAGGGATAGCGGTAAGAGTATAAGAACTTACAGCAAACCTCGTGTAGATCAAATGATTGAAGAGGTATACAAGTTTCAAAAGCACCCCTACTGTAGAAGAATGCGAAGGGTTATATTTAATCCACAGGTAATTATATCTACAGAAGAAAAACTAGCCGTTACATCTCATGTTGTAAAGAGGGGAATAACATATACAGAGTTTGATATCAGGCAGACAGTAGAGAAACTATTTGATAGACAGCAAGTTATAACTCAAGACAACATAGCTAAAGAAATGATGTGCAGTAGAAGCACCGTAGTTAGATTGATGAATGGTATGATAAAAGATATAATTGAAAAAAAGAACGAAATAACAAGGAGAGAGATTATGATATCTAAATGCATTGAGTTTATAGATGTACTATCAGACTCTGGAAGTCCTATGAAGATGCAAGAGCTTAAGAATATGACTAGCATTAGAGACTACTCAGTAATAAGAGAAGCAGTTAGTCGTTACGAGTCAGGGTTTTAGAGTTCATCTTCTTGATCATATCCTTGTATATCTTATCCATATAAGACTTGCCTTTGAAGATTTCGTTTCTGTATGGGTCTTCTGATATAATCTCTTGGTGAGTTAGCTTTTTGTACATGTGATTACATATCCTTTTAGCTTTGATGGTAAGCTCCCATAGGTTTGATCTTTGCGTTTCTTTACGATCCCTCCATTTTCGTATGAGTCCATCCTTAACCATTTGAGAAAACCTACTCTTATCCCATGACATAGTTCTAGCGAAGTCATTGAACACGTCTTTTGTAAAGACATTTTCATCATACAAGAACAGAATCATGTCAAGCTCTGCTCCTGATATCTCGTATTTGTTTTTGATGTAGTACCTAACTACTCTGTGGTACTTAAGGAAGTTAAATTCTTTTTCTCGAAATTGATAAACTGGGGTTTTGTTTGGTTTCTTTTTAACGTATAATCGTTTAAACATCTATAGATTCTGATTAGATTAGATGAACAAATCTACAAAATAAAATGTTTATCTTTGCACTATATATAACGATATGGCAAAGCAGTTAGACAAATCGAAGATGAAGTGTAACTCTCCTAGAAAGAGTCCAAATCCAAAAAAGAAGAAGGTTGTCAAAGCCTGTTCTGGAGGACAGGAGAAGATTATACACTACGGAGCGTCTGGATACGGTCACAACTACAGCGCTGCTGCACGAAAATCATTTAAGGCACGTCACAAGTGCTCTAGTGCAAAAAACAAGCTCTCAGCTCGTTATTGGGCTTGTAAAGACTTATGGGCTGGCAAAGGAGGGTCCACTAAATCATCTCCTAAATCAAGACAAGGAAAATATTAAAATATGCCACAAGACAAGAAAAAATCTACATACGGAAAAATGGGACCATTGACTGAAAAAGAAACAATGGCTATTCCTTTTAACAATGCAGCTATTAAAAGAATAATGCAAACTAGAAAGGTTGGTAAGCCAGGAGCTGGAGGAACAACATTTGTAACTAAAAAACCTAAGACCACAGCGTAATGAGTTTTTTAAAGAAACATCAAGGGCTTGGTGATACCGTAGAAGCTGTAACAGAGGCTACTGGTATTAAGGCTGTTGTTGAGGCAGGAGCTAGAGCATTTAATAAACCTTGCGGATGTCAAGGTAGAAAGAAAACATTAAACGACCTTTTTCCTTATGGCAAAAAGTAAAACAAAAATGAATCGTGGCAACAAGATCTGTTCAGCTGGTATTGCTTGGGCTAAGCGTACATTTGACCGTTATCCCAGTGCTTATGCTAATATGGCTGCATCTAAGTATTGTAAGGATCCAAACTACGCAAAAGGAGCGAAGGGTAAGAAGTAATGGGAGAGCTAAAGAAATGGCGTGAACAAAAGTGGGTTCGTATTGGTACTGACGGCTCTATAAAAGGAGAGTGCGGTACTAGTAAGAATAAAAAGAATCCAGACAGATGTTTGCCATTATCTAAAGCTAGAAGTTTATCGAAAGCCGAAAGAGCAAAGACTGCAAGAAAGAAAAAAGCAGCAGGAAAGAAAAGACAGTTTGTGGCAAACACGAAAAAAGCAAAAGTTAAAACTAGATAAGATGCCAAAGCCAAAAGGAAAGAAAAAATATTCAGCAGCTCAAATGAAGATAGCAAGAATTGCAGAGCCAAGAAATGTAATTACTTCTGCGGATTTTAAAGCGTTAAGAAAGAAAAAGAAAAGAGGATAGATGGCTGAAACTAAAATTAAAGCAGCACAGTTCCATGGCGTAGTAGGTCACGGAACAGATGGTTATTTCTTAATGACTAATGCCGATGGTAGTATGTCTTGGGAGGCGGCTGGAAGCCCTAGCCCAACCATAGCTTCTGTATCCTATCCTGGAGATGATTTAGCAGCAGACCCAGATGGAGATCAAACTGTAACAATCACAGGAACAAACTTTGCAAGTGGGGCTACAGTAACTGTTGGGGGAACAGCTGCATCAATTGTATCTTTTGTTTCAGCAACAGAGCTTACATTTACAACGCCTGCAAAAACAGCTGGTGATTATGATATTGTTGTAACTAATACTGATGGTGGAACTGCTACTTCTGTAAACGGAATATCTTATAATGGCATTCCATCATGGACAACAGCAACTGGTTCTTTAGGTACGTTTGCTTCGGATACAACCATATCAACTATAACACTACAAGCATCGGAACCTGATGCTGGAACGATTACATTTAGCATCACTAATGGGGCGTTGCCAACAGGACTTTCTTTGACAGGTGCTGATATTGATGGGACCACATCTATAGAGAGTGCAGACACATTGTATAACTTTACGGTTACTGCAACTGATGATGAAAATCAATCTACAGGAAGGGCTTTCTCTATAACAGTAGAAAAATACATTGTACCAGCCCCTGAAAACTTTGAAATTGTAACCTATACAGGAAACGGAGGTACACAGGCTATTACAAGTAAGATAGGTAAAGCAGCCTCTTTTAATGGGAGTGATAGTAGAATAAATACGAACGATAATAAAGCATTTGTAGCTGATGAAATGTCTGTTTCTCTTTGGGCGAGTTTGGCAACCACAGGTACTGCAGAATATTTAATTTCAAATTGGAATTCAAGTGGAACAAGGGAAACTTCATTTATATTTCAATTGGAGAGTAATGGTAAATTAAGAATTATTATATATGCAAGCAATGACTCTAGTAATTATAAATTATATGATTCTTCTTCTGCAATAACAGGTTTAACAGATTGGAATCATTTTGCTTTTACATTAACAAGCGGTATAACTGCGAAACTTTATGTAAACGGTTCTGAAGTAACGACAACAGTTACTAATGGGGCTACTTATTCAAGTGGTACTATAAATACTACAGGAACATTCGATACTATTATAGGTGCTATAGGTAATTCAGGAACTGCAATAGACGGCAAAATAGACCAAGTAAGAATCTTTAACAAAGCATTGTCATCCTCAGAGGTTACAACATTATACGGTGAATCAAACACCTCAACAACTAAATCAACTACTGATATATTTGGAGATGGTTCAGGTGTTGCTTTATATGAGTTAGATGAGGATGCTAAAGATACAGGGGTTTATCCCTTAGGTCAAGGAGCAATAGATAGTGGGCAGAGTGCTTTTTTTGGTGGTAATAATGATAGAGTTACTGCATCTAATTTTTCATCTGTTCTTGGAACTAATAGAGCATTTACAATAAGTGGTTGGTTTTTTCCTTCAAGTATAAGCAATAATTTAGATGCAATTACAGCTTGGTCTACCACAGGTACTACGGCAGCTAATTTTGTATTAGGCAGGCATTCAGGTGGAACTTGGCAATATAGATTAGGACACGCTAACTCTAATGAAATTAAAGTTATATTTTCTGACGCTTATGAAGTTGATAAATGGGTTCACGTTGCATTTACTTATGACGGCTCTAAAGATGAAAGTGGTGTAACATTATACTTAAACGGTGTTGCAGCTACAGTCAGTAGTATAAATGACAATAATTTAACTACTAACACCGATTACCCTAATTTTGCCATAGGATATGGTGCTTGGAATGGAGATTACTATAATGGTTATGTAGACCAAGTAAGGATATATTCATCAGAATTATCTTCATCAGAAGTTAGCGATTTAGCAAATGAAACAAATGTACCTACATCTACTTTAGTTGCACACTATAAATTAGATGGAAACGCAAATGATGAAACAACAAATTATAATGGTTCAGCATCAGGAGTTACATACTCAGACCCTGCTGAATTTCCTTTAATAGCTTACAACGGAACACCTTCAAACGTCAACTTTTTAGGTATGGCATTCCAACCTGATTTGATATGGCAAAAATCAAGAAGCGTGGATAATCATCACGTTTTAACCGATTCAGTAAGAGGAAGATATAGTCAAATATTTTCACACAATACATCTGCTGAAAGCACATCTACTTCAAGAGTACAATCTTTTGATGCAAACGGTTTTACTATTGGCAATGATAGCAGGACTAATACAAATAATGATGACTACGTAGCTTGGTGTTGGAAAGCGGGAGGAACTGTTTCCGCTAACAATAATACTGATGGTGATATTACGTCAACAGTTAGTGCTAATCAAGATGCAGGGTTTAGTATTGTGAAATATACAGGTAATTCATCAACAAATCAGACTATAGGTCACGGACTATCTTCAACTCCTGAACTTATCATTATCAAAAATTTAGATGATGGTACTGCAAGTTGGTTGGTAGCAGGTGAAAATATAAATTTATACTTAAATCTAAATAGAGATGTAGCAGACCCATCTTCATCTTCATATAATTGGATAACTAATAGAGGAGCAGATACATTTACAGTAGGTAGTCAAAGAAAAGAAATGAACCAACCAAATGAGGATTTTATCGCCTACTGCTTCCATTCAGTAGATGATTATCAGAAGATAGGGAGTTATAGTGGGAATAGTTCTACAAATGGTCCAACCATTACAACGGGATTTAGACCAAGATTCTTATTAGTTAAAAGAGTAGATGTTGCAAATGATTGGTTAATTTTTGATAGTGTAAGAAGTCCAAGTAATCCTTTAGATGATTTTTTAAGGGCAAATACAGGAGGAATTGAAGCTGTTAATAGTGATAAAGATGTAGATTTTTTAGATGATGGATTTCAAATGGTGAACAATCAAGCTGCTTTAAATGCATCAGGAACCAATAACTACATATATTTAGCAATAGCATAAAACAATGGAAGATTTGAAGATAGCTTTTACTAATATATTCGCACTTGGGTTAAGTGTTTCAGAAGCAAACCCAGTACTACAAACAATATCTCTATTATTAGCTATCGGATATACTATAATATCAATATATAAAAAACTTAGATAATGGCAAAGATTGATTTAGATGGGGATGGTAAAGCAGATGTTTCAATTAGTATAACACAGATTATAACTATTGCGGCTATGTTTGCTTCTATAATTGGTTCCTACTATACTTTAAGTGCCAAGATAGATGCTAATTCATCAGAGGTTAAAAAACTAAAGTATAACGAAAAGGAATATACTTGGAAGAATCAGAGAGAGCTTGAGGATCAAGTTAAAGCAATAGAGCTTGAAATGAGGGACTTTATGAAAGATCTTGAGTGGATTCAAAAAAGCAAAAAAAGGTAATGGCATTAGGAAAAACAGCACGATACTATAGAGACAACCCTGAAGCAAGGGCTGTAAAGGCTGCTTATGACAAGAAGTTTCAAAAGAAACCTAAGCAGGTTAAAAATCGTGTTGAATGCAATAAGTTTAACAGGAAAAACAAAAAGTATGGGAACGGAGACCAAATGGACTGCTCTCATAAAAATGGTACCTTAGTGTACGAACACAGAAGAAAGAACAGAGCCAGAGGAGGCGCAAAAAGAGCTTAATTTTAATTTTTATATATGACAACTATTATTTTTATTTTAATCGGATTAATTGCACTTTTAGTGGTGGTTAATATTTCAGCAATTTGGATGACTAGAAAAGGTCTGACTCGTGATGACAACAACAACATGATTCCTGACCTCTTAGAGGAGAAAATGGCGGACTTGAAGGAAGATGTATCTATTCGTGTAGAACGTGTAGGAGAAGAGCTTAAAGACGTTTCTAAGGCTATTAAGGAAGTTGGTAATCAGATAGGGGATATTCCTTCTGCTGTAACTGGTAAAACTAGACCAGGACGTAAGCCTAAAAAATAAAACAAATGCCAAGAATTGAAACATACGTTAAGGATCAACAGATATCTGATGCGGATGTCCTATTAGGTAGTGATGGGGACGATAACAACGTAACCAAAAAATTTACTGTAGGTGATCTCAAGGCATACATTATTCCATCAGGAGGTCAGGCTGGACAAGTTTTAAAGTCTGACGGTCTTGGTGGGGTGTATTGGGATAATCCATAATGAGAGTTAGAGGTACACAAAAGCAAGTTGATGATTACACAGAAGACCAAGCCATATCACCAAATGATAAGGTAATTGGTCAAGACTCTCAGTTTTTTAAGCATACAAAAAATTACACAATACAAAGTCTTGCTGTTAATGTAAGGGGAGGAGATGGTGGATACGGTCAAACACTAACAAGTAATGGTGACGGAACTTGGAGTTTTCAAGGAGAGATTCAGACTACAACCACAACTACGACATTAGCTCCTGGAGCAACCACAACCACGACTGCCGCACCAGGAACTACGACTACAACTACTACTTCTGCCCCAGGAACAACAACTACTACCACCTCAGCTCCAGTTACAACAACAACTACTCAAGCTGGGACAACAACCACGACCACAACTGCAGCCACTACAACAACTACAACTGCAGCCACTACAACCACCACTACAGCTCAACCAACTACTACAACAACTACCACAACAACTCAAGCAGCCACCACAACCACAACGACTACTGCGCCTACCACTACAACCACAACTGTATTCCCTCCAGCAGGATGGTATGAGTTTTATGGAAGCGGAACAAGTTCACTTGTAGCAAGACTTTCTGCTCCAGACTGTAGTTATTCTACATTACAGTATAAGCTGTATCATCAAGCTTCAAGCTCTCAAACAACATATCCGTCTCCATTACCAAACTTAAACGACATACTTTATGTTTATCCAGACGCACAATCATATAACATATACAATGGAGGATACAGTCCTAATGATTGGATTGCAATATCTTCTAATGGCGTAAATGTGTACGCAAGTATAAGGGTAGACACAAATGGAAAGGTTGTGCAAATACAGTATCCACCTTGTTCTTAAATAAAGTCAAATGAAAATATCAAAACACATATCATATAAAGAAGGAGTAAAATCTAACACAGCTTTACGAAGAGGAATAGACAATACTCCAGGATCTTACGAGCAACAAAACATGGAGATTACAGCGGAAAAGGTCTTTGAACCACTTCGAGAGTGGGTTGGAGGTCCTATTAAGATCAATAGCTTTTACAGATGTGAAGAGCTAAATCGTGCTATTGGCGGATCATCTCGATCACAGCATTGCGAAGGTAGGGCTATGGATATAGATGACACTTTTGGTTACAAAACTAATGCCGAGATGTTTGAGTACATAAGAAAAAACCTAAGCTTTGATCAGCTCATATGGGAGTTTGGTGACGATAACAATCCTGCTTGGGTTCATGTAAGTTATGTTTCATCAGACCAAAACAGACTCAGGGTGATGAAGGCAGAAAAAGTAAATGGAAAAACAAATTACAGATACATATGAGTACAGAGAAAAAACCATTCAAGGAAACAGGATTAGGTAAGATATTGCTTGGTGTATTACCAAACGTAGTTAAGGGTGCAGCTAAGTTTTTACCCGACTCAGGGGTCACTGGAGTGATTAAAAACCTTATAGATAATGATCCAGACATGTCTGATGAAGAAAAGGCAGCGGCACATGATCAGTTAGTAGAGCTATATAGGCTTGAGGTAGAGGATAGAGATTCAGCTAGAAAGAGAGAGGCTGCTATAGTTGCATCTGGAGGAAGAGACTGGATGATGACCTTAACTGGAATAGTTGGGTTAGCAGCATTTGGATTTTTAGTTTACACAGTTGTAACTACAGAAGTTCCAGATACAAACAAAGAGATATTTATCCATATGATAGGTATTGTTGAGGGTGTTGCCCTTAGCATCTTCGGATACTACTTTGGTTCAGCCGTCAAGAAGGACGACAAGAACGGATAAGCTTTAATTTTGTAAATTTGCATAAAAGTCAATGTTATGCCAAGAATAAGTAGTTATCCGCAAGATACCAATGTCACAGGAAATGATATTTGGATTGGATCTGATGGAGATAATGGTCTTATAACAAAGAATTTTACAGCAGACTCTTTAGGTAGTTATTACAACGCTAATGACACCTTTGGTCAAGGCACCTTTGTATTTAATCAATCATCAGCGGCATCAACTTGGACTATAAACCATAATTTGAATAAATTTCCTTCAATATCAGTTGTAGATTCATCTGGGAATGTTGTTGTAGGATTTGAAACATATAGCAATAGTAACCAAATAGTACTAACATTTTCTGCCCCTTTTTCAGGATCAGCGTATTTAAACTAAACAAGAAATGGCAATAAATTATTTAAGTAGTATAGATTTAAACAAGAATGAGCTTCAGAATGGAGTTATTCATGTTTTAGCTGCTAATCCTAGTAACCCTGTAGAGGGACAGATATACTACAATTCTACAGACCAAAAATTATATTTTTATGATGGTTTAAGTTGGGTTGATGCTTCTGGAGATATCAAAAGCGTAAACACCAACACGACATCAACTATTAGTGTCACAGACCCTGATGGTCCAAACCCAAGACTAGATACTATAACCGCAGCCGTAACTAACGGAGGAACAGCTCTTGCTACAGGTGATCAAATATTTGACTATGTTGCTACATCTATTGGCAATGTATCTTTTACAGTGCAAGGAACGACAAATGAAATAGAGGTTGCTGATGGACTTAACATGGGAGATGGGAGTACAGCTACCATAGGTCTTCCTAATGATGTTACAGTTACAAACGACCTTAACGTAGGTAATAACCTAGATGTAACAGGAAACGCTGTTATTGATGGGAATCTAACAGTAAGTGGAACCACAACAACTGTAAACTCCAACACGGTGGAGATCGGAGACAGTATAATAACTTTAAACTCTGATGAAACAGGAGCCCCTTCTCAGGATGCAGGAATAGAGGTTGAGAGAGGCACTTCTCCAAACAGAAGCCTTGTATGGGATGAATCAGCAGGAGAGTGGACTATTCAACAAGCCTCTGGTACATATGAAAGAATTGCAACATACGCTGATTCTGTAGAAGATGTTATTGTAGAAGAGACTGGAGCAAGCGGAATCACAGTTACAGAAACTCTTTCTGGAACAGACAATAGAATTAAAACATATAATCTTGAAGTCAACCTTGATGATAACAATCACAAGCAAGATATTGGAGGATCAACATCTATTGCTGTTACACACAACTTAGGTACATTAGACGTTATTGTGCAGTTGTACGATAACTCAACATATGAAACAGTATATGCAGACGTTGTAAGAAACAGCGTAAATCAAATTACAGTTAGCTTTGCTACTGCTCCTTCAGCTGGAGCTATCAGAGTATTGGTACAAAAATTATAATTTAAATTATGGCGAATCGTTTCCTAAATAACATAACGATAAA
>Ga0208013_1001532_pt1 | contig 10612 bp, 4 predicted proteins | sample 16_taG_FD_184091 | JGI IMG/M metagenome (GOLD analysis project Ga0208013, IMG submission 184091) | Marine viral communities from the Subarctic Pacific Ocean - 16_ETSP_OMZ_AT15313 metaG (SPAdes) (version 2) | ecosystem: Environmental > Aquatic > Marine > Oceanic | place: Pacific Ocean | collected...
TATAGCATGCATGACGCCTTACTTAAGTATTTCAGAAACTGAGCCAGTAGAAAGTAATTTAGAATTATATTATGAAACTTCTACATGTGGTAATTTTGTAACCCTTAATGATGAAGTAAGACTAAGTTTTACCGGAGTAGATGCGGTAACAGAAAGTGTAGGAGATTTTTATGAAAGTGATATTATTGGAGCCAGCGCAGTAAATGGATTTAGTTGGGTAGATGCTGATGGTACAGTTCAACCAAATGCAATAGGAGAAATCACAAACATTGTGGACAACAATGGTGCAAGTTACGCGGTAGATCCTGCAGATCCAACATGTCCTTTTGTTTTAAATAATTTAGGAGCAGGAATATGGAATTTAGAATTAAATATTTTACCTACAGATTTTAATATAAGCCCATCAATGCCTCCAGCACCAATTCCAAACGCAGAAAGAACTTATACTATTTCTTACAAAGCTACTTTACCTACAATTGATGGCCCATTAGTTACCACTTTAACTAATGCTCAAGTAATAAGTTTATTAAATTATAGACCTAATTATACTGGGTTTGAAGATTTTGCATTAAATATAATTCCTCCAGATGGAACACTAAATATAGCATCTCCACCAGTAGGGACTTTTATTTATGGTAATTTTAGAGGAGATAATGGAAGCAGTATAGGTTCTCAACAAAATTTAGTTTGGGAATTAGGTAAAGTTGTTAAACCAGATTATGGAGAAGTATGGACCGTAGATTGTGGTAATGGTGAATTAGCATGGGATTCAGCTTTTCCTTCTGTACCTCCGAAACCAGACACATTATATGAATTTTTCATAGAACCTAAAGATTGTGGAACATGTCTTCCTTTAACTACAACACCAGAAACCTTAATTGGAGGAGGATTCTTTAACATTCAGTTTGGTACTCCTTCAACTCCAAGAACTATTTGTTCAGGTAGTGATGGGTATCCATTTAGTTGTAGACAATCACCAACACTTGCAAGTAGTGATGATTATATGTCGGGAACACCAGCGCCTATTAATCAAGATCCATATACAGTAACATCTGGTATTTTGTGGAATGGAGCTTGTGCAGCAACTACTTATTACTCTCCAGGAGGATCAAGTGGTTGGTATGCGGGGTTTGCAGGTAGTGGTGGACTAGCTAACGGTGGAGGTAATACTTCAGGAATGGGTGGTGCAACTCCAGGGCATCCAGCTGAGTTTTATTTTGGACCAAAAGGTCCTTCTAATGCTACTGCTGGAGGAACTGGAACTCAAGATTATTTTATAGCTAATAGTCCAGCTTATTCTGCCTATACTTCAGTAGAGTCAGGTAATGGTTTAATAGGAGAAGATCTATGGGGTACAAATACTGCTTTTCAACAAGGTTTAGCTTTTTATAATGTAGCAGCAAGAACAACTTATGATATTCCTCCATGTGTACCTGCAGTTTTACCAGCTCAAAATGCTACCTTAGACAAAGGAACTTTGGCTATACAAGTTAAACTTTTAAGAGTAGGTGCAACAATACCAGATACAACAACTACAGATTATACTATTATTCACAGACCACCAAGCGGAACATGGCAAGCAGCTGTACCATCAGCTGTAGCTAATGGAGATCCAGCAGATTCTCCAACTAGTCCTGGAGTAGCAGTACCGGCAACAACAACATTATCTACCGCTGGTTTAGGAGATACAATAAATTGTTTCCTATATTTCTTTGATTCACCTGGAGAATACGCGGTAAGAAACAATGGGGTAGGAGGACCAGGTGGAACTGGAGAAGCAGCAGCTAATGCATTTCAAGTAGATTTCTGGGATGCTAATGAAGGATCATCAGTAAGTTTAGCGATTGGAGGACTATGCGGTAATTGTACAGGGTCTTAGTAAGAATTTAAAAAAACAAGTAATAATAATATAGCATGGCAATTACACTTGAAGTATCATATTTTAACTCATTTTGGTTGAAGAGATTGAAAAACTATCCTGGCACTACTCTTGGTACAACTAGAGATAATGGAGGTGATGGTTATGTTGAGCCAAATGTAAATGAAGATTGGTATATAGAAGAAGCTAGAATACGTGGTGGATATAATAATACTACAGTAGACTTCGGTGTAAAAGCTTATATAGTAGAAGATGATCCAGATTTACAAATAAGAGGAAATTCTTTAATTTATTCAGGAGTGTTTAATTCTAGAACTGGTATTAATAATATTAATCAATTTCCTACAGGTGAAGATATAACTAGAACAGTAGATCCAATAAGTGGAACTATACAAAAATTGTATTCTGAAAATACTAACTTAATTATATTACAAGAGCGAAAAGTAAACAGGGCTTTAATAGATAAAGACGCTATTTATACAGCTGAAGGTCAACCTGTAACAGCTAGTACTAACCTAGTAATTGGACAAATACAAGCTTTTGAAGGAAACTTTGGAATATCAAACGATCCAGGTTCTTTTGCAGTATATGGATATAATAAATATTGGACTGATAAAGATAGAGGTGCAGTATTAAGATTAGGAGCAAGTGGAATAGAAGAAATTTCTAACAATGGAATGATAGATTGGTTTAGAGATGAATTAGGAAACGTTAACACTGCAAGTGGAGTTATTAAGGGGGTTTACGATGTATATAATAAAAACTATACTTTATCTTTACAAAACCCTCCAGGATGTCCAGGAGTTCCAGTAGTAGGAATTAAAGAATCTACATTAGCATTTGATGAAATTTCTAATGGTTGGGTAAGTTTTTATACTTATATACCTGAAGATTTTAAAAGTAATGTAGGTAATTTATATAGTTGGTATAATGCAAGAATATGGAAGCATTATCAAACAAATGATTATAATGAGTTTTATAAAGAATATAATCCATCTCAAGTAACATTTGTATTTAATCCAGATCCTACTAGAATAAAAACTTTTAAAACTATAAGTTATGAAGGAAGTAATGGATGGGAAGTAAATAATAGTAATATTATATCAGATCCCACAGGTCCTACACCAACTGGAGTTAACTATCAAGATACCGCTCAACGTATCTATAGTTATGATGAAGGAGTGTATATTGAAAATGGAATTCCTTATAGAGCAGGTTTTGATAGAAAACAAAATACTTATTACGCAGCAATAAAAAATAATTCAGGTCCACGTCCAGGAGAAGTAATATTTGATGGACTTCGTGAAACTGGAATTAAAGCATTTTATACTACAGTTACATTTACAACTGATGCGACCACTGATGAAAAAGGACCTAAACAGTTATTCTCAGTAGGTAGTAGTTACATAAACAGATAATTATATGAAATTAAATATACGAACACTAAAGGAATCTGATTGGGATACTTTAGTAGAATGGTGGGAAGCTTGGCCTAAATGGGTAGCTATCCCTAAGTCTTTTTTACCAAACAATGGAACCGGAGGTTTAATTGTAGAGAAAGGCGAAACCCCAATTGTAGCAGGATTTATTTATTTTACTAACTCTGATGCAGTGTTATTAGAATGGATTGTATCTAATCCTAAGTACCGTGATGCAGATAGAAAAGAAGCTATTGAGTTATTAATCAATACAGCTGAAGCAGTTTGCAAACAAGAAGGAAAAAAATATATGTTTTCTATTGGTAGAAACAAACATTTAATTGAAACACATAAAAAACTAGGGTGGCATGTAGATGCAGATGCTTCCCATGAAATCGTAAAAAATATTTAACATGGCAGTAGCAAGTGCAGTATTAATCGGTGCCGGTGTAGCGGCAGCAGCAACAGCAATAGGTGGAGCAGTAGCTAATGGTAAACGACATAAAGCTATGCGTAAAGCGAGATCTGCAAAAGAAAAAGCTGCAGATAATCTACAAGCCGCAATTGATGGAAGACAGGACATAACTAATCCTTATGCTGGTGTAACAGACTTAAGCTCTATGGCTAGTGATTTATCATCTCAAATAACTAATCCATTTAATAACTTACAGGTTTCTACAGCTGCAGCGCAAATGCAAGCTGAAGAATCTGATATAGCATTATCTAATACTTTAGATACATTAGAACAAACCGGTGCTAGTGCTGGTGGTGCAACAGCTTTAGCAATGGCATCGTTAAAAGGTAAAAAAGATGTAGCAGCGTCGATAGAAGAGCAAGAAACTAAAAATGCTGAACTAAAAGCAAAAGGCGAGCAAGCTATGATACAGCAAAAAGTAGCTGCAACTACAAGACATCAAGATGTTTTAATGGAACAAGGAGCAAGAATGGAAGCTGCTGGAGTGGAAGGTGAAGTATTTCAGTTTAAAGCTCAAGAAAATAGAACCAATCAAGATATTAATAGGTATCAAGCAGAGATGATGGGGCATATGAAGATGCAGCATGCAGCTGAAATGGCGAAAGCTGCGCAAACCGCTGCAACTTTTCAAGCAGTAGGAGGTATAGCACAAAGCGCTATGACTATGGGCGCAGGCGGCGGAGGCGGCGGTACTCCTCCCTCTGACAGACGTATGAAAAAGAATATAAAACTTATAGGTAAATCTAATAGTGGATTAAATATATATGCATTTGAATATATAAACAAAATATTTGGAGAAGGTAGATTCCAAGGAGTAATGTCAGATGAAATCCCTCAAGAAGCAGTGATAAAACACCAAGATGGTTACGATAGAGTTAATTACTCTAAACTAGATGTTGAGTTTAAACAAATATAATTATGGCAGAAGATCAAAATACAATACAAAAACAAATAATTGAAGCTGCGCATTCCACGCAAAATCAACTAATTAATACAAGTAAAGCTCGTAAATCTAAAGAATTAGATTTTCTTACTGATCTTAGTCTTCAATATAGAAATAAAATAACTTCTCCACACGCTACTAATGAGGATGTAGATCCTAAATTAACTTTAAAAGTAGTTAATGATTTAACGCGTGAAGCGGATAATTCTATTATTTATTACCAAACTCAATTAAAACATAACGCTCAAAATCTTTCTCAACCTATAATTAAAGAATATAATAAAAATATAAATGATTTTTATTCTAAAACTGATGAGATTATTGAACTAGGTGGATGGTTAGATGCAGCTATAGAACCTATGGTGGGAGCTAACTTACCTAACACTATTAATAATTTATCTAAATTAAATTTTAATGGCAAAAATGAAGAAGAAAGAGATACTAGCATGGTATCAATAAATGGTTGGGCTAATAATTTTGATTATACACCAGATGTAAAAGTAAATAAAGGTTATAAATATGAAAATGAAAATGGAGAGAGTAAAACCTTACTTACTCAATCAGTAGATGTAGATATGTTTAGTCCTACATGGTCAAAATACTTTGACCAGAAACCCTATATTATGCGTAATGTAGTTGATGGGAAAAACATGGTAATAAATCCAGAGAACAATAGAAGATATTATAGATTTTATAGTGAAATAGATAATACTTTACTAAGTGATGGAGATATATTTGATATGTATACTACTGATGTTCCTGAGGGAATGAAGTTCGGAGATGCGTTTGAAAATGCTGGAATTACTCAAGAGTCCACTATACAACCTCAATATTTTTTAGGAGGTGAAGTAAGAGATCCAGATCAAGAAGGAGCTCCAGCAGATAAATTTGATGAATTAGCTACATATAAAGTAGAATTAGGTAAAGATGGTGGTTCAGATAAATTATGGAAAGATACTGTAAGATTTTTAGATACTAATGCTATTGTAGGGAATGCTTCTTTTCAATCAGAACTTAAGGGAGAAATATCTGGGCTATTTGCTTTAGGTAGTGGAAATCCTGGAGTATTATATGGTTATGCTAATAATAATTTAGGAATAGATTTACCAGTTGGATTTTTTGAATCTTTAAGTAGAGCTGAAAAAGATTATTATAATAGTTTACCAGGACCAGAACAAGCAGCTTATATAGGAAATAGATATAAATTTAATACGGTAGATGGTAAAACCCCTATTAGTCTAGTTAATTCTCAAAAAGCATGGTTTATGGAACAGTTAACTAATAAAGCTTTAGATGTTAAACTAAATGAAAATACTAGTGCTAATGAACCTAGTTTTGAAAAAATTATTTTAGATGATAAAGATAAAAATGGAAGAAATATAATTAATTTTTTAAATGAAAAATCTATGCCAATTCCTAATTATTATAAAAATACACTAGGTATTGATAGATGGCAAGCGGGAATGCCAGCATATATACAAAAAATTCCTGACGGTTTTAAACCTATTCCTGAAAAAGTTGAAGGAAAATTAGCTGAAATGTTAGCAGAATATTCTGAAGCCTTTGCAGCAAAAATGAGATACTATGACAGAACAAGAAAAGGATAGTAGTCTTTTTACTTTAGATGAATTTTTTAATTCCGATAAAGAAGAAGAAATAACTACCGCTGTTTTACCCGATGAGGAGGAGGAGGAAGAGGTTTTATATCCTCACGCTTCCCCTAAAGAGGATACTATTATCTCAGATCTTGTTGAGTCTCCGGTAGAATTACCAACTCCTGTAAATCCTCCACCTGACGATGCAGAAGATATAGTAACCTTAGAATTAGGTGATCCGGAGGTGGAAGAAGTAGAAGATGAAGTGACTACTTACAATAATTTATGGCAAAGTATAGGACAAAAAATGATCTCTCCTCAAGATTTTGATTTAGCTTCAAAATTGAGCGATTCTCGTAGTGAAGAATTCCTAAATAATAGAGTAAACGAATTTTGGGATGGTGATGAAGGAATGTATAAAATAAATATGTTTACCAACAATCCTCAAGCTAGAGCAGAAGCAATAAAATATAACAATTGGGTTACTTTAAAAAGAAAAGAAGCATTAGACGCGGCAATAGGAGATGAATATAGAAGAGAAGCTAAACCTAGAGAAATTGTTACTGTAGGTGAGAATGACTATAAATATGAACCAGTTGTAGATAAAGATAATAATGTAACTTTAGAATATTACATGAAGCCCAAAGGCACATCAGAGTGGGTTATGTTACAAGAAGAAGAAGCAAGAAAACGTGGTACTATAGCTTTAGGAGTATTTCAACATCATAGTAGTGAAGAAGAATTTACTTTAAAAATTGCTAATCAAATATATGATTATAATAATCAACAAGAAATAAATAAAAATCTATTATACAACAATATTCAAACTCCTGTAGATGATCCATTGAACGCAACAGTAACGTTAGAAGATGGAACTACCAAACAATATACTGCTCCTCTTCCCGATTCTATTATAGAAAATCCAAAATTAGAGTGGGATTATACAGGTGAAATGCAAGAAGAATTTAATGAAGTTATAGAAAATTTAACAAACATTGAAGAATATAACATGAATCCTGACCTAAGCAAGGGAATGAATTTATGGAATTATATTTTAAAAAATACCTCAAATGGTAATGATTCTGGAGTTAGCTTAGAAACTCTAGGACCTAATTTAGATGAATTTTTAATAGATTTACAAAATACAGGAAGTGATTTAAATGATTTAATGAATTATTATCTTAAAGGCCAGACCCTCCAAGATCCTAAAGCTAAAAACTTGATGCAAAGACAATCTCAAAGTGTTTTAGATGGGAGGTTAAATTCTTATATAAATAATCAAAAAGGAATATTAAATAAATATTTACTTACTAATTACTTCAAAAATAAAATGCAAACTAAAGAAGGAAAAGAATTATTTCAACCTTTAATAGATAATGTTAATGGAGCTTTAGATAAAAGTACTTATGAAGGAGAAAAAATTAACTATGCAAATTTTTTAGAAAATCCACAACTAGTTAGAGCTGTAGTAACCCAACTTGTAAAAGAGTTAAAATTGGATGTAGATTATACAGAAGATGGTGTACCTGAATTTTTAGTAGGAATAACTAATAGAGAATTAGAAGCCTACTTTACCAATACCATGTATACTATGCAGGCAATGCAAGATTATAGAGACGTTGCTTTTCCTATTGTCACTCAAAAAGCTTTAGAACTACAAAGAGATAATTACTTGAAGTACCAAAAAATTGTAAAAAACGAAGGAGTTACAGTTGGAGAAGTAGGTAACAGTGTAATAGAAGCTGCTACAGGGGTTTGGGATGCAAGAATAATCCCTTTTTTAACAGCAGGTATTGAAACTGTAGATACATTTTTATTTGATGTTTTGAATTTTGATATGGACAGGTTAGAACGTCATTATAGAAATTTAGATAAACAAAGTCTTAACCCTCAAGTTGTTACCGCAGGAGAAGAAACATTTTTAGGTAAGATGTGGAAAAATGTATCTCAGACAGGTATTAATGGAAACGTAGCTATGGTAGATGGGGTAGAATATATTCTATATGAAGGACAAATATACAATAAAGATTTAAAACTTAAATTCATTCCTAATCCGGACGGAGATGGAAGTGATTACCTAAGGGTATTAAAAGAATTAGAAAAAAGTGAAGAAAAAGATAGTATGTGGTCATTTACTGGATTTTTAGAAAATTTTTCTGCCATTGGTGCAACATTAGGTTTTGATATATTGATGATGAAGATGATGAAAAATAAAATGAATACATCAGGTCAAACAGCTCTGTATAAAAAGTATTTAAATAAAAAATTATTAGGAAGAAAAATACCTGGAATTAATTTTAAATTTAAACCTTCTACAGTAGATAAAATATCTTTAGCAACAAATACAGGGGCATATTATGGTTTAGCTTTTTCAATAGAAGGATATAATAATACATGGACCGCTGCAGTAACTCAAGGTGTAGATATAAATACTGCACGTGAACTCGCTCAACAAAGCGCTGTTATGTCAGCAATTTGGGGAGCTGGAACTAGTATATTTGTTCCATCTCATCAATTATATGGCGCAGCTAATAGTGTATTTGGTAAAAGTTTTGCTCAAACTGCTCAAGAAATAGCAGCTGCAGCTAAAACAGGAGGAGTACAAGCGGGAACTACAGTATTATCTCGATGGTTTACCCAGTTATCTCCAACTAGCCAAGCAGCAGCAAATAGAGTATGGAACGTAGCAAGAGGTACAACTGGTGAACTGACTCAAGAATTAACACAACAAGGTGGTCAAAAAAAGATAATTAACCAAACTATTAACCAGAATCTAGGAAGGTTAATATTAGATGAGAGTTTTACTTTTAATGAAGCACTTAATATAGGAATTTACGCGGGGGCTGCAGGTGGTATAGTTTCTGGAATAATGAATCCTGAGAGTTTAGTAGATAATCAAGGTCAATATTTAAGAAATTTACAAATAGTAGCTCAAGATATTCCTCAATTAAAAGTACATATAAATAATCTCTTAAAAGGTAAAAACATAGATCAAAGTATAGCAGATCAAATGTTAAAAGAAGCATTAGCTATTAAAAACTGGCAAAACAAAATGGATAGAAGTTTAGTAAGTAAACCTAGAGCTATTATAGATTTTGCTTTATTATTAGAAGAAAATTCCCAGCTTCAACACGCGTTAGATAATACTCCTGGTAAAGCTTCAAAGGCAAAAATTCAAAAACAAATGGATGTAGTTAATGAACAAATGACTATATTATTAGCTACTAGTAGAAATGTTTCGGTTAAAAAGTTTATGCAAGGGTTAAACCAAGAATTTAAAACCTTTAAAGATGCTACAGCTATTCAAACTTATATTAACAGTATTAATGAAAACCTTCCTAAAGAACACCAAATAAATGTACAAGAAGATGGGTTTGGTAATTTTATTACTGTAAAAGATGCTGAAGGTAATGTAGTAAGAGAAGAAGCTTTAATTAATACTTCTCTTGAGGCTTCTAAAGGATTTTTTACTACAGGTCAACACGAAGGATTCCATGGACTGTTAAGTGGATTAGCTAAACAATATAAAGCTGAACTTAAAGCTTGGATAGAAGGAGGAAGAAAAGGAAACAAACCTGTAAGCGGAATATTAAAAATGGCTTCAGATGTTATTAGGTTTGTTGAATCAAGTGAAAACATTACTTTTAAAAATATGAATGGGGATGTAGTAGATTCTACAAACGCTTTATGGTTTCTAAGACTTAAGCAGTATCTAGCTGATCCCAATTTAACTGATGAAACAGTTATGGAAGAAGTATTTCCTTTATTAAGTGAATCATTAACTAATAAGTGGTTAGAATATAAAGAAGATGAAAATACTAAAGCTGATGATAAGATTAGAAGAATTTTTAGATCTATAGGAATAAATTTCGCACTAGGAGATGGTCAAGCTGCTTTTGATTTAATCAGAGATTATAATTATGTTATTGATACAGGAGGAAGAACTGGTTTATTCTCTCCAGGATATGGATTAAAAAAGATAGGTAAAGGAAATGTTAATGTTACTACAGAAGGAGATTCTGAGATTCAAACACAATTACCTCAAGTGAGAAAAATGGAGAGAAAAATGGAGAGAAAACTCCAACGAGAAATCGAAGCATATATAAAAGCAGCAGTAGATGGAGAAACTTCTCAAACAGGAGATACAAAATCTAGTAAAAATATAGATTTATCTACCTTGGTAACTCAATATCAAAACAATCCTGAGTCTGTAGATATATTAGAAGATATATTACCTCAATATATTCCAGCGGTAATTGGTTCTTTAAAAAGATGGGGAGTAACAGGTGGAAGAAATGTAAC
>Ga0208013_1001542_pt1 | contig 10549 bp, 18 predicted proteins | sample 16_taG_FD_184091 | JGI IMG/M metagenome (GOLD analysis project Ga0208013, IMG submission 184091) | Marine viral communities from the Subarctic Pacific Ocean - 16_ETSP_OMZ_AT15313 metaG (SPAdes) (version 2) | ecosystem: Environmental > Aquatic > Marine > Oceanic | place: Pacific Ocean | collected...
ATATCATTCAAGATTAGTGAATGACTTTTATGATTCTCATTAATTGCTGCTGAAGTCATAGCGTTAGCCAATTTCAACCATAGAGCGACCTTGTTACCGTTTAGGGTGAATCCCGGCTGTCTAAATTCGACGCGACCATATAGAACCCATGCGGTCAGATTTACTGCTTGGTAGCGGTCACTAAAGTTAGAACCGGGTACAGGTCGAGAACACCATGAAGAATTATCCATTTGTCGGCAATCAGGAGAGATTGCGTCAAATACATTTGCGAAGTGAGCATAAATTCGCTGCATTGTTACACCCGCTTCTATTTTGCGAGCGTCGCTAAATCTAGCCCATCGTGCGCTGTTATTTACGCCTACTGTTACATGAGTTCCACATAGGTTATCCACTTTACCACCTCGGCGTGTTAATTCTCTAGCAACCTTTTTCATTATTCTTACTCCATTTTCACCTGTTAGAATTGGACTAATAATTTCCATATATCCCTTACTTGTTTCTGTTGCATTTGCACCTAGTGAACTATCACGCTCCGCTTTCCAATAATTACTAGGAACTCTTGTATGATAACCTAGAAGACCGGCGTTGTTGTAAAAATCAACCCCTGCTGCCTCCATAGCATCTCTTGCCTCGTTCACTGTCAGTCCTTTGCATTCAAATTCTACTCCAAATTGTATTGTCATATTTTCAGTCCTCCTTGTAGTCCGCCACGCTTCTTACAACCCACGACACCTACTAGGGGTATATAACAGAATCTATCCTTAAGTTTAGAAGAATAAACGCAGTACAGCGATTTATGTTTAATTTAAAAAATTCTTGAACGACTTATTTATATTTTCAATGACCTTTTCACGCTTAGTTTTAGGTCTAGGGATTTTCTTAGGGAGAGGTACAGGATTAATGGGAGAGATATTAGCCGATTCTAAGTCAAAATGTATGAAAGAATAAGCCTTCTCTCTTATTTTTTCATCAGCCTTTACAAAATCTACACCCCATCTTTTAGTTAGGTTATCCGCATCAACTGGCAACATCCGAAATAACATAATCCGACTTAGGTTAGCATCAAGCCACCTATTAGTTAGTGGTCTTTGACTGATAAAATGAGGTAAAATCCCTTTTGCTCTACCTTGAACTGATAATCTACGCAAAGCGGGCGGTACTCTAGTCGGACTAATTACAACTGACGCCTCATCGAGAATGAAAGTAAAAGTGGCTTTCGGTTCATCTGCTGATAGATTAAAGAGATGATTTACTATAGAGGTAATATCTTCTTCTAGTGAGATAGTATCAAATTCCGGGTGGTCAGGCCAATACAGCGTTACTCTTTCTTTTACGATTGAATCTAATACTTCTGAAAGAGAAGTAATAGGGTCTGTCAATAAGTCATAATCTCCTTTCTGAATTTTAGGGTCGATAATGATAAATCTATGAAATTCACCGTAAGAGGGAGAGAGTATAGCCTGTCTGAGTGTACTGATTACAGCCGTAGTCTTTCCACTTCCGCTAGTACCCGCCCAAAGTACCCCTAAACGCTTCCTATCGGGCTTATACAGACCATCAATACTAATTTGTGTCATTATCCATCACATCGTTAATTGAAGGCTGAGGGGGCGTTTTCCTAAACCATTGAGATGGTCGACTTAATCTATTCCATAAACGCTGTCTTCTAACAGGTGTAGAGTTTCGGGCAATTTCCGCTACAGGAGGCGCATATGCAGCCGTCATGACAGTAGCCCAGACTAACTCAGCGTTAAGTTCCATACTTACTCCGTATGAATCAAGGAGATTCGTTGTTGCACCCTCCATAGCATCATAGTCTTCAGGATGTCTGACTATTTCCCATTCAGGTTTTTGTGTAACACCTCTACCCCAATGAGTAATAGCGCGGTCTAATCCCATAAAACCCCATTTGATTAATTGACCTTGAGTCGCTTTTTGAGCAGCCGTCATCCCTCCAACTTTTCCCCCTGACAATTTCCGAATTGGTTTAGGGATTGTTGGTAAAGGTAAATCCGAATCTTCTTCTAGCCATTGAATATCATCCCATGATGAATCGGTTTTTGAATCGTCATTTTGCACAAAATCCGCACTTTCAGGTAAAACCTCGGATTTTGTGTAATCAGAATCGGGTGACTGAGGCTTAATGTCAGAATTGTCTATTTTTGACATTTCTTTTGGAGCCTGATTTTTCTTAGCGTGTTTGTATATCATTGAACGAGATTTTCCGTTACCTTTTCCGTGTCCGTATGTATCAAAAGTAGATTGAAATTTCCCTTTATCTTTAGGGTGAGGTTCTACTAAACTCATTCATCCATCCCCTTGACCATATTATCAACGGCTGCATTCATTTGTGACTGCATTAATCGTGTAATGTTGGGATTTTGTGTAACTTTTTCTAATGCTACTGCTAGAGCGAGATTAGGAGGATTTGCTTCATGTCTAGCCTCAACATAACTTTTTACAAAATTTCCACATCCGTTAAAAATAACAGTATTCACAGTAGGATGAAATTCAGTTCTATGTTCTACTAAAACATCTAAGAAGTCCTTTACATCAGGCCATGCATTCAATAATAAATCGTCTAATTCTACCCATAATTGCGGGTCTTCAGTCCAAACCATGAAGTTCTCGGAGTGGACATAGTCCTTAGACCTGTTGATGTGGACTTGAAGTCCACCATTGGCTGAGAAGGTCGCCAAAGTACACAGGATGATTTACACCCCATAGGCGTTTAGTTGAATCACCCCTCGGTCTGATGGTCTGTGTAACAGGTCTGAATATATTCATTAGTTCCATATTACCTCTTACTCTAGCCTCACCTGCTGAATAAGGTCTTCTAATAGTAACGGTTTTCTCAGTTTCACTTATATTATCTTCACAAAATCCGAATAAATCAGTTTGATTTAGAAAGAGTGAAGCCCCACCACGAAAGACGGTTTTTGTGTAATCATCGGTTCGGATTGAATATACTCCTGACATTAACAAGGCCAATTCACCGGATTCTTCTAATTCCCATTGACCTAAATTATGAGGGGATTTTATTGGCCGATTAGGGATGCATTTTAAAGAATCTGAAGGAAAAATAACTCCATCTGTGGCTACTGAAAGTGCGCTGTAATCATTGACTCGGATAAGTTCGGCTAAACGCGCTCTAGTACCTCCTGTAACTGTGGAGGCGTACATTGGATTCCATAACTTCCCTGCTTTATTATTGACAGCCTGACGCGTTTTCCCATAGATTGAATTCAGCATGGTTTTTGATACACCTCTTTCAACAGACCCCGCCGCGCTATTCATTTTCATTTCATAAAAGTGGTCTATGAAAGGGGCGAAGGGCCGTTCAAATTCCCCTTCATCAAAATAAGACCATTTACCTAAAATGAATTGAGTATGAGGCCATTTTAACGCCTCCGCTATTTCATCAGCACTAAACCAACCTCTAACTAATCTCGGAGTTACTATAGTTCCGGAATCAGACATTCTTGCTAGAGGATACCATTTCATTCCGTCTTCAAAAAGGAAAAACACTTCGGCAAATCCTAAACTATATGGAGTTCTATATTTTAGCCAATTTAGAAATTCATCTCCACCATCTCCACAAAACCATGCACCTTCAGGGTCTTGTATATTCGGCATCTCCCGTAATATGTATGGATAGGCACTTGCTAAGTCAAGAGATTGAATCGAAGGATGATACCCACTACCGACTGTTTCAAACCATCCTCCGCGATATGCTGTATGTGCTTGTTGAAGAATCATTTGAGGCAGACCTTGTTGGTAATTGTTAATAGTAGGAATAATGCAAGTATCAAGTAAATTCCTTTGAGCCACATTAGCCAATGAATAAGGCTTGATGAATCTTACATCGGATTGCACAAAATCCATTAATTTTAATCTAGCGAGTTCACCCGCTAATATAGCATCAATAATCGCATATTGGTCAATGTCTTCTCGATATAAGTTCCGATAATCTTCTTCATCAAAACGCGAAGCGTCTAAAATTGAACCATCAAAACATTTCTCAATTTTACTCCTTCCTAAGTATCGTTTAGCGGCTGTGTTTAAGCGCAATTTACCATAGAATTGACTAATGTCCCACATCCAACAAGGGCCGAGTTTATACGGCCCCCTAGACCAATTTTTCGGGGTAATGACGAGCGACTTACCTTCAAGATATGAGAGTTCAACCATTCGACCATTCACAACAGGTGTGAAATTCCCTGAATCAGCATTTATCAGAACTTTATTAGAGGAAATATCACCTTCAGTAGTAACGGATTCGGTCAGATTTTGTGCAACCGAAGGGTGCAACATACGAAGAATTGCTTGAGCATCGAATTTCAAATTCCAATAAAAATACTCTTTACAGACTCTACCTCGCTTACCCCCTTTTTTCCATTTGCGCGAATGGTTATCATCATAGAGGATATTTAGAAGATGATTGAAGGTTGGACATTCCCACACTCCATACTCCGTACTGAATAGCCATAACCGCCCTTCAATAGTTTCAGTATCAGCCCCTATCATATTCCAATGACGCAAACTTCTCTTAGCCTGTTTTTTCCGTTTTTGTGTAGTGATAAGAGGGAGTTCTTCTAAAGGAAAACCTAGACCTTCCCCGCCTCTATCAATACAAAGGATAGAATTAACCTGCCCTTTCCTCATAACTACCCCGCCATAATTCCCATGAATCGTCTTCTATTGTATCTCCTTCTAGTAACCGTTCTCTTCTTAGCATAATATCCGCTTCTTCTTCTACCGTTAGACGCGAAGGTAACGCTCTTGCTATCTGTAAACCTCTTTCATCTCCCGCCCTTCTTGCTCTACGCATTTCAGCCCTTCTTATCCTAGCCATTTGTCTATTCATACTAGCAACAGCATTTTGTGAACCGCTACTAGCAACTGTCCCTTCGGCAGTAAATCTACCTCTAGTTCTAATTTGGATTGCTCTAGGCGCACCCGCAGTTAAACCCCTCCTTCTTACACTTTCTCGGATTTTTTGAGAAGGCGTAGTTTTACCTTTAGTCCATCCTTTTACGGTACGCTCAGAACGACCATAGAACCGTGCTGCATGAGCAACCCCTTTTTGCTCAATAAGTGTCTCTAAACGCGCTCTAAATATCCTTTCTGATGTTCTCATAAGTACCAACCGACCAAACTAGACACACTCCCAAGTACGGCTAGGACTCGCCACAAAGTTACTTGATTTTTTAACTTCTCGTTTTTAGCAACTAATTTAGCATCTTTTTTAGCAGTAATTGTAGCAACCCCTAAACCCCCTACAATAGTTAAGATTGCGGCTAAAATATTATTGCTGCTTTCCATTCAATTCAAGCCCCTTTTGTTCATCATAATAGTTCGTAATTAGTTGAGAAACTCTCCCCGGAGTTATCTTGAATAAATGCGCTAATTCTAAACTTTTCCATTCTCCTGAATTATGCAATTGAATTAAAGTTCTTTTTTCTTTTTTACTTAGTCGTATGTACTTTTTAACGCTAGTCATAGGAGTCCGACCTAGCCTCTAGTAATGAATGCTTCTAAACTTCTCCTTAGATTACACAAAATCCGCTAAAACCGAAAGAATTATGGACTTATCATACAGGGCAGGTTCATGGATAATATCCTTCAACCCGTAGTAGCAGGGGCGGGCTTGTCATTCGGATTGCTGTTTTTAATGGCTGTCGCAAATGGTATGTCAAGCATCCTGTTCAGTACAACAATAACAGACGCAGTAACCGGTAGATTAGGGGGCGTTAACTGATGCTACCTATGCCTAACTTTTCAGTTTGGGGCTTTGGTTCCTATATGCTTTTTGCTGTCGGTTTAACCGCAGGTGTCGCGCTCTTTACCGAGCCGATGAGCCGTATAGAATCGCTAATTGCTAATATCCGTAATGGAGCGTGAATTTCATGACAGTTACTTATTATCAATTAGATAAATCCACATCTAGTATCCCTGCAACAGCAGGCGCTACTTCATATGTAGACGGATTCTATGGAGTTAATGGAACTCTTGAATATCTTATCGCTGAAGTTAATTTGACAGGTGGCGGTACTGTGGATTTATCTACAGGACTTGACGCACTTGTTAAGTCTGCTAAGATTGTAATTAATGGTGACATTGTTTTTGATTGGATTTCAGGTAGTGCGCCCGGTTCAGGTTCAAGTATTGCAGGTCGTTTTGGTTATTTCATTAACGCTATCGGAGGTCGCTGTCTTACAGTACCTCAAGCAGCAGCCGGAACTTCTCTACAATCATTTATTGCTATCCCTGTAGGATATGTTCTAGACACTCCAACACCACGCTTTGAAATCTCAATGGAATACTATGACGCTAACCTAGTTATGGGCGGCTCGGCTACTATCAGTAGCGGTTCAGTTACATGGTGGGCTAGATTCAACACAGCAACAGAACGCAGTACTCGCGTCATAAGCGCAACAAGTTACGCCTTCGCAGGTTCAAATATAGCAGAACAATGCGTCGTTAGAGTTCCTCAAACAGTAATGAAGGGTGCTAGCGTTATGGGCTGCCTTATACAGAACGATTCCGAGGCAGATGAATACTCGTCAGGAAATGCAATTAGACAATTAGCCTTGAGCCAATTTTCAATGCCGGTATCACTTCATCGTTGGGCTTCAAATGAACTAGATAATGGTGTCGTTGCGGTTATCCCCGGAACCTCTACCACTTCTCAAACTCTAGCAGATAAGAGAGTAGGCGCGTTATTCGTTCCTCTTTACGGATTGGCTGCAAATGACCTTACATGGATAATTAGTTCTAGTGCTGCGACCACACGATTTTTCCATCCAGTATTGACTGCTCCACTACGCGGCGTAAAAGAAGACCGACCTACTCAAACAGCAGTAGCGGTTGGAAATGTACAGAAGACCGTAGTAAGCCGTTCAGAAGCCGGAACAGGTAACTGATTCTACTCCTTACCTCCGAGTCGGAGGGGCTGCCCCGCCCCTCCGCTCCTTGGTAGGCGAAGCGTTTGGTGAAAACATGGCATATTCAAAACTCTATTCTAACGGCTCTCGTACCCCTAAAGCGAAGATGTGGACTAGAGCGCTCAAGCGAGCGAGAATAGACAAAAAGGCTAGGTGGTTGTAATGTCTAGAAGAGGATTCAAATTTAGTAGAAGACCTTTAGTACAGGTTGGGCCTACCGGATGGGACGCTAGACAAAGATAATTAGGAGGACAAAGTGATGGGAAAGCAACAGAAATACGCAGTGTTTAATGTTCGACAATTGAAGAATATGATAGCAAGCACAAGTGGTGAGGAACACTCTACGGTAATTCTAAAATTTGAGAGTGCGGGAAAGAAATATCCCGGTCAATTAACTTCTAAAAACCGATGGTGGAGGAAAAAATAATGGGTAAATTTTTCAAGACTCTTGACGATGCTGAAATTTACGGTTTGAATATGGGGAATAGATATGGCGGGCGCAATCGTAAATCGAAAGAATCCCCTCAAGGTCTGACATTTCCGTGGATGACTAAATGGACTAAAGGAAAAGGATTTTGGGTTAAAATTACTAGCGGAAAACATGAAGGTAAAGCCTACCCTGTAAAAAAGGGCGATAAGCGCGTTGATTACTACGGGAGGAAAAAGTGATGGCCCGAATTTTAAGTGTAGATTTGACAACAGCCGACCAATATATTGACCTAACAGGGCCGGGTAAATTATTCGTAAGAATTTCAGGCGCAGACGATGTTAGAATAGCCTTCGACCAATTCTCTTTGTCTAACGGCCCATACTTTACTTTTGATAACGGCACTTCATATATTTTTGACCAACCTAACCCCTTTGTAGGACAGAATTGTTGGGTTAGAGCAGATTCCTCAACAGCAACAATTCAGGTCTTAGTATCAGGCGGTGGTATCGAATGAGTGAAGATAATAGAGCCTCAGATATGATGTTCTTCTTTTACTTCGTAGCATTTTCAACCTTTTGGTATTGGCTAGGTTATCATAGAAAACTTACACTCCTTAACGAATTGATAGAATCACCCGCTGACACTCCTACTACACAAAAACCGCAGTTTGAAGTGATTGGTGACTAAGATGATTACACAAAATCCGCCAATTGTAATGAGAGGTGTTTGAAATGAGTGGCCCAATTCGCCCACCTTTGAAGATTTCAGATGTAGCAGATGGAGGTAGCGTAACAGGTCGCCCTATCAATGTCATTCAAGTTACCGACGGAACCCTAAGCGTTAGTGGAACCACAGCCACTATTACAACTGGTGGCGGCGGTGGGGGTTCAGGTACAGTTACTAGCGTAGCAGTTAGTGTACCCGCCGCATTATCAATAAGCGGCTCTCCAATAACCACATCAGGAACGATTGCCATTACAGGTGCTGGTACAACCTCTCAATATATTGATGGTACAGGAGCCTTACAAACAACGACATCAGGTACAGTCACAAGCGTATCAGGTTCGACACCTATATCTTCAAGCGGTGGAGCAACACCAGCCATTTCTATTAGTCAGTCAGACGCAACAACTAACGGCTATCTATCTTCAACGGACTGGTCAGATTTTGACGGTAAACAAGACGCTATAACTCTTACAACTACAGGCACTTCGGGTGCGGCAACTCTAGTAGGCGCTACTCTCAATATCCCTCAATACGCCTTAACGGCAGCACCAGCAGGTTCAGATGGGAATTTACAATATAATAACTCAGGGACTTTAGGCGGTTTAGCCTATGTGAACCGAGTTAATACAGGTACTGAAAGAGGTCTAAGCCTTGGTGAAACAGGCTACGAAGGATTAGTAACAACTCCATCAGGTTTAGACTTAGTTTTGAACACCAATAGCGGGACGGACTCGGGCGCGATTGTAATTAGAGAAGGGGCTAATGGACAAATTACTATCACTCCTGACGGGACAGGTACAATCAAACTTGACGGTGTCGAATTAGATAATTCAGCAATCGCAACCGGGTATGTTTTGAAGGCAACTTCAACTTCTGCTGCTGGATGGGCTGCGGAGTCGGGGGGCGGTGGTGGCCAAGTTTTAACTTATCCTACTCAAGATGAAACATTTGCGACAAGTGATACACAATATGCAAACATTTCAGCACCTTATGGGAGTTCTGTTTCCACAACACAATCATTAAGCGCAAGTTGGACGAGATATATACCCATTATGGCCCGGCGTGACACAACTTTTTCAACTGTTGTATGTAACTTAAATTCGGCTCCTTCATCAGCCGCTACAATTGATATGGGCATTTATGAATCTAATGCTGATAATTTACCCGGCGACTTGATTGCTCAAGGTTCAGCGGCAGGGGTCACAACATCAGGAACTAAGGAGTTAACTTTAACAGCTGAAACAGGAAAAACCTTAGATTGTACTGAAGGTGCAACATATTTTATCGCCTGTGTTCACGACCAATCAATAACATTTAACGGTTCAGACGCTCGATATGCGTCGCAATACTGGTGGGGTAGTAATAATGGGACAACATGGAGTGGCGTTGCTTATGAGAATACAGCAACACTCCCCGCAACCGCTTCAACTGGCGGCATTTCAGCCAGCACAAACATCCCTTCATGGGGCGTTAAATACGGGAGTTGAATAAATGGATAGAAGTATTGAGATATTTAACGGTGAAGGAGAATTAGAGAACACTCTCTCACATGATGTTGAATGGGGTGATATTTACTGTGAGCGTGATATGTGGTTAAGACATACTGATATGTTTGCGTTATACGATAGATTTATTCTTCTAACTGAAGAACAACAAATACAGATTACTGAATTTAGACAAAGTTGGAGGGATATAACCGATTTTGATGACGCAAATGAGGCGGCAGACAATGCGCCAATTTGTCCTGAATGGGCTAAAATATGGGATAAGTTGAGGGATTAAATTGACTGTTAAAGCAAATCAAGAAAGAATCATTCATCTTGAAGATGATGTGAAAGAATTGAACGGACGAGTCACTAACCTTGAAACTAATATGACCGATTTACTCGCTAGACTAGATATTGTAATAAAGATGGGTCGACTTACTTTGATTATAGTTGCGAGTGCGCTTGGGCTTGATGTTGGAATTGAAGGAGGAATGTTTTGATGCCTAAGAAAAGATACTATTACACAAAATCAAAATCAACTGATTTATTCGGTTTTAAAGGGACAACTAAATCTCCTTCATACCTCCGTCATTCAACAAGACAATCATATGCGGCTCAGTTGCGATGGATAGTATTAGCCAACTATCTTCCGAAGAAGAAGTGATTAAGATGGCTAAGACAAAAAGACAAAGAATGTTATCATTACGAAAATCCTTTCTATCAGGTTCAATCACCAAAAAACAATATAACGCTATGAAAGTGAAAATTATTTCACCGAGAATGTTCTCCAAAATGATTAGAAACGAGAAGTGATATTATGCAATTTCAAAATACTTTACGAGAGCGTGTGAACAGTCTAAGGTGTAGGATACAGGCTAAAATGAAAGTAACGGCCTTAAAACACCCTTCAAATGAGTATAAATGACAATATCGGAGGTGAATGAGCATGAGTGAATCAG
>Ga0208013_1001544_pt1 | contig 10534 bp, 12 predicted proteins | sample 16_taG_FD_184091 | JGI IMG/M metagenome (GOLD analysis project Ga0208013, IMG submission 184091) | Marine viral communities from the Subarctic Pacific Ocean - 16_ETSP_OMZ_AT15313 metaG (SPAdes) (version 2) | ecosystem: Environmental > Aquatic > Marine > Oceanic | place: Pacific Ocean | collected...
CAGAAGAGATTGAACTCAATCTTGAGACTGACAACAACTTCCTCGTAATCTCGCAGTGGGGACCCAGGAAGAATCTGGAAAACACAATCAAGTGGTTTGTTGAGAAATTCAAGGACGACGATACTGTAGGACTTGTCCTTAAGACAAACGTTGCCCGCGATTCAATCACAGATCGAGAGTTTACTGTGAAGCGCTTAGAGACGTTTCTGAACACTGTACCGGATCGTAAGTGCAAAGTGTACCTTGTGCACGGAGACCTCACTCCTGGACAGCTGACGACGCTCTACACACATCCTACGATGAAGGCTCTGATCAATATCGGACACGGCGAAGGATACGGACTCCCCCTCTTCGAAGCGGCTTACAACGGATTACCCCTGATCACAACCACTTGGAGTGGTCAGTTGGACTTCATCACCAAGCCCAACAAGAAGGGTAAAAATGTCCCACGCGTCGCCGCTGTAGATTATGATATTAAGCCGGTACAGAAAGAAGCAGTCTGGCCCGGGGTTGTTCAAGAGGACTCAATGTGGGCGTTCGCTCGCGAGAGTTCTTATAAGCGTGTTCTAGGAGAAGTCCTAGAAAAAGAAGTTCATTACACCAAGGAGGCTGAGACACTTAAGAATCATATTCTTGAGAACTTCACCGAAGAAAAAATATACAGTGAGTTCGTAGATGCTATATATAACCCTACGGAAGAAGAAGCCGAATGGGCTGAGGCATTGGATCAAATTAAGATATTGTAATGAGGGTGCTTTTTTTGGCAGATTTCTTTAGTAATCACATAAATGGCGGAGGAGAAAGTAACGACGCTGTTTTGATTGCGCACTTGCGAGCCTGCGGATTAGATGTGACATGCGAACAGACAGACGCGACCACAACTAAACAAATCGATGATCATGATAAAATAATAATAGGAAACTTCATTTTCCTATCACCTGCGCTCAAAAAGCACCTGATTGATAATAGCTCATACCTTATTTACGAGCACGATCACAAGTACGTCCGGACCAGGGATCCCTCAAAGTTTCCTAATTTTATTATTCCCCCCAAGGAACTCGTTAACGTAGAGTTTTATCACAAAGCACAACGCGTAGTGGTCTTAAGTCAGATCTGCAAGGACGTTATGGAAAAGAATCTGGGAAACACAAATGTTCATTCCATTGGAAGCAGCTTATGGACAAAGAAAAAATTAGAGTTTTTAAAAAACTGTAAAAAAGACAAAAGTGAAGAATTTGCCATAGTCGACTCGGACAATCCAACTAAAGGACGCCCCAGCGCCATTAACTTTTGTCAAAATAAGAAGATTGATTTTAATTTAATCTCATCACCTGATCAATATGAATTCCTACAGATTTTAGCGAAGCACGAAACTCTTATTTTTATCCCACAGGTACTAGAAACATATTGTCGCTTAGTAGCCGAAGCAAAAATGCTAGAATGCAAGGTGTACACGAATCAACTTCTAATAGGATTTATGAGCGAACCATATAAGGATTTGACCGGTCTGTCGCTTACAAATAAAATAGAAACAAAAGTAGATGAGGCGCTTGAATACTTTTATTCTTGGGCTAATGAAGGAATAGAAAAATGAATGTGGGAATTATCGGCCGCGGCTTTGTCGGAGACGCCGTATATCAAAATTTGGACCATACTTTAGCTTATGATATAGAGCCATCCCGCTCAGATGTTGAAAGTATCGAGGAACTATGCAATAAATGTAAATTTATTTATGTTTGTCTGCCAACACCCATGAATTCCGACGGCTCTTCGAACGTGAGAATAATAGAAAGCGCCCTCGAAGAAGCAAACAGATACGCCACAGACAGAAATATATTCATCCTAAAATCTACGGTACCGCCTGGAACAAGCAGAAAGATCCTCCTCGGCAAGCCCAATATCCAGATGGTGTTCAGTCCAGAATTTCTAACAGAAGCAAATTATATTTTAGATTTTAAAAACTGTAACAGAGTTATTTTCGGTGGACCTGAAAGTCTTGCTGATCGGTGTGTAAGTTTTGCAAAAGAGACCTTTCCCAATAAAGAATACATCACAACCGATTTTGAAACGGCAGAGATGATAAAATACTTTATTAATAATTTTTTGACAGTTAAAGTTGCCTTCGCAAACGAGATGAAACAAGTATGCGACGCGACAGCTATCTCTTACGATGACGTCAAAAACATCGCTTTACTGGATAAGAGAATAGGTCCCAGCCATTTATCGGTCCCCGGTCCCGACGGAGAATTGGGCTTTGGAGGTACCTGTTTTCCTAAAGATATAAATGCTATGATAACATACTCCACCAATAAAGGTGTTGATTGCAAAATACTGAGATCTGCATGGACCAAAAATTTAGATATTAGAGAAAATAAGGACTGGCTAACGATGTACGGAAGAGCTGTAGTCGAACCTGAGGAATAGATACTTTTATGGATTATAACGAGCTAGTTTTAAAAATAAAAGACAAAGACCCATTTGCTTTATCGCGTTGGGGCGACGGAGAATGGTTGAATATTAGAAAGGCGCCTGGCACCAATTGCGATGGAAATATATACTACCCAGACTTGGGCGACTACCTGGAAAAAATAGTTAATGTAAAACAAGATTATTATATGGGTGCCCAGGACTATAAGAAATTTAATTTATTATCTGACGTAGAAAAATATGACAAACAAAGCTGGATTGATGCTGATATGTTACACAAAGCCAGTATGGATGGAAATTTAGACTCCCTAATAACTGTATTAGAGGAGGTTGAAGTTGTATATATCGGGAATGAGACCCTGAAAGACCTATCGTTTGTTGATACCTTTGTAGCTATACCCGCCAAGAACGTTTGGCGATTCCGCGAGCGTGTTATAGAGGTTATTAAGACAACCATAACGACCGAACACAAGACATATTTATTTTCGGCTGGCATGGCAACAAATGTTTTTATACATGAGCTATGGAACCATAACAAAAACAATTCTTATATAGATGTCGGAAGTGTTTTCGATCCCTACGTTGGTAGAAACACTAGGAGCTATCATAAGAACTTAAAGATAGCGACAAGAAATCAATGAAAATAGTAGAAGAATTTCATGAGTTTACTTGGGATATGATACGATCCCTCCCTATGTGCTATTATAACTATAAAAACAATATACCACAAAAGCTGAGGTGCAAACCGGGACTGTCAGATGTGTATTACTTTGTTAACAATATAGAAGAGTTGGACAGGTTTGATGCATTTAACAATAATATCTCATATAATCATGCTCCTCCGTTTTACACAATGTATGAGTGGGAGCCACCCCCTTTAAAGGAACACTATCTAAACAAGGAGAAACTGGAATTTGATAAGCCAACAGTGGTTATACAAAACAAGTTCTCCCTAGAATGGAACTCTGGTCCCTTTAACTATTTTTCGGAAGAGTTCCTAGATACCCTGTTTACACTTTTGCAAGATAAATATGAGATTATTTATATTAGGCCAACCGGTGACGACGAGAAATATTATAAAGATGAAAATGAAATTCTTGAATTTGGCGACTACAAGCTTATCCAAGATAAATATCCCAATATACATACGATAGATAAATATCTAAACATGTACCCCAATTACAGCTATAATATTGTACAGTGTTTGCTGGAAGCAACGTCGGACAAGCACATAGCTGTTTCTGGTGGTAATGCATGTATAGCAGCATATTTCGGTGGAGACGTTCTCGTTTATGACAGTCCTTTGGGTAAAGGAGCAGGCAGAGGAATTTGGAAGACTGGTTCTTGGCTTTCAAAACTTGGTGGCGCCCAAATCTATGGCTTTAACAAATACGAGGATATTTTAAGCATGATCGAGGAGAAGTGGTAAGAATGAAGATCTTAATAACAGGAGTCGCAGGACTACTTGGATCTCGTCTGGCTGACTGGATTTTAGAAAATCAAAAAGACGCAGATGTGATCGGAATAGATGATCTGTCCGGAGGATACATCGAGAACGTGAACGAGAAGGTCCAATTTTATGAGATGAATCTTATAGATGGACCCCTAGAAGAAATATTTACGACCCACCAACCAGATATAGTATATCACTTTGCTGCGTACGCTGCCGAAGGACTATCTCCGTTCATCCGGTGCTTCAACTATGATAATAATCTTAAGTCGACAGCTAGAATAGTAAACGAGTGTATAAAAAATGATGTAAAGCGCCTCGTTTTTACCTCTACTATGGCAGTATATGGACACGGCACAGGGGGAATCTTCGAAGAAACTCAGGTACCAAAACCAATCGATCCTTATGGGATCGCTAAATATGCATGTGAAATGGATATACAGATTGCCGGCGAACAACACGGACTAGACTGGTGTATTATTCGCCCACATAACGTATACGGAATAAAGCAAAATATATGGGACAAGTACAGAAATGTACTGGGAATATGGATGTTTCAGCGACTAAACAATATGCCAATGACCATATATGGCGATGGGGAGCAAACCCGCGCCTTTAGTTATATCGATGACTCACTACAGCCCCTTTGGCGCGCCGGCTACCTGCCAGAAGCCTCAAGACAGATAATAAATCTTGGAGGAATAGAAGAGATATCTATTAAGGATGCATCCCGGGTTTTAAACGACGTTATGGGTCCCGGCGAGGTTGTTCACCTGGAAGGACGACATGAGGTAAAGCACGCAGTACCCACCTATGAGAAATCAGTTCAGCTATTGGGCTTCGAATATAGGACAAGTCTGCAAGAGGGGCTGACTACAATGTGGGAGTGGGCTCAACAACAGCCAATGAAAGATAGATTTGTGTGGGATGAGTATGAGCTAGACAAGGGAATCTATGAATACTGGAAAAAATAGTACCCTAGAAGCTATAAAAAGAAAAAAATGTATAATGTGTGAGGGTTCCTTGTCCTCCCTTTATACATTACCGAAATTTCCGATATACATGGGAACCATTGAGCAAGAGACAGAAAAGGACATATATGCCGATATGTCCTTCATGCACTGTGGAGACTGTGGTTGTGTCCAGCTTGGCGACCTCGTCCCGCTTGAAATCCTTTATGCTAACGCCCACAACTCGGTTGTAGGAAAAACCTGGGAGGAACACCACAGACAGTTTTGTGAGTTTGTAAGAGCCTATGCTAAAGGCTTTATGGTAGAGATAGGCGGCGGTAATCTGGTCGTGGCCAAAAGGCTAGCCACCGAAGAGAGCGTGGAGAAGATAACCGTGTACGATAACAATGTTTTAAAGTATGGTACTTGTGACTCTCCCAAAATAGAACTAAGGGAAGCATTTTTTAATCCTCACGATATCGAAGATCCTATTGATGTCATAATCCACACTCACCTTATCGAGCATCTTTATAACCCTCTAGAAGAAATTCGTGAGATGTCGCATCTCCTAGAAGACGGTTCATATATGATGTTTGGGTCCCCATTGATTGATAAGATGCTGGCGGACAAGTTCACAAATGCCTTTAATTTTGAGCACTCATATCTGCTATCGCGCCCGATGATAGAGAATATAATGAAGTATTCACAATTGGAGATAATCGACGAGAAGAGATTTAGTCCCTACGCCTTATTTATAGTGGCCCGCAAGAATACTTCGATTAATCGAGAAGTGGCTCACGACTATACAGAAGATGTCAACGTTTTCACTAAATTTGTGTCCTACCACGAAGAAGAGGTTAAGAGAATTAAGTCCCTATTGGACACCGAAAAGGAGCGTACCTTTATATTTGGTGCTCACATCTTTACGCAATATTTGTTGGGCTTCGGACTCGAAGAGCGCTCCTTCTCAAACATATTAGATAATGATCCGAACAAGATCGGAAATAGATTATATGGCACGAATTTAACAGTACGCTCGCCGAAAATACTACAGGATATTGAAAGTCCCTTGGTGGTTCTGAAAGCCGCACAGTATACAGAAGAAATCAAAACTGATATTTTGACCAATATCAATCCCAATACGAGGTTCATATTATGAGCAATTACAAAGAAACGCGCCCATGGGGCACTTTCGAGAATCTACTCGACCGCGAGTACTGCAAAGTTAAAGAAATTATCATTCGCCCAAATGAGGCGCCCAGTTACCAGTTTCATTATAAAAGAAATGAAACCTGGGTCGTAGTCCGAGGTACTGGTACTCTCACCCTGGACGACCAGGAATCCCATGTTTCACCGGGACAGACAGTCCAAGTCCCAGTAGGAATGAAGCACAGACTCCGAAACACCGGAACAGAAGATTTGGTGTTTATTGAAGTCCAGTGGGGGGAGTATTTCGGTGAGGATGATATTGTGCGGCTGGAAGATGATTATAATCGATCCGAGAAATAGAAATGCAATACAAAGTACTGATAACTACTAGTGGGATCGGGAGCCGTCTAGGTGATCTCACAGATTTTACGAACAAAGCACTTGTAAGAATTGGCGATAAACCAGCGCTCTCCCATATTCTAGAGAGTTATCCAACGGAAACTCAATTTGTGGTTACCTTAGGACACTACGGAGAGTATGTGAGAGAATTTATAGAGATTGCCCACCCTACAATGGATATCGAGTTTGTTGAGGTCGATAGATATGAGGGCCCCGGGACAAGCCTGGGATACTCAATTCTTCAAGCACAAGACAGTTTGCAATGTCCCTTTATTTTTAATGCATGCGATACACTCTTTAAGAATAATAAACTACTTTTGGACCAGGCACTGACGACTCCCCATAATTTTTGTATTGGCGACAGAAAAGATGACACATCCCAATATAGCACCTTATTGGTGGAAAAAGAAAAAGTTGTGGCAATTAAAGAAAAGGGCGAAATAAACTATGATTTTGCATATGTGGGAATATGTGGAATCAAAGACTACAAGCTTTTTTGGAATAAGTTGTCCAAGATTTATGATGAAAATCCCAATAATTCCTCCCTGTTTGAGGGAAATGTCATAAATCAGATGATAGAAACTACAGAATTTCACTTCAAGGAGATCGGCGATTGGCTCGACATGGGCAATGTTGGGGAACTAGAAAGAACAAGACAGTATTTTAAGACAACCGCCGAGGTTTTGGAAAAGAAAGAAGAATCTATCTATTTCTATGATGATTGTATTATTAAGTTTTTTTCAAATCAAAAGATAAACAAAAACCGGGTCACACGGGCAAGAGAATTAGAAGGTCTTGTGCCTCCCATATTAGCCGCCGGCAATAATTTTTATAAATATCGGAAGATAGAAGGAGATCTCTTCGCAAATTCTGTAACTTTAAACACATTTAGAGCCTTTTTAGAGTGGTCGGATGCAAACCTGTGGTCGCCGAGAGAGTGCGAAAAATTTCCAGATCTCTGTCATTCTTTCTATGTCGACAAGACCCTCTCTCGCATTAGCAAATATCTAGAGAAAAACAGTGATTCACCACCCCTCATAAATCAAGAGAAGGTTCCCTCCATAGAAGATCTTATAAACCAAATAGATTTCGAGTGGCTGTGTGAAGGAACACCTGTGCAATTTCACGGCGACTTTATTCTGGATAATATTTTGGAGACAGACGAAGGGTTTTGTCTCTTAGACTGGCGCCAAGACTTCGCAGGACACTTGACTATAGGTGACATCTATTATGATCTTGCTAAGTTAAACCACAACCTTACAGTTAATCATGAACTGGTGAATAAAAAAGCGTTTAATAGTAGCTCCGATAACTGCTACATTCTATGTAGTTCAAAATTGATTGATTGTAAAGAGATCTTGAAAAGCTTTATAATCGAAAATGGGTATGATTACAAAAAGGTACAAGCCTTAACAGCTATCATCTGGATTAATATGGCTCCCTTACATGAGTACCCTTTTGATAAGTTTTTATTCAATTTTGGAAAACTAAATCTTAAGAGAGCGCTTGATGGAAAAAATTAAATACTTTATCGGACCTATGTCGAAGAATATTGTCGACGCCATAATGGAATATACAACAGACACCCAAAACAATGTGGGACTAATTCCCTCTCGCCGTCAGGTTGAGCTTAGTGGTGGATATGTCCATAACTGGACGACAGAAGAATTTGCAGCGCATGCGCAAGGTCTCTTTTTGGTCCGCGACCACGGCGGTCCAGGACAGGGACTTCATGATGATGATGGTTACGAATCCTTGGCGGTCGACTGTACTCATCTTAACATGATTCATATAGATCCATGGAAGAAATATCCTACTTACCAAGACGGCACCCGGTGGACAATTGAAATGATCAAATATTGCCATGCACTAAATCCTGAGGTTTTTTATGAGGTCGGCACGGAAGAGTCGATCCGCCGGTTCTCAACCTCCACATTACATTGTCTATTGGTTGATTTAAAAAATAACTTAACAACATCTGAATATAATCAAATTAAATATTGCGTCATTCAATCCGGCACCTCACTAAAAGGGAATGAAAATACAGGTCTCTATGACAAAGGTAGATTAGACGCAATGGTTCAAATGGTGAACTCTCATAAGCTGCTATCCAAGGAGCATAATGGGGATTACCTTTCAAGCGACCTCATAACAGAGAAATTCTCTCTCGGACTCGATTCCATTAACATAGCCCCAGAGTTCGGACAGATCGAAACCAGGGCGTATTTGGATAAGGTGCGCACGCTAGCCCCAGAGCTGCTAGAAACACTGTGGGGGATATGTTATGAGTCTAAACGCTGGGAGAAATGGGTCGACGCATCATTCAATCCAGAGAAAAATAAAGAAGAGCTGATTAACATCTGCGGACACTACGTTCTATCGCACCCAGAATTTCTGAAAGAGATAAAGCCACACTTTCCTGAGATAGATGCAGAGATTAGACAGAAGGTGCAGAAGAAACTAGAGGAGCTATTTTAGATGGATACACGCGCGAAGACAATCTTTTGTGATATTGATGGGACTCTAATAGTACATCTACCACCAACGCAGACGGCTAAGCCAGATTTCACCCCGACGGCACTCCCGGGTACCATTGAGACCTTATTAGAGTGGGACAAGCAAGGGTACAACATTATATTAGTTTCTGGTCGCAGAGAAGGCGCAAGACAGGAAACAGAAAGACAGCTATCAGATCTGGGAATAATATATGATCAACTTATTCTTGGCATCGGCGGTGGCAAGCGTTATATAATAAATGATAGAAAGCCAACTGGCGATGAGGATTATGCGCTAGCTATAAATTTAGATAGAAATACCGGCATTGGGAAGCTGGATATATAGGGAGAAAATTATGAAAGATTTAAAATTAGTAGTGTGGACGCACCCCAGCTATAGTGATTTGTGGCCCATGTTTTTTGGGCAGCTTAAGAAGCACGCCCCCTTTTTTCAAGAACAAACCGTTGTAATACCGGACCACAACCAGCACCTACCAGCAACGTGCAAAGAGATCAGAAACAATGAAAAGGATCCATACTATAAGCGATTCATCGAATCACTTAGTCAAATAGAAGAAGAGTATGTGCTGCCTATGTTCGAGGACTATATTTTGTATGATGATGTGGCAGAAGACAATCTTAGAATGATAATGGATTTTTTAGAAAAAACAGATTATAGTTTTGTGCGTCTCATAAGATCCGCAGCCGACGGCGGGAAAAAAGTCGCATCCAATCCGGATCTATACGAGATACCTGCCAATAACGCGTCGTACTTATTTTCCCTTCAGGCAAGTATTTGGAAAAGAGCAGACCTCCTGAAGTTGTATGATTTCTATAAACCAATAACTATACAAGACTCGGAAGTATATGGAACGATCGCATGCCGAGGTACAAATGTGAGAGGGTGTTATCCATATAACAATGAACCAATCCGCGGTCGCCTTCACTATGATTCTAGTATATTTCCATATATTGCGACAGCCATTAGTGGGGGCTCTCTAGAAAAGCAGCCACGGTGGCAAATGACGCAGTACAAAAAAGAATTAATACCATTGTTTGAAGAATATAATATTGATCCCAATGTAAGAGGAATCGTATAATTTAGCAGGATAGTCGAAGTTACTAAAATATTTGAAAGAAGTATAGTATACTTAGAGTTAACTGGTATGAAAAAATATATAGAAAGTTTTAAGGAGAACATAAGATGAAACTATCAAACCAAGCAGTCGGAGCCCTGATGATGGCTCTCCAGAAGTCACTAATGGAACAAAGTGACATTGTACCTGTCTTAACAGGAATGGACTTTGTAGCCGGAGAAGACGGCGAACTATCAGTCACCAACCCACCAGTGGTATCCCTCGCAGGAGTCGAGCTGAATGACGACACAGGAGACAATGATTCTGGTGTCCTGGTCCCCGAGGGCTAGGATAGTGCCACGCTATCGATACCGCTGCAGCAAATGTGAAAAGGTTCAAATCTTTCAGCATCTGTCCACGGAAACAATAACCGACTGTGACCAGTGCGAGCATACCGATAGTATGACAAAACTGCTTAGCCGTTTTAGCACAACGCCAAAGACGACAATCTCCAAGAAGACCGGACAGGTCACAGAGGAATTTATCTCGGATGCTCGCGAAGAACTTAAGCAACAAAAACAAGAAACA
>Ga0208013_1001549_pt1 | contig 10516 bp, 4 predicted proteins | sample 16_taG_FD_184091 | JGI IMG/M metagenome (GOLD analysis project Ga0208013, IMG submission 184091) | Marine viral communities from the Subarctic Pacific Ocean - 16_ETSP_OMZ_AT15313 metaG (SPAdes) (version 2) | ecosystem: Environmental > Aquatic > Marine > Oceanic | place: Pacific Ocean | collected...
AACAACAACAGAATGTTAATGATGCTGGTTATACTGGACTAACACAACTAGGTGAAATGTTTTCTAACATTGCATCTAAGAAGACGAGAACTGAGTCAGACCAAGGGGGTAAGTAATGTATAACCAAGGCATATACAAAGATAACAAAATGACTGGACCTTTAGGTCAATATGCAATAGCAGGTTCACAAGTGCAAACTCCCGGATGGAAGCCTTTGGAAGGACCAGAGACACCTTTTGAACAAGCTACTGGTGGTGGTCGTGGTGGTAGTTTTGGTTTTCAATTAGGTGGACCACAAAGATATACACAAGCTCAATATGAAGCTGCTATGGCAGAAACATACGCTAATGTTAGAGTAGGTACAGATGCTAATGGCAATCCAATTTATGGTTATACTGGTCAAGATGAACGTCTAACTGGTGGTGTAAATATGTCCAGAGCTGGCACAAGAGCTGATACTAATCCATATGTATATGGTTCAAGAGTTAATGGTCCATTAGGTGGTGTTGGTAGTAGTAATCCACGTAAAAACTATTTCAATGGTAGACGAGTAACAGGAGGCAGATAATGGCACAAGGAAATTATTACGCACCTTTATACAGTAGTCTAGAAGCTAGAGGAAGAATGTCTCCACTTGGAGCACCGGGAGCTATCAAGCCAGAGAAGAAAAAGAAAGGTTTAGGTGACAAGATGGCTTCTGCTTTAGGCTCTATGATAGATCAAGCATCTGAATCAAATGCAGCTTCTAGAAAAGAGCAATTAGCACAAATGGAAGTTAGATATAATGAGCTTGGAAAGCTTTTAAAAAAAGGTCGTTATGAAAGAGCTGATGTACAACCAAACCATCCATCTGGAGCTGGTATAGACAAGTGGGTTTGGAATGATCCAAAAAATACTGACCCTGCTCCTACTTCAGATACATGGAGTGAGTATTTTGCACTACAAGGACAAATTGGAAACATGAAAGGCGACTCAAAATACGCAGATAGAAAAGCCAGTATATTTGATATGACTGAATTTGAAACAGTAAAACCAACTGCTGCAAGTTTCTTATCACACTTTATACCAAAAAATTAACGGAGAAAAAGAATGGCAGAACTAACGTGGGATGAGAAAAACAAACTCGCATTAGCTAGACGAGCTGAAGAAGAGTATCAGTTTTGGGCTACAGGTGGATTAAACAAACCTAAGCACGATACAGGTGGTGATGGTGGTTCAAGAAGAGGCGGTAAAGCCAAGTACACAATGTCAAAAGTTTTTGACGATAGTGGTGAAACTCTTACTGAAACAAACTTAGAAGAAGATGGCTCTGAAACTAAAGTAGTTAAGAAGACTCCATCAAGTTTGTTAGACAATGAAAGTTATGACACACCAATACTTGGTAATGACGAGGTTACTCATCCATCTATTGCTACTCCACCAGAACCAGATGCTGATATTGTATACGGTAGCGGTGGTTCATCTAGTGGAAGATGGGGTGGTCCTGCACGTGCTGGATTTATGGGACAAACTGCGACTAGACCTTATGGTCCTATTCCTGCTAAAGACATATATGGGCGTGATCGATGGTTAACAGAAGATGAATATACAGGAGCAGGCAATGCTTCTCGATGGCTGAGTCGTCCATCAACTGAAAGTATTGAGTCTGATGTATTTGGAACTGGTATAGATATAGAGCAGTCTGGTTCTGATACTTTAAACGATCAAGGAACTTTAGCAGTTACTGACAAACATAGAGCTGACGCACAGACAGCTATAATTGATAGTATTAATAACCACAGGATGATGGAGTTATACAACACACGTCCTGATTTATATAAAAAGGTTATTGAAGGCGAAATGGATATGCCGTTAATTATAAACCCACATGAAGGTATGGATTATACTACACCGGGTTTTGATGGTTCTTCTTTGCATTCTGATTCAGTACCGGGTTCTTTTGTATCAGAAACTTTTGACAGGTATCGTAATGAAGATGGCACAATTGTAGATAGTCCTTTAAGGTCTGATGCTTTTGATGAAGACAATCCTTTGTTTACTACACTTCATCCTGAGGTAGCTAATGAAGCTAGCAAGCTTGAAAAAAACTTAGATGATGCTGATGGTGATGATGACGATGGCGATGGAAAGAATGAAAAAGAAAATGATAAATTAAAGTATGATTCAATTAATACTCTAGCCAAAGAAGACCCTGAGAAAATTAAAGTTCTTAATCGTTTTGCTTCTTGGATGGAAGATGAAAATGTTTCTGATGCTGAATCTCTTAGAGCTGCCGAAGATTACTTAGAGAATTTAAGGAATGAACCGACAGTTCATGACCGTGTTAAAAAAGCTATGGCAATTGCATTTGCTGCAATGTTGTTTGGTGATGACCTTACTACAGCTATGAACACAGGGTTTGGTGTAGTTGCTGATGATTACGCAGCAGAAGAAGCTGCAGAAGCAGCGGAAGCTGAAGCAGCAGCAGCATTACAGAAGACACTGGCTACAGAAGCAAGAGCTAATGCTGAATGGGATAGAAGAAAGATTATTAACGAAGAGCTTGATTATGCTAAGTGGCTCAGAGAAAATAAATTAACAGAATCTAAGGAAGCTAAAGCAGAAGCTGAAGCTATTACTTCAGGTAATTTTAATTATATTAAAGACAGAAGTAATTCATATTGGAATTCTATAAAAGGCACAAAAGCTGCTGACAAATTCAATAATATAAATGATTTCCAAATACAAATGGATAGAGCTTATGATTGGATGAACAGGAATTGGAAAGGTCTTATAGATTTTGAAAATAATGTAGACCAAAGAGTAGGCTTTGAAGATGCGTTTGCTAAATGGATGAGAGATAAACAAATATTTGATGCTCCAGCTTTTGAAAACTATATACAAGATGCATTTATTAAAATTAAATTTGCAGCAGGTAAAGATGGAAGTGATGCAACATATATAGAGCCATCATTAATAGCACCAACTGCACAGTATTTATCAGATATAAACAAGTATGATGAAAAGACTGTTAAAAGAGGTAAAGAGTCTGTTGCTAAATTATATAATAAAGTTGAAAGTCAAGTTATACCTGACGTTGGAACTGAGAAGCATGCGTTAATGCTTTTGAAAAAAGACTTTAACGATTTCAAAAATTATGAGTTTGATGGTACACCAGTACCCGAAGATGAAGTATCTGCAAGATATGCTAAACTTCTTAAGGATGCTAATGATGTTGGAGAAGGTGTGTTTACAAGGTTTGTATTGCAAAATTTACCACCTAAATCTATATGGGGTTATGGTTATGATCCAGAAGCAAAAGGAAAATCTGCTAAACAATTAGGAATAATGGCAAAAAAATATCTTGAAAGTAACTAGGAGACGACATGTCTAAACAAGAAGAATACCTTAAAGTTTTGAAAGAACAGATAGGACCTATAGTTGATATCGATGCTGATACAGTAGTTGATGAACAAGGTTCTGTTCGATTTGAAAACTTGAATGCGCCTGAAGTACAGCATCTTGATCCTTTAAAAGGTATTTCTATAGGTGATTCTGGTGGTCAATTTTATGCAGACCTTTATGATAGGCTTGCAGATGAAGCAAATTTTAACGAGGTATATCGTACTGGTGAAGAAGGATATTATGGTCGTGACTTGGGTGGAAAAAAGAATCCAGAAACTGACCAGAAGTTTTCTAATAAGCTATTCTTTGAAGGCTTGGCTCGCCCATCTAATGCAGAACAACAAGAGTTGTTTGACATGGGTGTATTTGCTCGAGCTTTTGGCGAAGAGACAGGTGAAACAGAAGAATCTGTTTGGTCGAAAGCAAGAAAAGAACAGGAAGAATTTAATAAAGAAAGACTAGGTGGTTTTAAAATACTAGCATTGAATGAAACACAGAAGGCTGAGTACGATGCGTTCTATGGAGAAAGTTACAGTCCTTTTATTGGTCATGATGTGCAATACAGACATGATGATAGAGATTTACACAACGTAGCTAACAGTAATTTTAAAACTGGTTGGTCAGTTGGCTGGGGCTCTATTAAAGAATCTGCAGCACAAGGCTTATCTGTTCTTGGAGATGTAGTTGGCAGTGAGAAATTATATGCAGCTGGTCAAGAGAACGCAGCATTTATTGCTTATGAGAATGCACAGCTTCCACATTTTGTTAATGACATTAATACTATAGAAAATGTAGGAGACTTTGGAGACTGGGTTGCTGGTATTACTGGTGTGGCTCTACCATACATGTTAGGTATTATTGGTACGGTTGCAGCAGGAAGTATTATTGCAGGAACTGCACCTATTTGGGGCACAGCTGGAGGAATAGCAGCTTTGTTTGGTGGTACTGCGATTGCTTCTGCACCATGGGTTTGGGTTTATTCAGGTGAAACTTATGGAAATATGCAGGGCAACATGGACCAAAAGAATGCTGGCATTGCTTTAACATCTGGTGCTTTTATGACGCTGATGGATCGTTTAGGATTAAAAGGTTTAATGAAAGCTTCAACGGGTTTAAAGCAAGATGCATTAGAACAGCTTTCAAAAACTTATGCAAAAGAAAAAGGTGTAGCTATAGATGTAGCTCGCAGAAAAGTTGGCGCTGAACTAGGACAATTAAAACTAGATGTTGTTAAAGACATTGGCACTATTGCAACATTGCAAATGAGCAAGTCTGTTCTTTCAAAAAACATTGCACAAAGAACTACATTTGGTATGGCAGTTGAGGGAGGCACAGAATTTTTACAAGAAAGTTCTGGTTTCTTTATGGGGCACTTAGGTACTGATAAAGAAATAAGAGATGAAATGAACTGGGATGAGTACAAGCGTATTGCTACAAATGCAACAGCCGGTGGTATGATTCTTGGTGGAGGCATAGCTGGAACATCGTCTACTTACACTAATCTTTCAGGGTTCTCTAGAATTAAAAGAGATTTAGCTCCTGTCAAGGAAGACCCTGACTATCAAGGTGGCACATTAGATCAACACTATAGTTATTTTCTTGATGACCCTGAGCCTGATTTTGTTGGACCAATGCTTCCAGTTGATGGACCACAAAAACCTTTATTTGTTGGACCAAGACAACCTTCAGAAGCGAGTGGTTCACAGTCTTGGGTTAATATAGATGTACAAGCTGAAGCTGGACAAGCTTATAATGACGGTGCAAAAGAAGATACTAGTAAAACTAGAGGCGGAACAAAAAGTCTTTGGCAAAACATGAAAGAGTTTCCCGGAAGATTTGTATCAAAGATTGGTCAGTACTGGAAGAAACGTGTATTCAAAATTGCAGATGAGATAGGTGGCACTGAAGGTGCTGAAATAAAAAGATTGTTTGCTACAATATCAAGTGTTGCAGGAATGTCTAACACATCTTTTATGCAAGCTTTAGACCTTGGCGGAATGAAAAGGCAGCTATATCAAAAGTATATTTTTGAATTAGATGAATTACAATCACGACTTAATACTCTTCTTGGTGTTGGTGTTGGAGGTAAAACATCTAAAGAAGCTACGCAAATATTTATGGATTATATAGAGGCAAAGCGTACTGGTAAAGAAATAAATCCTGCTTATAAAAATCTAGAAGCACAGCTTGAACAATTACGTACAGAAATTGGAGGACAAGTTGATGGCACTTTAGGAATTACTGATAGCTTTTATAAGGACATCATGGCATTGCTTGCAAATGAAGAAGGTGTTGCACATGGATACAAACCTTTTTGGTTTCAAGACAGTGCAAGATTAAATATGCAAGAGGTGTTATCTGATAAAGATGGTTTTGTAAATAAGCTTGTTGATTATGGCTGGAGTAAAAATGATGCTGAGGGTTTCTATGATTATTTAGAAAGTGGTCCAATGGGTTATGACAAGAGTCAAGTAAGAGAGCTTGGGTTTAAAAACTATCCATCTAAATCTTTAAAGCAATCAAAGGATGTTTTGTATGATGTGTTTGGAAGGGATTCTAAATTCTTAAACAACGATCCTTTTCAAAGAGCTAGAGAGAACTTTCAAGAACAAACTAACTATGCTATTGATAGAAAGTATTTAGGTAAAGACGGTGAGAAGATTAAGAAATTATTGTTAATGCTAAGAGATAAGCTGGGCGATAGATGGGACAATAGAATGATGACTCATTTTTTAGATAGTATTGCTGCATCTCGTGGTGACTATAGAAGAATGTCTAACAAAAAGATAGAAAGAACTATTGGTCACATTACATTTTTTAATACCTTTTCACATTTAGACTTGTCAGCTCTAGCCTCTCTGCCAGAATCAGCACTTGTTTTAATGGGTGCTACACGTGACAAGAGAATGATGGAACTTTTTCAGATGGGCGTTAATGATTTTGCTAAAAAGAATTTAATAGAATCAGGACATGCTTGGTCATATATAAATCCTAAGTCTGGAGTAACTAGACAAGAGTACACAAGAAACCTTGCAGACTTTTATAGATATGGTTACGGTACATCAACGCATGGTGCTATTGGTCAAGTCGGTATTGATGATGCTGTATATAAGGCATCTAAGATTAAAGAGTTTGCAATGAAAACTTTTTTCACAGCAAATCTTTTGAAGCTTTATACTGATACAACTAGAGTTGCACGTTTGTCTTTAGCTAATGATGCTATCTTTGGAGACCTAGAGATTATTGCTATGTTTCCTAGAGGTTCTAAAGGAAGAGAGAGTGGTTTATTTCATGATGCTTTTGAAAGATTAAGAGAGCTGAACATTGATCCTGATAGAGTTGCTGAAAAGTATGGTAGAGTAGTTGGCGTTGCAAGAACTATGTTAAATGAAGGCGGAGACCTTTCACAAACACAGCAATTGTATGAAAACATTTTAGTACTTGACCAGGAATTTGGTGACGGAGACTTTCTTAATGATATGGACATTGCTAGAATGAGCTGGGTAGATAATGCTATTGCTCATCCAGAAGCAATGAACAGACCTTTATGGTATTCTAATCCATACTATAGATTGTTTACACAGTATAATGGTTTTATGTCTGTGTTTACTGCTACAATTCTTCCTAAGATTTGGAAGCGAGTTAAAGGTCAAGACCCAACTGCTAAGTATTCAACAGTTGCAATTGGTGCTACTATGATTATGCTTGCATTCTTAAGTCAAGCTATGAAAGATGAGTGGAGATATGGAGGAAGACCGGGATGGCTAACTGAGAAAGGTTACTATCAAAGAGGCATTGCATCTTCAGGATTGTTGGGAACGCCAGAAAGAATACTTGGAGCAATCAGTCCTATATATGATGCAAGTAAAAAGCCTTGGGAATCTACTCCATCATTTGTACTTGGAAGAGCTGGACATACTATTGAAGAATTGCTTGGACCAACCTATGCACATGGAGAACAAATTGCTAAAATGTTTTTGGCTCATTTGGAAGGTGATTTAGATAGAAGGAATATGTATTTGAATAGAGAGATACCTTTCTTAGGAAAGAATAAAGACTTTAAAGAATGGAATCTTGGAAGAGGTGACGTTGATTTAAAGACAGCATTAAATAGAACGCTACCGTTCAATTAAAGGAGCTTTAAATGGCAGCAAAAAAAATTGGTGTTTCGGAATTTGATAAACCGAATCAATATATATTGAATGACTTTGTAAGTCCATCACATGATGAATACATTGCTGAGTTATCAAGACAATTGTCTGAGAAAGAAGTTAACCCTTTTACAAAAGAGTTAAAAGAAGGAGAGTCTGTAGAAGAGCAAAAGCAAATGAGAGAAGGCATTGATATGGCTTATAATAAAGCCCTCTCAGAATCTACAGTACCGGGAGGCAGGGCTACTTCTGCTAGGTATACTGCGCCAGCTGCAGGAGTTGATCCTGAAGTTACAGCTATTCCAAACCAAGAAGGTTTAAGAAGAACTGATGCTGCCACTATTGGTCAAGACCAAGGGTGGGCAAGAGCAATACTTGCAAACCCAAGGTTTGATGGTAAAGACCCTTTTGCTGACCCTAACTTAACTCTTGATGAGGAAGCAAAATATCTTGAAGCTTTTGCACAAGAGATGGGTGTTACTCCACAAGATATAGCACAGTCGCCATCTTTACGTGCTGCATTTGGTAGGTATCTAGGCAAGGCAACAGGCACATTAAATGCTACTGATTTTTATGCATATGATTTACAAGGCATGGAGCGTAAAGATCAAAGTAATAAAAATTATAAAACTCCTACGCCTTATGTTGAACCAAAGTTTATTGACCAATATACTAATGTAGACAATACATTAGCTAGTAAACAAACAGTTGGTGCAAGACAAGCAAGGACTAGTAAGGAAGCATTTGTTAAAAATGCTATGGCTCGTGGTCAAAGTGGTCAGCCTATTAGTAGAGCAGCAGCTGAGCGTATGTACGAGCAGCAGGGTGGTGTAAATTTTGATGAGTCTATTATAGACAGAGTCACTAAAGAAAGAAGTGATGCAAAAGAAAGAATAGGCGGAGTACTCAAGCCAAACGATATAGCTTCTGTACCTTCTCGTATGGCAAACAGGCAATACAAAGCTTTTGAAGGCTTTATGAGAAGCATGCGTAACTATAGTTCTTCACCTATGCAAGCTACTAGATTTACAGAAAAGTATTTGGGCGGTAGATTTAGTGAGTTCTCTCCTGAATCTGCAGAAGAATTAATGCTGACATTTATGGCTACGCATTCTGCACTTGCAGAAAGAAGACCTGATGCTGCACGTATGTGGTCAGACATGATGATGCTTGCAGTGTTAGACCATGCAAGAAAAAATGTTTACAGATATGAAGATGATAAAAAAGATACAGAAGATTCTAAAGTGTCTGAAGAATCAACAGAAGCTGCTATTAAAAGATTTGATGAAGCATTGATGACGGGTGCTGCTGATGAAGTTAACATTGGTAGTACGATATTTAAGAACATGGGATTTGAAAACGCAAGCAAGGATCAAAAAGCTATGCTGGGTTCAATGGCTATGTCGTTAGTATTTGAAACATTTAGAAACGAGGCTCCTTATACTAAAGGAAATAGAAACAAACATGAGAAGCAACTTGTAATAAAGAAAGTGCATACATCTCCTGATGGTAGAAAAAATATAGGATATACATTAACAGAAGATGGTTTGTCAGTTGCACAAGACATGGAAGAACTTTTTAATGCAGTTATGCCTAGCTCTGTTAGAGATGTAAGGTATGGCAACAAGACAACAAGTCAAGCAGCCATTAACAAACTGATTAACATGCCTGTTGCTCGAAAGAAAAATGGTACTTATCAGTATGAGGGTTATGATGTTCCTTTTGGAGATACACAGCAAGCAAGAGAGCAAAAAGAACAAGCAGAAAATGTTCCTGTTACAATACATAAACCAACAAGTTTATTTTTAAATAATCTTTTAGCACAGTTTAGAGAATCTGGATATGATTTGCAGCACGCAGATGAATATCAATTAGAAAATATTTTATTATTATTAGAGGGCTCTAAATTTTATAATATTAAAGGCGATGGTTCTGGATTTAAGGGAGCTTTCGGACAAAGACCCGGTAGAGTTTACACTACAAATAGAAGTGGTCAATTAATACATAAAGATTCACCTTCTTTAATTGATTCAGATGCAGAAGAAATTATAACTACAAATAAAAATGATGCACATTATGAAGATGATTATAGCGATCAAGTTAAAGATGCTAGCTTTATACAAACTTTACAATGGGCTCAAAGAAATGAAGACAAAATCTTTTATTACGACTATGATTATGGAAAGAACTGGAGGCTTAGCGTTAGTCAAACGATAGGTAACTATCAACATAATAAGTTGGCTAGGGCTTTAGTTGCCTCTGGAAAGCCAGTGACATATCACTTAGATAATCTTGACCATGTTATACGTTTAAAGGCAGGAGTCATGAGAAGATTTAGTTTTGATAACATGAATCCTCATCAAGCTGCTTTAATGTTTGACACTATGATAGATCAGTTTGTTGCTGTTAGAAATAACCCACAAGGTATTTTAAAACTTGCAGGAGAACATGAAGGATGGGCTTCTGTTACTTCAATATTAGAAGCTTTAGCTATTAAAGATAAAATTGACTCACCGACTGGAATGACTTACAGGTCTGGTTTCTTTACAGAGATTGATGGAAAGACTAACGGTCTGGGTTGGTCAGCTATGCAAGCAGGTGACACAAATACTGCTGCTGGTGCTTTTATATTTAATGAAAAAGATTATGGTCTTTGGGCTAAGCATTATGATGCTATTGAAAAGTTTCAAACTGCTGGTAAGTTAGATGAGTTGAGAGACTTTGCTAAACATGTTACTAAAGATGAGAAAGCTTTTGATAGATATTTAGATGCTTATAACAAAGTTAATACTCAGGTCAAAGGTAAGTTTAAAGGTATTAAGAGCGGAGAGTTTATAAGTTATCCTTCTATGATACGTGATAAAGCTGACTTTGCTATGAAAGCTGTCATGAAGAAAGCTCAAGAAGCAGGTGGACCTGATAACTTTAGAAGAGCTTTAGAGATATTTGAAGAGAGTAATCTTGGTAGGGCATTTACTAAA
>Ga0208013_1001552_pt1 | contig 10498 bp, 9 predicted proteins | sample 16_taG_FD_184091 | JGI IMG/M metagenome (GOLD analysis project Ga0208013, IMG submission 184091) | Marine viral communities from the Subarctic Pacific Ocean - 16_ETSP_OMZ_AT15313 metaG (SPAdes) (version 2) | ecosystem: Environmental > Aquatic > Marine > Oceanic | place: Pacific Ocean | collected...
AATCCTGCCAAGCAGCAGAAGCAGAACCTAAGTCATAGGAATTATCGCTCGCAGGTATTAGGTCTCCTGTCGGAGTCCAAGTAGTGTCCCAAGCAGGGATACCGCCTGTAACTGTGAGAACTGCTCCTGTTGAGCCTATTCCCAACCTTCTAAGCTGCGAAGTTGATGAGGCATAGATGATGTCACCTATCGCCTGAGAGTCCAGTACGTGACCACCCACTGCTTCATATTCAGCTTGGGTTATTTCTCCACCAACAGATAAGTGCTTGAATTCGTTTGCCATGTTTGCCGCTTCCTTAGCTGGTCAATACTTCTGTGAACTCTAGGTCAAGTGCGCGAACTTGGTCAACTGGGCGACCCCTTGTAACGTCTATTCTTGAACCGATTGTACGACTTCTATACCGGAACGTCGCATTCACGGACTCGCCTTCAGGCGTTACAAGCTGAACGAACGGCTGCTTACGCAACAGGTCAAGAGTTGTAATGTCTGCTGTACGCAAGGTGCGCTGGGGAACTCTGCGTAACTGTGCGCTTCTTCGGTCAGTCAATTTTACAGAGCCACGGAACTTACGAGGCTCATCTTCGTTCCATACAGCCTTGAAGACCATTGCTGTAACTGTAGGAGGGTCATCGACATGACTATTGCTAACAAACTCTAGCTTGAACCTGATTCGCTTGAACGTAACAGGAGTGGTTAGTACCGCAGATTTAGTTTCAGATGGCGATGTATCGAATACCCCATCATCACCCCATACAGTCCAACCAGTTGAGTCATCATCCGTAGCATCGTCCGTCTTGTAAGAAACAGTGACGTACTTACTGCCAGAAGAACAGTTCTTGCTGGTTAGAGTTAGCAACCCTTCAGCCTTCTCTGTATCTGGGTAATTGAAATCAATCCACGGCGTATAGAACGTGCCGTTCAGGCGAACATTGATGTTGTTTGCCCTACGAGGGTTCTCGTTGTCTCTGGGCATCCTAAGCCTAGTACAACGAGGAACATCCTTATCTGTGCTAGTTATGTCTGTGTCTATAAACGACCCAAGAGCAAACATAGAGGATAGATTCCCGTCATCGTAACGGGATAGCTGGTCAATTTGAGAAACAGTAAATGATGTAATGGTGTGAACGGCTACGTTGACTTTCTTGTCCGCACCAAGCACGTTCGAGTCACTTGAGGCACTCATGTTCCTAATACATATAAGTCGGACACGTTCAGAAACACCTGATGTTACAAACGAAAATGGAAAGGTGTAATCAAACTGACCAGATTCAGAAATTGAATTGTCTGAAAGGGCAACCCATACGTTAGCCCTGTCTTGGGCAAGTGCAGATACGTGACCACCAAACCCTGAATAGGCATTGGATTGAACTAAGTGAGACAAATTTTCCCAATCGTGGTGAGACCCAACACCTGTGGGAGAAGCAGTCCAGAATGTTTGTTCACCACCTGAAGCCCAGATAGCACCACCACGACCGATAGCAGCCTTGAAGTTCTTGGCAGATGCGAAGAAGTTAGCGTCAGGCTCAACATCAGTGAACAGGTTTGTCTTCATGTTGTAGACAAACAACCCGTCTTCACGACCAACATAAGCTGTACCCGCAGCAGAAGTAAGGCTGGTTATATTTCTGTCAGGGTCACCTGTTTGAATTTCAGCACCCCAATTCACTGTGTCTGTAGGGTCAACAGAAATAGAAATTTGATTGGCGCGTGTTTTCATCAACGCCCAGTCACCACGAGCGTTTTTCACCACAGCAAAGAACGATGCAAGTCGGTTGTTCCCTGAGTTTGTGGATGGGTTACTCCACGTAGTGCCGTTTGAACTGGTTAGATAATTGTTGTTTGAACCTCTGCCTGCGTACAGTTTGTTTTCAAACGATGCAAGACCAGTTATCTCATAGGCACTATCTACATAGACAGGAAGCCAAGAATCGTTTTCTTCGCTCCAGACCATGATTGCTCGACCCATAGTGGAGTACACACTATCGCCAAACTTGACCGGACGAGCCTTCCACTCACTGCCACCAGTCAAAATCACACCTACGTCATCAATAAGAAAGACATCATCGTCCGTTGACAAAGTGAAGACGAACTTGACAGCAGTCGCCGAAGAATCAATCGTTCTTGTAACTTGAAGCAGAGTCCAATCTGAACTGCTAGAAGTTGATGAAGTAGTTGAACCCACACCGTCAGAAACACCAAGAGAAATTGTTCCTGAACCACTCGACCTTTTGACGTATGCAACTGCGGTAAGTTCTCTCGACCTTAGTACAGTGTCGGTTCCTAAATAGTTATGAGTGCAGGTTCCACCGTTTGCGTCGGCGGTAACAGACAGAGCGAAAGAACCAGAACGCGCTGAGGTGCTGGAAGCGGGAGTAGTGTCAGTTCCGTTTGTCCAACCATGGACACCACCTGTCTCAAAATTTCCATTCCTGATGATTGCGCCAACTTCATCCTCACGGTAGCCGGGGACAAGTTCATGCTCGAACATTGAAAGTACGCCATCGGTGTAGCCGTAACTTTTATTCTTAGCATGGTCTCCCACTTGAGCCATACCGAACCCTTCTGTCCAGTCAGACTGCGAGTACACGCGTCCGAACTCAGGGGAGATTGAAGAGTAGTTACTTTCACCCTGAGCCTGCGGGACAGGCGTTGTAGGGACAGCACCATCTTCCCATCCACCGGGGCGGCTTGGGTCGTCTCTCCATAGCGTCAGGGCTACCTGATTGGTAGAACCATCGGAGTTGGATACAACTATGTCTGCATTCTTGCCTGCTGTTGCCATTAGAAGGTCGGCACTTTCTTCTTAGAAATAGAAGCCATCATTCCCTGACCAGAATTGATTCGGTTGCGGAACCTTGTCAATTTACGGAGGGCAGCCTGTTGTTCTGCGTCGTCCAACTGGTCGATGTCACCTTGGAAGAACTCAATCGCAGCATGGGCGTACAAGCGTTGAAGCTGAGTCCCGCCTATCTCAACAGTATCTGTCCCAGAAGAGACACTACTCAAGAGTCCCATGCCCTCAACCACTATCTGCTGTGAAGCAGGAATGGTGTAAGGAATATAAATTTCATCGCCAGCCTCCCTAAAGAAAGGCAACGGGTCTGACTGAGGACGCTGCGCCTCTGTCCTGCCAGTGGTAGCAATCAGTTCGTCTGCATAGAAAGTTAGCGCAGTGCCTGATGTTGCGTGTACACCTACCTTGATAGAAGTGCTGACTGCTCCCAGAACTGTGGTGACAGAAAGTCTTTCCCAGCCACCACCGGAATGAGTTGTCCCTGTAACGGCTGTACCGCTATCTACACTGATTGCAGCAGAAACCCTGCTGGCTGTTCGGCAGTAGACCCAGACAGATACGTTTAGTTCCTCCCCGTCGTATGCAGTGGGAGTATCTATGGACACATAGTTAGTTCCAATCGACGACGCACCAACAACGTGCTTGCCTGATTGGTCACCAGCAAACACCATCAAGTTGTCAGGCTCATTCGTCTCAACCTCTGCAGTGAGGGTGATGTTCGACTGCGACCAATCAGTTAGGTCGCTTTCAAAGTCAATGTCCTTCGACTTAGCGATGTTGTCGCCAAACGTCTTCGCTTCAATGCGCCGCTCTGCAAATATCTTCCTGACGTATCCCGGCTGAATACTGGTAGGACGAGCGTATGTTGTTTGGGAAGGCGCACCGTAAAGAGTACGGTCGTACTTATGCGAATACAGAGTTGGAAACGCTGACAGAATTCCGTCGTTTAGTGAATCAACCATCTGTGCAGGGTCATATCGGTACAAATCGAAGTCCACAGAGCCGCTCTCAGCAGCCAAGGCGACCCCACGTAGGTCTAATGCCCCTGTAGAGCCTGTGTGGTCAAGCACACTACGAGAAACCCCGTTATTGTTCGTGCCTTTGATGTATGCAAACGAATCATTGACTTGGTCGTTGTCTTCAAAGTACGAAGTCAGGTCAGTAGAGATTAGCGCAGTGCTAGTCGTTATATTCGTTGTTGTTGAGAACGTGCCGATGTAAGCCCCAATGAAACGACCGAAGCCGGGGAGCATTGTGTTCAGCGTGGTGGTTGTCATTACTCATCCTTCTGAATCTTCTTCAATAACTGTGCTTCCCGATACTGCTGGTACATATAACCAGCCTGTGCATCTGTCAGCTTCTTGCTTCTAGGCGTAACAATTCCTGTTGCCTGATTTTCATCCATCCACGACAAGTCCCATGTATCTGTAGATGGCGTGTAATACATAGAAAGCGCAGGAATTTTAGAGAACTTGGACATGTTCGCTATCTTGCGCTTTTCAACAACCCTGTCAGCATCATACTGTTCTAGGGCATCCTCATAAGCCCTGTCACCTGCCTTAGTATCTGTAGACACCCTTGCGACTGTGTCTGCAGTCATAGCAGCTAACGACTGACCGTCACCATAACCATTCGCTGTATCAGCAACTACAACTTTGCCACTAATCCTTTTACCTGATTTCGTGACAATGCCGCCGGGAGCATCAACTGTTGCAATAGTCATCGCAGGTTTCTCAACCTTACGAATATGAGAGTTTGCGTTCCTAGTCACCAAAGTATCCGTTTCCACTGCCCACGTTTACAAGAAGGTCGGCAGTACCTGTGTCTGTTCGGTACTCAATAGAACCAAACCCACCCTGACCACGATGCAGTGACTGCTGGTGAGGGACGTTTCCTGAAATCTGAGCGTAAGAAACAGACCTGTTTAGTGCATGTATCTGATGAACTGTCGTGGCTGAGTCAAACGCTGCATTGAGTTGTAAGCGCGCCCAATACAGTGCCTGAGTGTAGGTTCGGATACCTGCAACAGGTTTCACGAATGTGCCACCGAATGCCTCATTAGGTTTCCCCATGATTGTCTCAAGAGGTGCAGCAACCCATGCTGAAGGAACTGATGCAAATGTATAAGCACCGTCCTGTGCTAAGGCTTTACCACCAGAAGCAGTCCCGTCAGTATCGTCAAGGTCTGCCCACGTTGTGTTGTTGTAATACTCAGCAGTCATAAGGTTTGATGTGCCATTTACATCAGCAACATCTATCTGCAAACCTCTGAACGGCAAATGAGAACCAATAAATAATGCGCCACCGTTTGCCAGAGTAGGCAATGAAGATAGAACTACCCCAGAATCAGCAAGGTCATTCTGTGCAACTTCTGAATAATCAGTGAAGGTTGCCCCACCATCGGTGGTCTTCAGAATTGTGAGCCAAGGGTTTAGCCCGAAAGAAACGGCAACCGTAGTAGCTGACAAGTTGTGAGGGGCAAGTGAAACATACTTAGTTCCGGGCAAAAGCCCAACTGTTTTCACTGTTGTTGTTGCTGCCAGTCCACCAGAGACAAAGCCTGCGCTTCGTAGTTCAAGGTTTACGGCTGGATTAGTTTGAGTGGGCATCTGTGACCTCGTTCTCTTTTATATTGCCGGGGGAGTATTACCTCCCCCAGTCTAATGTTTAGCTGCTCACGATGTAAAGCGTAACCGCTGTTAAAGTAAGTTGGGGTGGAGCCGAAGCCCCACCCCTTGAGAACCTGACTTAAGCCTCAGTGATACCAACAGCCTGCCAGCCAGCAGCGGCAGATGCGCCGTTGCAAACTAGAAGTGCTGATTGAGCGGTATCAATCACAATGACTGTCGTAGACGAGTCACTTTGTTTAACCGTGATTGATTCACCACCTGTGTTGGTAATCATGCATTCACCACCCTGAGTACCTGTGCCTGATGGCATGTCAACATCTTTTGCTCCGTCGGAGTCAATAATCTGATGATATGCCGATGCGGCAGTTAGTACAGTAGGGTTTGAAGTCAGAGTCTCGGTGTTCGCATCTCTAATGCGAGGAATACCGATGCTCATTACGAGCCTCCATGTTTTTTCACTGCATGACTGTTGAGTTTCCGTTTGGTCGTCAAGCTAGTCCCACACTGTTCACATTTGAACGGGCGAGGCTTGCCTTTGGGAGATACATGAGACTCCGATTGCTCGTCCCTCTCACCAGAATTCATGCGCTCCTGTTCCTTAGTCTCTAATGCTGCCTTGTAGACATCACGAGCCAATGGGAGGAATCCGCGCTCTAGTGCGGTGACGAGTTGTCCGGGGTTTATGTTGTGGATGACAGGTTCATAGGTTCCATCCTTCTGCGGTTGAAGCAGGTATGCGGAATCTGGTGAAACGTAATCCAAGCCTTTGAGATTGCTCTCAATGTCGCCGAAACGACGCTCTAAATTCTCAAACACAACTCCAAATGAAGCTGAAACACGAGCGCGGTCTCTAAGAGAAGCAGCTAATGATTCAATGATGAGAGAAGGGGGCTTAGTATGATTCGAGATTACCACTACGATAAAACCTTTCGCTTGCCACGTTTTCCACGTTTACGTTTGCTCCGCACAGCTTTAACTCCCTGAGCCATAGCGAGTGGCTTAGTTCTGTCGGCTTGTAGAGCAACCGGAGTCTCTGAATATGCTGGAGTTGTGCCACCGGGGGCATGTTGAACCACACCCTTAGTGCCTGCAACTCGTACCCAATCGGCGCGCTCTCCCGGTACAACTGCTCTGGCTTTCGCCAGCATGTATATCCGGTCAGCCAAAGGGATGCGTAATGGGTGACCATCAATGGTGTCGTAGAGAATCATGTAGTCGTCTTCCGATTGAGGAAGAGTGCCTACTGCAAACTCGTCACCTTGACCAGCCATTCGCACACCGTCTTTAGCTTTATCGGACATCCAGCTTTCCGTGAGACCTGCCATGAGTTTCCTTACGAAATAACGTCAGCCGCTGAGTAAGCCTCAACTGCCCAGTTATCAACAATCTCTGTCTCGCCCCACACACCAACAGTTACGATGTCAGTGCCGCGTGAGCGAATGTCTTTGTCGTCGTCAGCTTCAATCTCTTGCGCCATGCAAAGAGCAAAAGCCTGTGGTGCAAAGATTGCACCCTTAGCGTCACCAGAACCGTCACGAGAGATAACTCCCGAAGACCAAATCTGTACGCCAAATCGCTGTTCCTGACCACGCCAGTAGTTCTTGATGACATCCTCGCTTGGACCTTGAGGTCGTGCGCCTGCTGCCATTGTTGAGCCACCAGCCTGAATACCAGCGTCATCCTCTACGAGGCGACGAATCTGTTCAGGGTGTAGAACTGCGTTTACCTGCCCACCGGGGGCAGCACCGAATGCGGTGTCGTTCGAGTCTGTCTGCATATATGCGACTGCACCAGCAAGGTGAACAAACCCAAGGTTAGAACCTGCGCCCGGAATCGAAAGACCTGTTACGGCATCGAAAAGGGTTACAAGGTCTGATTCACGGAGTCGCCCAAGGGCAAGTCCTTGCATCATTCCAACTTCGGAAAGTACATCTTCGCTGTTTTCACGCTGCAAGACTTTCGATACGAACGTAAGAATGCCATGCTCTGAGGCAGTCACGTTACGAACAGTAACGGATACCTGTTGAGCAGCATTAATCTCGACACCCTCTGTCAGTGCAGATGCAGTCAAACGACCCCAGAGAGGGATGTTCTTCTGTGTCTGACCCTGAGCAAGGTCATATCGAGTAACCAAACCTGCAGTTGGACCTGCTGGTTCTACGTTCGCAATCGCGTCTGTAACAACAGTTAGCGACATGCTAGACAAAGACGACGAACTTGAAAGAGTTAGACCTTCAGCCATAACTATTTACCTTTTCTTCAAGATACCGGACTCTCGCCCGATACGATTGAACTCGTCAATGTTTTCGATTTCTCCACTCAACAAAGCAGCGTTCAACTCAGTGCGACTACCGTAAGAGGTAGAAGACGAAGCCGGGGCTGTCTGTGTGGATGGAGGCGGGGTAGCTGCTGGTTCTGCGGCAGGGGGCGTAGACGTAGATGCTTTCAACTTCTGTGCATTTTGCCTAGCAACTGCTACGAGTTGGTCGGTAGTCATGCCGTTAGTTGCTCCAGCCCAGAGGCGGTCATCCGTATAAGGGACGTTCACACCTTCACTGGAAAGCATATTTGTAGTCGCATTGATTATGTTCAATCTATCGTCTGCTGAATAGCTATCTCCATTTTGTTGCACCTGTTGAGGTGCTACTGGAGAAGGCTCAGGAGCAGGAGCGGTAGCTTGTTGCTTCCAATACGCCACTTGGTCTTCAGGGTCTAACTGTTCAACCCTAGCTTGCTCTTCTGCCTGTTGTCGCGCCAAAAGAGGTGCGATAGTTGCATCGAGTTTCGCTGAGAGATTCGCTTCAATGTTTCGCATTTGCTGGGCATTCCAGTTGTTCTGGGTTCCCTGCCTGCTATTCAAAGCTGTCTCTAGGTCTGCAAGTGTAATACCTGTTGCCTGTTCTACTGCAGGAGCCGTTGGCTCCCCTGTTGCGGGTGTAGCTGGTGCTGCTGCTGCCGAAACGCTAGCTGCGATTGCTTCCGCACTGTCTGATGCCGAAACATCTTTATTCTCTGTTGTCATCGAAGCCGAAACCTCTTGTTATCCCTAAAGATTGATGTCATTACTTTATCCATAAACCCGAACGGAGCGCAACTTAGACTGTTACTCCGTCCTGAATTCCCCATACTTCAAGAGGGAATGGCATTGGGTTACGCCAGAACTCCCTCGCATCGTCTACTCCGTCAGGAGAGAACTTGTTGTCAGGGTGTACGAGAGTGTCAGTGTCCCCCACCCTAAAGAGCCAAGCGTCCAACTTTTGGTCGCGCTTTCGTAACTGAAGGCGTACTTGCCCCAGTTTTTTCAAATAAGACCTAAGCCCGCGCTCTTCGCGTTCAAGTTGCTTACGCTCATTGGCAGTTGCTCGCAACCACTTAGTGTAAGACTCTGACACGTCGTCAGACATAGACATAGATTTGAGCGTTGCTTCTTCAACACCTTGATAGTAATAACTGAACTGCTGTTGCCCTCGGTACAGTTCGGTTACAAGTTCAGGCATTCCACGACCTTCTTGGAATCGTTGAATAATGTAAGCAAAGACTTCGTCGCCCCATTTTTTCTTAAGAAGTTCAATAGCCTCATCTTGCGCCCTGTAATCATGTCCTTGAGGCGTATCAAAGGCATCCGTAGCAATAATCGTGGTGATGTATTCGTTATATGCAACATCTTCAGGATTGTCTTCACCAAATTTTTCTGAATTTTCCTCAAAGTGTTCTATAGCTAACTGAAACTCTCCGTCTTTAGCGTTTAGTTCCTCTAACTGCTGCCGCCTAACCCCACCAGACGGATTAAGGTAAACCTTTTTAAACTGCTTAATGTCGATAGCACCTGAGTCCAAGTGGTCAATACCAGCACTAACATTCTCCATCCATTGGCTTTGAATGTCCTTGACCCTGCTGTGATATTTCTCAACTACAAGGTCTTCTTCTTCTCCCGACTCAGCGCGCTGACTTCTTACAATTTCATCTAACTCTGCAAGCGCAGTTACGTCAGCGGCAGCAACACCGTTTTCAAGACCGCTTTCATTAATTTTGTCCCGCTGTAAACCGTTTAGGTCTACCCAGTCTTTGTCATATAAATCCTGAGAAATTGCATCACGTAAATCTGAACGACGTTCTGAGGCTGAATAAGGACGAACTCTAGCACCAAGAATTTCACCAGCAACTCCCGGTGCGCCTGATTTGTAAGGTTCAGTTAATAAAGCAGCCTCTGCCCAAATTGGAGTTAGCTGCATTGCATAGTGTTTTGTTATATCAAGAGGGGACTCAATTTGCCTGCCTAAGAAATCTTCTCCAGTTGCAACGTCGTAACTTGCACCAGCAAATGGAGCAGACCTGCTTCGCACCCAACGAATAAGCGGGTTAGTACGCATAGTGTCGTCACCTAAGAACGCTTCCCTAGCGTCTTCATCCCAAGCAGTTTCGGCAAGCCTTGAAGAAAGCCTTGTAAATTGCGTCCAGAAACCTCCGACACCAACAACATCATTCCCAAATCCTAAAGTCATAAATTTAGATTCTGATGGGTCAAGATGCAGTTCTTGGTCTGACCCAGCCGCCTGCATTGCTTTTACAGTCGCAATGTAGGTTGCCATTCCTACGCCTGCCATACCAATCATTGAACGCCTTGCAATCTCACCTTGTATGTTCCCTTTGAACACATCTGAAAGCAACGCTATTGAAGAACGTGTGTACCGGGGAGAAAAGAATAAGAACCCACGCTCTATACGTTGAAGAGTAGGAGAAATTCCTTGAGCAGAAGATGAAAGCGCACCAGTCAGATTATTCATAGACGCTGCTAGTTGGGCTAATCCCTCTTCCCCTTTGAGAGCAGCAGTAGGGCGCATTGCTTCGTAATACTTAAGCCTGATGTAATCACCGGGGGCAACAAAGGCGTTTTCAAATCTAAAGGTCAGTTTTTGGAGCAAGTCGGCAGCATTTACGTCAGCCACGTTAATTCCACTAAGCAGGTTGTCTGCTTTTAGTGCGTCGAATATGTCCGTTGCGCCTTTAGATAATTGACCACCGTTTTGTACAAATTCAGTAGCAAGGTCAATGTCATTCATAAGTGTCTTAATT
>Ga0208013_1001556_pt1 | contig 10483 bp, 9 predicted proteins | sample 16_taG_FD_184091 | JGI IMG/M metagenome (GOLD analysis project Ga0208013, IMG submission 184091) | Marine viral communities from the Subarctic Pacific Ocean - 16_ETSP_OMZ_AT15313 metaG (SPAdes) (version 2) | ecosystem: Environmental > Aquatic > Marine > Oceanic | place: Pacific Ocean | collected...
GTGCACGCCCTCGGACTACGCCAGAAAACATGCGGTTTCACGAAGAAAGCAGAAGCAATTGGAGCCGGATTTTTCCAACTCTGGGTGGACCTAATACGGGGTCAGGGTCAGTGTCATCTGCTTGTATTGGTGCGGCTCTTGATCTCCGCAACCTTGTCCCTGCCGGAACCAATACTTCCTGAATCATATCCGCATTATTCATTCGGAGTATCGCTTTCCGCTCATCATCAACACCTGTAGATTCAGCGTTTATTGTAACGCCATCAGGCGTCTACTGTATCGGGGGCTTGCCACACTACTGCTCCGCCAATTTCAGGGTGATTAGACAAATAGTAGAACTGGAAACCGTCAGGAGGGGACAGCTCACGTAACATCCGGCCTTCATCATCTAGAATCATCAGACTGTTTGGAGGCTCACCTGAGCCAGTAAGAACAAGTATGTTCCATTTTTTAGGCTCAATAATAGCTTGGTCTAGCCCGGGTATAGTTATATTCTTAGTCTGGCCAAAACGAAACCAACTAATAGATTCATTCTTCTTATCTACTACTAACCTCTCAATGGTTTCCATAAAGTTGCAACGTTCGTTATAACTCGACGCGGGCAGATGTATTTTTAGAAGTAAATTTAGGACACTACCCTCTGAGACTTGGTTCTGCTTTTCAATTTCCTAGTTAGAGATCTTACATCTTCACTAATTACACCCCCTTAAAAACTATAACCTAATAATCTTCAATTAAATATTCAGATGGACTCTTCCATGCAATAGTTTTATATGAGCCTTTCACTAATCCAACTTCATGATAGTACTCTATAAGTTCAGAAGGGCTCCAATCACCTCCCTTTGAAAAAAGTGCTCCCCTCTCAGTGAGATCTTCAATTAATTTCACTCTATCCTTATCGTCAGATATGGGTCTACGAAAACAATAGCCGTCCTTTTTAAAACCGAGTCTCACCAACCCTTTCCCGATAGACTCATCTTCAACGTGAAGAACCGCTGTATTTCCCGCAATATCCTTAACAATAATTTTGTCACTTGGAACGAGCATTTAATCTCCTGCTCCAACGGATCAACCCACCCCGTCGGATTGGGCACATACTGGTAGTTGTTCAACCCGCCCGCAAGCCCAATCGGGCCAGGGGTCAGGAAGCCCACGATGTTGGGATTGTAGTACCGGTGGCGGTTGCTGTGCAGGCCGGTTTCTGGTTCGTGGTATTGGCCCTCGAAACGGATCGGGTTGTCGATTTCCCGAACAGGGCGCGGACGACGTTGCCGTAGGCGCGGCTACCGGCTTGCGGACTTCAACTCTGATACCTATACGGTTCTCAATTGCATCGACGAATTTGTGGCCGCCAATCAAAAACCTAAATCTTTCGACCTTTCCGCATTTCATCTACGATAAATTGGAGCTCTTTCAGAATACGCGATAACTCAGGATCTGACTCTTCAAACTCGCGCACTCCATATAGCCCTAGATTGATTTCTTTTAGCCGGTTTTTATCTTTCTCCTTTCCCTCTCGCAATCCTTTTATATAATCCAACTGAGCCTCTATTGACTGAAATATAGTATGGTCGGGAGCTGATAGAATTCGATTTCTTACTATTTTTTCAGCCTCACTGATGGTTTTTTTGGGATCTATCATAAAACCTTACCTCCAGTACCATGCCTACCTTCACGTAAACCTGATACACGTCAAAAACCTAGAAATCCAAGCTCTTTATCTAGCTTCTTCTCCTTTTCGTCCTCCCCCATTGAATTCCAGGCAACGTGCGTCACTTTCGGAATATCTTCGATATGAGGCTCCAGAGGATCCGTTGCTTCCCAAGAAGCCATTCTCTGACTACCACATTTAGGACATATCGGAGATAACCCAATTCCGAATGCATTCCCATATTGATCCGGATCACACACCACTGGCCCATATACTTTTCTAAAAACATTAGCTTGCTGTATTGGTTTATGATTTGTCATTCTTGGATTCAACTTCAGGAGATTGTTCAACTCGCTATACGTCGAGTCCTCAAATGCATTAAGGTAGCGTTCAATACCCTGTTTTTTACTCCTGAGTAGAAATTCACCATATGAAAAAGAAGGAACCTCAGGTGCCTTGAAATGACAACTACAATTTTCGCAGTGGTATATATACAGATGGAGTTTCATTGGTCTACCGGTGTCACCATGACTGGTTTCAAGATCACATTGAAGTCGTCCAATATAGCATTGTTGACTCCTTCCTCATGGCGCTCCGAGTAGAAACGAACAACGTTAAAACCAGAACCCTGCGCCCTTTCTCCAATCGATTGCGTTCCTGAGCTAATGGGGCCACCATTGTACCCCCATTTTTTTGCAACTTTAGGATCTGTAAGATCCAACACTTTCATCGCTTCTCGATTAACTTCGAATCGTATTCCATGTGATGCAACTACACCATGATGTGAAAGCTCAGCAAGAGTCGTTGAAGGATTTTCTGCCACATAGAAGGCTGGCCCAAATCGACTATTGGGATTCAGGAACGCAGGGTCGATGCCTCCTAATACTCCCTCTGTCGCCCTGCTGTTTGTAGTTGCATGCCAAACTGAACTTGACTGTTCTCCAACATCATTTTCTGGCGTATTTTTTTGAGCTGACACCAACCCCAACGGATCCACCCACCCCGTCGGATTAGGCACATACTGGTAGTTATTCAAACCGCCCGCAAGCCCAATCGGGTCCGGGGTCAGGAAGCGCCCGGTGCTGGGGTTGTAGTACCGGTGGCGGTTGTAATGCAGGCCGGTTTCCGGGTCGTGGTATTGGCCCTGGAAGCGGATCGGGTTGTCGATTTCGTTGACCAGGGCGCGGACGACGTTGCCGTAGGCGCGGTAAGTCACCGACCAGACGAGGTCACCCTCGGCGTTGGTGAGTTCCTGGGGTGTGCCCAGGTGGTAGTAGTAAATGCTGGCCTGTTCGGGGCCGCAGCCTTCTACCAGTGCCAGGGGCTTGAAGGTATCTGGCTCGTAGACGTAAGTGCGGTACTGGTCGCCGGTTTCCTCGGCGATCAGGCGGTCGCCCTGTTCTGCCCCACTTCCCTCTTGATTATGCAGTCATTGAGGACTTGCCTGAAAACTCTTCACTAACCTGAGCAAAGATTTCAGTAACCGGCTGTCGCGGATCCGCTTTCTGCAGTTCCAGTACGCGCTGACTTTGGCGCTTCAGCTCTTCACTGGGTTTTGTCCATTGGTCTTCCGGCAACGATTCAGACCACTCCACCATGGCCTTGGGCAATGCCTTTCGGTTCATGCGTTTGATCTTCCTGACTTCCCACTCCACCAACCGGTTCGGCAAAGTCCAAAAAGTCATCAGGTGATAGAGGTACCAGCCGAGGGTATGGAACCAGCCCACCTCGCCAGCCCGGCGGCGTTGATGCAGGCGAGCCTTGGCGTTGCGGAACACGTGTACACCCTCCCAGGGAGGGTCGTCCGGGCCCTGCAGGTCCAGCGGGTCCTGGATTTCCTTCAGGGTATGCACCTCGTACTCCATATAGGCCCGGATGGCCTCCCAGTTACTGATAGCCTGGGGCAAACCGTAAGTCTGGAATTCCAGCGTGTATTTCTCGCCAGTTTGCGGGTGGAGGAAGCCCACCCCGAAGCCGTACTGGCGCTGTACACCGTATTCGGTCACCCCCTGGGCCTCAGTCACCCAGGCCACCAATTCTTCCCAGGGCACGAAGATGGGCTCACTGTGGCCCTTGGGTACGAAGCACACCTCGCGGCGCTGGCGGTTAAAGCGGGTGGGCATAACGGTTTTGTACTTGAGGTGTTGGTGGTACCAAATACCCAGGCTGAGCAGGAGGAAAAATGCCCACGCCCATAAGCCAATCCAGAACCCGGCATCAAAAATTTGCCAGAACACACGGAAGGCATCGTACTTGGTGCCAAAATGAAAACCGGCGGCCAAAGCAATCAATGGACCTACAACTGCAGACAACAAAAACAACCCAAAAGGGCCGCCAAGAGTGATCTGCCAGCCAAACACCGGTGGTAGCCCCACCCCGAAGTCCAGGTAACGATCATTTATAGTCCCCACCGCACGGCCGTGGTCTGTCGACGGCAGGCCGGTGGGCAGGGGTTTGGGGGATAAAAAGGTCAGCCGGCCACTCGGGAAGGGCTCGGAACGCCCCGCGCGGGGTGGCTGTTCTGACAGGGCATTCTTGGGGTCCATTAAAGTCCATCCGTCACTATGAGTGGCTAGCGGGAGAACATCCCCCCTTCGCCCCGGCTGGATAAGCCATGCGACCGACACCCAATCAAGCAGTCATCGAGGCCTTACCTGCAAACTCTTCACTAACCTGAGCAAAGATTTCAGTAACCGGCCTTTGCGGGTTCGCTTTTTGCAGCTCCAGTACCCGCTTGCTTTGGCGCTTTAATTCCTCGCTGGGTTTGGCCCACTGGTCTTCCGGTAACGCTTCAGACCACTCCGCCATGGTCTTGGGCAGTGTTTTCCGGCTCATGCGTTTGATCTTTTTGACCTCCCACTCCACCAGCCGGTTCGGCAGGGTCCAGAAGGTCATCAGGTGGTACAGGTACCAGCCAGTCAGGTAGAGCACTCCCCGCTTGCCCTCCCGGTATTCCTCATGAAGGCGTTTGCGAGCATTGCGGAAAACATGGACGCCCTCCCAGGGCGGGTCGTCCGGGCCCTGAAGTTCCAATGGATCCTGGATCTCTTTCAAGGTATGGACTTCGTATTCCATGTACGCCCGGATGGCCTCCCAGGTGCTGATGGCCTGGGGTTGGCCGTAGGTTTCAAACTCCAGGGTGTATTTCTCGCCCGTGTCCGGGTGATAGAAGCCAATGCCAAAGCCATATTGGCGTTGCACGCCATATTCGGTAACGCCCTGTGCTTCCGTGACCCAGGCGACCAGTTCTTCCCAGGGGACAAAGATCGGCCCTTTCTGCCCCTCCGGCACGAAACACACTTCTCGGCGTTGGCGGTTGAAGCGAGTGGGGATTACGTTTTTTAATTTGGCATAAGCCTGCCAGCGAGGAAGGGAGAGTATGAAGAAGGCAAAGAGCCCTCCCCACCCAGCTATCGAGAACCCATAATCAAACATCTCCTGGAATACTTCGACTGCATTCTCCAGTTCTCTACCGTGAGCGATAGCAAGACCCGATAAAATAAGTGGGAAACCAAAAGCGCCAAGCAAGAACAAGCCAAAAGGGCCACCTAGTGTCATTTGCCAACCGAACACTGATGTCGCCCCCGCTCCAAAATCCAGGTAGCTATTATTCACTTCCCCCACCGCATGGCCATGATCCACCGGCGGCAGGCCGGTTGGCAGGGGTTTGGGGGATAGAAAGGACAGCCGGCCACTCGGGAAAGGCTCGGAACGACCCGCGCGGGGTGGCTGTTCTGACTGGGCATTCTTGGGGTCCATTAAAGTCCATCCGTCACAATGAGTGGCTGGCGGAGTCGCCACCAGGTAATCTCTGCTTTCGGAGTCTCCTGCACGGGTGTCAGGGGATACTGACTATCCGGAGTGACCTTCAGCATATAAACGGCACCGGTATAGGCTCCATCTTCCTGCAATGTTTCCAGCTTGACCATCAAGCCCAGATCCCGGGTGCGGATGCCATGCTGGGTCTTCTCATGGGCCGGTGGCCTGAAGGCCAGTTGCAGGTGACCGGTATCGGCCGACTGCTCCAGGCTACCCAGGATGGCACCGGTACAGGGTACCCAGGTTTCCGGTTTGAGGGAGAACATCCCCCGCCGCCCCGGCTGGATGCGCCATGCGGCGACTGATAGCCGATGGGGTGCTTTGCCTTCCAGGGGCTCTATCAGGCCGTCCGCCGGCAAACCGTGGCAGTTTAACCGTAACCTGGAAGGCTCTTCGTCCTCGCCGGGCACTTCGTCCAGGGAGACACTGTTGCCAAGCCGGGCAAAGGCCTCTACATAGTCGTCAAGCGTGCCATTGTGGACCTGCTCGGGCTCCTGTGACCAGGGCGTGGTTTGCAGCCATTTATCCCGCTCGCTCAGGTTGTAACGGTTATACAGCCAGGTACCGCCCAACTCAAAAACCGTAAACACCAGCCCCGCCACGTTCAGGCGGGCAAACAGACCGGACAAGGTACGGCCTGTAGTAGCCCACGCCACGGCTTTTTTTTCAGCCCCTCGTGCGGCAACTGCCTGAATAAACGATTGACCAGTCCGGTACAGCCCGTAGGTATTAGTAGCCGCCAGACCACCACTACCAATCATACCCAGCACGGCACCAGTCTGAGCTTCGGCATTGCCGGTCTGAACCGCTCTCAGCCAGTTTTCCCGATGTTTGTACGCGCCAAGGACAGAGCTGAAAGCTCCCGCTCCATAAGCAAAAATACCCAGCCCCACATGCAGTTTACCCATCCGTACATAAACATTTCCAAGAGCGCTACGCTGCCACGCCCCAGCCAATGCCCGAGCCCTGGCACCATAGGCCGTATCCATGATTCCTTGAGAGGCCAAAAAACCCGCCGCTGCGGTCGCCCACGCGCTCTCATAAATGCGCTGGTTAGCATCCGGGTTCTCTGAATTCGAACCAATCTCGTTAGAAACATTCCATAGGATGGCTAACTGAACCCCAAACACCAAGTAACCAAGCCCATCCCCCATAAGGTTCACCCGGGGAGCCGAGGAGAGGCCCTGCCGGAAATGCCCAACCAGTCGCCCAACTTCCTGCTGGGCCAATGGCGGCGGAACCAACGTTATGCCGGCACGGCCGGTGGTGGCCGGTTCCAGTTTCAGGCCGGTGTCGGTTTCCTCAACCGGGCTGAGGGCGGCGGCCACGCGTTTACCGATCTTACGGTGCTCTTCGCGGGTGGCCTTGAATTCAGTCACCAATCCCTGGGCTTTTTCGGAAAGATGGCCATGGGTGGATTTGGCAACATCGTGCTGGTTCTGAAGCTGTTTCATCCGTTGATCCAGCTGCAGCATCTGCCTGAGGTTGTCCCGGAAGGTCGCCAACTCGCTTGCCGAGGCAAAGCGGAATTCCGCCTTGCCCTGGTCTATGGCGTCCAGCATGCGCCGCTTGAAAAAATACGGCAGGTCCCGGAACAGATCATCCAGTTCCGGCAGGGCCTGGCTGTCGATGGCCTTGTAGAGCTCACCAACAGCACGCCCCTTGGCCCGGGCAATAGCCGGGGCGAGGGTGTCCCCCACCCCCTCTGCTTTTTGTTGGATTTGCTGCGAGTAGTGGGAATAATCCGGAAGCTTGCCCTGCTCTGCCGCTTTTACCCGCTGGATCCACTCCGCCGCCTTGGTAACCACGGCGTAGCCAGCGGAGCCAACCGCCACGTAGGTCTTGGCCAGCTCACCGTCTTCGGAGCGGTCGTTCTTTGGCAGGGTCTGGAACAGTGGGAGACTGTATTGGGGGTTCTGTTCCAGCCACTCCAGCACGCGATCACTCGCTTCGTCGGAACGGCAGATGTCTTTCCGGCAGGCGTATTCCAGGTCCAGGGCCGCTTCAATCTGCGCTTCGTCTTCCGGATCAAAATACCACGCGGCCTGGTGATAGCGGTTGTCTGTCAGCAGTTGAATACGATCACCGGTTATATCCGTCAGCAGTGACTGCCAGCGGGCCAGCTTCGCACGCTGCCCAGCCATGTACTGGTCCATGGCCTCACGGTCGATCAGGTCGTTGACTCCGCGGTGGCCGAAACCACGCCCCTCCAGAATCGCCTTCAGGTTATCGCGATGCGCCTTCTCCAGGGCGACAATGCCTTCTATGTGTGAGTCCACAAAGTCCGGCCTGGCCCCTTCCATGGCTTGTCGCAGGTACCACTCGTCCACCGCTCTCTGCATTTTAGGAAGGATGCCGTAGGCGTTGGTCCGGTTAGCTGTACTCCGGATCTCTTCAACCCTTGATTTAACGTCAGGAGGAAGCGACGCATCATTGGGGCCGGGTCTCGTTTCATCCTCGAGTTGTCTCAATGCTGCCAGTAATGCCGACTGGGTGTTTGAACGGTCGCTTTCCGGCATGGCTTCCAGGTCCTGCCGCATGGAGACAATGGCAGGGTGGTCCGAATTGGCCACCATGGCATCCAGGCCCTGTTCGTCCAGCAGGGTCATGGACTCAATTAGTGTGCCAAGAAAATAGTCTCGCTCGTCGTCTCCCTCATTTGTCCAGCTTTCGATCCAGCCCACCACATCATCCTGGTGCTGGGCCAGGTCCAGCATCACACCCACGTCGTCCCTCAGGACAAGGCAGAGGCAATTGGAAACATCGTCGATGGACTGCTGCTTGATCAACTTGCCGAACCGGCTCTTGTGGTAATAGGGCTGGTTCTCCCAGTGGTAGGGTTCACCTTCCTGCGGGTGGGCGCCTTCGGGAGCATCCGGCGTATAGTCCTCGGCAAATTCAGCCACCCATTGTTTGGCCTGGTCCGGGGTAAGCAGGTATTCACCACCACTCAGGGGCGAGGCATTGGACAGGCCGACTTTCTGCAGCAGCGCATCACGCTCTTGTGAGTCGCCCAGTACCTGTGCTTTCTTGCGGGCCGTCCATGCCAGTTCTGAGAAGGCGACGTACAGGGTGTGGGAGACCGGGTATTCCAGCTTGCCGCCGTTGTGGCCCGTCAGTTCACCGTTTTCATGCAGGTACTCGTGGAGCTCCCCGGTATCCGCGTCCAGTACATAGAGGTAGCCATGCCTCAGGAGGCGATAGCCAAGGGGGCGGGAAGTCAGTGAGTAAGGGTACCCGGGATCTGTATCAGCGGGTGCAACTTCCACCCGGCCATACCGAATGGGCAGCAGGTGCACCGTTTGCAGTAGTGGGCATGAAGCGGGTTCGTCAATGGGGGTGCCTGGCTGTTCCCAGCACAAAAGATCGTTGCTTGTCCGGTCGTCAGTGGGGCGTTTTATCCGTGTCATGGTTCATCCTTGATCCAATGGGGGTTCCGCTTCCATCACGGCGTTTCTGTCGGCTTGTGGTGGCAATGTTGCGAACAGAAATTGCATCACCTCACGCAAATTATTGCACCCGCTGCCAAGTGCTTCTTCCAGTATTCTTCCGAGTGCCGGGTAGGCATCCCTCAAATCAGGGCCACCTAACTGGTTGCGCGCCGACTCATCCAGCTTGTCCCATATCTGCAGTGCGCCCTTGCGCCGATTGAAGGCTTCAAAAGCCCCCTGCAAATCCGGCGAGACTATCATTTTTGCGGGCTGGTCACCTGCGCTGCCCGCCTGAACAGCCGGAGGCTCGACAAGGTGCCACTGTTCGCTGATGCGGTCCGGAACAATCAGCCGATCCACAGCCCTGGTGGGAAAGCGGGGCAGGTTCCCCCCGATTACCGTCCTGGCCAGCGCCGGATGGGCAATGCGCACCAGTTCATCACAGCCCGGCACCATTTCCACCTGCAGGTGGGACCGCATCCAGCGGGTGCAGGTAGCACGGTCTGTGGCGGAAACCAGCAGATACCCCAGCTCTTGCACGGCTCCCCGCTCCAGGAACCCTTGCAGCACCGGGTCTTCCGGGCCACTGAGCCATACCAGCCAGGGGGAGAGCTCCGAAACGGCCTCCCAGCGGGTTGCAGCGCACAGGCACTCCGCATTAAAGGGCTGCCCACCGGACCACTGGTATATCCGTTCGCCGAGCCCTGGGATAGAGACACCGTCCAGGACAAGCCCAACAGGGTGACGTTCAGGCCAGCGAACACGGGTAAACGGCGACTCCGACACGGGCCAGCAATCCTGATTCATGAGTTGTGATTCTCACAAACCGGGCAGGTTGCATTCCCCTTCCTGAGTGCAGCGATCTGGGACTCTACGTTGATGGCCGGGGCGTTTTCCCGTTGTTCAACCTCCGCCAGTGCCTCCCGCTCTGGCTCGTGGGGCTGGTCACCCTCAAGAACCTGAGGCATTTCCGCCATCACCACACCCTGCCCGGAACCACTGCCCGGTGACCCACCAGAGTTGATCTTGATACCGGGCCCCGCCAGCGTCACGCCGCTCGGGTCCAGTTTCAGCAGGCTGCCACCGGCGGAGATGGTGAGTTCTGCACCCGCGTCCAGCACCACTTTGGCGCCCGCCTTGTGGTGAACTTCGGTGCCCGCTTCACTTAGCGTGCCCTGGGCGGATTTCTGGTGGAAAGTGCCACCGATGTTCTGACTGCAGTCGCCGCCGACAGTCAGTCGCTTCTCACCATCCACAGTGCAGTGGTCGCTGCCCTTGATATTGCTGAACTCGTTGTTGTCCACCGTTCGGTGGCTTTCGTTCTTAACCACCTCGGTGCGATTGTTTTCCGTCAGCAGGTCCAGGTCTTTCTGGGCATGGACATAGATCTGTTCCTTGTCCGCTTCGTCCTCGAACCGCAGTTCGTTGCTGCCTTCACCCTTGTGGGTCTGGGTCTTGAGGGTGGTGCGGGTCTTGTGCTCCGGCAGCGCGTACGGCGGCGTGTTGGTGGCGTGGTAGGTTCTTCCGGTAATGATCGGCTGGTCCGGGTCGCCGTCCAGGAAGCTGACGATGACTTCGTTGC
>Ga0208013_1001557_pt1 | contig 10476 bp, 17 predicted proteins | sample 16_taG_FD_184091 | JGI IMG/M metagenome (GOLD analysis project Ga0208013, IMG submission 184091) | Marine viral communities from the Subarctic Pacific Ocean - 16_ETSP_OMZ_AT15313 metaG (SPAdes) (version 2) | ecosystem: Environmental > Aquatic > Marine > Oceanic | place: Pacific Ocean | collected...
CAGCTTTAAGTTTATTTCCTGTAATATACATATACCAGTTTCTATCTACAGTAGAACTACTCGCACTATCTTGCGTTATTAAAGCCATCCCATTATTAGTAGTTTTAAACCAAATAGAAACGGTGAGAGCACTTGATATTTGCAGCTCTGGAGGAGTACCTAAACTAATACTTGCCCCGACTGCCCATGCTCCATCAAAATCAAAAGCCGTTGTGTAATTTGCTTGTGCTTCTCCTATAATCCAATCACTTCCATTCCAAGTACTAGTATCAACATTCATTTTCCACCATCCCTGCAAATTAGCAGCTTGTGGTTGTGTGCCCGTGTATGGTGTTCCGTTATTATATAAAGTTGCTATTTCTCCACCAGCGACTGCACTAACCGCTACACCACCATCTGTTAGATTAGAATCCCATATTTGTGCATTAGCCATTTCCATACCACTATCATAAACTTTCGTTCTATCACTAATACATAATGGATATACACTATCACCTTTAATAGTGTCAAAAGCTGCTGAACCAGAGTCTACATAAACCCCATCTATATATAATCTTACATTATCTGGATCTAACGTACCATCAAAAGTACCTACTACGTGATGCCAATTCCCATCCATGTAACTTGCAAAACCATAAGAAGCGCTTGATGCTATAGTCCCATTCCCTATCTGCCAATATATATCAGGATTTAACACACCTATGTTGAAATATTTTTGATTAGCAGCACCAAAGTAGGGGGTTAGTGATTTTGACATAAAACCTTGATTTCCCGCAGCGTTCATTTTAACCCACATACTTAAAGTAATAGCCCCAGTTATTTGTAAACTTTCATCGTTTCCAAGATCTATATAATCACTAGCTCCAAAATCAAAAGCAGTTGCACTTGGCACTGATTCGTTTGGGATCGTTAATGTTGATGCGCTACCCGTAGCCGATCCACCTAAAGGGTAATAAGCTATAGGCGTAGGTGATAGAGCCATAGGATTTGATGGAGTACCTGAGTTATATAAATCCGATACTTGATCAATTGTCCCACTAGTTCCATCCGTAAGTGCATAATCGAAAATAGCCGGTTGACTTATTTTGCCTTGAAACTCTCTGCTGGTTGTGGCACCAGAGCCAGTTCCTATATAAAAATCACTTCCCTGTGATATTGATGTCATGTTTCCAGAAACTGAATCATTATCTAATGTCCCATTAATATACAAATTAACATTTGATAAACTAGCGTTCCCCACAACTGCGATATGAGTCCAAGTATTTAAAGGTACTGAATCAACTGATGACGTTGTGATTGCTGTATTGCCTGGTTCAAACACGCCAATTGTAACTTGGTTATTCGCGGGTGTTCCTCCAAAATGTAATTTTACAGCTTCGTCGTTAGCTGTGTGGTATCCCATAATCCCCGCATATAATTGTTGAGTTAATGTTGGATAAACCCACACTGAAAAAGAAAAAGCAGTTTTACTATCAAGTAATGTATCATTACCTAATACAATCCACTCACTTACGCCACTAAAATATAAACTATAATTATCTAACTTACTCTGATTATTGCCAGTTCCAGCAGGTGATTCTGTATCTGTCGGCATTCGCCACGTTGGTGATATCCAATTTGTTGCCATATATTTTTTTTTAATCCCCCATTCTATACCAAGCAACGGGAGGAGTTGCCATTGAACTTAAATCTGCTGTTAAATTAGTATCGGTTGCGTCATAAATAGCTTGAACGTCTGACTCTTCTAATTTATAATCAAATAGTGCTACCTCGTCCATCCTACCATCGTGACCGCCACCATAAGATGGTTTTAATGTTCCGATTGCAAAATCTAAACTTGATACACAATCACTTATTGTAAAATCAGATGAACCAGATGTTGTTAAATTATTATTGACGTACATTTTCAACCCCGCACCAGTTGAGCTTCCATCGTAAGTTACTACAATATGATACCAAGTGCTGTTGCTCCAAACATAATCCGATGAAACAACACCTAAATAGTAGCCATTCCAAGTTCCAGTTCCAACCATGTTAAAATCAAATTTTATACCAAATACTGGTGATCCTGAATTTAAAGACCTTAACCTTATTCCTGAAGCGTTTGAAGTGTTTCCAAATATACCTTTTGTGGTAGTTCTTACATCACATTGTACCCAACAACTTAAACTCCATGAATTTGATTTACTAAAAAATGAACCAGGTATTGGAGATACAAAGTTTTCATCAATCCCGTTCAATTCCATGGAATAATTATTAGCAATTTGGTCTACACCACCACCGCCTCCACCACTACCTCCACCAGGTCTTGAAGATCCAGGTAAGTTAGCTATTGTAGGAATTGGATTTCCTATACCGATGAACATATCTTAGTATATAGCTAATAAATCTCCTGAAGCATATACGCCAGCTGTTTCACTTACAGCTACAACTCTTTTAGCTAACACTGGTAAAAATGATCCAGCAGTAATACCTTTCAATCTAGCTGTGTAAGTTGTGTTATAAAGCTCTCCACTTTCTAATACTAAATCTAAACCAGTATCAATAAGTATCCCAGCAAATATACAACATCCTCTTTCCTCTGTATTAGGTAAATCTATGTTTGTAACCGTGAAAGTAGATACTCCTGCTCCAGCATCATTAAGTGTATCACCTACTACATATCCTTCACCATAAGGTTTATTAGCTGTTCCTGTAATTGATAACTCAAATGAAGTAATTGCACCTGCAGAATCAACTGTAAGTATTTTCACTTGAACAGCTTCAGTAGCTCCAGCTCCTGTAGTTAATGTAATAATATCATTAGCAGAATAACCAGCTCCAGCAGCTGTCATTTCCAATCCATTACTAATGCTATTATAATAAGCTCCAGTTCCTTCTTGATGTGGATTTATAGCACCAATTGCAATAGGAACCATATCATGAGCAAATACTCTTGGTTGAGCAGCTTCATTTCCGTTTAATCCTCTCATTATTTTTCTTTTATTTTAATTGTTATATCGTGAGGAGCTTTTTCACTTCCCCCAAAATACGGATATAAATAATATCGTTTGTAATCTTCGCAACATGATCTTGTAAGTGAAACTAAAACTCCATCCACTTTTATTATATAGTTGCTCTCTTGTATTTTTATAGTGCAGTTATGCACCACATCCATATCAATCTTTTTAATAGTACCGAAAGTAAATTCTCCACTTTCGTGCTTGAACCATAATAACTCTAAACTATCTTTATACCATCTCCATCCAATTCTTATTGAATATTCTAAATGATCTTCCCCGCAGTCACTAACTCCAAATAGCTTGTTTACGTCTGGTTGGTTTATTGGATCTATTGTATTATAAACAGCTGAAGAATCAAATAACACTTTAAATTCTAATGTGTCTTTCTTAGTAGTTACATATTTCCAAGTGGATTTATGGTCTCCAGCTTTAATTTTATAAACCTTATATCCTTCAGGATCAATCTTTACACATCCAGCTAATACCACAAGAAACGCTAGAAATCTTTTCATAATAATGTTCCACCTATTTTCTTTAATATTTTTAATACTAATAAAAGTACTAATCCTATATATATAAATTCTTTATATTTATCCCACCAAGACAACTCTCTAAATACTGCTTTTTCCACTGTAACTATTTTCTCTGAGTATACAGTGTCACCTAAGCATTCTATATCATGGTGGATGATCTCTCTTAAAGTGTCGTAGAAGTACTTTAAAATAACCCGTTCATTGTTTATCACTGTTGTGGTATCGTGAAATTCTAATATAGTAGTGGTATCGTAATTATAGTTCTCTACAACTACCGTATCATGAACTATTATAGTATCTTTCTCAGATAAATTAGGGTATTTAGTTATTAGTCTATTTAATCTCTTTTGAGGCGAACACCCTACAATTAAAAATACTAATATTACTTGGATATAATTCTTGATAATGCTTTTTCTAACCATGCTTTAGTTTGAGTTCCTTTAAACATAAATAATGCTAAAGACACTCCTAATATAGCGAGGAAAGAAAATAATTCTTCATCGCCCCAGTAAAACATATAAACGTTAATACCTAGAATAACTAAACCTATTATATTGGTTATATTGTTTTTTGTTTTATCTTTCATTAACGTTTACTTATATAAAACATGCAAAACACTTTTGTATTTTTCTGTTCTCTTTCTTAAAGACCTTTTGTCTTCATAATTGTTCGGGTAACACCCCCACTATTAATCCCTGTTTTAGCTTTTTCAACCTCAGATAAATACGCTTTATCTGTTTCCTTAAATTTGTCAAGACCAGTATGATAAGCTTTTCTTGCTTCATCCCGCTGGACCTTAGTTGTTGTTTTACCTATTAAATCTGGGTTTTGAAGAGGGTTAGATACTGGATAGTTTCCACGTATATCTTGTTTCGCGTCTTTTGCAAATGTTGTTGCTTGGAGTGATTTAAATCCTTCCTTACCAGCTTCTGTCAAGTTATAACGCTGCGCTGCCCCTTGTCCAGCTTCATGTATCTTTAAAGAAACATCTCTCATTTGGTCAGCTGTTTTTTGCATTTTATTCTTTTTCCCCATAATTTATATAGTTTTAAAAGCATCCATAAATTTACAAACAGATATACCTACTGCTATACCACAGTAAAATATATCTCCTTTCATTAGCAATGCTAATGCTACTGCAGCACTCACTGCTGATGTGAACAACGGTGACATCACCATTTTTTTAATCTTTTCCATCTTATATGTTTTCGTATTCGCATGTTGCATCAAATGATGGACACGCTTTGTTAGCAAAGTCATTGTGAGAATATATACATGCATCTGGATACATTGCTCTTAGCGTTCTTAACACTGCTAGTAGACTTTCTTTTTGTTTATCTGTTCTAGTATCTTTAGGAGTCTTACCATCTGCTTCTACGCCTCCGCAATAGCAAATCCCGATAGAATTTCGATTATGCCCCTTGCAATGAGCTCCCATTTTAGCTATATCTCTACCTTTGTATATATTACCTTCTATGTCTATATAGAAATGATAGCCTATGTCATTAAACCCTCTAGCTAAATGCCAGTGTTTAATTGTTTCTTTAGAAATATTTTGTCCTTCTCTAGTAGCAGAGCAGTGTACAATAAGTTTATTTATCGCCCGCACTTTCTCTAGATTTATGCAATGCCCACCATTTATGAACAGTATAACCTATAGTAAGTATCAATAGTGTTATCTTTAAAAATGGTTCTAACCAATCAAGCATGCTAATAGTAAAAGATGTTATATTTAAGCAATACAATTTTAAATCTCCTAGTTCCATATTAGTTAAATTTGGCATGGTTAACTATTAGCCCTTAAAGCTGCGTTTCCTTTGTATTCTATATTGTTAATCGTAAAAGCTGGAGCAATACACCCGTTTTTAGATTTCATAGTTCTGTCGCCAACTGGCGCGCATCTCTTTGGAGTTGGTGATTTAACTCCACCACTTCTTTGTTCTTCAATTGTCATTTGCTTAATTTTTATAAGTTATTTGGGTTGTTATATTGTTTCCTATTTTTCCAAGCTTTCCAAGCTCCTCTAGCTCTATCACCAATTGATCCTTCAGTTTTTAAAGCTGTACTCACATCAGCACCAACTTTATCCCACTTTTGTTCAAGTTCAACATGTTTCCCATATGGATCATCTATCAACTCACCAATCTCTGAAGAGAGTTTCTCTTTCCCCGTAGGTTCTTCAATTATTTCTGGGGTTTCAGATAAATCTTTACCAACTAATCCACCTACGTTTCCACCGACGACATCTAAAGCTTTGCCTGGGAACATTGTTGGTTGGGGTGCTTCTGGCTTCGCTCCAGATAACGCACCAAAACTAGCTTGTACTGGTGGCTTAAAGGTTGAGCGCTCTGCCATAACGCCATCTTCTCCGCCTGGTACTCCTACTGGGTTATATAATGCTGCTAGTAAATCTTTAGACATATAATTATCTTGTTTTATCGTTGTTAACATTACGGATAGATACACTAAGTACTTTATCTGAATATGTTTCTCTTTTCATTATTTTGTTAGCTTTCTTCGTTTGTGGGATATCTTCTTCACCTAGCATTATTCTATACATCCTGCTAAGTAATTGCTTAAACCTTAATGAAGTTTTATATATGTGATACTTCTGTGTTGTACGATTTCGTTTTCTCCACACAACTATCCATCCTTCTTTTAAAAGGCGGTTCCACCTTCTGTTATCCCAGCTATAACTAAAAACCCCTGTTTTAAAATCTTGTTTTGTAAAGAAGTCTATAGCATCTAAATATATAAGAAGCTCTAAGTCTGCCTCTTTAAGATCACATGTTTTATACATCCATTTACGTATAATCCTGTAATGTTTTAATAAGTTGAGTTCTTTAAGGTCTGAAGAGGTTAATTTCCTCATTAAGCATTAGATAAATCTATACCAGTTTTTTTGTAAAATTTTAAATCTCCTTTTCTTTGCGCTAAATCTTGTTTAAATTCTTTTTTCTCTCGCTTAGCTTTATCTTTAGCTACACGTGATTTAGTTTTACTAGCCGCTTTATTAGCTTTATTAACAGCTCTATTATCCACTGGATTTTCTGTTAATAGATTTCTTCTTTCTTGTCTTTCAGCTTTTCTTTTTGCTTTACCAGTTAATAAACTTTCTGGTGCATTAGCTGAAGCTATTACTTGTTTTAGTCTTTCGTTTGATTTTGTTTCTGTAATAGGAGCAGTAGTACGTTTTTCTTCTACTGGTTTAGAACTAGCGATATGTTCTTTAGCTAATTCAGTCTTACTTCCACCGGTAAATTTCGCGGCTTTCGCCGTTGGTTCAGTTGTGCCGTATTTCTTTTGGTTGTAAGCTTTTGCAGCAGCTATAAATTTAGATTTATCTCCGCCATATTTTTTAGATAAGGTATCACCACCTTTTGCCCATGCTTCTTCGTATGTTGCCATAATGTTTTTTTTTATATTACTATTACTATATCGTGTTCTTTTATTACTTTGAACTGTTCTTTTTTTAACTCAATACCAAAACCAGCGTGTCTGTCGTAGTAGATTGTATCATTTGCTTTTACCGCAATAACATCTTCCCCCACTGTGACAACTTTACCAATTCGGTATCTTATATCTTCTTTGTTAGCTTCTGCCAGTAGCAATCCACCTTTTGTTTTTGACTCTGTTTCCTTCACTGGAAGAATAACTACATTTTTTCCGATTGCTTTCATGCTCTTAAATTATTAATAACACAATCAGTGGATAATATAGTTGTAGCTACTGAAGCCGCGTTCTGTAGTGCGCTCTTAGTAACAAGTAGTGGATCTATTATTCCGGACTTTACCATACTTACCGTTTCACCTGTAACCACATTTAATCCTCTTCCTTTTACTTTCGGAGCTTCGTAATCGTTTATACCAGCATTACTTAGTATCACGTTAAAAGGTGCTTTAATAGCACTTAATAACACTTCTTCCGGTATAGACTTAGGTTTTATATTGTTTGCTGCATTCAGCAAAGCAATTCCACCTCCTGGCACTATACCTTCTTTGATCGCGGCTTTTGTAGCACAAATAGCATCTTCAACCCTATCTCTTTTTTCTTTTAATTCAACTTCTGAATTAGCCCCTACTTTTACTATAGCAACCTTTGCTAATAATCGAGCTAATCTTTTTTCTAATCTAATAATTAAATTTGGATTAGATGTTGCTTGGATTTGATTTTCTATATTTGTGATTAGTTCTTTAACTTCCTCAGGGATTTCCTCTATCTGTAAAATAGTCTCCTCCCTGTCACTCACTGCTCTTATACATGTTCCTAAATGTTCTGGTTGTATAAGATCCATATCGTCTCCTAAATCCTCATTTATTACAGTGGCACCTGTTAGCAAAGCTAAGTCATCTAACGTATCTTTCTTGTTAATACCAAATGTTGGGGCATCTATTATATTAACCTTAATATTTCCTTTAACCTTGTTCATAGCCAGCGCAGTCATCACTTGTGGATCTACGTCAGCTACTACTAAAAGTTGTTTGTTTTTCTTTATAACATACTCCAGTACACCCTGTATCTTTCTGATATTGTCAACTTGATTCTCTATAATTAATATTAATGGATTGTCAAGCTCTGCTGTACCTTTTTCATTGTTTGTTATAAAGTGACTATTTTGCATCCCTTTTTCATATTGTACTCCCTCTATCCTCTCCACAATAGTCTCTGGGTGTTCATGTGTCTCCATCATTACTATCCCAGTTTCATCCACAGCTTTAAAAGCTTCACTTATTACTTTACCGAGCTGTGCGTCGTTATTGGCTGATATTGTAGCTACTTGTTCTATTACATTACCTTTTACAATAGAGGAATGTTTCTCTAAGTATTTTACTACTTTGTTAACAGCCAAATTAATACCTTCTTTTAAATCTCGCGGACTTTCCGATTTTATCACTTTATATGCCTCGTGTAATATAGCATGTGCTAAAACCGTGGCAGTTGTCGTTCCATCCCCTGCTTCCCTCACTGTTTTCCTAGCCGCTTCTTTAAGGAGCTTTGCCCCCATATTTTCCACTGGATCTAACAGTATAACTGAATCTGCTACCGTCACCCCGTCTTTGGTTATTTGTGGATTACCCGCTGCATCTTCTAAAATAACACACTTGCCGCTAGCTCCTAAGGTGGAACTAACAGCTTTAGTGAGTTTATTGATACCTTCGAATATCTTACTTTTAGCATCATCACCGAAGTTAAGATGCTTTACTATTGTCTCATTCATTGGATTAAATTAAATTTGATTGGTTTTATTAAAATGTTTTTACTACTTTTGGTCCTTTAAGGAATTCTAGTTTCTTAGTATAATGTTCCACTGATCCATCAATAGCAGATTCTGCACCCTCTATTGTTTCTCTTCTTGTAACATCAACCCACATACCTTCTTCCTCTGGGTGTTTATACTCTGTTTGGTAAAATCCATTTGGTAGTTGTACTATTCTCCAGTTAGCTTTATCAGCAACGTGGCTCCAAAGGTCGATCATTTCCTGATCAGGGTGTTGTCTTGGTGCAGCTCCGTGAAAGGAGTGGCTACGGGTGTATAAAAACGTCATTCATTTGGTTTTTAGTTAAACGTTGGTTATTTATACTATCACTTGATAGTTTGGTTTTCTACTGGTGTAGAAGTATTTTTTACGTTGCCCATAATGTTAAGGCGAATCTTTTTGCAAAAGAAACTACCTCATCACCGGTAGCTACAGGAGATGTTGAAGGGAAAACAGCAGTAACAGTGTTATGTAAACCAAACATAGCGTCATTATATCCGTCGTCGCTTATTGTGTCCCAAGTACCTGTAGTTCTGCTTAAACCTACTATAATGCTTTCTCCAGCTGTTACATCCATTGTACCAACACCAACAGGTGTTATACCTTTATTATTTGGCCCATACGCAGCACCTGATATTGTAGATGTACCCATTAAAGCACCAGTTCCCCATGGATATCTATATATAGCAAAACTAATATCTCCAACAGCTCCAGCTGCTCTACCCCATATAGTTAAACTGTTTATAGTCATGTTATGCTCTGCTATAGTTAAATAGTAGTAAGCATTACTAGTTACCATACCTAAAGCATTATCACATATAGCTATTGGCACAGGGGAGAAACCATGATTTGTAACACTACCGCCAGCTGCTGGTAAAGTATAAGTTTTAGTGTTTTGACCTATTAAATGTCCTTGGGCATCCAATGTAACCGTGTCTATTGCAGTGAAGTTCCCACCATGTATTAACGCAGTAGGACCACTAACAGTAGGTGTGTTAGTAACATTTGCATGATTAATAGTTAAAGTATCTGGTCCTGCAGCCGCTACAGTATTTATATGTGTTCCACCATCAAATGATACATTATCTCCACTAGCCACTGTAGGAGTTGCTCCAGAATCTGCGTCATAAGTCCATGAAGTCATATAAGTTGGGGTCTGCCAACTCGGTACTCCTGCAGCTAAAGTAAGTATATCGCCATTACCAGCAGGTGCCGATGCGAATGTTAACTTAGATAATGCAGTAGCGCCACTTGCATACAGTATATCTCCAATTGCATATGATGCATGACCCGTTCCTCCGTTATCTGCATCCAATGTTCCTGCCACTGTGAACGTACCCGTTGTTATTATAGGGTTTGTTGTGTCACTACTCACGGTTAAACCAGTGGTACCCATGCTTAATCCTACACTAGTAACTGTTCCTCCACCTGGTACTAACGCACCAACTAAACTCACTATGTCTCCAACTGTACATTTTCGTGTAGCATTCTCTGGTTCTGTCTCTGAGACGTCTGAAATTAATAAATAATCCTCACTCACTGGTGTTGCTGAAGGATATGTATATATTATTGGCATGTTTTATAACTATTTTTAATATTTTTTCTATATATATACTATTTCACACAATTTATTAGTAATTTACCCCCGCTAACTATGACATTAGCCCCTTACTCCCTTATATT
>Ga0208013_1001565_pt1 | contig 10447 bp, 27 predicted proteins | sample 16_taG_FD_184091 | JGI IMG/M metagenome (GOLD analysis project Ga0208013, IMG submission 184091) | Marine viral communities from the Subarctic Pacific Ocean - 16_ETSP_OMZ_AT15313 metaG (SPAdes) (version 2) | ecosystem: Environmental > Aquatic > Marine > Oceanic | place: Pacific Ocean | collected...
TACTTGCTTTTTGCGTTTGTGTGCAATCGTTTTTGCACTAACTTCGCCACAGGGTAAGCATAACCTGTAGCCAAGTTCCCATCGTGCTGGAGGTATTCTGTTTCCACACTTACACAACATCTTCAATATCCCTTACTAACTCTGTAGATTTGATCGTTTCTCCACTAGCTAACACTATGTTCATGTAGCGAGGGTTTTTCTTGATAGGCATGCCGTGCCACTGTTCAATATAAGCATTCTGCTCATATGTTTCTGGGTGTCTAATTCCCACTATTGTACTACCATTTGCTTTCATACCAATGTGGTAGTGTTTCATTGGATTTCGTTTCCATACTAATTTGTACATATATTCTCCTGTTGTTAAATACAATACTATACTTTCAGTACTAAGCCTTTCAGCTTAGAAAGTATACTATTGTACTCAATGGTGAGGGCTACAATCTCCTCGTTAAGTCCATCTAGTTGCTCTAGCATGACTTTCAAGTCATCCTCCACTAGCTCTAAGTGGTGATTTAGCATATCTATTTCTTCTTGCGTGTTAAGTAAGTCTTTACTTGGAAATTGTATTATTTTGCCCATGTTTAGTATCTCGGTCTATTGTTAAAGTAAATTAGGATTACAACTAATATAATTACGATTGCAACTTCGGTCGCCATGTTATTGTATATCCTCTGCGCACTAATTCATTTCGTGCTTTCATTATTTTCTTCGGTTTAGAACTATAGTCGTTTAGATACTTAATTAGTTCTTCACTAGGTGTTTGTTTAAGATAGTAGTGCTTATACTTCTTAATCGGGTTGTCTGTTCGCATCATGCGACCTTTTGCATCTCTTGCGTGAACTACTTCACTTTCTTTCCATTTAGCTGGCATTATATCTCCTATTAAATTCTGAGTACTTCATGTACATTCCGTTCCCCATATAAAGCCATGGGTCTGCTGGTTTCTTTGGCTCATTACCATTGCCTCTGTGATTTTGCGACATCCAGTTGTCGGAAGGTAGTACTCTTACTTGCGTCATGATACAATCCTCACAGTTCCTACTGTTGACTCTACTTCTTCGTCTTTGATTTCGTACTTAGCGAATTCGCCTTTCCAGTAGCCGATTGCTTGCCTACGCTGTAATTCTTTGCGTATCATAGCTCCTTCACTACCTTGCTCGCCGATGCGAGAAAGTAAGTTTAAATTGTCCATGTTCATAACTTCTAATAATTGCATTTTGTTCTCCTATGTATTGTCGCCATCACGATATGTGATTTTGTGTTTATCGTAGCGTGCATACTTTGTTTTGTCTCGCATACGGACTGCTCTACAGACCTTGCGTGCGTACTTTGCTACTAAATTTTGCTTTTTGTTCTTTTTCATAATAGATATATTATACAGACATTTGGGATAAATGTCAAGAAATTTTTTTGATTTGGGTATAAAATTTTGATGTGAGAGATTTGAAGGGAATAAAAAACCCTCTGAACCTGTTGTCATGACCAACTAAGTAAAGAGGGGGAAATGTTAATATTGCATCTTTCATATACTTCACTTATCCACTAGAAGTATTGAACTGAGTGGAAGTTTGTTCCTATTGTTAACGCAGGGGGGACTAAACTCTAACAAAATGTCTGCGTATGTATTGTAGACTTATAACTTGACTCGAACAGTGAACTCACTTGTACCTTTCAAGCCTCCAACAACATATGCATCAATGCGTGGGGATGAATAGGCGGAGTTTACTTCATTCGATTAACCAAAGAATTAATTATCGCTACTTTTCATGTGCTGGTATTTATTACTCGGATCGACAGCTCTTCCGAGAGTTTTGATTACGCAGACTACCTGCGGGTGTCGATTTAAGGCTCTGTCTCCACTACCTTTTTGTTGATGCTATTGCACTTGTGCTCAATCGTTGAGGGAAGCTTACTGCGTGTGGCTTGCTGTGCTCGCCCACGCCTTACTGCCTCGTTTAGCGGTTTATTTAACAGTAGTTGCTACACTACTCGCATCTATCGTTCGACAAGGATTATTTACTTAGTATTGCTACTAACACCTATGGAGAGTTCCATGCGTTTAAAAGTAAGCTACTCGCAGGTTCTTATGTCGCTGTTTCTCACTCACTCTTAAGAGTATGCAATGTCGTGGGTTGGCTTATTTATTGGCTCCACTTGCCTCCAAGTTAATGTAAACATTGTCCTTGTCGGTCTTACAGCTTCACGGCTCAATCATTTCTTTTTACCAAGCTTCCCGATGGTTTCGCCCATCACATACTATTAAAAGTGTTGTTTTCCTACTTGATCTTTTAGAGGGTTTCTGTGGAAAACGCTACATAAAGTCAGCGTCCCTCGAGCCTTGTTATCGTGCATTGCTTAGTAATCACGAGTTCGTTACGCCTACTGGTCTTTCGTATTGCAATACTACTTGTCCTACTTCACGCTTCTCATATCTCTTTTCTGTAGTAGCCTGAGAAGGTTTCTACTACTGGGATTGGGTGATTGATAGTCCCAACACACTCCCCTCAATCACTTCTGGGAAGTAGCCTCTACACATAGGAATTGATACCTGTTTACGAAATAGAGGTCTTTTTCACATTCAAAAGGAGGTTTTCCTTTTTTCTCAATATAAGTATATTATACAGAGATTTCAACCATTTGTCAAGAAAAATTTTAAATTATTTATCTTGATCTACCTTGACAAAAGGTGGTGATTAGGTCACCACTCCTCGACTATTTCTTAGCTGATTGTGTCGATCAATCTTTGGAGGTCAGCTTTGCTGGCTTTCACTAGGGAAGGTAATTCGATACCTAGAGCTGCTTGCACTTGGTCTACTAACTCTGCCTTTCTTACGATTGGTTCTCCAGACTTAGTCACTCTTGGTTGTGCTTTGTAGACTCCTTCTCTTGAAAGTTTGGCTATGACACTTCTTGTGTTTTTGCCTAATTCCTTTGCTAGCTCTGCTACTGTTTCTTTAGTAGGGTTTGCTGAGTAAGTTTCGACCATTTTGTCGGTCATCGCTTGTGTATAGTTGGCTGTTGCCATAATTTTTCTCCCGAATAGTTTGTTGTAAATTTGTTTAATTGTTTTCATAATAAGAATATTATACTGAAATTCCTATTATTTGTCAACCCTTTGGCGTGAATTCTTAAGATTATTTTCTTCGATCAGTGCCTGCTCATTCATGCCTGTCCAAATCTTAATTTGGTTTGCTTGCCATAGTTCATATGCATGGCGTTGCTTTCTTTTGCTCAGCCTAACAGCCTCACTTGATCTTCGTTGTCGTCTTCTCATCACATTCATGTAGAGTTTCCTATCGCCCCAGTAGACCAGCTACCAGAGTCATGAGGAGGATCCAAGTTAGTGGATGCTTTATTAAATACATCCAGTCAAATTGTTTCCACTTCCTCTTTTGTTCTGCAATGCGTTCTAATTCTTTAGCCACATTCCATCTTTTTTTCATATACATATTATAACAATTTGGTATACTCTTGTCAAGAACTATTTTTCTTTGCATTAAGATTTCCTGCCTTCGACTAGTAGGAACACAAAGAGGCTACCTACTAGAAAGAGTATAGTTCCTATCAGTCCGTATTCTTCTACCATTGCGTTCCACATTGTGAGAGCAAGGGCATAAATGAATAGTCCTACGAAAAAAATTACTATAATATCTTGAAACATATGTATATTATACAGAAGCCATAATCTCTTGTCAATATATAAATTAGAATTTTAGTCATAAATTTACGCCAGCGAACTCCGAGGGGCGGGATGCGAAACCACTCCATCTTCGTGGCAAAATCCCGCAAAAACGCAAATAATTGTCGTAAATTTACTTAAAACTCTTTACACACCCGCAAAAGTGTGTTAAAATATAAATAGACTTATTACTTACCCGCTTTGGCGGGTTCTTCGCTTTTGCACTTCATTTTAGCACTTCGTTTTCGCACTTTGGCGCACGGCACATGATTGTCGCATCACTTTCGCACTTTGGCGCAGGGCGTACCCGCCTAAAGCTGTAAATCGGGTGGTAAGTTGGCGTAAAGTTATGATATACGGCATCAGAGACTCCCAAATTAAATTGGAGCAATTAATTTACGCAAATGTATTGACCCCGCTTAAGTTTTGTGATAAAATCGGCGCAAAATGGCAAAGGGGACAAATGATGCTAAAATAGTTCTTGCTTTGCTGGAAAATGTCTGTATAATATATTACATATTCAAAAGGAGATTAAAATGACAGACAAAAAAGCAACAAAAGTTCTTGAGCCAACCAAAGCACAATTGGTGAGAGATGTGGAACAAAAGTTCCGTCTTAAAAAATTCGAGCTAGACAGCTTGGAGAGAGCAAACAAAGCGACAATCGTCAAATTGTTAGCCCTAAGATAAGGCAAAGGGGGACAAGCGTCCCCTTTTTTTGGTCTAAAAATGATAGTAAGTGCTTACTATCGCTGCAGCGGGCGTTCAAATAGGAGACAAATGTCGAAAAGTTTTTTCATTAATTTGCAAATAAGTATTGACAGACCCGCTAAAGTGTGTTATAATGGGCGCCGCCGGCAAAGTAGACTTCATTTTGGCACTTCACTTTTGCACTTTGGCGCTGAGCGCACTTCATCGAATCATCACTTTCGCACTTAGGCGCAGAGCGTGTGAGATTCGACAGCTGTCTCCTTTTCTCAAAGGCAACAAATGTCCGTTTTTAAATGGGACGAATGTCGGATTGTTCCACGAATGTTCCATTGTGGATAAGTCTGTGAATTGTGGGGATAACTCGCCCTCTCTCAAATTACCTAAGTAATTTGAGAGTATGACGAAGTATGACGCTTTTTAGTTTTTAATCGTCTTTTGACGGGAAGGGATTGTCCCGTGTTCCGCAAATGGAATAGAACCCAAATCCATAACAGCATGAGCATTCGTCAATCCCAGTAAAACCGCAACCGCCACATTGCTCGCAAGGAATACGAACCTTGAGCGGATCGCCTGTTTTTTCCGTTTCTTTATCATACATATTTCACTCCTTTTTTCTGATAATGTTTTCTTGCTCTAGCCATATAGAGATGAGCATTTTCTGGCTTCCAAGTGACTTGGACATTTCTCATACGCTCGACCACATCTACAGTCTGGGCAACTGTTAGGCGATCTTCAGATATCCACCAGTCCCAAGTCCTATTAGGAGCTTTGGATAATTCTTCAGGACACCAAACTACAAAAGCTCTGGAATGAACTCTATCTAGAATTTCATGACCAGCTCTCTCCACCGCCCTAGCATGTCGCAAGGATTTGCAAGGCAAGGCAACATTAATATTCATGACTTTGTTATAGGCTCGTCGCCAATGATCAGAAGTCACACCAATAGTTATGCAATGCTCCTCGCCTTGAATGAGCGACCAACCTACATAAACAAAATAATTTTTCATAATTTTCTCCTTTTAAATAATGAACCCCTAGTATAACAGCAAACCCGCCAAAATTAGAAGTATTGTATAAATATACAGTAGCGATATCCCTATCATATAAAAGACTAGTCTGTCAAATTTTTTTAAAATTTTCTGTCACATGATTTGACAAACAGATATGAGGTGTGGTAAAATCGGCGCCGCCAAATGAGAATCATTCTCATTTACCCTTAATCCATCCCACCTTAAAATTTGTTTATTTTGTTAAACTTTGTTTATAAACAAATTTTAAGGTGTGTTGGCTCAAATGTCAAGTTTTGTGACAAAATAATTGCATAAAAAAAGAGGGCAAAAAGCCCTCTTTAGTCGGTGTGAAAATTAGATTGTTGTTTGGTAGTCTTTCGATAACCTAGTTTTATTTTCAGATTGGGGAACGTCTTATTTTAATTTTGGTTATGTTAATATAAAACCCAATCCACCTAGCAATCTTGGGATCGTCCAGAGTTTTTCGTTTCCGATTCTAGCCCTCGTTTCCGATTGAGAATGTTTCGTTTTCAATTCTCTAGTCAATCCCTTGATCTAGTCAGAGAGGTCGGAGTTCTTTGCGTTTTCGTTCCTCTCAGTGTCCTCGGTTGCCCTTGGAAGTCGGAGTTCGGAGAGTTGCTTTTCCTCGCCTTATTCCCTCTCTAACATATAGTTATTATAACCCGAAAATATAATTTTGTGCAAGTCTTTTTTGAATTATTTTTAAATCTTCTCGCCTTAAAATTTGTTCGCTTTGCTGAATAACCTTGTTATTCACAAATTTTAAGGCGTGTCGGTTCAAATGTCAAGTTTTGTGAACACAAAAAAAGAGGGCAAATTGCCCTCTTATAAATTCCGATTGAGTTTAAAGGAGATTAGAATTAATCAGAATTTTCAGAAATGAGTTTTTCAAGTTCTCGAATTTTAGAATCCCAGTATTTTGTAAGTTTACCTTTATCTAAATCTAGCGATCTATATTTTTTATAGCGAACAAGTAGCCTTTTATTTCCCCTTAATTTTTTCTCTCGATTGGCTTTGTTGATTCCCTCGATACCTTTCGATTGGGTAAATGTTGTTCGTGTATTTTTTTGCGATTGCGTCATATCTCAATTCCCTCTCTAGTTTTACCAGTTGCTTGAATCTTTCGCAAGTTGGTTTGACTGGTATTATAATCACCTCTTGCCCATTAATATTAGTTTCAATTTGCATATATTTCTTTCCCCCATGATTGCAAGTCATTAACATTTTTTGTATTTGCTCGGAGTATCTTTTGCAATTCTGATTCAACATACATAATAAATTCCTTATCAGTTGTTGAGTCAGCATTGTAAATTTCAGTATAGCCATAAATTTTCTTATCGCTAATTGCTGAATATTTTTCAAAAGCACAGTCCAGGCTTTTCTTTAAAAATTTCTCGATATAATAAGTTTCAATATCGAGCCACCTTAAACCTTTATCAAATGAAAGCCAAATATAACCAATCTCATAATCAGCATAATCTTTTTCAAATGATTTAAACCTTTTAACAGCATCTATAGTTTTTCCGAATTTAATATATCGTTCTATGATGTTTCCCTTTTGTGATTTTTTCTCGATTGATAAAAGATATAAATGCGAATATTTGAGAGAAGTTAAAGGCACATTATATTTATAAATTTTTCTAGTTAATATTTCTTTTTTCATTGTTTCCTATTGTTTGATAATCTCGAATCCAACCAATAAGACCGATTCCAGAGGTAAAAAAATAAATCCATAATGACATTATGAAAGTATGAATTGTTAAAATTGATAGAGCAATAATAAAAGCAATTGCCCTTGTTTTTGAATTAGTAAAAAAAGGGGCAATGCCAATAATGGTTGCCCCTAAAATGCCAAATAATAAAATGGCTAAATCCATATTAGGATTTTTCCCAAGCTGTTAAGTGTCCGAGTTTATTGGTTTTCCAATCGTAATTTTTAGCAATGCCTTTTAGTTCTGCCATGATTTTTAAATTGGCTACAGTTATGCCATCAGCTTTAATTCTGCTATCGATCATCTCGGCTAGTTTAACTTTTGGGATGTTGGTTTCTTTTTTCTTTTCCATGATTTACCTCTTTTTGAAATGTCTATCTAGTATAGCAATTCAGAATATCTAATCAATAGACAATGGTAAATCAGAGCCATTGATTTTTTGGAGTTCACAAAGATGACACAAGATTTGACATTTAAGTCGACTTGGTTTAAAATTTGTTTTATTAACAAAGGTTAAACAACAAAAACAAATTTTAAACCATGTCTTTTAAAGCACAAAAAATAATTAAAATAAATCTTGCATACCTAGTGGAAATTTCATATAATTAGTGTATGTTAAATATTAAAGGAGAAAATAACATGAGTGATAAGAAAGAAATCAATAACCAAGTCCAAAATGCTAATAGTAATTTATGGGTTGTTATTAATGAAGTAAGCAAAGAGAATAAAGATTTAGCCATGAAGTTGGATCATCTCATTGCAGATGTTAGAGAATCTGCCTATCTTAGTGGTCAGTATGATGGCTTAGAAATGGCAAAAGTAATTGTTAAAGGGGGGCTTAAATAATGCCTATTGAAGTAATGATTGCATATATTCCTCTTACCTTTGCCATTATAATAGTAATCTATTCTAGTGCCTTTGAAACCTCTATGCCTTACAGCGTACAAGTCTTATTAGGTTTTGCTGGTATTATGTTAGTTATGTTATCAATGATGTTATTATTTGGAGGTATAGTATGACAAAATTAAATAATGCAATGTATGGAGGGAATACACATTTTCAACAGATGATAAACAGAATGAAACCTTATTCAGTCCATGCAAGTGTTGACCCAATCGCAAGGATGGTAAAGTTTAGAAAAGTTTATCAGAATTATATTTTAACGCTTGGCTTAACAGCAGAGCAAAGAGATACCTTAACAACAAAAATTGAGGATTTCGCAACAGCATCTTTTGATGCAGGGGTAGAAGAATGATTATATTTAATCTAGGTAATGACAGAATAGAAGGGCTGAACATGAAAGATTGTAAAAGGCAAATGAAAAATAAAATGCTTTTAAAATCTTTGTTTTCAGAAGTGCCTGTATTCAATATGGAATTACACCATTATGAACAATGGCAGAAAGAGGAACGATTCAAGAAAACTAGAATGAAAGAATTGTTTTAATCTGTTAGCACACATAGAGGGGGGTTAGTTGACTCCCCTCTGCTCTATCGCTCACACCCCTCCGCACGTACAACTTTGAGAAATTTTGAAAGGTTAAAAAAGACGCAAAACTTTGCATCATGATGATGCATACAAAAATATCACTTGACACCGATGTTAGTTTTTGATATAATTCACATATGGCAAAGACACAAATATCCACAAGAATCAGCCCAGAAGGACTGGAAATTGCAAACGCTTACTTGGAATTAGGAAGTATTCCCGCTGTCTGCTCTAGATTATCAATCGATGAAGCAAAAGCGTCCGAGTTCCTACAAAAGAGAGAGGTGAAAGCATACGTTGATCAAGTCTATCTAGATACTGGTTATCGTAATCGTTTCAAACTAGCAGATGTACTTGATACTTTAATAGATGCAAAACTAGAAGAAGCAGAAGAAAGCGAGGTATATACTAGCAAAGATTTAGCTGATCTTGTAGGCATGGCACATAAAATCCGCATGGATGAACTTAAAGCCCAAACAGAACTAGAAAAAGCAAAAGCACAGACAATTAAAACGCAAGTGAACATTCAAGATAATTCACAAGTACCGTTTGGACAAGGAAACTATGGAGAGCTTATGAAAAAGCTCCTAAAAGATAAATGATAAATAAAAGTGAACAAAGTAAAGCGAACATTTTCCTCTCTAGTAAGGATGCCCTATCAAGATGCGATAGCGGTTGTGTTGCATTGCTACGACTTTCACATGGAGATGGTTGCCAAAACACCTGAAGACAAAGAATTTCACATAAAACAGGCTGACAGATTACGAAGTTGGCTAAGAGATGTAAAAGATTACATCGAGAGAAAAGAAAGTGAATAAAATTATAGAATGGCACAAAAAATTAGTAGAAGATGCACGAAATTTATTCGGATTAAGTAAGTATGCAGTAATGTGGATCGCATTTCTAAAAGGAATAGTAGTTACATTACTAGTTTTAGCCTTAATATGAATGCAAATGACGTTTTTACACTAATTGCAGAGGTCGGAGCCCCGATTGCGGGTGCATTAATCGCTGGAGTTTTCATTTTTGTCATTATGCAACAAATTATGGGTGGTGTAGTAGGTCAAATTGGTACTCTCAAAGGCTTTTGCGAGATGCTTGTTACACGAATTAAGACAATGAACAATGATATGATACGATTAGACACAAGTGTAAGCGCAGCGCTCGACCTTAACCCAGATTTAGACAGAATAGCAAGAGCAGAAAACTTTGTAGAGGATGGGAGTATCGATGTCAGAAGAGACTAAATGCCCTGAAGAATATATTTGTCTTACAGAAGACGAATGGTGGGAAATTGTGGAAGACTACGACGTTGATAGTTCACTTTATAATACTCAACCGACAGGAGATGCTCAAGCAGCAATCGACTTTATATGGCAAACACTTTTTCTAAGTCCTTGGGAACTAGCGTACATTGCTCTACCCATGACTGTATTAGCTTTCTACGGATTGTCTATTTACAGTATTTTTAAATATATACAAAAGAGATTTAGTTAATGGCAGGATTAATAGCAGAGTTTGGATTTCCAATCGTAGCAATGGTTGGACTAGGATATTTCGTATACTATGTATGGAGCACGATGATAAATGTTATCGGCCCAGCAATAACGAATATGCATACTGCGTTAATCAAACTTATAGATCAAATACGAATGTTAGACAACGATATGATCAGGCTGCAACAAAAAGTAAATACCATACTGCAGATGAAAGAAAATGAGAAAAAGCGTACTGATACTACTAATCGCAAGTAGCCTACAAGCAGACGACAACCATGTACATATTGATCAAGCAGGAGCAAACATGCAAATGGAAATTGATCAAGTT
>Ga0208013_1001571_pt1 | contig 10430 bp, 7 predicted proteins | sample 16_taG_FD_184091 | JGI IMG/M metagenome (GOLD analysis project Ga0208013, IMG submission 184091) | Marine viral communities from the Subarctic Pacific Ocean - 16_ETSP_OMZ_AT15313 metaG (SPAdes) (version 2) | ecosystem: Environmental > Aquatic > Marine > Oceanic | place: Pacific Ocean | collected...
CTACTGATAAAGTACCTGCTCTATAGTTGTTCATTAAATCTCTATAAGAATCACTATATTTAGTACCTCTTTCTGAAGCTTCTCTTGGTAGGATAGCTTCTACTCTAGCCATCTTCTCTTCCTCTAATCTCTCAGGTCTTAACTGTTCTTTCCTCTCATCAGTTTGCCTATTCTTTCTTGGTTGTTTCTGTGCAACTTTTGCCTTAGCACCCATACGCATAAGAGTTTCTTCTACCTTTGCTTTATATTTAGCAGGACTAAGGTTTGCTTTATTAACATACATGTTAGCAACCTTAGGAAGAGATAAAGTCATAGCATTATCACCTGATGGCATAGCCATTCCTGCTATGTCATTAATATCACTTAACATTGAACCCCTTGTTCCATCAACCTCAAGAAAATTCATTACGTTAACACCACCTAAAGAGTAGTCACTACTTTTGAAACTATCATCAAACCATATAGCACCATCTCTAACTTCCCATGAACCACCTACTCCTATTTGTTTAGGCTCTTTCACTTCAATACGATTACCATTCTTATCTTTTCTAAACTTAGGGAATCCTGCTTTATTCTTTACGGTTTCTTGAGTAACCCACTTAGGATTTGTTTCTAATTCTTTACGAATATACTTAGCCATGTCGTCTATGTTATCAAACAAACTACCTTTTGCTTGTAGTATTTTAGCAATCGCTCTCATTCTTGAACCCTTACCCATTTCAAAAACTAGATTTGCTGAAGCACCAGAAGCTGCGTCTTGTCTAACATAATATTGTAAAGGCTTTCCTTTTGGAATTGCAGAGTCATTAACCTCTAAAATTTTAGCAAGCATGGTTTTCATCCTACCTTCACCAAACTTACCCTCTGTTTCCCACCCTTTAAAATTCTTTATCTTAACAAAATCTTCTATGTTTATGTTTCCATTACCATCTATTAACATACCACTACCAAGAAAATTCTCAGGAAACATTTCATCTAATACAGTATTTGGAACTCCTTGCTGTTTGTTAGCAAGTGTTTGATATAACATTTGACCTGCTATGGTTTTACTTGGTCCTTTCTCTTGGTCAGTATATTGTTTTTTTAATTTCTTTTCTTTATTCGTTAGTTCTTTAGGTAGTCTAAACACATCATCAGCTTTCATATCACTACGTATCATGTCTAGTTTATCTAGTTGATTACTTACTTGTGTTTGAGTTCTATCACTAATGCCTGTAGTTTCACGCATCTTTAATAACCTAGGGTCAAGCTGTTCTCTTCCTGCAGAGTAACCAGTCTTTAACATACCCATACCCATTCCTAATCCTTGCTTAATAGGATTAGTTGAATAGAATAATCCAGCACCTAAATCGTTTTGAGCATTACCTGCCAAAGAACGAGCAATAGGAGCACCTGCTTCAGTATCTAAAGCACGCATTAATCCTTTACCTAAAACTTTTACAACAGCACCTAATGCCATGTTACATTCCTAAGTTATAATAAGCTTCTAACATTTCCTTTCTATCAGCGTCCTCAGGTATCTGTCTTACAGCCTGTCTTAATTCTGATTCATCTAAATCTCTTAGCTGTGCTATCAACTCTTCACTAGGAGCTGTCTGTCCTGCCATTGATTTTAAATAATCTTCACGCTTATCTTGTTCACCTAAGTATTTAAAAGAATCTTCATGATTCCAAGAAAAACTAGGGTGGTCTGTATCACTATCAAACATTCCAGCCATTACTGGTCCCTCCATTCATTAAACATAATTCCTTTGCCCGGTAGATTCGGAGCCATTCTTTCTATAATATTCAATATCTCAGCATTACCTAAGTCCTCTGCTGTATAAGCAATGTCTGAGAAGGTAGGACCTGTAACAGCAGACCATGCTCCAGCTGGTCCTCTATTAGCTATTTGTTGCATTGTGTCAAACCACAATCCTGCACCTCCTGCATTACCTATACCAGAAATTAATAACTCTAAAGCAGTTCTATTTTTTTCTATTTCTTTTCCTGACACTAAAGCTCTTGCTAACTCTGCTTGATTACCTGCAACACCTGCAGCAGCTAAGTAAGCAATCAATGGCTTAGGGTTTTTATTTATAAATAACTCATCAGCTACCTGTCGTTTAAGAAACCTAGCTTGATAAAACATAAATGATTTAAACTTAGTCATTAATTTAAACCAAGGCTTTTGCCAACTAACTGGTAAATTAAAAGACTCACCTGAAAAGTTAACATGCTTGTTAAACATGTGTCCACTAATAGCATAATCTCTAGCTGTTAAATCTCCTTTAAGTGGGTCCATAATACCTAGCTGTTTCATCTCTTTTTGTAACATCAAACTTTTTTTAGAGTTTGCTTTACCTTGCATAACTAATCTTTGCAACTTAGCATTTAAACTACCCACATGTCCATGAGCCATAATAGCTGCTGCTCGTCTATTCATTTGCTCAACACCTATGAAACCAGTAGCTCTAAGAAATGCAGTAGGCTCGTTTAAATATTTTAATGGTCCTGAAAATTCTCTCTCTACTATCCTAGCATGTGGCATATTCTCAGTAGCAATACGTGATAAATCCATTTCACCTAGTACACCTGCTCTATGAACAACATCCATAGCTGCCCTTGTTTTAGCTATTGATTTAACAATAGAACTCATGGCTTTAAAAGGAGCTGTTAATAAACTTCCTGACTTACCAAGCATGACAGTACCATTCACAAAAGCTTGAGTAGCATTAGGTATAGCAGCCAACCCAAGCTTTAAGTTTTGAAAAGCATTAACCTTTGCTACTGCTTGTTGTAGCCTAGGATTATCCATCCTTGCTCTAATAGTTTCAGAGTATTTAGGGTCGCCTACAGTAGTAAAGTAAACTTCTTGTACATCTTCAGCTTGTCTACCAAAGCCATTCTCTCTCATTTTTTTAATTGCTTTCTTTACTCTCTCGTCATTCTTTCCAAAGCGTTTAGCATATTCATTACGTCTTATGACATCTTCAAAAAACTTTGTCCATCTATCTAAAGGAGCAGCCATAAAAGCATCAAGCTCTCTTTCTACTTCAGGTTTAATTCTTAATTTCCTTTCAAACTCTAAGTGAGTAGAACGCTTAACATCCATTTCTCTATCAGCTTTCCTTCTAAACATGGCTCGTATGTTTTCAGGAGAGAACTTAGAATCTATTACTTCATCAACTAATTTTGCTTCTCCAGTAAGATTCATTATAAGATTACGAACTTCTATTGGGTCTTTACCCCACAGTTTATTTAAGAATGTACTAAACTCTTGAGCACCTTGTAATGTAATTAATTTTTGTGTGTTCCAGACACGTGGTACATATCCTTTATCATGTTTAAACCTAGCATATTCTGCTTTACTAATAACTCCTGTGTCCCTAGCAATTTTTAATTGGTGCATTTTTTTCTTATTCAGCATAGCTAAGAAATCTTTCTGTGCTTGATTTTCAGGTATAGCTCTTTGAATTAGTTTGTTTAAATCTCCTAAGGCGTCTGCATTTTTAGCTACAAAAGTTTGTAAGTCATTAGCTATTCTAGCTACGTTTATATCTGTAGCTGCCTGTGCCGAACTAATTGCTTCTGCTAAAGGTCTTTGCCCTGAGCGTATAAGTATAGAATCAGTACCATAGAACATACGAGTAGCACCCTTACCTAAAGTATTGTTCACCCAATCATAGGCTCTTTGACCTAACCTAGAAAAAGATATAGGAATATCAATCTTTTCAATATCTATTATTGATTCATCAATTAACTCTTCACCTTCTTTAACCATTAATTTTTCATCAGGTGTAAAAGTGTTATCTATTTTTTCCTGTAAAACCCTAGAGTTTCTAATCTCCATTTGAGAAGCACTGGAAGTAGAATCAACCTTACGAATTTCCTTTATTACTTCTTCAGTTTTTTTAGGTAATGCAATTCCTTCATGTGGATTAATAGGAACTGTGTTATCAATTTCTTTAACAGCAAGAGAAGGAGCTTTAGAATACTCAGGTGTCCATTTAGTGTCATCAATTTCTTTTAATATTGTAGACTTAGGATTTAATATTGTAGTCTTAGATTTAACATCTGCTGCTATTTTTTCTACTTTAGGCTTAGTATCTAACCTTGTACTATATGTAGGCTCTACTTCTTTAAGTATAGTAGATGCTTCATCTGCTGTTTGCCCCGGATAGTATATAGCTTCAGTAGCTGGACTTGTATCGTCTGAAACTTGTGCTGCTCTCTGAGCTGCTAGTCTTTCTGTATTTACTTCGTCAGCAGTTTTTTGTGCACCACTAGCTTTAAACTCATCCTTTGTAGACGGACCAAAATAACTTTCTTCTGTATTCTTAGGTGTCTTAGGAACATCAAAACTTTTCTCTGCTCCCGGTAAAGCTATAGATTGTTTTGAATCCCACTCTCTATAATTTTTTAATTCCTGTGCTATTTCTTTTCTATTATAACCTATTCTTTTTAAATAAATCTTTAAAGACTTTTCATCTTTAACACTTGCAGCCATTTCGTTAATCATGGTACCTGCATCATATTCAGGGTCTTGAAGTTTTTGTTTAGTTATCCAATCATCAGATTTATTTTTAAATAATTGAAATCCTCCTCTCAATAAAAAACCTAAAGAGCCACCAACAGCTAGTCCTAATCCAGTAGCTTCTGCTATTTCATACCAATCTTTACCTTCTTTACCCAGTGACTCGGCTTGTTGAAGTATACGCTCATCACTAAACTTATCATAGCCAGTATAGGCACCACCATAGGCAGCAGTGGTAGCAGTAGCTTTAGTAACAGCACTACGTTTAGCCATAAAATCTGCTAGTCTATTACCAAAAAGTTTATTAGTTAAAGGTTGTACTAATTTTGTAAGACCAAATTTAGCTGCTGTTTTTGATACTATATTGGCAATTAATCCGCCACCAATATAAGTTGTAGGGTCAGATAAAAGAGCACCCGGTATGTTCACCCAGCTTTGACCTGAAGGTATTCCGCCTTCACCACTTCCTAGTAGTTTCTGAAAAGATAGATATTGTAAAGTAACATCTTCTTTTTGCTGGTCGGTCATTGAATCATATTTTGTAGCGTCTATTGCTTTTTTAGTTAAATTATATTCAAGGAATTGTTGGTCACGTACAAACTCTATCATTAAATCTTCTATACTTTTTTCTTCTCCATATAAATTATAAGCACCATTAGTTCGCCTTAATGAATTTATTAATTGGTCATTGTATTTTATTTCATCCCAAGTCCATTCTTCACTTTGGTTCTCATACATGCTTTCAAGAGTAACATCATCAAAGTAATCTTTTCTATCCATCAAAGCAGTATACTCTGCATTTAATCTAGCAGCTTCTTCCATGTTATCTGCTTCTACAGCAGCACCGTGTTGTTCTGTGTATTGGTCGTAAACAGAATCCCAATATGAATTGTTTGTTCCTTGAGAATCAAACTCAGAATTTAAAGTAGCTAACTGTGCTTCATTAGGTTTGTTCTGGTCACGTAGATACTCTGCTTCAGCAGCAGCACTGGCTGCAGCACCGCTTGTGTAAGCAGGTTGTTCAGGCAAATCTATTCTAGCCATTTATCTTTTAGGTAAAGTTACAGAAGCGTCAGCTGCTGAAGTAGAACCAACCGGAGCAGTAGAAGCTGCAGTTGTTCCTTGACTAAATTTAAGTTGTCCAGATTTAATTAAACCAATAACTTGGTCTAAACTAGAATTAGTATTCCTAGCTGTTTGAGCAATAAATTGTGCTAGTCCTTCTTTTGTAGCACCTGAAGGTAAGTCAGGGTCGATAAAATCAAACCAACCTGTATCAAATTCCTTTTCAACTAATCCAAGTGCAATGTCATATTCGTTTTGAGTTACACTTGTATCACGTTTAGGAGGAGTAACTTCATTAGCGTTAGCTAAAGCAGCTTCACCTTGGTCTTTATAGTATTGCATAAGTGCATCTACCTTTTGCATCTCATAGCTTTCTTTTAACATGTTCATTCCTTCATCATAGAAACCACCAGTCCATAATTTAGAGGACATCTCTTTCATTTGCTCAGGGTTAGTAGCATCAAAGTCTGGAATGCTTGTCATAATTTTATTAAGCTCTGCCATCTTCTGCTCTTGAGGAGTAACCCCACCAAAAGCTCTGCCTACTCCTTGACCAATAGCACCACCAAGTTCTCTTGCAGCAGTAGTCATAGCAGTCCAGCCTTCACCTGTACCTCTAGCTTCAGCAGCTAATTGATTCTGCTGTGCTGTTTGAGTGTCATATATATTTCCAAATAATCCTGCTGCCATTTCTATCTCCTATGCGTATGGGTTATCAAGACGACCAGCCATTGGAGCCTGTCTTGCCCAAGGATTTTTAAACCCACTATAATCCATATTACCTAGTTTAGTTCCTAGTTGTGACCACATGCCACTTTGTACTCCACCTAATCCACCTGCTGCAACAGCTGTAAGTCCTCCAGCATATTGAGCTGCTGGACTAACTGCTTGTCCTAACTTCATTCCTAAATCACCGTACTGCATAGGTAAGTTACCTATACCAAGGGCAGCCTGTCTATCCATCATTTCTCTTTGACGCATAGCATCTAATGTTTGTTGTGCTGATGAATAAGAACCAGTTAACAAACCAAGTCTTTGCTGTCCTTGTGCTTCCTGTAGTGCCTGCATCTGACCTGCACCGCCTGTACTACCTAGTCTACCTTGTTGTAGTAACCTAGACTCTTGAGCCAATGATTGCCTTTCTTGTTCAGGTTGTAGTAATCCTAGCTGTTGATTGTATAGTTGTTGTTGTAATTGAAGAGGGTCTAGGTTTTGTATCTGCCCTGCTGTCTGGTCTGCTCTACCCATTAACGCATCATACTGTGCCTGCATTTGAGGACTTAGACTCATACTAGCTTGTTGACTAGCATCATCATAACTAAACCCACCAAACATTCCAGCAACACCTTTAGGTAAAGAGCGTCTATAAGCCTGTTCCCCTGCTGCTGTTTGTGCAGAAGCTGCTTTCTTTGCTGCTCTGTTCTGCATTATTCCACCGAGTATCGGTCCTATTAAACTTGCCCATGCTGCCATTTCTATCTCCTAATTATTATGCTGTTCGTTTCCACATATAGACTACTATATATGGTTGTACAATGTCGTGTGTGTGTGTTCCACCACCACCTGTGGCTTTTGTTTGTGAACTTCCCCAATCATCATCATCTGTTCCACCACCAAAATTGTATGGACTAAGTGAATTTGAAACTGCTGTATATCCACTAGGGCGAGATGAGTTACTTGTACCTCCGTGTAGTGATTCGTGGTAGTGTGATGGAATTTCAGAAGTTGTAAGTGTGTGTGCATCTGTTTCAGCACCACCTGTCGCATTGAGCGTATCAAATGTACCACTTGATGCTTTACCTACTGGAACTCTACCTTCTGCGTAAGCTGCCCAAGTACCAAATCCAAGAAGTGTTGCTGGGTTTGTGCTTACTGCTGCGTTAGTGTATATTGAGCCTACTGGATACATCGCTTGAAAAGCTGCTGTAACAAAAGCAGTTGTAGCTATTTGTGTTGTGTTTGTTCCAGAAGCTGCTGTTGGTGCTAGTGGTGTACCTGTCAGAGTTTCTGAAGCTACATCTGCCTTTGAATCCATCGCTGTTTTAACTGCTGTAAATTCCGTATGAAAGTCATCACCACTAATAACCTTACCTGCGTCCGAATCAGATAGTGAATCTTTACCGGACCAACTTACTTGTACATTATAATCTGCCATTATCTTATTTTCCCTTGTTTAGCCCATACAATCATATTTTGTAGGGAGGCTTTAAAGCCTTTTACTGTTTGAATTATTTCCAATCTTAAAACCTTAGCGGATTTAGATAAAGAAACCTTATACTCCGTTGGATGATATGAAGGAGCATATTTAGCTGCACCATATAATGATGTACTTCCTCCCCATAAAGAACTTGTACCTCCCGGAGTAGGGTCTAATGTAAAGTTAGATGAATCAGGATTAATACTATAATCTCTATACCAATTTAAAGTTACATTAGAATCTTTACCGCCTGAAAAGACAGCCAAAAATCTTTTCAATAATTTAGTTATAGCTGGCTGTTCAAAATCTAACCAAACAGTATTAAAATCTGCTTGGTATGTATGCTCTGTATCTATCCAACATTTAGAATTAGTTGATTCCCATGTACCACCAGCTGCTGCACAAGGACTTGAACTACCATAATCAGAAGTAGCGTCTGACTTGTCCACATCAAAATAACCCTCATAGGATGCTATTCTTCCTTCATAATTGCCAGCTCCTAATCCAATATATAAAGAACCATCAGCAGTAGCTAAGAAGGACCTTGGATTTTTCTTTGCTGCAAAATTCCAAGTAGTTAATCTAGGTGCATTATCAGGAGTTACTGATTTAAAATCAAAGGCATAAGTAATATTCCTATCTGGAAATGAAAGTAAGTAAATACCATTAGCTAAATCATACTGACCTTTTACTTGGGTCATATCAGCTTCTATGATATGTGTTTTTATTTCATCTCTAACAGCCAAAGACAAATCAGTCAGTGGCATCTTATCTTGAATCTTCGTACGACTCAATGAACGTAAACCAGATGAACTTAAAAATACAACATCATCACCTAATAGCTGTACTGAATCCCTAGCTACACAACCAACACCTTCTATTACCTCATCTAAAACAAACGTAGCTGCAGATGGGTCCCAAGGGTCATTGTAAATAACAATATTATTCTTACCAAAAATAACAAGCTTACCCATAAAGGAAGTAAGAGCTACTACTTCATCACCACCCCATACAGTTTTTAAATCTATAGAACCTGATGCACCACCTGTGAACTTATGTCCAAGTAAAGTATCAGAGTAATAAACAACATCTTTATTCTCACCAATACTACTTACCCATAACCTACCAAACTCACCTAGAATACAACTAGGTGTAAAGGTAGTTACACCACTAGGAGCTGCATAACTTCCTACATCTTCTAAATCTAGCCAAGCAGAGCCACTATAGTTAATAGGTTTATTACTTGCTTGTACCCCATAGAACTGATTATTAAAATTTGTAAATTGCCAGTTACCATTAGTCTTAGTTGTCCCACCTGAAAAGGTTTGTGCATCTAAAGTATAAGGTGTATTTGATGTATTAAGTTTATAAACATTTGCACCAGCACCACAAAAAATAGTTGAGGTACCAGTAATACTTCTATATTCACCTAATGATTTAACTCTTAAAGTGTTAGCAGTAGCATGGTCTGTTATATTATTACTTATTTGTTTTAATCCTTGCCTAGTAGATATACGACCTCTATCATCTAACATAATATTATTGGCTGTAGTTAGCCATTTATGTTCTAAACTAGATGGCGAAGCTTGTCTATTTAATCCATAGATACCTATGGAATCTAATACAAGGGGTTGTAATAATACAAGGGGTTGTAATGGTTTAGATGGCATTCCAAATTACCTCGTCTGTGTGTCTGCCTACGTCTTGTTGTATAGCATCAGATAATGATTGTTGATATTGTAGCTGTGCCATGTCTGACAATGAACCTCCATCTTCACCACGTTCCGCTATTGCTCTTGCCCAAGTTCCTAATATAACAGGGTATTCAGGAATCGTTAATACATCTGCTGCCTCAGTTAAATCATCTTGTGGGTCCAGTAAATGAAAATCAACTGAATAAACAGCATCTGGTTTTGGATATAACTGAGCTGTTAATAAGCCACTACTGGTACTATTGACTGAAAAATAACTAGGAACTCCATCACTCTCTGTTGGATATTGTGTTGTCTTAATCCAACTGTCGGGTATAGAAGGTAACGAACCACCCTGTCCTTGTTCCTGTACTGATAATACTCTAGTCCTTTGTGACGTACTAGGTAAATTATAACTACGTGTTCCATTCACAGTTGATACAGTTTCAGTTCTTCTTAATGATGTCCAATCCCAAGCATCTTCTACTTCTCTTTTAACTTCATTAATAAAATCACCCATCATTACTTGATAATCTGTAGGTCCAGTAGAACCTATTAAATCACCTGACCAGTTAGCACTAATAGTATCTTCTCTTAACCTACGTAACACTGAATTTATAGTTTGTATATATGTCATATTATTTTCCTTTAGCTAGTTGTGCTCCAAAATAAAACTCTATTATCATAGTAGCCCATCTAAACACCTCATCAAATTTTAATACTGCACCTGCTTGTACAGTTATATATTCTATGGTGTCCGGTGTTAATTGAAATCCAAGTAGTGAATCTCCTTTAATTACAGTAGGTATAACAGTAGGTACATTAAAGAATACCGGTGCTACCTGTGTAAATATAATTAAGGCTAAGATAACAAATATAATTACTCTTCTGTTCAAAGCAGCCATAGGTGATTCTTTGTCTGCTCTATCTCTTGCCATATTAATAGAATCATTCCTTACTT
>Ga0208013_1001582_pt1 | contig 10384 bp, 12 predicted proteins | sample 16_taG_FD_184091 | JGI IMG/M metagenome (GOLD analysis project Ga0208013, IMG submission 184091) | Marine viral communities from the Subarctic Pacific Ocean - 16_ETSP_OMZ_AT15313 metaG (SPAdes) (version 2) | ecosystem: Environmental > Aquatic > Marine > Oceanic | place: Pacific Ocean | collected...
GGGGCTGTCCCAGTAACCGACGTAACCGTCCCCGCCGTAGCCGCAGCCCACTTCATACCCGTGGCCTCCGACGAATCGGCAGTCAACACGTAAGTGTTGGTGCCCACAGCCAAACGGGTAATCGTGTTATCAGCCGAAGCAGCCAACAAATCGCCCTTAGCGTCCACCAGGGTGTTCTGCACCAACCCAGGGGACGAGTTCACGAACGTCTCAACGTCCGAGAAGTTCGTGTTCATGTCGGCAGCCACAATCGTGGTACCCGCCGAAAAATCGTTCGTGACGGCCAGCGTCGCCATTTAGCGCAATCTCCTTGGATTGTAAGTGAACGCCATAGCGTTCACCTCCCAGTGGTTGTTCGTAGACGGGCCGTTGACCTTCAAACTAATACTGAGGGCTGTCCCAAGTGTGGGCAACCGCACCACGTCTGCGACTAGATCCCTCGAAATGGCGTCCCATGCGGCGTAATAATCCGAATCAGGGTCGGCGTCATTCCACTTCGCCGTGTTCCACAACGAATCGGAAGTCCTGCCCGTCACATTCACGTCAAACGTCGTCGTCTGCGACGACTTGTCATAGTTCTTGTACACCTCGACAGGCATCGTGATCGTGTCCTGCGCCAAGGTAATAAACCTGGGCTTCCCCCACCGTTTCTTCGTAATCGGATCGTTGCCCGTCAACCACGGCGTAACGAAATGCGACGCAATATGCGTCTCCGTGGACCCCGTATAACGGTCAGAGTTGCGGTTCTGCTCGTCCTCAACATCGACAACACACCCCGTGTTGGCGACACAACCCGCCAACACCGATGCGCGTTCGTTCGGGGGGCGGTACGCCGTCATCGGCCCAGCGTCAATGTCGGTCATCGTCCAGGCGCCGCCCTCGCCAATCGTCGGATCGTAAATCAGCGTCCGCCTCGCCGTAACCCCCTCCACCGTCCAGTCCAAAGACACAAACAGCTTGTTGTCGCCCCACGCCAACTGGGGCGGATTCACGAATGTGATCCGCCCATCATCAATGGCGGGCTGCAACTTCGAGAACAAGTAAACGAACTGTTGCCCGTTGTACAGGTAGACGCCTTCTTCGGCGGACCAGAAGAACACACCGTTCGGGGTGACCGCAGGCGACGACAACGGGATCATCCCCACCGACGCGGACTGCAACTGCACCTGGAACGAATCAGAGTCATAGCCGAAGATCGCATACGTCGAGTTCGACTTGAACACCAACAAGCGGTCACCGAAAGCGGCCATGCCTGTGATGTAGTCGCCGTGCTCCCCTAAATCAATATCCACATAGTCCGAATCGGGACTAGCGGACCCCTCAACACCCCACTTCTCAGGCTCATTCGCGTTAGACCAACGAACCCTCGACTTGTGTGCCGTAGACCCCTCATACGTGTTCGCAGCCCACGCAAAGTTATTCCAGAACGCCACATACTGGGCTTGCGGAAAGTTTCCTGTCGTCCCATCAAACGTGGTGCCCAAATCGGCGGCAGCCGACCCGTTCCACCTGAACGACGGCTTGTCATACGACACCCCGTAAGCCACATCGTTCATCGTCATCCCGTACACACGCGAACCAGCCGTACGGGCCGTAATGCCCGTCAAATCAGTAAAATTGGCGCTAGCGGAATGGGCAACCTTCGTCCCATAGTTCACCATGACAGCGTTCGTGCCGCTGCCCGTGTGGAACCCCCACATGCCCTTCACGTCAGCCGACAGAGCCGTCGTGTTCCTACGGTCCACGCCGTCACGCATCCGAACCCCACCCCTGGGGTCCACCACCACATTCAACAAGTCAGGCGACTCATTGGGGGCCAGATTGAACTGGTCCGACCGCAGATTCAAGCCACCAGAGAAAGATTCGAGCGCAGTAAGGCGAAACCCGCTGCCTCGCGCGCCAGCGCCACGGACCATCTGCTACTCCCAGGAGTAACGAAGACGGTTCGGCAAGATGGTCTGCGAACGCCACCGCGAAGCGGTGCGGCTGTTCAACATGATCGGCTGAGGCGCAGGCATGTCCACATACCTGTCCTTCAGATTGTCCAGCTCGCCCTCAAACAGGGCGAAATACTGTGCAGCCATCCCAGGGTCTTCCTGCTGCTCGTAAGCGCGGGCAATCCCGTAGGTAGCGACCAGAATGTGAAACGGGGCAGGTAGATCCGCTGGTTCCGTCGCATCCGACGAACCAGCGCCAAACGATGACGGATCCTGATAACCGCGCACATACACCGTATAGACAGAGCCTGGGGTCGGATACAGGCGAACCGAATCAGCCCAGAACGACCACCACCAGGCGTCACCTGTCGTGTTCGTATCCAACGGATACACGACATCGCCCGAATCGCGCCCCACATAGGACACAACATGGTTGTCGGTACGCAACGCCGCGATCTCACGCAAACCGTTCGTCACCGACGTGCCGACCGCAGCCAACGTGTAATCCTTCTGGTCAGCAACGGTATCGAACGTCGTCGCCACCTCGTAGAACGGCCAACGCTTCTCCGAATAGACGATCTTGTCGTACCCCTCGCCCAAGAAACGGTTCAGGGTGTCGTCCGAAATGTCAGACGAATCAATATCCACCACAGAGCGGATATACGAGCGCATGGTGGAAATGTCCACCCGCTACTCCTTCGGAGTGTGAAAGACGCACAGGTCGCTGCCCGTAACGGGGCGCCCCTTACAGGGTGCCCCGCTACGAGTCAGCGAACTGCACTTGCTGACCTCAGGAACGTCGGAAGGGATGGAAATACGCTGGACGCGTTGAATGTTTCTCGACGTACCCACGGTTTGTGGCCGTGGAGATACGTCGCGGAAACCCTCGGCGGGCTGCCCGTACGGGCGCTGCCCTACCTTGTGCGCGTATGCGAAACCTCGTCCCATCATGCTCCTAGTAAGTCAGACAGACGGTCTTACGCAGGCGTAATCCCGTACATGTAGCCCTGGCGGGCACGGTTGGAAGTGGTCAACTCGCCGTAGCAAAGCAACTGCGAGAAGACAGCATCCTGGTTGGTCGGTCGCACGAACGGCGTCGGCTTGAACCAAACGTCGCTATGGGCAACCAGCTGGAGGTACTTGGTGTTGAGGAAGTACAACTTCCCCTCGCCTGCCAGCGTGCCGTCAAAGGTGAGTGGGCAGCCCTTGAACAAAAGGTTCTGGAAGCCACCATCAGCCATGTCGGTATCGGTGTAGCGGATCTGATCGGTGAGCAGAGCCTCGTAAGCCTCGTACTGGTTCTGACCCGTAATGCCGATAGTCGGCTGGTCGTTACCAACCGAACAGTTGTTGTACAGGGTAGCCATCGCAGCGATGGTGATTGCACCGCCCTGATTGGTTACCGCTGAACGCCACCACGAGTTGTCCCCATCGGTGGCGTCAATGCCACCAGGAGAACCCGTGGAACCAACCAAGGCGCTCAAACCGAGCATGTCCTTGCTGCTGTTGCCAGTGCCGTTCCCGAACAACATGGTGTTCATGTTCTCGATGATGGTTTCCTGCGTCTGGAAGATCTTGCCTTCCAGCAGGTCAATGATCTGAGCTTCGCCGTTGTTCTTGGCTTCCTCAATACCATTGATAGTCACTGTGGCCGCATACTGCTTCCAATCGTACTCAGCAGCCGAAATGCCTGTCTGAGCCGTCACGGAAATAGTGTCGGTGCCGCTGTACGAGCCAGCGGTTGAATTCGTCCCGTAGATCACTGGGACTACGATCTTCGCCCCACCACTGATCCGACGAATGGTCTGCCCATTCGTCAGCGCGTAGAACAACGGTCGCGCGCTGAAGATGTTATCTGTCAGCTTGGGAACGTAGTTCTTGAGTGTGGTAGAAAGAATCTCGTCAAAGTTGCTGTTGCCAGCTGCCATGATAAAACCCCCTTCAAAAGGTTTAGGTGCCTAATTCCTGTTTTGCGAGGGCAAAGGCTTCACGCAACGAAGTCACCTTCTTGGGGGAATCGCCTACAACGGCGCCCTGCTGAACGGTCTTGCCGCCCTCCACAGGGGCACCACCACGTTTCGCTTCCAAGGTTTCCTGATCCCGCTGGAGTTTCCCAGCGTAACCAGCCAACCCATTGAAGTTCATGTGGGTGTACGCGGCCTCAAGATTAGCGATCTTGTTGTCCAGGGCATGCTTAAACAGTCCCTGCTCATCAAAATCGCCGTATTGGCTCTTCAAACGCGAAACTTCTTTGTCCAACGCCTGCTTCCTATGAGTCTGCGCCTGACGGGCAACCTGGGCTTCGAGATGGGCGACACGTTGAGCAGTCGGATCCTCGTCCTCCCAAGACGACACGTCGTCTCGGGGCACGGGGCTGTCCGCCACGCCCAAAGCATTCCCCAACGCGGCCAAAGTACCTTGCGGATCAGCCTCGAGGGCCGACACAATGGTTTCTGCCTGTTGTAAACGCTGACGTTCAGATGCCAACTCCTGCGTCTTACGGGTGTAATCCGCCTGACGTTGGTATCCGCTTTGCAGTTCCTCCAGGCTGACCTGCTGCTGCTCCCCATCAACCTTGATGGTGTAGCCGCTGGTTTCTATCGGATCTGTTATAGGAAGCTCAGGATTGTCCGCCGCAGCGGGTTCTGTTGCTTCCATGTTTTCTTCGGGCACTGCTGCCTCCTGAGGAGTCCTATATGGTTGCTCCTAATAGTCACGGTGAGGGTGTCCCACCGTGGATCAAAGCGCAGGCAGTTCCAAACCCATCTGGTTCTGCAACTGCGCCAACAACTCGGGCGGAACACCGCCCGTCGGGGCGAAAGCCCCCAAATCTGGTCCCTGCGGTATAGGTGCAGGCGCCATACCAGGCGGCATCGGCGGAGGGGCCTGCTGCTCAGGAGGGCCAGGAGTCTCACCCGCGACCGCCTCCTCCTCAGGTGTCGCAGGCTGACCCTGCTGCACCAAGAACTTCATCGGATCCTTCACATCGAATCCTTCTTCGAGAACATGCATCGCCAACGCCGTCGGATCAATCACCGTTCCGATCAGAGGCGCAACGGCGTTCATCAAAGACACCGCCTGCTGCTTACGGATCGTGTCATTGATCGGCTGCGTCGAACCACCCTCAACAGTGAAGTCGTACTCGCCTTGGATTTCTTCCCTGGTGTACTCCACGTACATTGACTCGCCGCCCTTCAAGGCGACACGGGCCATAGCCTCACCCGTCATGTACTGCTGAACGAGCTGCAACACGCGACGGCCAATCTGAGAAATAGCAATCTCGATCAAAGCCAACTTGTCGGCAGCCCTGGCGTTCTGAGCGTCAGCAATAATGCTGGCCTCCGTCGCGGTGCGACGAATCTCAGGCAAAGCCCCCCTCGCGTACTCCGAAATGCCCGACACCGTATTGATGTCATCCTCAATAATGTTCGAGTACGCATAGATGTCGCCCGAAATGGGGATCTGCGGCATCGGAACAACAACCTCAGACAACGGCTTGTTCTCATCCACAACAGGGACAAGGCGCCCATCATCGTCGGCTTCCAAAGCCTCACGGCCCTCAGGGCCAAACGACCTCTCGTGGTACAGGTACTTTCGGGCGTACCGCTTCCTGTCGTTCATCAACTGAGAACGAGTCTTATCCAACTCCAACTGCAACGACTCAATCGGTTCCAAATCGCCAATCGGGTAGAACACGTCAGGCACGTCATAGTTGCGAAGCATCACAAACGGCTGACCAAACGCATACGGCATCACCGTAGGCGGCACCAAGAACCCGTCGCCCTGATCGGCAAACACCGACATCTGGTTCGACGGCACATCGTAATACTCCCAGATGACCACACGGTCATCCTCCACGTACCGTTCCAACGTGTCCTCGTAATAACCATCCGCATACATCGGATTGATTCCAGCGTTCGCAGACAAACCCTTACGCACCGAAGGCGAATAACGCTTATCGTTCTGCGCCTCCTTCAACGGGCGCACAATCCGCTGCGCGATCCACATCGCGTCCTCGATGCACGTCGCCTCAGGATCCACAAACATGTCGAACGGGGACACCCGCTCCACAAACGGCTGATCCTCCACCACCGTCATCTGCGTCGTCGGCAGATTCGCCTCAATCTCCTCATCGGTCGGCAAATCAGAAGCCAAGAACGGATCCTCGAACGCGAAAGCGTTCGCCTCACCGACAGCCTGCTCGTACATGGCGTCACGTTCCCCATCGCCCAGGGAACGCTCCTGCTCGACAAACCGCCAACCAACCTTCAACCAGCCGTGCCCAAGAATCAGAAAATCTTTGACAGACCGACGGAACGGCTTACGGAAATCGTGATGCCGCCACAAATGGTTCACGACCGCCTCGACAAACGAGGCGTTCGCCTCATCGCCAGGATGATTCGCCTTCACCACAATCTTCGGATGATTCACCGCAACCGAAGGGGCAATCACATTCACCGTAGAAAACGACAAATTGACCGTAATCAAATCACGCTCAGAAGACGTAGTACGAGGCCAATGCTTGCCCCTGTACATGTCGATCAGGCGCCGCCACGTCCTGTCATAGCCCTCCTCGTCGCGCCAACGACGAGACAAGTCCAACCTGTGCTGATAATCGCCTAACAGTTCATCACGAGTTTTACGGGCCATTAGAAATACGCCTTGTCAGGCAACCTTTCGATATTGCGTCCCTGAGACAACGCCTCAGATTCGGCCTTACGGCCCCGCTCCTCGCGGGTCAAATGCTGTTCATCGACAGGCAACTGGGCGCGGAAACCCCGCCCAGTCACCACACGAACCCCCAGCAACTTTTGGCGCCACTCCCACAAGTCATCCAACTCGTCGTCGTGAACATCCTCACGGACATCACGGACGTACGAACAAAACTCCTCGAAAGAAGCCCCAGCGGGGAGAACCGCCACTAGCGGGCGCTATGACCCTTGAGGTTCGGCTGCGGCTTTGCCGGCTCGACCTTGCCCGTCTCGCCATGCTGGTTGAACGGGGTGTCGCGCACCGTGACCTGACCGTAGTCGCCAGTCTGGTTGTTCACCTTCGGTGAATCAAACCGCTGCTTGGGCGAGTTGGGGCCGCCAGGCTCCCAAATCGGGTTCGCAACGACAGAATCGCCGCGCTCCATCTTGTTGTTCTTGCCCGTGCTGCCGTCAACGGTTTCCGTACCGTTGGTAAAGGTAACGAACCTAGCCATAAAACTGCTCCTGAAATCGGTGAATAGACATGTCTACAAACAGGCGTCAGGGTGTCCCACGGACACCCGACGCGCCGATACGAAAGTTCCCAGGGTCCACATCGTCAGCGACAGCAAGGCGACGAAACCAATCCACAGTCCAATAGTCGTCAGGGTGGTCAACGTACTCTGGGGCATGAGCGTACTTTCTCATCTGGTTCGCCAACGCCAACGCCATCACCCTGTCGTCATACGGTGACCCCGACATCGAACCACGGTCATTGCGGGTAAAGGTTCGCAACTCGCCGACAGTATGACGATCAAACAACGTCAACTCGTCGTTCCGCAACGCCATACCCAAATCGTCGATCATCAACGGCTTCGACGTGCGTGTCGTACGCCAACCAAACTCCATCGACACCTTCGAGTTGACCTGGTTCAACGACCGCTTCCGAAACATGCGCGGATACCCCAACTGGCGCAGCATCGTGATCGTCGTCAAACCATGATTGTTCGACTCGACGCAACACAACGCGTCCCGATACCACAAACCGACACGGAACACCTCGGCAGCCAACTCGTCAGGCGGAATATGGCCGTGCCATATTGCCGACTGCTCGCCCGTGTTCACATCCAGCACCTGGATGCACGAATAGTCGCCGTGGCCCAAACCCTCCGCCGTGTCCACCCCCAACACGTACGCGTGGTTGCTTTCAGGCTTACACCAAACCTCCAAGCTCACGACCTGAACTCCACAACCCTGGGCGACAACTCATGCAAATACCCCGACAACCCAGGGCGGCAACGAACCATCATGTCGTCCAACACATCCAAATCAAAAACGGGATTCCCCGACTTTACAAACGCCTCCTCAGGCGTCGTCGGATACTCCTGAGCCAACTGCCAAGGCAACATCGACTCAACCTTCGATTCGTACCACGAATCGTCACGATCCTCCGTAGCAGACCACGGATAGAACATCGGTTCAAACTTGTTGTTCCCCGTAGACGACCCCACCCACAAGTGGTGAAAGAAGTTTCCGCTTCCATTCGCCGTACTAAGACCAATGATTCGGCCTCCGACATCGGCCACTGGTTCAATTGAAGACCACGCTTCCTCAGGATTAGGCAAAAACGCCCACTCATCAACAACAATCAGCGTGGCGGACTCGCCACGCGCAGGATCACTAGCAGACGGCATCGAAACAATCTGCGAACCATTACCAAAAAACATGCGTTGCTGATGCTCAACAAGCTGCCTGGGGCCACGATCCACCATCCACCTAGGCAAATGCGAAAACCCGTACTTCGTCTTCTTCAACAACTGAACCGCCTCACGCTCCGTGCGAGACAAATCAATAATGTTCTGATCAGGAGTAAAAAACGCCAACCAAAACTGGTGGGCAGCCACCAACGTAGACCACCCAATCTGACGGGCCTTCAACGTCAACGAATAACGGTGACTATCCCAATGCGTTAAAGCGGCAGCCTGGGCATCCCGAAGATCAAATAATATTCGGCCATGAGCAGGATGGGCAATATGCCAATACTTACGTAAGAAATACGACTCATCCCGCGCACACTTCCGCCACTCCGCCTCCTGGCGAAGCTCACCGAGACGACTCATCTACTCGAACAACGACTGTAACGTCCGACCCAAACCCCAAACCGTAAAAGCAACACACCCGAACAAGACACAAATCGTCCCGCACAACACCCACTCCCTCACTGACACGACTCGCACACCTCAGGGTTCTCAATACCGCACACCAACGGCTCATCAGATTGCGGCCCATGAAACGGATCCCCCCACGGCCCCAACACAGGACGCTCACCAAACGCCTCCTCACGCCACTCCAACAACTCATCACCAGGCCCACTCACTCCGAACCCCCACGAAACTCCGCAACCAAACCAGCCAACTCATCCGCCAACTCCACATCAGACAAACCAGCCACCTCACGCTCATCATCAACAACAACACGACGCTTCGGCGTGAACTTCTCAATGTACTGCAAATACAACGACGCAGCCTTCACATCGCCACCAACCGCAGCCAAATGCAAAGAATCAATCACACCCTGAGTCCGCTCAGGATGAATATTCAACTCAGCAGCCCGACGATCCCACTCCTTAATAAACCTAGGATCACGCTTCCACCGACGCACCGAATCCTCATGGACACCATTCAACGCAGCCCACTCATACTGATGCTTAGGATCCCTATCAGGCCCCTGCAACTTCCAATCCAAAAAAGCCTTCCACGAATCAGGCATCACCTTCTCGCCCGTCTCAGGATCCGTCCGCCAGCCTCGACCGCCACCATTCTGCGCCATAAGCACCTCCAACAACTACCGTAGTCGTCCCAAAGAACCGTCTGGGACACACCCCGCCCTTTGGAAAAGGGGCCAGTTACGGGCGACGCGGAGCGTCGCCCTCTAGCAGCCAGCCGCGAGGCCCAGGCCCCCAAGGACTGGGCCGAGCAGGCCACAGTATAGTTCAAGCAGTACAGTCAACGCACGAAGACTGCAAACTCGAACGCACTGGGAACGGTTATCTATACATGGGGGTGTCCAGGCCCCCGCCCCCCCTTGGGGGTGCCCTGCCGACGCCTGCCGATACCAGTTTCGAGAATGGTTCTCATCCTGGAATGGGAATGATTCTCAAGCGCCTAGCATGGATCGCCCGTCAGCGCAAGTCGGGACGGATCGTCACGGGCCCGACCGCTGCCGCCCGCATGGTTGCCGTACGGCAACGATGGGGGGGTACTTGATCGGTGCTGCCGTTTCACTTAGTATTCCCTTAGTCGTCCAAGTCGGGCGACGAGCGTTACTTGACAATCGCAGAGAGACAGTCGTGACCACGGGTCACGCTGACCCGTGCCATGCCTGCCGCTCTGCGGTAAGGAGAGAGAACATGGCTAAGACAGTCACGACTACCGATGACGGGCGAGAGTGCCCGTCGGACGCTGCCATTGCGGCAGCGGGTGCCAAGGTTGCCAAGGTTGGCAGCGGCAAGTTTGCCGTGGCCTACGCCTTGGAGATTCTGGTCCCACGTTCCGTGAAGCATTGGCGGCAGCGTGATGGCGCGAAGATGTCCGAGAAGGATATCTTTGAGGCCATCGCTGCCACGGCAGGCGTCGACGAGTCAGCCAATACGCTGATTCAGTGGCGTAACGTTGCCGCCGTCTTTCCTAAGACGGTGCGAGTGGATGGTGTGTCCTTTGGGGCACACAAGGCACTTGCTGCGTTGGCCTGGAAGGA
>Ga0208013_1001589_pt1 | contig 10343 bp, 5 predicted proteins | sample 16_taG_FD_184091 | JGI IMG/M metagenome (GOLD analysis project Ga0208013, IMG submission 184091) | Marine viral communities from the Subarctic Pacific Ocean - 16_ETSP_OMZ_AT15313 metaG (SPAdes) (version 2) | ecosystem: Environmental > Aquatic > Marine > Oceanic | place: Pacific Ocean | collected...
ATTTAGAGCCTGTGTTAGTTCTACCATAAATACTGTTATATTTAGCATTTGTAGATATCACAGTTCTTTTTGAGTTCTTGAAGACGGTGATAGTCCGTGCAAAAGTCTCATGCAATGTATCATACGTTGCATTAATCGCAGACTCCATATTAGAAGATAAAAAACCAGCCATGTAGATAATTACACATTTTTTGTTATAATAACTAGGATAAAGGATGAATGCCAAAAAAAATTTAAATAAAAAGTCTGGAGATGAAGTATCTTCATTGTTCAAGATGATGTTGATTATGGTGGAAGATATGAAGAAAGATCATGATTTTCACTATGAGAAGCTATATGAAGGTATCCCAGAAAAGTATCACCCAGTAATCAAAGCGGCTGATCACTTCACCCCAGATAAAGTTTCGTGGATTAGGAAGAGGATTTTGGACTTTGGCAACGAAAGTTTGCGTAATGTGCAAAATGAAATAGAAAATTACAAAGTTGAATTTATATTTAAATAGGAATATGGAATTAAAATTACTATATCAATTCACAGTTGATGAAATCAAAGAGGTAGAAAAAGAATCTTCTCGAAAAAACAAAAAGACTGGTGAAGTTACGATTACTAAGAAAAAGGTAAAGGAAAAAGTGCCTCTTGAAGTAAAAATCAAGAAGCCTTCTCGTCGCGAGTTGGAAGATGCTGAGCTTCAATACACTATCGAAATGAGTAAGTGTATTAAGCAGGGTATCCTCACAAAAGCAATGCTTGCAAAAAAATATAGCGATACTGGAGGAGCTTTTACTGAAGAGGGGGAAAAAGAGTATGGCAAGCTATACAAGCAGATTTTAGAGTTTCAGAATGAATATATCAAACTTGACTCAGCCACCAAACTTGACGCAAAGCAGAAAAAAAGGCTTGAATTCATAAAAGAAGAGATTGCCAGAGTTAAAAGAGAGTTGGTTGAAGTAGAGTCAAATCTACAAGGTTTATTTGAACATACTGCTGATGTTAAAGCTCAAAACAAACTCTTACTGTGGTACGCTCTTCATTTAACTTACATCCAAAAGGAGGAAGATGAAGAGCCTATCCAGTATTTTAAAGGTTCTGATTATGACGAAAAGCTTGAGGATTATTATGATAAGGAGGAAGAAAACTCCGAAGTTTATCAGAAAGTTATCAAACAGGTTTCTACCACACTAGCTTTTTGGTTCTATAACCAAGCTTCTACACAAAAGGAGTTTGAGGAAATCATGGACAAAGTAGATAAGGGTGAGTTATAGTGACGAATTTTATACCTCTGTTATAGGGGAGATATTTGACGGATACAGCGTCTCGACCTTTGAAGGTCGAGACGTATTCGTTAAACACATAAACATAAGAGACCAGAAGTATATAAATTCTTATTACGAAAAGTATAAGAATATTGCTTTATCTAAAGGTGTTGAGTCTCAAAAAGACAGGGAAGCTTACATCAAGCAAGAGGGCTTGTGGGAAGAGTCTGACGATATGAAGATAGTGTCCCTCACAGAAGAAATTAAAAATCTTAGAAAGACAAAAGAATCTATATTCTTACCCTCACAAAAAGACTCTTTCCAAAAGACTATCGAAGATAAGTCTGTTGAGTTATATGATTTAAAGAAAAAGAAAGCTGAGATAGTTGGTTTAACCGCAGACAGTTACGCCTCCAAAAGATCTAATGATGAGATGCTTAGATTTTGCGTTTTTAAAGACCCCGACTTTACTGAAAATTTACATACCGAAAATGAATTTTCGGAACTTGAAGCTCGCCAAGTAATGTTGTTAAATGCCATCGTGACAGAATCCTCTGATAAAATGTCTGAGGATAATATTAAGCATGCTGTTTTGAGGCCATTTTTTGGTATGTATATTTCCAACTGTGAGAATCCTAGCGATTTTTATGGAAAACCTATAGCCAATCTCTCTGCTTATCAAATGAAGGTTGCTATGTATGGTAAGGTGTTTAATAGTATTTTTCAATACACCCAAGATATTCCAGATAACATCAGGGAAGATCCAGATAAATTGCTAGCTTACTCAGAAAGTCAGAGAAATAAAGATTCTAATAAAGGAGGGGTAAGAGACGATGCGGATGCTTCAGCTGTATTCGGCGCGACTAATGAAGATATGAAAACTGTAGGTAAAGATGCCAAGACTGTTTCTTTATCAGAAGCCGCTAAAGAAGCTGGTGGTAAGTTAGACATGAAACAAATGATGAGATTAGCAGGTCATGATGTGTAATATTAGTGTATATACACACTAAAGGAACAAGATTATGCCCATCAAAGTACCAACCGTCCAAACAGGTTTAGAGCAAAGTATTCAAAAAGCAGCTACGAAAGCTGGTAAGAATCTTAAAATTAACATGGGGCCGGGGGCCAAGAGTGTTGAGGGCTTAACAAGACCTTTGGGACGATTAACTGGTAAGGCTGATGAGTTCACCAAATCTATGGAGGCGGCTAACGCCCGTGTTTTGGCTTTCGGAGCATCTGTTGGAGTTATTGCTGCTGTTTCAAACGCCTTAAAACAGTTGGTTACGACGAGTATCGAAGTTGAGAAAAGTTTAACTAACATAAACTCTATTCTAAAACAATCAGAATCACAACTTGATAGTTTTAAAAACCAAATTTTTGATATTGCTAGAAATACAGGTCAAACTTTTGATACTGTAGCCGAGGCCGCTTTGGAACTCTCTCGTCAAGGTCTTAAAGCTGAAGAAGTCACCAAAAGGCTTAATGATGCTCTTGTTCTTTCTCGTCTTTCTGGTTTAAGCGCTGCGGAGTCTGTAGCGGGTTTGACAGCGGCAGTCAACTCGTTTTCTTCTGCTGGCCTGACAACCTCTGATGTACTTAATAAAATCTCTGCTGCTGCTGCAAGTGCGGCTGTTTCTGATAGGGATTTGATTGAGGGTCTTAAGAGATCGGGAGCGGTTGCTGTTACAGCTGGTGTAAAGTTTGATGAATTGATTGGTATCATTTCTGCACTTCAAGAAAGAACTGCGCGTGGTGGATCTGTCATTGGTAACTCCCTTAAAACAATTTTCACTAGAATTCAAGATATAGAAAAACTTAATTCGCTCCAAGATCTGGGTGTGCAGGTTACAGATTTAGGAGGGCAGGTTTTATCCTCAAGTAAAATTATTGAAAATCTAGCTCCAGTATTTGCTAAGTTAGATCAAGCGTCAAAAGTTAACTTGGCTGATAATCTTGTTGGTAAATTTCAAATCGCCCCTTTCCTCGCTTTGCTGGAGGATTACAACCAAGAAGTCTCTAGGAGTGGACAAGTCGCCGCGACCTCTTTCAATGCTACTAACGAAGCTTATAAACGTAATGAGGTTCTAAGTCAAACTCTGGCTGCGGCTATAAACACAACTACTGTGAGCCTTAAGGAGTTAGCTAACGCTTTGGGGGAGATAGGCGCAACTGAAAGCTTATCGAAGATAATTGGAGTCTTTAATGGTATAGTATCTAGTATTACAGGTATTTTAGATGGTGACGGAATGGGGTCTAAGTTCGCTAAAGGGTTAATTAAAGGAATTGGCGCTATAATTACTGGTCCGGGATTAGCTTTAGCTTTGCTCGCTATTGGTAAATTGCTTTTAGATTTTGCTAAGTTTGGTACTGGGGCTTTAAGGACTTTCTTTGGTTTAAATAAAGCTGCTGAAGCTCAGAGAAATTTACAAGGCCAGATAGCGGCATCACTCCTGAACGATAAAGGTATCAGGTCTGCCATCTTGTCAATTGAAAAGCAGAATATATCTGCGGCTGAAAAGAAAATATTACAGACCCAGTTCTTTACAAAAGCTTTAAATGAGCAGTTGATGGTCATGCAAAAGATGCAAGGCATCGCTATGACTATCGCCCCCGGCGTTATGAAGGGAACAGCTTCAAGGCGTGGTGGAAGAGCTGCTGGAGGATTCTTACCTATTGGCGCGGAAAGGTCTGACATCTCTAGAGGTGTAGGTGGCGCACCCGCTTCTGCAAAACCTGTTGTTATTCCTAACTTCGCATTTGGTGGTGGTAAGCGGGGGACAATGGTTGCTAATAGTAGTGAATATATTGTTCCTAATTATGCTAATGGCGGAGACGCTATCTTTAATCAGAACATGGCTTCCTCAATGGGTCTTCCTGCTAACGCTAGGAAGGTTAGAGCTGCTAGTGGGTATATTCCAAATTTCGCTAAAACTCGCATGACCCCGACACAGTTGAAGTCAGAGAAACGAAAGGTGGCGGGAATGAGTCCGTCAGATATAAAATCATATGAATCGGGTGTGGGCTTCAAAGCAAGAGAAGCCTCCAACACTCTCAACCAAAAGGATAAACTTGTATTGGCTCAAAAAGCTAAATTAGACAAAAAAAATCTAGGCAAAAGATCTTTCATGGCTAATAAAGAGCCTAACAAGGCGATCATGCTTGTTCCTAGAAGAGAAAGATTTCTAATGAATGGGTCTGATCATCATTTTATGAAAGCCCCGTACCAATCTAAAGCGGGAAACGGACTAATTGATTTCTTTGAAGGCCCATCAGCTGGAATTTCAAAAAGATTGAAAAAAGACAGTGTAGAGGGTGGCAGATTTAAGACATTACTAACTTTGGATGGAGATATCGAGAAAGCTCTAGCCAAAGGAGTTAATAGTATATTTACTAAATTTAGAAAAAAGGCTGGGCCAAACGCTTTTAAGACTAGTCCTAACAAGATTACAGCTAGTAATATTAAAGAACAAATGGAGAAGGGTGGCCCGGGCGCACTTGGAGCTGTTAAGGGCGCAACTTTTGAAGCTTTAATGAGGGCTATTGTTGGAGGAGTAAGTCAAAATGCCAAAGAAGGACAGCTTGATGTAGATTTCTCAAAAGATGAAGGCAATATTCTTGATGTAATCTTTGGTATCCAAAATAAAAACTTTAAATTTGGAGATTTTAAATCTTCACGCAGTGGGGGAAATAAGACTAAATTTGCTAAACAAATTCTTGATAACGTTAAAGGTAAAGTCGAAGTAGGCAGAAAGGCTAAAACGGTTAATAGCAAAACTGCTGCCTCTGGTTACATACCTAACTTCGCTGAAGGAGCTTTAGAAAACGCCATTGGTAGAGAAAAAGCTGCTGGTTTACCAGTGAGCCAAATTAGAATCAATCAAAGTGGCAAACTCCGCAATGCCCAAAACCCAATGGGTCTCGCGGTGACTAACACCCGCGATGAGCCTACTGGGGCGATTCCTGCTGCTAGAGGGTTTATTCCTAATTTTAACATTGGTGGTGTCCCTAGCATGGGGGGACTCATGGATAAAAAATTTGAAAAAGCCGCAGATTCAGCTGAAAAAACAGCGAAAGCTTTAGACAAGAATACTAACAATTTAAATAAAAACGCTAAAAGTTCAGACGGTCTTACTGGTAAATTAATAGCTGTACAGATGGGTATGAGCTTATTTAATTCTGGATTAGGAGAGGCTACTAAAGAAACGGGTGGCTTTAAAGGTGCTTTAGCTGGTCTTGGTCAAGGGGTTATAGCAGCGACTCAGGTATTGTTTATGATGCAAGCTTTGGGGATGTCCCCCGGGTTTAAACTGGGGGGAAGCAAGAGGTCTATGGCTACAACCGCTCTTAATGTTCGTGGGGCGATGACTTTTGGAGCTAAAGGGGGGATGCTCAACAAGACTACAAAGGGTCTTGGTGGTATGATTGGAAGGGTGGCTGGAGGCTTTGGGAGGTTTATTCCAATTCTAGGGACTGCTATTACTGCATTTACGTTACTTAATCCCTTGGTTAAAAAATTAACGGGAGATGGTATAATTGGTCATATTGGAAAAGCTTTAGGGCTTATTGATACTCCAGCGGAAAAAGCTTCGAAAGCTTTGGGGAAGTTAGCTGATGAAGCGGCAAGAAATTTAAGGTCGGGGGCTGACCCTTTTAAAGATGCAGCAGCTCAGATACGAAAGGAACTAGCTATACAACAGGGTATTGGAGTCACAGATGAAGATACTGCGGGATCGGTATTAGTAAAGCGAGCTGTCGCTATGCCATCAGAAAATTTTGCAAATCTAAAAACTACTAAGACGGCCCCTAATGAATTTCTTGCCGCAAATAATGTTGGAACGACGATGGGTAGGCAGTTCAGGAGGGATATTTTTGAGATGAGACGAACAGGTGAACTCGAAACATATAGAGATGTCGGGGGGGATGTCCAAATTCGAAAAATGCAAAGGACAAAAGTTGGTGAAGACGTTTTCCTGAGAGGGTCGGATACTAATTTCAAGGTATCAGGTATACCCGATTCAAAGATAAGTGAAGAATCTGATAAAGTTCGTACGCAATTTATGGTTTCAATGATTGGTACTTTTACCGACGAAGAAATTGCCGAATTAGTTAAAACTGGAGACCCTAAAGCGTTTGCAAAGAAAGCCCAAAAAGTATTTAAATCTTTTGATATAAGCCTTCAAAATAAACTATTAGATAACCTCACAGATCTTGTCGGGCTTGATCTGACTGCGACTGAGAAAAATGAAGGTGAAACTCAAAAATTAAAAGAAGCCAAAAATACGCAAATTTCTCAACTTGTCGCATCTGGTGTTCAGGCAAATAAAAAGAAAGGCGCTGACTTAGAAAAAGAAAAGGCGGCTGATCTAATCAATGTAGCTAATGCTAAAGCTCGATTAAAGGCGACAATTGAACTAAGAAAGTTTCAATTATTAAATATCTCAGACAAAAAAAAGGAGCTAGAGGTCGCTCAGATATTAGGCAATCTTACAAAAAAAGAACTGAGAGATGAACAGCTTAACGCGCAGCTTCAAGATATACGAACGAAACAAGCTAATGAAAGACTCTCTCTAGTTAGTCAAGAGATAGATAAGGTTGAAGGGATCAAGGAGAACCTTGAAGCTGTAAGAATTTTAGAAGAAAAGTTAAAAAACGCATCTGTAGAGAAAATAAACAATACTGGTGCATTTAAAAAACTTATAGCAGATACACTTATTGGTTTAGGGAAGGAAGGAACAGAAGCACAAAACATTGCTGACAGGTTATTAGCTGGATCAGAGAGTGCTGATAAACTCAAACAATCTACTATAGGTGCTGCTAAGGAATTAGGTACAGCTAAAAACAATGCTAACAATCTTAGGGACGCTTTACAAGAAGCTGCTGGCGCTGCTAGCAGGATTAAGATTTTGGATGAAGGTGGTGTTGGGCTTGCAGCTAAGAGCAGGGAGGAGCAATTTCAGACAAGAGAAAATAATTTACAAAATCGACTCAATAACGCTCAAAACGCAGGTAATCGACCTCTTGCTGAATCTCTTCAAAAAGAATTAAAAGATTTAGATATAGAGAAGTTTGGTGACCCTGTAATAAAAGCTTTAAGAAATCAAGAACGTGAAAATGCTGCACGATCAGCAGGAAATGAAATTATAAACAATGCTAGCATAACAAATGATTTTGTACGACAAGCTCTTACAATGGTGGCCGAAGGGAAAGTTGACTTGACAGACCCAAAAGATAAGGACTTGACAAGGCTGGAGATAGTGGAATCTTTTAAAAAATCATTGGAAGACCGTGGGGTGGACCAAACGAAAATTGATGATATCATAACATTTGACAATCTTAGTGATTTATCAAATCAACTTAAAGTGGTAAATCAGATTAACGAAGCTAGAAGTAATTCCCTAGAAACCTCTGAGCAGGAGCAACTTATACAAGAGAAGTCTCTACAACAATCTAGAGATCAACTCGACATTGACACAAGAAGCGTTGAAATTAGATTGAAACGTTTGAATAATGGTATTCAAGAAAGTCGTGAGGCAGCAATGGCGCAAAAGGCGTTTGAAGCGCAACAGTTTAAGAAGATGGGACTAGGCGAAAAATCCGCTTTATCCCAAGAAGATTTTAAAACTATCCAAAATAATCCAAACTTAACTCCAGAAAGCGCTCTTGAAAAAGCTAGACTAGAAAGCAGCTTTAGAGACAGGATGAAGAAGAATCTGGTGAAGGATGATAAAACTATTAACTCTGACTTCTTAGACAAAATGGTTAGCTCTTCCGTCCAGTTTAGAGACAACTTCGTATCAGCGTTTGCGGAAGGTATTAAAAGTGTAGATGATCTTGAAGATGCATTGCTAAATGCGGCTGATCAGTTTTTGAAAGCCATGACCACAAACTTTATCGATAAGTTTATGAATCAAGCTGCGAGTGAAGGTCTTGGGGGTGGAGGTTCTAAAGGTGAAGGTTCTGGCGGTGGAGGGTTTTTCCGAGGACTTGCTAGAATGTTTGGATTCGCTGATGGAGGCAAAGTTCGCGGAGGCTCTGGTAGCCGTGATGATGTTCCAGCTATGCTAATGGGTGGAGAATTTGTCATGAATAAAAAAGCTGTTCAGCGTTATGGATCAGGTTTCATGGAAGCTATAAACTCTGGCTCTGTTCGTGGTTTTGCTCGCGGAGGTCAAGTTAGAGATGAAGAGGGTATGTTTACGACCCCGGGTATGAATGGCGCTGGAGCTATTGTTGGAATGGAGAATCTTATGTCTTTTGCTACTCAAAGCCCAGTAGCTATGAATAGAGATACAATAACCAATAATGGAGCTTTTCTTGATCCTGAAAGTGGTAGGTTGACTATGTTTGGCCGAAGAAATAACCCTCAATTCAAAAAGGTGCAAGATGCCAAGAGGCAAGCTTTTGATTTAGCGTTACAAGAAGCAGAGGCTCACAGACAAGCCAAGGAGCAAGAAGTTAAACTGGGTGACATGCTAGCAGCAGCCGTTATTAGTTCTGTTGTTAGTTTCGGGGCTACAAAACTAGGTATGGCAGCAGGACTGGGCGAAGGAATGTCGGGGCTTATAGGGTCTGGGTTAGGTAACTTTGCTGGAACTAAGATTACTGGCGCTCCTGCTTCTGGTGGGGCGTTCGGGGCTGCGGGGGCAACTGGAGATTTAATGAAGATGTTTTCAGGTGATAAAGGTGGAAATTCTAAAAGTTATTTTGATGTAGGTGGTGCGGGTTCAGGAACAGGTCTGCCTTCCGCAGCAAACCCTTCTAGCAAGCTGGGTTTCTTTTCACGTATAGGTAATTTATTTAGCGGTTCAGGAACAGGTCCGCCTTCTGATGGCCCTATGGGGTCGATGCTGCCCGGACATAATACAATGCCTCGTCGGGCGACAGGAGGCTTAATCCCTGCTGCTGGAGGAGTTGATACGGTTCCCGCAATGCTTTCAGGTGGAGAGTTCGTCATGAACGCTGCCGCCACAAAGAATATTGGTGCGGGTAATTTACAGGCGTTAAACTCTGGAGCTGGAACTGGTGATAATACAGATCTGGTATCCAAGCTTGATGAGCTAATTGCCGCAACCGAAACATCTCAATCTACAGGAGACATCAACATAACAATCAATGGCTCTAATGAAGCCGAAAATCAAACAGCTGAAGACGCTACAGAAACACAAAAACAGCTGTCTGAAAAAATTAAGGTTGCCGTTAAGCAGGTGATTGCAGATGAACAAAGATTAGGAGGACAACTTAGAAAGTAATGTTTGGATCAAGATTAAATGACGAGGTAAATATCGCCATAGATGGATACGAAATTTCTGGCGTAAGCTCTATAGACTTTTCATATTCTAATAGTGCAAATATCGTTAAGCCTCTCGGCTCTAAGAAAGGGTTAACTACTGTTGGTGGGGCTACACAACAAAAAGTTTCTATTTCTTCGCATATGATATATAATGATCCACTTTTGGCTTATACTGGAAATGATATATCATTAATAAATCAGCAGGGCGTTATGAGTGGCAATATTAGATATGCAGATATTTCATACAGATTTTCTGAAGGATACTTAGATTCTTATTCTGTCAATTGTGCTGTAGGCACAGTGCCAAAAGTTAACGCTTCTATTTTGGTTTATGATGAGTTTCTATCAGGTAGCGAAGTACTAAGTGATGCTGGAATACCCAGCGAGATTTCTATAACATCTCAAGGATCTATAAATGTAACTTGTGATAATTCTACAACAAATAGGGTTATTGGTTTTGATTACTCTATTAAATCTAATAGAAAACCTCACTTTTCAATAGGCAGTGAAACTCCTGCTTCTGTCGAGCTTATCCTTCCTTTGGAATTTACAGCTCAGGTTCAAATTGAAGTTGATGAAGCTTTTCCAGAAAGCTCTTTTAGCTTTTTAGAAAACAGAGAAAACAAAACTGTTGTTTTTGATATTAATAGAAAAGATGGTACAAATCTTCAAGAGTTGACGATCCCTAACGCTACACTAGTAAGTGAATCTATATCAGCTTCTGATAATGGTTCTACTATTTTAAATTTAAATTATATTGGTCATGGCTTCTGATTTATTTTACAACAGAGACTCAAAT
>Ga0208013_1001600_pt1 | contig 10306 bp, 19 predicted proteins | sample 16_taG_FD_184091 | JGI IMG/M metagenome (GOLD analysis project Ga0208013, IMG submission 184091) | Marine viral communities from the Subarctic Pacific Ocean - 16_ETSP_OMZ_AT15313 metaG (SPAdes) (version 2) | ecosystem: Environmental > Aquatic > Marine > Oceanic | place: Pacific Ocean | collected...
TACGCGGGAATAGGTATGACTTACGATTCAAACTTAGATATGTTTATTACTGACCCACCGTATGCCTCATGGGTTCTTGATGGTTACGGAGATTGGCAAGCTCCAGAGCCTAAGCCAGAGGGTGATTATTATTGGGACGAAGAGAATTTACAATGGACGCTTCAGTAGTAAAATAAGCTCATGGCTGATAACTTTGAAAACTACAACGGCGGGCTTGATAGCCCTGCACTTAATGCTGAAGCGGTAACGCCTAGTGATTCAGTTAGTCTAACTAACGATTCAAGGGCGCTTTATATCGGTGTCGGTGGTAATGTTAGCGTTCTAATGTCTGGCGGAACATCGGTGACATTCGTGGGCCTTTTAGCAGGTTCTATTTTACCGATAAGAGCTAACCGAGTAAACGCGACATCGACAACTGCAACGGATATCGTTAGCCTTTACTAATGCAATTAGGTTTCGGCTTAGGTCTTACTCGTGGCGCTTCTATAGCTGGAGGGTTAAGGCCACTTATCATAGAGGTTGATACTTCTATAAGTGGCACAACTGCTAATGATACTTTTAGACTTGCTTTGAAGACTGGAGAATCTTATGATTTCTCATGGTCTACGAATGACGGAACTAGCGGAACACATAACACAGATTCAAACTTAGACTTGGTATTCCCTAGTGGTTCAGGTGTCTATGAGGTTGAGATAACCCCTCAAGATGACGGGACAGGCTTCGCGGGGTTCTATTACAACAATACAAACGATGATACGAAACTCACTAAGATAATGCAGTGGGGCGATGTTGAGTTTACTTATTTTGCTGATAGTTTTGAAGGTTGCTCTAATTTGACAATAACAAACGCAGGAACTTGTAATACTAATGCAGTAGACAGCATGAGATATGCTTTTAGTAATTGCTCCAGCATGATCACGCCTCCTACTTTCTCTAGTATTGCTAATGTGACTAATGTAGATTTTATGTTCAGTGGTTGCAATTCGATGACGACTGCACCATCAATGATATTCACATCAACTACAAAAAATGGGCAACGCTTTTTGAATGGATGCTCTAGCCTCACTGGAGCTGCACCTAACTACGATATGTCGAGCATGATTAATGTAAACAGATTCTATCAAAATTGTTCTGGCCTGACATCTATTCCATACTGTGATACTGGCTCGGTTACTGTAGGCTCTTCATTAACTCAGATATTCAGTGGCTGCTCTAATGTCACTACCTTTGGCGGGTTGAATTTCGATGGAATAAGCGGGACTGCTGGAGGCAATCATTTTACGGGCTGTTCTAGCGCAACGACAATAACTGCCCTAGATAATATGACGAATGTGACCAGTGGGTTTACATTTAATGGCCTGGCCTCAATGGTTAGCTTCCCATCTATAGACGTTTCATCTTTCACTAGCCTCGATTCTTTCTTTAGAGACTGTTCTTCAATGGTAACAGCGCCCGATCTAACAACTACCGCATGTACTGATATGGGTCATATGTTCTATCGTTGTACTCTACTAGAGACTGTACCTGTTTATGATACTGCGGGTGTATTGCTAATGGACTACACGTTTCAACATTGCTCTGCGTTGACTTCTGTGCCAGCTTGGGATTATTCAGATGCAACTAACCCAACAGGACTGTTTCATAGTACGGGATTAACAAGCGCGCCAGCAATGGATCTGAGTTCAGCAACTACACTGTCAGGCATGTTTTACGTGTGCTCAAGTCTTACTACCTGCGGAACGCTCACAACATCAACCGCTTTAACTGCTGTAAATCGGCTCTTCAGCGACACAGGGATCATAGACGCGCCAAGCATAACAGTGACAAGCAACGTCACTAATTGGTCTTATATGTTCAAATTAACTCCACTAGAAACTTGCCCAACTTACGACACAAGCGGGGGAGGGACAATGGACTCTATGTTCCATAGCTTAAAGAGTACTACTTTTGATATTCCAGCCTTTGACTTCTCGACTGTAACTAATTTAGCTAATTTCATTAGAGCGGTGAATCCTAATGGGGCTCGAAGCACTCCTGTTATAAACGCGCCACTATGTACTAATGCAACAAATTTTGCTTGGGATAATTACAACTTAGAAACGATTGGCACGATGACTCTAACAGGGTTGACCACTGCAAACCATCAGTATATGTTCCATAACGCTAGGAATGTACGAGGAGCAGTCAAAATAACCTTTAGTTCAAATGTGACTTCTTTAAATAGAGCCTTTAGATATTTAGGCGCGAATAGCGGTAGCACTTCTCAAGTTACTCTGAGTGGAACGTCAAGCGTAACTAACTTTGGTGACTGTTTCCAGTCTGGTCAATTGGACTCTATTAATCTAATTGATACTAGTTCAGGAACTACATTCGGCAACTTCTTAATCGGCAATACACCGCTAGACGGCTTCAATATGCCAACCTTTGATCTAAGCTCTATGACTAGTGGAGCTTATATGTTTTCAGGTTTTGCTATGACAACAGCAAGTTGGGAAGCTTTACTAGTTGCTACTGAAGCAAACAACTCTAACAGCTCTGTCACATGGTCAGGCGGTAACGCTACTTATAACGATCCATCAAGTGCGGCTACTGCAAGAGCGGCCTTAATAGCTGACCATTCATGGACTATAACTGACGCTGGGCCAGTATAGTGAGTATATATTCAAAAAATCATCTAGGGAATGCAACCCGAAAAGGGGAGTCCTGTTTAATGGCTGGAATAACTTGTTGTATATCAAGGTACTAAACTTTGCTTCTTTGGTCAGCATCAAGGCAAGACTACCACTAAAGGCACAATCGACTATTACGACACAGAGCAAGAAGCTCTAGACCGAGTGGACGAATTAAACTTAGAAGATCCATTGGGTTTCATAGCATGATAATCAGAGTCGCGGCTTTAGATGACCAAGAGGATATGTTGACGGCTCTTAGGATGCACGTTGCTCAATATAACAAGAAGACTGAAGACGGTATTATTATAGAGCTAGATACTTTCACAGACTATCAAGAGTTTCTAAAATGTTACAGTCACGACTTAGCGGTCCTAGACATTGACTTAAAGTCTGATATAGACGGTTTTGATGTTGCTAAGTTAGCTTACAAGATCCACCCTAAAGGCAATTTTGTTATGCGAAGCTCTAGCGTAACCGAAGAGGACGCAGAGAATCATGAGTGCCTAATGCCTAAAGTTTTAGCCAGTAACTTCGTAAGTGAGTTAGTTAAAAGATACTTAGATATGAGCATAAGCTTAAAGACCCGTATGTCGAATAAACTTGAGGTTTTTGACCAAGCTAGGTTCTTCGCTCATGCACATTCCTACTGAAGACGAAGAGACAAAGGTTTATACTGTGTTCGAAGGTAAGACCAACGACGAGATAGCTGAAGACGCAAAGCTTGAGAATAAAATCAAGAAAGTGATCAACAAGCTTCCATTGCCTTCTAAGTACCGAGAAATGATATGTGAAATAGTTTCTGGTCTAATTAGTGAAACTCTAGACGATAAGTTTGTCAGGTTTGGTGAAAGGCTTGGTCATCTTGAAGGTGAGATTGTTAGAATAGATCACCGCATGGAGATGCGAGACTTAGGCCACGATACAAAGGACGGCGAGCACGATAAAGAAATTGAAAGTATTAAAGAACTTATCCGAGAAGCTAAAGAGGCTAACGAAAAGTTCATCAAAGGCGTTGGTGGCGTTATCTTGCTTATAGTTGCTGTTCTGGAGCTATGGCAATGATAACAAGAAGAGCTGAGAAGATCCTTTTAGGTTTTACCTTTACGACGATATTGTTCTGCTTGGCGGTAATAGTCTGGGTGGTGCTTTGATTCAGAATTTCTTGATGGGTGCAGGTGTTAAGCTTGCTGGTTCTTTAGTCCAAGGATGGCTTGAGAACTCAGCAGAAGAGAGACGCGCATCAGCATTAAGAGATGCGGAAACGATCAAGGCTCACACAGAGCTGGCAAAAGAAACAAACCGCAATGTTATAATGATATGTTGCAGGGCTGTTATTTATATATGCTTGACGGTAACTTGGTGTTATATGGGAATAATAGGCCTGCAACAAGAAGGAATGGAAACAAGTGTTTTGATCCCTAATGATGCAGGCTTTTTTGGTCAATTATTTCACAATCAAAGCCTCAAGAAGATTGATATAAAAGGAACGACTCTCTTATACCAATGGTGGCAAATCATGGAAATGATTATGGGCGCTTTCGTTATGCCTTCCCGCCGTTCATAGCATACTCTAGAGCAAAGCAAGCTCTTACAGCGATATGCGCCATATGATAACAACCAGACTCTTCGTCTAGTAAGCCATCATCTAACGCCGCTAAATGCCGATAGATTGAATCTAGGTTATCTTCAAGGAATTGCTTTTCATCTTCTTGACCGATAGACTCAGCCCAGTTCATTCGATCGTAGCCTTTATCAATACCCGCCTGTCTTACTCTTGCCATTTCTTCAACGGCGTTTTTCATGTCTTTTAAGACTAGACTTAGCTTGACCTTACCTTCGTTGAAATTCTTTGACGCCATTGATCGCCTCCTTTTCCGTTTTAAATCTTCCTATAAATTTTCTTCCTACTTGGGCGTACCACTTTGACCTAGACTTATCATAATACACACCTTTAGTGCTTGAGGATTGAGATGCTAGCCTTGATGCTCTCTGGTCTTTACACGATTCCTCTGTAGCATTTTCATAGGCTAGAGATGCGCTTTCTTCACTACTAAATTTCCCTAAATTGTATTGTACACCACCGTAAGACTTGACCGCAGACCACTTTTGCTTGGACTTAAAAACGCCTGCGTATTCAGACGTTTTTCTGTTGTTGAGCTTGCTCCTTTGACCTCTAATACAGTTTTCTCTGTGAGAAACATATTCTAAGTTGCTGGCATCATTATTAGTTCTATCGTTATCTATATGATCTATGACCATTTTATAATTAGGCTTTTCGCCTAGGTAAGCGCTAGCAACTAGGTGATGAACTTTTACGTTCTTAACTTTCCCATTGAGGCTTAATGATACGCGGTAATACCCATCATCCCCGATACTTTTTTTTAAGATGCCCCCAGAAGTTGAGGGTCTCTTTACGCTAAAAACATCCCCTTTTTTGCTTATAAAGTAAATGCCTTCATAACCCTTTATGCTCTTCATTAATTGGCCCTCTGGTAAGGGTCAGGATAAGCGAAGTAAGCGCGTTCACCTATTGCCTTTCTCAAGTCAACGCAAGTGGAGCAGACTCGATTCTCTGGCGTTGAGTCCCTCATCTTAAAGCACTTGATGCAACGGCGCTTCTTATCCTTCGGTCTGCGCTTAGGTTGTACTAAGCTGTAAAAGTATTCTTCTCTATCCATTTAAACTATCCTTTAAAGCTTGGTAACTTTCTTCACTTAGTTCAATCTCTTTGCCGTCTATAGTTATTGAGTGAGTGTCTTTAATCATAAACCCAGATATTTCATAGAACTTCTGAGCGTCAAAATGTGGCAACGCCTTAACTCTCTCGATCTCTTCTTTTGTCGCCTTTTCCATGCTTTTAGTAAAAGCTTCTTTGTAGTCGTATTCTTTTAAATAACCTCCCATAATCTCCCAAGCTCCATTCTCTTCTTTCTCCTCGTCTGTCATTTCTTCAGAGCCCACCCATTCTGTAAGTTCAAAAAACAAGCAGTTAGGAAAATTTATCTCTCCAAATTTTATTTCTGTTTGAATGTCAAATATCTTGACTTTGCTATTTGATTGGTTGAAGTATCCAGTGTTCCAGTTTCCAGTGTTCCAGTCTCCAGTGTTCCTGTCTCCAGTGTTCCTGTTTCCAGTGTTCCAGTCTCCAGTGTTCCAGTATCCAGTGTTCCTGTTTCCAGTGTTACAGTTTCCAGTGTTACTGTCTCCAGTGTTCCTGTTTCCAGTGTTCCAGTTTCCAGTGTTATAGTTTCCAGTGTTCCAGTTTCCAGTGTTCATTTTTTTATCCATGATTTGGCTATCTCTAAAGTGTGATTAAATTCCCCTTCGCTCATAAGCGAGGTATGGTGCTTAGCTTCAATGAAATTGAAACCTTTGGCCTTAACTAAATAAAACCATATCTTGCGTAATTTCTTTGAACGTTTCATATTACATGAGTTACCAAAGGCGCTACTTCAGAATCATCGACATTAATAGCCAGATATGACTCTGGACATTGCTTTATCTGCTTCCTCGCTCTCATTGCAAAGATAAGCAAGTCATTGATATAAGTGCTTTGAGACACTCCGAGAGCATCTTGGCGCTTCTTTAAAAACTCTTCGGTTTTCGGCGTAAGGTTTACGATTGTTGCTTTGCGTTCTTTCATTTTATTCTCCCTAAGTGTTTATTCCATGCGGTTTTAAAGTAACTGAACCGCGAACAGTCATTGTAAAGCCACTTGATTGAGTTCTCAAGCCTTCTCAGCTTATCCGACAATATTTTGTTTTGAGTTACTACGAACTCTTTGTCCTGACTAAAGCTTCGCTTAAGGACATCTATTTCAGCCTCAAGCTGTTTTATGTGGCGTTCCTGTCTCTCTGTGTCGCTCATTAGCTGAGTGATCACAGGAGACCTTAAAGCGTCTATTAATCCCATTTGCTTACCACCGTATTTTCCATATTGAAGCGCTCTTCTTCGTCGGTGCGCATTAGGTACGTTTCAGAATCTTTGATCCAATCGCTTGGCATGACATAGCGCCACCAATATACGCCATATCCTATTTCCTTTTGGGTTTCACTGGCACTAATCTTTAGTGCCGCCAAGGTTGCCTCTACTTCTGTAGTGGCTTCCAAGTCAATGTAAGCGTGCTTCTTTGCTACTTTTAAGTAATATTTCATTGTCGTTTCTCCTTTAGACATTTAAATTATATAGGGCTCTATAATAGTTAAAGCCCTATTTTGAAATTATTTTTCTAGCCAGTTAAAAATGTCATCAATGGATGCCTCGCCCTTCACTTCTTCAACTGGAGCGCCTATTATGTCACCAACAGCACCGCAAGAATAACCACACCAAATATCAGTATCGCGTTTCGGCTTTATATCCGTTGGCAACTCATCTAAAAACAATCTGTGCCTTACGCCTTTTATGTAACGCTTATTGATTGCCGCGCCTCTAGGCTTTCCATCAACTTCTTTGCCTAGCTTTCTTTCCATCTTTGCATAGAAGTTAAAAGTCTCTGGGAAGTCTTCACGAATAGCTGCCCAGTATTTCAGGTTCTCAGCTTTAACGCACCCGATGCAATTAGCGTTAGGATAACCAAGCTTATACATTGCTGGCATCTCAATTTCAAAGCGCTGAAGTAACGCTAGACAATTAGCTTTAACAAGCTTATGCTCAACTAAAGGTAGTCCCAAAGTCACTTCTGGGTTATTCTCTCGGTATTTTTCAATTCGTTTAGCTTCTGAAGGATCAAAGCCATAAACTTGAACCTCATCAATTAAGCGAGTCCCGATATAGTCACGAATTGGGATCTTCTTTAGCTCAGAGGTACAAGGAGCACCAGCAGGGCCAGCCAAGAAACGCTTTTGAGTAACCACATCTTCAACGTTCTTAAACTTCTCAGACTTAACGATAGTGACTTTTTTCTTAAAGATTATATCTTCACAATCCCTTAAGAATCGCATATTATCTGGATGTTCTGAGCCAGTATCCGCGTAAACAATTTCAGCAGATGGGTCTTCTTTTAATGCAATTGCCGTTGCTATCGCACTGGTTGCACCGCATGAAAAATGACAAATCATGCCACCCCCAAAGCTATCTTTCTAGCCCTTTCGATAACCCTTACTTCATAGATAGTCAGGTTCTCACGCCTCACTATTTTTAGTAATTCTTCAATGATCTTTTGCTCTTCGCTCAAATCTCGACCTCTTCACCGAAACAAGTCATATCTGGCTTATCAGACATAGCGCCCAGCATATCGGCATCGACTAGCGTATGGATGTAATCTCGGCAAAGTTGGACGCGTTCCTGTACTTCCTTCATACAGTTCCTATCACGCTCAAAAGGAAAGCTCTTGACTCTTAAAGGTCTGCCAAGGTGGTTATAACTCAAGCTGTCATCATCTGGGGTATCCATCAACATATAATCAACCGAGTAATTATCTTTACCCGCCAGCTCCATATATCCCTGACCTTGCCACCAATAATCCTTATTCGGTAGCTTATCCTCAAAGAGCGGGAAGGTCGTATAGTCCCATGAGTTCTTGACATCTCTTATCATATCGTCAAGGAGTATGTCAGGCGTTCCAGTCATGAAGTCATTCTCAAATGATATGACGTTCTTATCATACTCTGGGTTCAGATACTTAATAGACTCGTCTTCAACGTCCCATCCTTTCTTGGTGTATTTGTTACTATACTCTATTCTTTGACCGTAAAGCTCTTGTTTTAGCCACTCCTGACAGTATGTCTTCGCGCCTTCAGGAAGTTGTGGGTTGTTCTTTGCAAACAATGCTTTACCATACTTCTCTGACTGTATTTTAGTCATTGGCTTATCTCGCTCGTCCATCTCCTGCATGAACTTGAGCTGTGACTCAGAAGCCCCAACGGTTCCAGACATGATTTTACCGATGGCACTTGCCCTTATCTTAAACTGTTTCAGCATTGAATGATTCCTCGAATTGAATTTGTTCTTGTGAGTATAGTTCAATATCATAAAAGAATGACATGATGGCGCGAGACTTGAGGCCCATTGGGTTCATATATCGGATAACTTCGTTACGCTTTTCAATCACATAGTGAAGGTCAAACTCTTCTAGAGCTAGGTAATTGATAAAGGTTAAAATGGCTTGCATAACTTCATGCTTCTCTTCTCGCGTGAACTCTGCGCCAACTTCTAGGTCTTGGTCAAGCTCACTGGCTAATGTATAGAGTGCTTCTATTCTCATTTATTTGCCCTCCTCTTTCCATACTTTAGCCTTACCCTTTAGCAATTCTAAACTATCTCCAAATAATTCTTGAAGGTCTTCGTTTTCGCTGACAGCTGGTATCACATACATGGCACATATTGTTTTTGATGATGGCGCAAATGTAATGATAAAAAGAGCTATTGACATAACTGGAATTATGATTTTTAAATACCATATCCTTAGTTTAGGCTTATCCTCGTCACAAGTCTCAATAGCAACAAAAGGGTAACTTAAAGCCAATAATAAAGATAAGGTCAGAATGATTTTTCCAGCTACATGAATATTGTCAAAAAGAGATATAAAGTAAATATCAAAAGCACTCATGTTCTAATCAAAGTCCTTATATAAATGAAGTATGTATTTTGGACTATACCAAAAGTTGCCCTCTGTCCTTTGGATAGACCCCTCTGGTTTATATCCTTTACTAATCCAGAAATCTCTTTCAAAATTGAAATCAGATAAATCAGATTTTTCTATAGTGTGGTATCCTCTGCTCACAGTAACTTACTCCTAAGATAGGCCATTATGGAAGGGAAAGGCGAAGCATCCTCCCTGATCTTCTCTGCTTCCTTCTCTGTAACCTTGAGTTTTATCTCAACATCGGAAGGTGACCCCGCTCTGTATGCGGGGCCTAGTTTCTTTTTACTTCGCATAACACTTTCCTATAATATCACCAATATGAGCACTCTCATACGTCTCTAATGCCTGACCTGCTCCACCACTCATACGACTCTTTGCTACATACGCGCCATCCGAGCCAGTCACTAATTGACGCTTAATGCCGTCATCTTCTTTGACTACCTTCAAGCCATAGAACTCGTCAAAGTTATACATCACTGTGTCACTATATGAACCAGCAATAAGCACCTCTATTCTAACGTCTGGACCGTCGCTCTTCTCTTCAGCTCCAAATAGAACCATCTTATTAACATCCTTTAATTGAAGAAAGGCGTTCATAACTGCTGCGTACTTCTTTTTAAGTTCTCCATACATCTTCAAACCGTCAAAGTGACCTGCCTTAGATAGTAGGCCATACTTAGCGGGCGCTTTCTCCATTTCTTCCTTCATGTGTTCACCTAACATTGTGAACGAGTCTAAGACGATCCATTGAAAACCGTTTAATCCCTCAGGTGTTCGTAGGTACTGAATAACCGCCCTCATCTTCTCAAGTGTGTCTTTACCCTCAATATCTGGTAAAGATATGCTTTTAAAGTCGCTTCCTCTAAGTACCTCTAGACCGTTCTCAATGTCTATAATGAGTATATGCTCAGGGTCACAAGGTAGCGTTGAAATCAGGGTTGTTTTGCCTGTTCCTGACCTACCGAAGACGCCTATCTTTAGGTCTTTCGGTGCGTCTTTCTTTGTGCTTTTTATTTCCATTGTTATCTCCTTAATGTATAAGATGGGGCTC
>Ga0208013_1001604_pt1 | contig 10283 bp, 3 predicted proteins | sample 16_taG_FD_184091 | JGI IMG/M metagenome (GOLD analysis project Ga0208013, IMG submission 184091) | Marine viral communities from the Subarctic Pacific Ocean - 16_ETSP_OMZ_AT15313 metaG (SPAdes) (version 2) | ecosystem: Environmental > Aquatic > Marine > Oceanic | place: Pacific Ocean | collected...
CCTTTTGTTATTGAAATTTATATTTTACAATTACTACACCAGAGCCACCTGCACCAGAGCTTCCAGATGTGGTTAGCCCCTTCGCACCATCTCCCCCATCACCTGTATTAGCACTTCCAGAAACTGGAGTTGATGTTCCATGTGTTCCTCCGTCACCACCAACAGCTCTTGTAATAGATGAACCTGTAATTGAATTTGCTGTACCACTACCACCTGCACCGCCATTATCATCTGTAGCATCTGCTCCAGCAGCAGTATGACCACCGCCACCGCCACCACCCCATCCTGTTACATCACCCCCATCATTACCTTGAGATGGCGATGTGCTTGGAGTGTTGCCCGAACCACCGCTAGTGCTACTGCTAGTGCCTCCACCTCCACCACCAGAACCACCATCAGCCCCATCCACTGGAGGGCCTTGTCCATCACCACCACCACCACCACCATTAGAAGTAATTGTAGCAAATACAGAATCTCCACCTTCCCCACCTGTTGAGGCATTTGAGGGATATGGTCTGCTTGCACCCCCTGAACCTATTGTGACAGTATATCCTTGAGTAGATACAGTATAATTTGAGGCTGTTCTATACCCACCTGCACCTCCACCTCCACCTGCACCAGAACCTTCGACCTGACCGCCCCCACCGCCACCACCTGCAACAACGAGATACTCAACTTCATCACCATAAGTGCCATCAGTTCCAATGGCTTCTACTGTAAAGGTGTTAGAGGAATTAAAAGTATGTATTTTGTGATTACCATAAGTGGTTATTGTACCTCCACTTGCTACCATATATTCTGCTTCTTGATATTGGTATTTTACAATTACACAACCAGAGCCACCTGCACCAGAAGCTGCCTTTTCTGATTTCCCAGCACCACCGCCACCTCCTGTGTTAGCTCCACCACTTCCACCCTGACCATTTACGCCATTGCCTCCAGTATTCTGTGCGCTTCCACCACCAGTACCTGGGCTGGTGTCTGTCGCACCGCCACCGCCACCGCCAAGCCCCCCATCACCACATGGAGGATAACTACCATGACAAGCAGCACCGCCACCACCGCCATAATAATAATTATTATAGTCTAAGTTATTCTGATACCCATTACCACCATCACCAGCGATGTATGTTCCTTGTGTTCCAGCATCCTCTCCATCCTCACCACATCCACCGCCACCGCCACCACTCGCTCCTGCACCATCGCCTCCATCGTAGCCACCACGACCAGTAGCATCTCCACCTACAACAGCAGGTACAGTTCCTGTTCCTCCCGACTGTCCATCTCTAGCACCACCGCCATTTGCACCAGCACCACCACTACCAGAACCACCAGCAGCACCTCCAGCGGTTGCAGTTTCTCCATCAAATGTTGTATTATTTCCGATATTGCCAGCATTCCAATTATTATCAACACCTGCTCCACCAGCACCAATTACAATAGCAAGTGTCTCACTTGATACTCCCCTTGATGCAATCTCAACCATACCAGCACCAGCACCACCACCACATTCTCCATGAGAACCACCAGAACCTCCACCACCACATAACATTGCGTCTATATTGCCTGTACCAGTTACTACAAAATCACCACTTGATGTAAATGTATGTATTTTGTAGTTACCATAAGTGGTTATTGTACCGCCTGTGGCTTCCATGTATGAAACACCACCACCAGCAGCACCCATCATCATGCGACCTGTCATAAGGTGTCTAGCCCTTTTGGTATAGCAATCAACCATCAAACTTTTTAAAGACTTTATCATATTTTACAATCTCCTATTAACTAAAGTCTTGACCAGCAGTAAAGCCGTACCATGTAGTACCTGCATCGGTAGTTATAAAAGTAAAAATATCCACGCTACTCGCTGTACTTGTAATGGTTGGAGCAGTTCCTCCAGCCCATTCTACGCTTGCTGGCCATGTAACAGTTCTGCTCCCTGTGCCGTCTTGTTTCTGTATTAATGTAAAAGAGCCACCTATGCCTGTTGCAGGAGGATTACTAAATGTATATACACAATTTCCTGTGAGGGTTAGCTCAAAAACATTTCCGTTAGCCAAGTCTACTGTATATGCTGTACTTGTGTTTGCTGTTGTCAGCGTTTCTCCGTAGTCTTTTAATTTTGCTTTGCCAACTTCTAAATCATTACAGTCTAAAGCACCACCCAGTGTTGGAGATGTATCATCTACTACATCAGCAAGTTTAGCATCTGTATAAGTTGTGCTTATACTTGTACCGTTCCATGTACCAGAAGCAATAGTACCTGTTGCCGTAATATTAGCCTGAGTAAAATGTTCGTTAGATGCAAAATTTGCTAATTGGTCATGATCTATATCTTGCCAAGAACAAGTTCCATCCCCATCCTCCCTTAAGAACTTAGCTCCACCACCCTCTCCTGTACTCTTTAAGTCCGCACCTTCGTCAATCAAAGTAAGGTCTTTATCTGGCATTGTTACAGTTCTTGTAGTGCTTGTTGTTATACCGGAAGCTTCAAACGCTATTTTTTTAGATGAATCACTCTGATCTAAAATCCTAAATATAGTATCAGCAGGAGTATCACTACCTGAACCTGCAGGTCCTTGAGATCCGGTTGCCCCGGTGTCTCCTTTAGCACCAGTACGAATAAAACCTATATAAAGCGTGTCAGCATTTGATATTGTGCCGTTAGAAGCAACATGAGTTACTGGTACTTGCAGCCATCCTGTGTTATCCGTTACAGCCCCTGTAACACTATAACAGGCAAAAGTAGCAGGTGTGCCAGATTTCCGTATAGTTATAAAACCCTCATGTGTATCATTACTGCCATCATCTATACTTGCGATTAAATCAGATATATCAGGACTTCCAGTATCTGCTGAAGTTGCATCCATAGCCAGATTAGTAACTGAAGCTACAGTGGCATTGTCAAACCTTACCTCCCCTGCACCGGGGTCAGCCATTGAAGTAGTGCTATCAAAAGTATATTTCCAAGCCACAGCCCCTACTGCTGAAGTTGCAGATGTTTCAGATGTACTTGCATTACTTGCAGATGTACTTGCAGCACTTGCAGATGTACTTGCAGCACTTGCAGATGTACTTGCAGCACTTGCAGATGTAGATGCCGCAGAAGCAGATGAAGATGCATTAGTCTCTGCTGTCTCAGCTGCTGTCTGTGCTGTTTCAGCATTAGTCTCTGCTGTCTCGGCTGCTGTCTGTGCTGTTTCAGCATTAGTCTCTGCCGTTTCTGCTGCTGTCTGTGCTGTTTCAGCATTTGTCTGTGCTGTTTCAGCATTAGTCTCTGCTGTTTCAGCGTTTGTTTCTGCTGTCTCGGCTGCTGTCTCACTTGCAGCCGCTGCTGTCTCACTGGCAGCTGCTGCTGTCTCACTGGCAGCCGCAGCGGTGGCAGATGTACTTGCCGCTGCCGCATCAACCATTAAATCCCATTTAGCAACATCAGTGTTAGAACTTATAGGCTGAGAACCTGATGAAGTATGGACAGCATTACAGTAATAAATATTATTGTTAGATGTATCTTTAATAAGATCTCTTATTTCGTAGTCAGTAGAAGTAAGCCAATCTCCGGTATACACTCCCAATCCATCACCAAGAGTCAAAGCCGTTCCAGCAGTATCGTAAGCAATAACCTTTGTAGCCCTGTTAGCTGCACTTGTTCCTTCAGGAATAGTAAAGTCTGAAAGAGCAGAAGTTATTGCAAACTTCAAACTCCTATCTAACTCTTCCTGCTGCTGAATATCAATCATTCGAGATTTATCAAACTCGTTATTTAAAGCATCTTCCGGAATATTACCTTCTGTCGGAACAGCTGTCTGCTGATCTATATCCATAACTCGCTTAATAAATGAGTTTTCTCCAGTATCTTCAGTTGCTGCATCAACAGGAGCAGTAACATAAGTCACTGTACCACCCTCAGTAGTTGCATTGAGAGCAACAGTATAATGTGTTGTAATTGTCTGTAGAGTAGCAGTTAAAGTAGTTGTATTAACCTTGTAGACTTGTAAATCATCCTCAGACTGTGCTGGAAAATCAAAAGTAAAAGCTACTTTGGTTCCATCACCGGCTTCCTCAACAGTATTCGTTTTATTTGTAACTGTCATAATTTTCTCCTATTTCTTTTTCTTGTTTAGTTGTTTACGTACCTGTTCTATTTGAGCAGCCCCCGGAAGCCCGCCTACAAGACCACCTAGTTTTATACCACCTTTTAATATTTTCTCATTAGCTCCGGATTCAAAACCCGATAAATGTTTACCTACTCCCTCATAAATTTCGGTAACTCCTTTTCGTCCTAAACTAGTAACTGGTGTTAGCCCAACGCCAGCATCAAACAAATTTTTAGCCAAGGTTATGGCAAAATCTCCTCCCAATATTTCAGATCTTGAATCACCAGTAGATAAACGACCAAACTCCTCATAAACATCTTTAGGTTTAGCTGAATAGTTTACACTTTTAATTATCTGCCCGGCAATAGGTATGGATGACGTTGCCTCACCAATAGATCTACCTATTATCTTCTCCGCCATTTCATCTAAGTCATCATCAAAGCCATCTCCAGTAAGCATCTTTATCAATTCAGATGCTCCATATCTTACCATACCTTCAGACATAAATACTAATACCATATAACCCACCATTCTACGCATCTCTTTTGTAGGTTTCAATCCGTTTTTTGCCAGTAGTTGAGTACCTATTGATGCTCTACCGAGAATAAAGGTCTGAAATTGAGTAAAAGCCTTATCTATAGATACATTACCTGTTAAGCCACCTCTAGACATAGCAGATGGGAGATCCAAAATCTCACCAGATGCCTGAGATCTTCTAACAATAAGCTCAGCCTCTATTACCGCATCTTCATCTACATTATTAAAATCAACAACCCCGCCTTTTTCTCTAACTGTTTTTTCGTAAGCACCAGCTGCAATACCCATAGCAGTAATCCCATCAAGTTTTTTTATTCCATAAAAGGATGCTTTCTTTACTCCACCCCATATTGATTTATTAAGGATGTCATTCACAAAGGCTTTATGTGCCGGGTCATCACCGACTCTCGCCATTACCTCTGGAAAATGTGTTTTAATGAAATTTTTCCACTCTTTTCTATGTCTACCAATCATAACATTAGACATACCTTTAAAAGCATAACCACCAATAATAGCAGCACCATCAAAAAGAGCAGTAGGCTGAACCAGTATAGAAGATAGTTTAAATCCTAAAATAGCAATACTCGTATTCTTTCTCATCCAATCTAAAGTTACAATATTATTCCCTGACGTTCCACCTTTTCTTGCTGCCTGATCAAGCCATGAAGTAACCTCTTGTTGACCTAAACCGCCAACCATCTCTCCATAACCTTGAGAGGTAGCCAGATCAGTAAGATCTGAAATAGGTTTTCCCATGTTAATCATATAAGCAGCATTATCAATATGGCTTAGGAAAGCCTCTAAAGCATTAACCTTTATAGGTACTGCTCCACCAACCCTCCCTTTAAGGAATGAGGTAGGTACTTTTCTACCACCATCACCGTATTGAGGAGCCTCATCACCAAGCATCTTATCTATCTCACTCTGCTCCATAGCACTAAAATCAGTCAGCATAGGAAAGTAGTTTTCCACTGCAGCAAAATCTTTATCATAAACATCCTTCATAACCTTAGTCAATTGAGGGATGAGTTTATCATACTCCGCTTGCATGAGATCAAGCATATGCTGTTCATTATCATTAAGACCCTCTTTCTCTATCTTCTCCAGAGCCTCTGCAGACATAGTTCTTAGAAGTTTACGTCTACCACTATCCTGATTAACCTCATTAATATTATCCTGATTCAAAGTTGCTATAACCAATATTTTTTTATAGTTCTCAAGCTTCATTTTACTGGAAGCATGAAAGTCTAATACGCTTTTCTTAGCTGCTTCAAGCTGTTTCAACCTCGCTCTATTAGCAACATTCATAGTCCTTTTAAAGACTCTAAAGTTTGCACCTTGGAAACTCTTTTTAGTCGAGTCCATCATATCAAATAGAACATCCATTGGGGTAACAGCAATAGCTTTTTTCTTTATAGTATGAATGGCTTTTTTGAATTTTCGAATAATGAAATTTCTAGAAGCCATGGGTTTAACCAACCTTTTAGAACCCGGCTTCATTATCTTTAATTTAGCTCTAACGCCATCTTCTTTGTATTTATCTTTAAGTAGTTTTTCAAGGATTTGGGAATTACCTTGTTCTTCAGCAAGTTTAAAAAACAGGTCTACTCCCTTGGGTGACATCGTTCGCTTAGTATGAGACGTTAAAATCCTTGCTGTAAAATCCTTTCTACTCATTACCCTAGCAGCTCTAATGGCTGTAGGACTGTAGTTATCATTTAAGTGCTCTCTAACATCTATATAATCTTGTATAGCCCGTACTGCCTCTTCATCAGTTAATCCTTGAGCTATAAGCTGATCATATTCATAAAACTCCGCTTTCCTGAAATTATTTTCTCTACGTTCATTTACGTATAACTCACTTATTTTTTTATCTGTCTCTTCAGTTACCTGATCAATAGCTTCATTTAATATAGCTCCTTCACGCACAGGCTCTTCCTTAGCCTCTTCCTCAACCTCCGGGTTCTCCTCATTAATTTCATCTATGGCATGGGCATCTGCATATTCGGCTTCTTTACCAAACTCTTCCTCAGCCATGCCTACATCAGCCTCTCCCTCTAAAGCTTCCTCACGTTTGTCTAGCTCATTATCAATAGCCGTCATAGAATCCATAAGTGCAAGAGTATCGGGGTCTGACCACATTTCATTCTCAGATTTAGTACCTAACTCTTTTTGTATCTCTCTCGCTTTTGCTTTTAACTCTTCAGATGTCATTGAAGAGTTAATAAGCTCCTCAGCCTTGCTAACTACTTTTTCTGCTTCCTCAACTTCTTCCATACCATATTTATATCTTTCTGCAAAGTTACGAGCTGCTTTTAAATTCTCCTTAGCCCTCTCAATATCACCTAATTTTGCTTTAGCCTTTGCTTGTTTCGATAACAAAACAGGATCATCTGGTTTAGACTCTAATGCTCTACCTACTTGACCAGCTATTTTTTGCTGATGTTCCTCATATTCTTCAAACGTCTTATCTCTATATGGCATATCAGTATTATTTTCTTCATCAACGGTAAAGAGATGGGTAAGACCCTCTTCCTTATAGAAATACTCTAAAGGTGTTGTGGCCTCTAAAGCAGCAGCTTTACCAAACTCTTCGTCATCTATACCTACATTAGCCTCTCCATCTTCATTAGCCTCTCCATCTTCAAACTCATCAAAGACAGATCCTTCATAACTGCTTTTGGCATTTGGGTGTTCTTCAGCCTCTTGAGAAATATCCTCTATTACACCTTTAGCAAGTTCGTCTATACCAGCATGAAAATCTGCATAAGCATCTTCATAAGCCTCTTCATAAGTTTGCTCTATAGCATTATCTTCGGACTTTTCACTCCCTCCCAATTTATCTGACTCAGTGGTTTCCCCTTCAGTAGATTCTTCCTTTTTTCCTTTTTCTTCTGTTTTAGGTTTCTCACTCTTTTTGTCGCTCTTCGCATCTTTACCCTCCTTAACTGGTTTTTTACCCATAGCCTGTCTATGCAAACCTATACCTAATGACTGTACACCGCCTTGAACACCGCCAGAAGCACCTTCTAACATCATCTCCTTATAGTCTGCTTTACCTTCAGCTGCTAATTGACCAGCTCCTTCGCCAAAAGCTTCACCAAAACCTTCAATAACTTGATCCCCGGCTAATGCTACTGTTTTCTTAACCACACCTTTACCAACACTGGTAAACAATTTACCACCAAATAATGTAAAGAGTGAATCTACTGCGGAAGTTGCCATGCCTTTTCTAACAGCTTGCTTACGGATCTCTTTCATAAACTTTTCATCTTCAAACATTTTCATTAACTGCTCAGAGTCTGAGGTATCCACTCCCTCTTTAGCAATCTGTTGATCCATCCAAGCACCAATTTCAGTTATAGTACCCCCTATAAAAGTACCCATGAACATACCACCAGCAAATCCTGCAACTGGCCCAACAAAAGGGATCCAAGATAAAGCAGCAGCACCCGCAAAACCACATACTAATGGAATTACACTATTCGGAGCACTTTCTACAGTAGTTCTTCCTATTGCTCTGGGATTAGCAAGAAGAACACCACCAGATTCAAACCACCCATCTGCTTCTTTAAACTCCTGTAGAAACTTCTCCATGTACTCAGGATTATGCAGCTGAGCGTTGTGCATCCTGACCTCATGATCTGCTACCCATTTAGCTGTTGTTTCATCATCAGTTAACCCTAAAGCGTGCGTGAGAAAACCAAGCTGGCCTACTAATCTAACAGTAGATGCTTTAGTAAGTTCCCAAAGGCTGGTAGTTTCATCAATAGGGGTATCATCATTAAAAGCATCTTCTCTGGCCTTTGCACCTTTTTCATCGAGTTGTTCTAATCTGGAAGGATCAAAAGCCTCTTCAGGGTAATATTGGAAGTTACCATCCTGAGATGATTTTTTCTCAGGCTTTTTATCATCTTCATTAAAAGCTTCAACACCTCTGCTTAACTCGGCAGTAGCAATATCATCAGCGTTTGAGGTGTCTTTGAAGATATCTTTTTCTGCTTCTCTAACCTTATTACTCTCCTTAACATTTTTTTTATCCTTCTTAACCTGTTTCTCAAGTGCTATAGCGGCTTCCATATCCTGAAGCTTCTGGGATTTTGCTCTTTGAGGCAGAACAGGGGTATCCTTCCCATCATAACTTTTTCTAAACTGCATTAAGTTATTGGGATTCACTACCTCCTCTTCCTGCTCATTATATTGTTTTATATCTTTAGTTAAGCTCATTTTATGCCACTAAGTATGCCCCATTATCCCAAATATATTTAGTGCCTGTCTCTTTGTCATAAAAAGATGTTTGAGTATTCGGTGCTAAGGCGGGAAAACCATGAGTTTTTGCTCCTCGTTGAAATACTTCATTTAACTTTTCTTGATTTCTATTATAATCCGGTAGAACACCATTATCCTCATCCCTATTATTAAGAATCATAAAATCAGTCATTAATTTACCTCTTAATATCAACCTCTGATTATCTGTCATTTTTATAGGTTTTAAAAGATTATCTATTTGTTTAAGACCATCGGCTGTTGTAGATGGTTCTTTTCTACCCTTGTTAAAAAAGCCTTGCTTCTCTTTTGGCTTTAGTCTTTGACCATCATCAGCACTTAAAAAATCTTCAACAACAGATCTAACATCTTTCTTTAAACCTCGCAGCTGATCATCATTTATCTGTCCAAGTTGATAGGCATTTTCAACATCAACAAGATAGTCTATACACTCTTCCAAAGCTTCATTTGTATTTTTTAAAGTACCTTTAGCTTTAAAGTTTGTTTCTCCCGGAGAACCTACATTTCTTTGGTGGCGAGTATTCCATGTTTGAGCATGACGAACAGTTAAACTATCAAAAACTTTAGGATCTTCTTGACCTTTTTTTGCTTCCTTAATCTGTTTCTGTTTATTATTGATTAGTGTATCAATTGCTACTTTTCGTGATTCAGTAAATTCATAAGGATCATCTGGATCAGCTCCAGCCTCCTCAGCTCCCATTCTATATTTGAGAAGCTGATCTAAAGAAGGATTATCAGACTTTATATGGTCAAAAATACCCTTCCTAATAAATATCTGAGTTTCTACTCTCTTACCAATAACTGCATTATTTATTCTCTTACCCCACATTTCCATCTCTTCATCTTCAAGACCAACACCAAAAAAATTTTTTTTCAACGCTCCGTTATCAAACTCTTTTTTAAGTAAATCAGGGTTATCAGTCATCTGATTAGTTATATAAGAAATAGCACCACTCTTAAAAACTTTAGATCTAAGATTTTCTAGTTCCTCTGGAGTATATAGTGTTTTAGAGTTTTGGAGAATTCCATCCTCAATAGCACCATCCACACCCTTTACAGCTAAAAGTTTTTGATCATAAAGCTCCACTACCTTATCCATATTTGGCTGCACTCCTACCTCTTGAGCAAAACTATTCAATGTCCGTTGTGTAGATGCAACACCATCAGAGATCTGAAACTTTTCAGCCCATATCATATCTTCATTAAGCCCAGTAGCTAACGATTTCTGATTTCTTAATGTAGTCTGTTGTTTAAGATCTCTACCCTTAATATCCTCAAGAAGTTGTTTATTCAGATCAGCTCTCATCTTCTTCATCCGCTTCATACCTTCCTCAAGATCCACTTGACCACTAGATATTAAAT
>Ga0208013_1001605_pt1 | contig 10276 bp, 23 predicted proteins | sample 16_taG_FD_184091 | JGI IMG/M metagenome (GOLD analysis project Ga0208013, IMG submission 184091) | Marine viral communities from the Subarctic Pacific Ocean - 16_ETSP_OMZ_AT15313 metaG (SPAdes) (version 2) | ecosystem: Environmental > Aquatic > Marine > Oceanic | place: Pacific Ocean | collected...
AAGATGGTGAATATATCGATTGTTGTGTTAGAATTAACTACATTCATAAACTCATAAAGAAAGTTAAAAAAGGATCTATATGACTTATAACAAGCAAATTATTAAGCGAATCAAAGAAAGACTTGAGCATGGTAAAAAAGAATACCCTGATGAATTAAATGTTCACGATGGAAGAGATTGGCTTAAAGAAACAATTGAGGAGTTACTAGACTCTCTAGTATATCTTACAGCTTTCACAATACAACTAGAAGAAACAGAAAAAAGAAAGAAAGATCCACATAGATTCTCTTGTATAAGATGTGCTAGTGGATTTGCACAAGCTAAAGACTCAGAATTATGTATTGACTGCTGGGATAAAATAAATAAAACTCAATAAAACAAGCACTGGGTGCTGAAGCGTGTAAAACTAGTGTTAATAACGAGTCGCAGACTAGTCATTTATATGCGGGATTGTAGACACTAATCCTGACGAGGTTATAACAGCTTAAGAACCAAGAAGACAATTGCGTCACGCAAGGTTCACCCAAATATTAGCCTACTCATATCTCCTGCGACTCGAGACTCTAGGCAAAGACGAGCGTAGACAGTTAAGATTAAATGAGTAGGCTATAAATTTACTGTAAAAATCCAGACTCTGTGTAAACTCGAGTTGATACCCTCACTACAACGTTCACGTGTATGGGAGAGTCTGGTAAATGTTATAACAGACACTGGGATGGACTAGGCGAGCATAAGAGTCGAGACTTATCGAAACGTGGATATTTTAATTGCGTCACCACGAACATCCCAGAAGAATTAATACACTAAGTTTACATTAACAAGCTAAGTATATACACGCCAACAGCTCACAAGAGCCAATCAGTCAATAGAGTTCTACCACCAAGTTGCAACAGCGTGACAGTAGAACCTATTTTGGTTGAGGTTTGTAAACTAGTGTATGATTTCCTATAGTATCTTTAGGTAATTATTTTTTTTAGAGTTAAATTAGTATGTAGGGGAAGTGGGTTTTTATTCGTTTATCGAACTCCTTTGATATGGTTAAAACCTGCTTCCTCTATTTATGCATTAAAAACTATGGAGTTGTATATGAAATGTTATTATCATCCCGATGCAACTTTACAACATCAAGAAGTAGCATATCGGGACTACACTAAGCCTCAGGAAGATATACTGAGGGAATCAAAAATACAAATTCAAGATGTCTTATTTTGTCCTAAATGTTTTGAAGAACATGCAGACAAAGGAAAACCAATGGAACAAAACTTGGTAGCAGACCATTTTGAATACAATATCACACCTGATGAACTACGACAGATAGAAACAAATATAGATAGATATATAGAAAGTCAGGTTGATGAGAGGAATATGACATAAATGAATAAAATGTCATTCGTTGGACAGTTTAGTAAAACATTAGGTTATTTAGCTTTTGCTTTAAATAATGTAATACGCTTTACTGGCAACATAACACAACGTGTCACAGATCGTGTAACAAATACTGAGAGATATAATATAGATATATTGGTTCAAGGTACAACAATAAAGTCAGTACAAAATCAATCATCTGCTCAGTTATCAAGATTATTAGAAACAATGGATAATTTTGGTGTAACTGAAGTAATTATAACTAAAAAGACAGAGGATTCAAATGTTTCAAGTGATACAAAAGTCAAAGACTGATGCTAAGGCACGGATTTGGAAAAGTGACCTATATAAACAATGCTGGGAAGAAGTTTATAAAGATATTGATAATAAAGACGACTCAGGATACTATAAAGGTCAAAAAATAACATACAATTCAAAGATGCAGTCAAGAAATGAGCTAACTGAAGTGATACCTAAATTCTTCGTAAGAAATATGGGTACATTTAAAACATTAGATATAGCTAATACTGTATTAGAGAAATGTAATCATGTATTTCCAAATATGGAACATGAGATAATTGAAAAATAACTCAACGGGGGAAACACTAGATTAAATGTCATCACCCGAGACATTTTCGACCTTTCCCCCTGCGAGTTTAACAAAGGAGTTAACATGAAAATTGCGAAAGAATATAGAGTATCTACAACACGTGAGTTATTTATAAAAATACAAAAATTCTTAGATGGATTAGGATCTGGAAAACCATTTAGCGTAGCATACGCAAAAGAGTTAAGTGCTGAAATATCAGTACTTACAGGTATGGTTGCTGAAAACATACGACACAAACATCAAGAAAATGAGTAAGAGAATAAGAGCAATATCATTTGATAATGCTAGAGAAATAAATACACTGGTATCAGTATTAAAAAGAGCCTCTAGTAATTCAGAAACAGGCTATTATACTGAAGGCGAAAAAATACAGATTAAAAAATTATTATCTGTAACATTAGAAGTACAACAAATGTTCTTCGAAGGAGAAAAGGATGCCATTGATAAGTAATTGTTGTGGTGCTGAAGATATTTCTCCATATGGAGACGCATCTTATGGGGATATGAAAATATGTCCTGACTGTCATGAACATTGTGTTTATGAATGTCTGGAACATCATCCCGTATATCAGCCACCAGAACCAGAAAATAACGTACAAGAAGCATACTATTGTGATGAATGTGGTGAAGGATTACCATTTTTAGAACAAGATGTTATGCTAGAGGCAAAGGAGGAATAATGCCCGATTTTATCGACACAATGATGTATGTTGGTGATACACCTTGGCACAAACAAGGTGTTAAGTTACAAAATCCACCAACAATACAAGCTGCACTACACCACTCAGGATTGATGTGGGAAGTGCAAAAGAGACCTACATATTACAATCTTAATCCAAATATATATGGTTCTAACTCTTCAAATAATGAGTCAGAAGAAGGATTCGGAAATGTAAGTACTGGACATTTTGTAACAGTACGTACAGATACACAACAAGTATTAGGACATGTATCTGGTAGGTATGAAGTATTACAGAATCGTGAAGCTTTTGAACCATTTGAACCTATGTTAGATATGGGATTTACCCTAGAAACAGCAGGTGCAGTACAAGATGGTAAAAAGATATGGGTACTTGCTAAAGCACCTGAATCTTCAATGGTTGGCGATGATGTAATAGAACAATATGTATTATTATATACATCTCACGATGGTTCAGTTGGTAGTACCTTCAGACCTTCGGCTATAAGAGTTGTCTGTTACAATACACTTGAACTAGCACTTTCTAGAGAAAGTAAATGGAACTATAAACTAAAACATACTAGTAGTATTAGAGAAAGAGTAAACAATCTCACTGGTATTATAGAGAGATCCAATGGCGACTTTAGAACTGCTATAGATGATATGAATAAGTTTCAAGATAGAGAGATAAATGAAAGTGAATTACAAATTTATCTAGAAACAGTCATACCATTTCTAAAGAATAGACACAAAGAAAGTATCCCAGAAATGGGTATCTTTGTTCGTAACACAGCTAAACCTGTATATGATAAGATTGTAGATAACTTCTATAATGGCAGGGGAAATAATGGTAAAACATTATGGGACGCTTATAATGCTATTACTGAATATTATACTCATGATAAGGAATACAAAGACTGGGTAAAACAAACACAGTTTGGTAAACCATATGATTATAAGGTAAAAGCGTTTAGAGTTGCTAAAATGATTGCAAAAGTTGGTATTAAAACTGGTTCATATACCAGTATCAACTAACTGCATCCTCAATATATGGGGGGAAAACTTAACATATCTTAGATCACTGTTGAGTGCCTCAGAGAAGTGGCTGGTGGTTGTCTGCAGCACAAACCTAACAAAACACTCCCCCATTAACTTAAAATAAGGAATAATAATGGAAAATAAAGTATTTGACACACTAAGCAAGATAAATGTTAATGACATGACAGAAAAGAAAGGTCGTTTCACTTATCTATCTTGGTCAGACGCAGTTAATGCGGTTAAAAGTAAGTTCCCAGATACTACATGGAAGAATCATGAATTTGTTATAGAACATAATGAGGGTAAATATACAGTACCTTATATGTTAGACCCTATAACAGGACATGGTTTTGTAAAATGTACAGTAACTATTGAGGGACAAGCTCAAGAACATACACACCCTATACTTAATCATTTAAACAAACCTATTGCTAAACCAGATGCATTTGCTGTTAATACAGCTACTATGCGTTGTTTAACTAAGTGTCTTGGTTTACATGGATTAGGGTTATATATCTATTCAGGTGAAGATCTTCCAGTTTTTACAAAAGAAGAGAAGAACCAACAAGAAATAGATAAGGTTTATGATAGACCAGAAACATTGCTAAATGGTAAAACACCTGTAAAAGGTGGCATTACAGTCGATCAAAATGTTAAACTAGACAGATTATCACGTGACCCCGCATTAAAAGGAACGGATTCACAGTCAGTTACTAAAACATATGTAGACACAATGCCAACTAAAGAAAGTGCTGATAGAGCAATAACTAAATTGCAAAACAAAATAATAAACATAAAAAAGGAAACTAAGAAATGAGACTAGGAACTACAAATAGCAGTACCTCTAGCACTTCAAGTGGTGGAGGTTACAGAACTGTAGAGAAAGTTAAACATGTTACTATAAGATACGATGAGAAACCAGCAAAGTACATGAAATATAATAGTGATGTATGCTTAGATGTAACATTTACTAGAACACGTAAAGATGGTGAACCTTACGATAAAACATTTACTATATCTGGTAATTTTAATCGTGAAAAGAAAACTTGGGGTTCAGCATTTAAAGTACAGCGTTTCTTTGAAGTATGTGATGTAGATACTAAAGACATAAATGACGACTGGAGCATACCAGACTCTTGGCTAGATATGGTAGTAGGTAAAGAATTTTCTTTTATCTCTTACCCATCTACTAGACTAAAAGAGGATGGAACACCTTGGTGGAATGACTATGACTTAGTAATGCATCCAAATAAAGGTTCAGATGCTCATAAAGCTGAGTTTATGAAGTCAGTTAATGATGGTTGGGTAAAGGATTACTCAACAAATACAGCATTAAGTGATTTTGAAGATAACTCAGACAGTGTAGATCTTAATTCTGAGGAACTAGCACTATAGTGGCAGTTCCAAGCATCAATCATATCTTGAAGAAATGGTTACGTAGAAGATTAGATCAGGGAAATTTCATAGTCGCATCTCATGAAATTGAAACTGATTTACCTGCTTATGGTAGAGAGTACTGGGGGAAACAACACACCCCCAGTACATACTCAAGAGCATGGCGTGATTTTAAATCAGGTAATGAAATGAAAGAAATAGATGTAATAAGTATTAAACCTATAGACAATGAAAGCAAACAAACATCATGGATACTAAAGACTGGTATTTAGAATACGCAGTTGGCAGCATATCTAACAGAATGAATATCTGTAGTGCTGACGACTTTGCTTTAATAGCAAAGAAAAGCTTTGGAAAAGAGATATACAATAGTATGTATCTTTATAATATAGATATTATAGAGCACGTCAATAAAACAGGTAGTGTTTCAGAGTTTAATGGTATACAAGCAATGGATAAGATAGTTCTTGATATTGACTTGTTAGGTGAGAAATCTGGAGATAAAACAAAAGACAAAGTATTAGAATTAGTAAACATTATGAATGGTAAAGGCATTGGTAATGAACTAATACAAATATGGTTTTCAGGTTCTGGATTTCACATACACATACCAAATATATATGGTTTCGAACCATCAGCTAATATAGCTAAAATAGTAAGAGCTACTCTACAAAGAGATTTTGGAAACTACATAGACATGATCTATGATGGTAGAAGATTAATTCGCTCAGGATATTCTTATAACAAGAAAACAGGACGTTATAAAGTACCCTTAACCTTGCAAGAAATCGAGCTTTGGAGCTATGACAGTATAAAGGACTTCGCTAAAAAGATCCGTACTGACTGGAGACCTTCAAAGTTCGATGCAAATAAAGACTATAAGCTAAATGATTTTGAACCAATGGATATTAGTCGTAAAAACTCTACCGAACATCGTAAGATATTTGAAACTCGTAGAGGGGAAACAACTAGGTGGATAACATGTGCACAACACATTTATAACGATGTTGAAGCCCCAAATATGAGACACAAAAACCTACTAAGAGTAGTCAGTTTATGGATAAGACACTATGGATTTGATAAAATAGCTTGTGATAATCTCGCAAGAGCTTATATGTCAAAGCTAACTAATCCATTACCATCTGACGAAGTTAGTAGAATTGTTGCTGATGCATACAAACAAGGTGGATATAAATATCAATGCGATGATGAGGTTTTATCACAGTATTGTGATAGTAAATGCACTTTATTTAGATTTAAGAATCTAGATGAAGAAAGTAAAGTACTAAACTCCGACCAAATGGTAGACATGCTTGTAAACTACTTAAATACAGATTTCTCTGATAAATCATTTAATCTAAAGGATATATTTCCTTTTATGCAAAATGATTTCTTATTTAGAGGTGGTGAACTAGCTATGTTAATAGGAGATACAAAACTTGGTAAAACAGCATTCTGGCAATATATAATAGCCAACTTACCTAAAGTAAATACCTTATTCTTATCTTTAGAGGTTGATAAGGAGAAAATCACTAGAAGATTTATCCAACAAACACTAAATATGAAGAAAGAGGAAGTTGAAAAACTATTAAGAGAAAAGGACTCTTATATAATCGATAAAGCTAAAGAAGTTATGAGTAACATAAGACTAGCTACAGCTGCAGAAGCACCTGATATAACACAATATTCTGAACTCATTGAGAAAAGTAATGCTAAAATAGTTGTTGTAGATACAGTTGACAGAGTAAAAGCTAGGTACGCTAAGAACGACCTACTTGAACGTCAAAACTATATCATAAACGAACTAAAAGATCTAGCAATGAAAGAAGAAGTTATTATATTAGGAGTTTCACATATATCTAAAGGAGCATCTTTTAGATTAAAAGAAGGTGAAAGACTAGATATACATAGTGGTAAAGGTAGTAGTGACCTTGAACAAAAGGCAGATACTATAATTAGCTTTGAAGGTGATAGAAACATGAGTGGCAAACGTAGAATAGAAGCGTTAGGTGCTCGTGATAATACACCTTTTGAGATATTAGTTAATTTCGATTGGAAAACATTTACTTTTAGTAAAAGAACATAAAATAATAAGGCACTTATTCCTTTATTTGTGCCTTATTACACAAACCAAAGGACTTATTATGGGTAAAATAATAATAAACATAAAAAAAGACAAACTATATAGTATAGAAGGCACAGATACAGACGTTGAAGTAATAGACGACAATCAAGTACATCATATGATATTTAGAAAACAGGAGGAAATATATGAAAGAGGCAAAGCAGATAAATATTTTAGGGATACCAACCATCAAGTTGTTATCGAGAAAGGACGATGATTATCACAGTTTTAAAATAATTTTATTTAGAATATTCTTAATAGGATTTGGATATGCTCTACACAAAGAAGCAGAACATATACATTTTAATATAGGGATAACAAAACTAGAGCTTTTCTGGAGCTTTAGCATAAAGAAAAGGTGGTTAATGTGAGCAAAGAAGAAAAGCGATTTGCAGAAGAATGCATAGAATTAACTGGAAGATTATCAACAATACTAAACAGCTATATAGATAAATCTAAAATCTTAGATGAATCAGAAAAGATGGGTGTAGTTGTAACTGTATTGGCAGATTTATTAGCTAATACATTTACATTTAACAAGACAGAAAAGAAGGATGTTATAGAGTTCTTTGAATCTAGATACGACCATAATATAAACTATAATAGCGACATTAAAGAGGAGATTGGAGAAGCATGAGTAATTTAACACAAAAATGGATTAAAATTGCAGCAGACCAGCTGCTTGGTAAACAAATAATCAAAGTAGATTATATGTCATCACAGCAATGTGAAGAACTTGGCTGGTACAGTAGACCAGTTATGTTTCAATTAGATGATGGTAATTGGATATATCCATCTCAAGATGATGAAGGTAATAATGGAGGAGCATTATTTACTAATGATAAAAAAGAATGGGTTTTACCTGTTCTTAGTGTAGGAGATTGATATGATTAATAAAGAAAAGTTAATAAAAAGACTAATAAACACATATGAAGACTTTATTATTGAAGCTTGTGTAGAAATACCATTAGATAGAATAATATTAAATCATCCTGATGGTTCAGAGTTTGGAACAGTGCAAACAGAACTTGGTATTAAGTTATCTAATTATAGAGATGTAATAAATACATTAAAATTCTGTCTACTTAATGAAGAAAGGTTTCCATTAATAAGACATTCATATGATGAAGAAACAAAAATAGACATGAAAAATCAAGTATCTGATTTATTTGACGGAGAAATTATAGAATGAGTGGCAAAGCACCTAAACAAAAAGGCAACAGAATAGAACGTGAGTGTGTGAATCAGGCTAAAGGATTTGGCTTTGAATCTAAGCGAGCGTGGGGTTCTGATGGCAGGTCACTTGGTTGGCATGAAGAAGTAGATATGACTATTACTATAGGCGATAGTCTAAAACATGACTTATTTAAGTTTCAAGTTAAAGGTCGTAAGAAGATTGGAGACTTGTATAAACCATGTGATGATGTATATGGACAAATAATCAAAGAAGATCGTAAAGATGCTTTAGTTACTATACGATACAAAGACTTGTTAATGCTCTTTAAGAGAATAACAGGATAAACTCTAACTAATAAATAATGAAAGGTCTATTTGGACTATTGTTGTTTTTGAAGTAAGAGACTGACAATGGGGGTACTGGTTGGCGTTAGTACCCCTTTTACATAAGGAGAGGTTATGGATAATAATATACAGGAAGTATACAAACTGCTAGAAGAGATACAACAAAATATTAAAAAACTACAGGAATATATAGATGACTCATATAATAGAGAGCTTATTGGAAAAGACTACTAGAGGAGTAACTAAAAGTAAAACTCCTAAAAAATGTGGACTCTCTAATAAAGCAGATAGAATAATAAAATATTGCAATAGTTGTAAATATTGCTGGGAACCTGAATATAATACTACCAGATTTAAACGAGGTAGATTAATAGTATATTATAAAGACTTTCCAACTTATGGCAAACCAAGAAAGGAGTGTCCTAAATGCGTGAGCTTACAAAAAAAGAATGCATAGATAAGCTAAATATAGCAATCAATGGATTAGACGATATAATAACAATACATAGTGACAGTGGTACTCTTAAAAAAGTAGCCAAACTAACATTAGAAAAAATCATTGAACTGGAGGTAAAATGAATAAAAAAACAATAAAACAAATATTTAAAGAATCAAATATTCAACTTGGTACAGGTTCTTTAGAGACAATAGAAGAAGAACTAAAACGTACAGTTACATCTATGGCAAGAAACTGCTATCATGGGAATATAAAACGATTAACTCCTGAATTAATGTGGGTAGCATTAGGAAGGAGACCATAGTGCCTAGAGATGGTATAATAACAGTGCTAGGTCTAGTAAGAGACCTAGATAAAAATGTGCCATTTGATAAGATAACAGTAGATATGCTAAAAAATATGTATTACGGAGAAGATATTCATCTAAATGATACGTTTACTCTAAGTAAACATTCTGAAGAAGATATGTTTGACATATATCATACTGAAACATGGTCAAATTTATATGGTATATCTTGGGATTGGGATACCGATGAAGATGATTCTATAGAATTTGAACAAGTATATCATAACGAAGAAACCTATAGGAGGGATTATTAATGGGTTACAGATCAGAAATAGTAGCTGGTGTACCAGCAAAACATAAAAAAGAAGCACTAAATATAATTAACCAATGGGACGAAGTATCAGAAACTGATGATACATTCTATATGCATGCATATGAATGGAAATGGTATGATTCTTATGATGAAGTAAGCAAGTTTAATAAGTTTATTAATAAACTAGAAACGAAATATCAAGACACAGAACATAAACCATTTTTAATAGGATTAGGTGAAGATGGAGCTTGTCATACTAGACTCGGAGATCCGTGGGAACACGACATTAATGAAGTTTCATACATAGAAGCCCCCATTAAATGGAGAACATGGGTAGTAGAGGAAGAAAAATGACTCAATCAATGTATAATTATTATGTAACGCAAGTACTACATAAACTTAGAGATGAGTTAATAGATAAAATAAAATACGAAGAAGATAATGCAGATACTGATAAAGTTAAATACCATGATGGAGCACATAATGG
>Ga0208013_1001608_pt1 | contig 10272 bp, 8 predicted proteins | sample 16_taG_FD_184091 | JGI IMG/M metagenome (GOLD analysis project Ga0208013, IMG submission 184091) | Marine viral communities from the Subarctic Pacific Ocean - 16_ETSP_OMZ_AT15313 metaG (SPAdes) (version 2) | ecosystem: Environmental > Aquatic > Marine > Oceanic | place: Pacific Ocean | collected...
GATGGCCAGATCCGTTTTACCGGTGGCCGTTGGCCCCATCAGAAAAATCGCTGGCGATAGCGTTTCAATCATTTACGTCACACCGCATAGCAAATGGGAGAACCTGACGAATATCCGCCAGTGAGAGCAACTGCATCAACAGACGGTCGACACCGAGAGCAACTCCGGCGCATGCAGGCAACCCCGATTTCATAGCAGCCAGAAGTTGATGATCAACCGGCATGGCTGGCTTTCCGGCCGCTGCCCGCAAAGCCAGATCTGATTCAAAACGGGAGCGCTGCTCTACAGCATCTGTCAGCTCATAGTAACCGTTGGCCAACTCCATCCTGTTCAGAAAAGCCTCAAAGCGTCGCGCCACGGGAACACCTGAGGCATCCCTGCCACTACAGGCCAGAGCGGCCTGACACAAAGGATAGTCATAAACAAACACCAGTCCATCGGGGAGTGTGGGCTCGACACCAAGACTGAACAGTAGATCGAGGCAGCTGTTTCGACTGACCGCAGTAAAGTCACTCCCCGAAAGTACTGTCGCTTTCTGCTGAAGAACCTCCAAGGGTGCTGTATGAGGATCCAGCCCGATGCTCTGCTGAAAAATTTCACGGTAGGACATCTTGACGGGTTCAGTCACTATCCCCAGCTCACGCAACAATGAGGACACCTCGTCAATCAGGTCGTGCTCATCCCAACCGGGCCGATACCACTCGAGGAGTGTGAACTCCGGGCTGTGACGCCGACCAGACTCATCATCACGGAAGGCCTTCCCCAAATAATAAATACCGCCACTGCCAGCGGCGAGCAGGCGCTTCATTTGATATTCGGGGGAGCTCTGCAGATAGTGGCGCCGACCATTCAGCTCTGCCGGAATCGAATCGATATTGAGATCCGTAACACCGGTTTTTGCCAATACCGACACATCCACTTCCCAGATGCCGCGAAAGCTGAAGAAGTGGCGTATGGCCGCCATCAGCTCAGCACGGCGGCGCAGCGTTTCAAGTGTCGCCGTCGGTTGCCAGTCAGCCATTCCACTTCCTCAACAATTGCTGTTTGCCAAAGCCGACAGCGTCAACAGCAGAAGGGGTGACTGACGCCACCCCTTTACTGTTCATAAACGTGCCGAAAACAGGGCAATCAGGCTCTACTGAGATACTCCCCGGTGCGAGTATCCACCCGCACAACATCGCCAATATTGAGGAATAACGGCACTTTGACCACAGCACCGGTTACCAGTTTGGCGGGCTTGGTGCCCCCCTGGGCAGTGTCGCCCTTCAGGCCCGGATCTGTCTCGACAATTTCCAGCTCCACATGATTGGGTGGTGTCACTGCCAATGGCTGACCGTTGAACAGGGTAACCATCACGGTATCCTGCTCTCTCAACCACTGCACAGCATCGCCGAGGGTTTTACCATCTGCCTGATACTGCTCAAAGGTATCCGGCTCCATAAAATGATAGTGCTCGCCATCATTGTAGAGATACTGCATGTCGCGGTCCGACACATCAGCGGCCTCCAGCGAATCACTGGAGCGAAAAGTCCGCTCCCAGACCCGGCCCGTTTTCAGGTTTCGCAAACGAACCCGGTTAAATGCCTGGCCCTTGCCCGGCTTGACAAATTCGTTCTCCACAATGGAACAGGGATCGCCATCCAGCATGACTTTCAGACCGGCGCGAATTTCGTTGGTAGAATAGGTAGCCATTATTGCCTCAACACTCAGTAAAACTTCCCGGAAAAAAGAGAGCGCTATGATACCCGGTTCTGCGACGAGTTTGGATAGCCCTGGCTGGCAAGAACAATTGACGGCCAGTATTCGCCACCCCAAAGAGCTTTTTGACTATCTGGAACTGGATGGGACCTACCTCCGGGAGGCGCTGGCTGCCCACAGTGATTTTCAGGTGCGGGCACCCCACGCCTACTTGAGACGAATCAGAAAAGGTGATCCAAACGATCCCCTGCTTCGACAAATCCTGCCGGTTAGTGAGGAATTGCTGGCTGTGCCCGGTTACAGCAAGGACCCTCTGGCAGAACAACAGGCCAACCCGGTGCCAGGATTGATTCACAAATACCATGGCCGACTTCTGCTGGTCGTCAGCCCAAACTGTGCAGTCAACTGCCGCTATTGTTTCCGCCGCCACTTCCCCTACCAGGAAAACAGGCCGGCGCGGCCGGAATGGCAAAACGCGCTGGACTACATTGCCCGAAACGATTCCATCAGCGAAGTTATCTATAGTGGCGGCGATCCACTTGTAACCGGTGATAATCAATTGCAATGGCTCACCGAGCAGATTGCCGACATCAGGCATGTCAAACGATTGAGAATCCACACCCGGTTGCCGGTGGTCATTCCTGACCGGATCACGGATAGCTGCCTGCAATGGCTGACGGGGACGCGTCTGCAAACCTCTATGGTGATTCACAGTAATCACCCCAATGAGCTGGATGATTCAGTTGGGGCAAGTTTGCTGGCCCTGAAAGCCGCCGGTGTCACGGTACTGAATCAGTCCGTGTTGTTGGCCGGAATTAATGATGACGCCGACACCCTGGCGCAGTTATCCGAGCGCCTGTTTGAGTTCGGCACCCTGCCCTATTACCTCCACCAACTGGATAAAATCAGCGGAGCAGCTCACTTTGAGGTCTCTGATGAAACAGCTCGCAAATTACACAGTCAGTTGCTGGTCAGACTCCCCGGCTACCTTGTACCCAAACTGGTAAGGGAAATCCCCGGATCACCGAGCAAGATGCCATTAACCTGAAGTCATGCCGGCCACTATTTCGCTTTACTCTACTTTTTTGCCGATAATGTGGCACGGCTCGCATTTTAGTCTCAGGGGCAAAACGGTGCGCGGGGATTGACTGCGTGTTCCCCGGCCTCCATTGCCTTATAATGCAGCAATCTAACAAAAACTCACCCTGCACGATTCAGGAGCCCAGCCTAAATGATCCCAGACAGCGCCCTGAAGCTTTTACTGGTCCACGACAGCTTTGAAGAGGCTAACCGCATCGTCAGTTTGTTGCGCAACGCCAACTACCGTGCTGAGTCAAAGCATGTCAATCAGGAAGAAGTATTATCAAAACTGCTGCAGGAAAAGCCCTGGGATATGATTATTGGTCAATATCAGGGCGAAAACACACCCATTAAATCCATCTTCTCCCTCATCAGACGTTTTGACCTGGACACCCCCGTAATTCTGATTTCGGAGCAGTACAACGTCACAGAAATTGTCGAGGGGTTGCGCCTGGGCGCTGCGGATGTGCTGCCTATGGACGAAGACCAGCAGTTACTGCTGGTGGTCGCAAGAACACTGTTCAACCTTGAACAACGACGTCTGTTGCGTCAGTTCAGGCGTCGGTATGCCGATGCAGAAAACCGTTGCGAAAGGCTGCTGGGTTCTTCGGTAGATGCCATCGCGATTATTCAGGAAGGTACTTATCTGTTCACCAATGACAGTTTTGCCCAGCTGTTTGGTCATCTGGAAAGTGACAGCATGCTTTGCCTCCCGGTGATTGACACGATTGCACCGGAGGATCACGCACGCCTCAAGGAGTATCTCCGGCCCATCGACAAGGACGAAGAAATTCCGCTGGAAACCCTGCGTTTTACGGGCATCACCAACGACGAAATACCGATTCCAATTGAGGCCAGAATAGCCAAAGTGGATTATCAGGGCGAACCGGCTCTGGAGCTGGTCATCAGCAGGCAGTTTCTGGATGGCCAAGTGAGTACTGGCGACGATCAAGGCGCCGAGCCATCCGGTGCGATGAATATTCAGCGCGACAAGGTTATCGAGCTGATCAACAACGCCATTCGGCTCGCCGCACAGAAGCATAGTTCTTCTGTCCTGCTCTATATCACTCTGGATCGCTACAGCAGTATTCTGGCCGAAATCGGCGTACAAAAAACCGAAGAGCTGGTCTCACAACTGGTGGACAAGATCAGGAATGCATCAAGCCAGGATGTCAGTCTCATGCGTTTCAAGGAAGACACGCTGGTAATGATCATGCCCAACACCGGGACCGATGCAGCTCTGATGTTTGCCAACCAACTTTGCGAGACCGTAGGCAAGCATATTTTTCAACTGGGTGAGCAAACCTTTACCCTGACCCTGGGTATCGGGGCATCTGTGATCAGCGAAACCGTTGCCACAGCAGAGGGCTGTATAGAAAAAGCCCTTTCTGCACTCACCGAACTGCACCAAGAGAATAACGGCGACTTTGCCAACGGTGCCAACCTCTATCAATCGGAAATCGGCCCGGAATACTGTGAGGAAGATGTCGAGGAAACTGCCAGAGCCATGCTGGATGACAAACTCTTCGAGCTGCTCTACCAACCCATCATCCCACTGCAGGGCAAGCAGGAACAATTTTACGAAGTCTTTATCCAAACCAAGCCGGAAGCCGACGAAAAAGCGCTGCCGGACAACTTTATTGCCAAGGTCTTTAAAACCGATGCGGCTAGAGACATTGACCACTGGGTGATTCTGGAGTCATTCAAAGCGCTTTCAGAAAAACTGAAGAGTGCTCCAACCACACGTCTTTTCATCAACATCTGTAGCCATACCCTGACCGACGAAGGTTTTATCCCCTGGCTGAAAGTGGCACTGAAAGCATCCGGGCTATATCCCAAAAACGTCATCTTCCAGTTGCGTGAAATCGATGTCGCCCGTCAGTACCACCGCTCTGTAGAGCTGATTGAAGAGCTGAGTAAAATCAATGGCGATGTTGCGTTATCGCACTTCGGGCTGGCCATTGAACCAATGACGCTACTGCAAAACCTGTCGGTCAATTACATCAAGTTTGATAGCGTCATCATTGAAAAGGCTTACCAGAACGATGAAAGCCTGGCCGAACTCAAGAGCCTGATCAGTTCACTGAAAATCGAAAATGAACAAATTATTGTCCCTTTTGTGGAGCGGGCAGACATGATACCCATACTCTGGACCTGCGGAGTTCACTACATTCAAGGTCACTTCCTGCAGCCGCCGTCTCAACGCATGAACTACGATTTCAGTGACGATGACAACTAATTAGCCCGAGAGCAATTACTCGTGCTGCCAGAGCAGTGTATCCCGGTCACTCAGACCCATCAGGTAAAGTATGCCATCCAGGCCCAGCTTCGAGATTGACTGCTTGGCGGTGGCTTTTACCAGCGGTTTCGCCCGAAAGGCGATCCCCAACCCCGCGATACTGAGCATCGGCAAATCATTGGCACCATCCCCAACGGCAATCACTTGCTCCAGACTGATATTTTCACTGGCAGCAATTTCACGCAGCAATTGTGCCTTGCGCTGGCCATCGACCACTTCACCGCACACCCGGCCAGTCACTTGGCCGTCAACAACCTCAAGATGGTTGGCATAAATGTAATCAATGCCAAGCTGCTTCTGAATATGCCGTGCAAAATAATCAAAGCCCCCGGACAAAATAGCCGTTCTATAACCTAACATACGTAGCGTAGACATCAGGTTTTCAGCGCCCTCCGTTAGTTGCAGTCGTGCAGCCACCGCCGCCAGCACTGATTCATCCAGCCCCCGCAGTAATTTCATTCGCTCTGCAAAGCTCGCTTTGAAGTCCAATTCACCGCGCATCGCTGCATCGGTGATGGCTGCCACCTCATCGCCGACTCCCGCCTCCTTGGCCAGCTCATCGATAACCTCCGCTTCAATCAAAGTCGAGTCCATATCAAAGACGACCAGCCGGCGGTTGCGGCGGTAAATGTTGTCTTCCTGATAGGCGACATCGATATCCAGCTCGGCAGATAACTCCAACAGGGAGGCACGCAACGCCGTCAGATCCACCGGAATACCGCGCAGGGAAAACTCTACACAGGCCTTGGTATTGGCCTCGATACGCTCCAGTGGCACTCGTCCTGACAGGCGGGTAATTTTATCAATATTCAGCCCCTGCTCTACGGTCACAGCAGTCACTCTCGCAATGTGGTGGGCAGCCACCCGGCGAGCAAGCAGAGTGACTATATGGCGTGGTTTGCCCTGCTGCTCCACCCAGTGCTCATAACTCGATTCGGAAATAGACTGAAAGCGCACCCGCATATCCATGGCATGAAGGCTGAAGAGAATCTCCTTCTGTACCAAAGCCGATTGCTGGCCGTCGGGAATCATGACCAGAATGCCGAGATTGAGATTATCGTGGATCACCGCCTGACCAATATCCAGAATATCCGCGCCGTGCTCGTCGAGTACCCGGGAGACAGCGCTGGTAATACCCGGCTTATCCTCTCCGGCAACATTGATCAGTAGAATTTCTCTCACAGTGGCTTCCATTTTTGGTGGGGATCATCACAACCTTATCGGCGCGAGTATTATAGGAGAGCAGCGAATGAGATAGAATGAGCAATAGCCAATCACAGGGATATGTCACCAGCATGGGCCACACCAAACGATCTTTTGACAAACTTATGCCCCTCGCTGCACTCATTTTTTCAGTGCTCACCGGTCTTGCACTGGGGCTTACCCATAGCCAGCAAATGAATGCATTGACATCAGAACAGGAAAGTCACCTGGGCAATATACTGGCCGGACAACTCGCAAAAGTAATCCGGGAGCCACTGATCCATCGGGACAGCCTGAGCCTGCAAGTGGAACTGGACGACATGCTCGACATTACTGGCGTAAGTCAGACCGCAGTGTACGACATTGAAAACCAGCTGATTGCCAGAGCTGGCGACAATGACCGACGCTCAATGGACATCAGCCGCTATCGAAGCCCCGTCAGCGTTGATGACAACACTATCGGATTTGTGTCTGTCATTCTGCGGCCCGATTATTATGCAGCACAGACAACCACTGCTACACGAATATTACTGTTGCTGTGGATTTTACTGGCCGCCGTCCTGATTTTTGTCGCTTTCCGGTTTGGCAACAGCCTCTCACGCAGATTAACGACATTACTTGAACAACTACCGGGCAGCGAAACCGGTAAAGGGGACGAACTGGCCCAGCTTGAATACCGAATAGAACCCCTTCTGCGTAAACCTGGTACCACATCGCACCCACTATTCGGTCAATCGGTGGTAACCCTTGCGATCGCCTGCCGCAACCTCCCCCGCCTGGAAGCGCTACTCAACCAGGAACATTTTAAAACACTGATGGTGAAGCTGGACCAGCTGGTCGAAGGTGCAGAACGCCTCTATGGGGCAACGCGTTTGCCGGGCAGCGACTACCATGTTTACCTGGAGTTTGCCGAGGGTGACAACGACCAGCTGTCCCGTGCAATACATTGCGCTGCTGCACTGCTCCGCCTCAGTTCGCAGTTACTGGACAAACAGGGCGTCACTGTTGAGCTGACTGCCGCAGTTTCCCCAGGACTGCAACTGGCTTCACCTTCAATTCTGTTGAGCGAGCGCGAACTCGGCAAGCGGCTTGCCGAAATGCAGAGCCTGCTGAATAAAGGCGCAGCGGGCGAAATTCTGCTGGCTGACCACACCGATCTTCAACTGGCCGAGCTGGATGCTATCGATCTCTCACCGCTGGCCGAAGGGAGCGCGGTATACCGGATTAATCATTTGGGTGAACACAGTGAGGCTCGTCTCAAGCGGCAACTGGCGATATTGGGGGAACAACTCGATCCCCTCTAAACATATTCGGGCTGCTTCACTTGAGGTGTGTAACGATAAAAAATTCTGCCAGGCAACACCCCGCTCTACTGACTGGGTAACTGAAATATAAGTGATCCATAGAGCCTTTGTAGGGCGTATTAACGGGTTGATAAAAATTCTGGGGAATAAAACATTGCTGTCTGCGCGGATATCACCAGAAAAACCACCCGTTTCCATTGGCAGGTTTTCCCCCGGCTGTCATATTTCCCAATCAGAATATAGCCACTTATTCAGGAACCGGACAGCCGGGCAACCGGCTGATACCGGAGCAGCAATCAAGGATCGCCGCATGCGCTTCAAGGCAATTGTTCTTGCCCTTTCCCTATACAGCTTGCCACTCGGCATTTTCGCTGCCCCGGCAGTGGTTCCCGTGTTCGTCAAGACCGCGGCCACCGAGCCACTCTCCGAAAAAATAGAAGCCATCGGTACCCTGAAAGCCAATGAGGCGGTCACGCTCTCCACCACTGTCACAGAAACAATCACGACGATTCACTTTGACGATGGCCAGCGGGTCAGTAAGGGCGATGTGCTGGTGGAGATGGCCAGCGCCGAAGAGCATGCAGAGCTTGAGGAGGCGCTTTCAACCGTCAAGGAAGCCAGGCGGCAATACCAGCGCATTCAATCCCTGGTCAATGCGAAACTGTCCACGGAATCACTGCTGGATGAGAGGCAAGTGGCCTTTGAAGCGGCCAAAGCAAAGCTCAATGCTACCCGATCGCGACTGGCGGACCGCCTGGTATTGGCCCCTTTTGATGGCGTCGTCGGATTGAGACAGATCAGTGTCGGCCAGCTGGTTACGCCGGGGGACAGCATTACCACGCTGGACGACGACAGCGTTATGAAGCTCGACATGTCCGTGCCAGCCATCTTCCTCAGCAGCCTTCGTTCCGGCATGAAAATCACAGCAAAAGCACCGGAGCTGGACAACCAACAGGTTGAAGGCGAAGTGGCCAGTATCGACTCAAGGGTCGATCCCGTTACCCGGGCAGTGATGGTCAGAGCACTGCTGCCCAACGAACAGCGCAGGCTGAAACCCGGCATGCTGGTCACCGTGGTATTACAAAAACCGCCACAGGAGCGGCTCATGATTCCCGAAGAGTCTCTGATCCAGGAGGGATTCAACCAGTTTGCCTTTGTGGTTGATACCACAACCGAACCCGCCCGGGTGGTGAAACGCAAACTGGTCACCGGGCCCCGCCGACCGGGAGCTATCGCAGTCATCTCGGGAATTGAGGCCGGAGAACTGGTGGTTACGCACGGCACCATGCGCCTCAATGACGGCACAGCAGTCCATATCGCCGCCGAACAGAAAGGGAATGAATCCCTGGGCGAGTTGCTCCGGCAGCAGAACTCGCCCTCAGAAAAGGCGGACTGAGCATCGTGTTTCTCTCCGATATCAGTATCAGGCGTCCGGTTTTTGCCTCTGTCATTTCGCTGCTGCTGGTGGCTTTCGGCACGATCGCCTTCGAGCGCCTGCCACTGCGAGAGTATCCCGATATCGATTCACCGATTGTCTCCATCCAGACCAAATACCCCGGCGCCGCCGCCAGCGTAGTGGAAACCCGCATCACGCAACTGATTGAAGACCGGATCTCCGGCCTGGAAGGCATTAAGTTTATCGAGTCCAACAGCTCAGACGGCGAATCGAGAATCAATATTGAATTCAATCTCTCCCGCGACATTGATGCGGCCGCCAATGATGTGCGCGATCGGGTTTCACGTATTCTCGAGGACCTCCCCGAGGAGGCCGACCTTCCCGATGTGGAGAAAATCGACTCCAACGAAGACGTCATCATGTGGCTCAACCTCACCAGTGATCGTCTCTCCATACCGGAACTGACCGATTATGCCGAGCGCTACCTGACAGATCGTTTCTCAGTACTCGATGGTGTGGCACTGGTAAGAGTCGGCGGGGGTCAGAGTTTCGCCATGCGTATCTGGCTGGACCGCATCAAGCTGGCCGCTCACAACCTGACCTCAGCAGATGTGGAGTCAGCACTGCGGTCTGAAAATGTGGAACTCCCGGCAGGCAAAATCGAATCGGTGGATCAGGAGTTCACCGTTCGCGTGGAGCGGGTATTCAGGACGGCTGAGGATTTCAGTCAACTGGTGCTGCAGCGCGGGGAAAACGGCTATCTGGTGCGACTCCATGATGTGGGTACCGTGGAGCGGGGCACCGAGGAATACCGCACCCTGTTTCGGGGCAATGGTGAAACCATGGTCGGGCTGGGCATTACCAAACAATCCACTGCCAACACCATGGAAGTTTCCCGTGCCGCAAAGGCCGAGGCCGAACGACTCAACAAAACACTGCCCGAGGGCATGTCGATTCAGCAGAGTTATGACACCTCGGTGTTTATTGAAAAGGCCATCAACGAAGTTTACAAGACACTGGCTATCGCCATTGCGCTGGTGATTTTCATCATCTATCTGTTTCTCGGCAGCGCCCGTGCCATGCTGGTTCCGGCAGTAACGGTGCCTGTCTCGCTGATTGCAACTTTTATTGTCTTGATGACCATGGGCTTTACCGTCAACCTGCTGACACTGCTTGCCATGGTGCTGGCCATCGGGCTGGCCGGGCTTGCGGCGGCGACGATCCTGACGCTGCCGATGCTGAGCGTCGACGCCACCGTCTTCGGCGGCACCTACCGGATCGACCTGATTTCG
>Ga0208013_1001610_pt1 | contig 10271 bp, 12 predicted proteins | sample 16_taG_FD_184091 | JGI IMG/M metagenome (GOLD analysis project Ga0208013, IMG submission 184091) | Marine viral communities from the Subarctic Pacific Ocean - 16_ETSP_OMZ_AT15313 metaG (SPAdes) (version 2) | ecosystem: Environmental > Aquatic > Marine > Oceanic | place: Pacific Ocean | collected...
TAGATGCAATATGTTCTGCACCAACTGCATCGTCTGCTAATTTAGTACCGTCTATTACATCTGCTGCTAATTCTGCTCTTACTATACCACCGTCTTTCACTGTAACTGCTCCACTTGATACTGCAAAGTTATCAGAACTGAAACTTGCTACACCTTTTGCACTTGTTGTTGCGTCATCACCAGCAATTGTTATTGCTTGGTTTGATGCTGTTGTAGTTATACCTGAACCACCAGATACTGTTAATGATTGACTGTCTAGGTCTATTGCACCTGTACCAGAATCACCTGCTGTATCTAAATCTTGTGCTGTTACTTGAGAATCTACATATGCTTTAATTGATTGTTGTGTTGCTAAATGTGTTGCACTATTACTAGACATGTTATCTTCGTCTTTAATTGCGTTTGCATCTGTCATATCAATTGACAAAGTTGCTGCTGATTTACTTAAACCTGTACCTGCTATTACTGGTGAACCACCATATTCATACCAGAAATTTCCTTTTCTAACTATAATAGTTGGTACTTTTTCATCAAGTGTTTTGTTTGCTTCTCCTAGAAGAACTACTTCACCAGCGTTTGATGGAGTACCTGATGTATGTGTTAATGTGATTGTGTCACCTGTATCTGCAAATAAGTATAAGAAGTCATATTCATTTGTATTTGTATTTGTTAATTTTGTAATTGTATCTGATGTACTACTGTTTGCTGCACAAACAACTATACTGTCTGTTGGTGTTAATGTACCATCACCTGCTATTGTTATTGTTGCATTAGCTGGTGAGAAACCAAGAATACCTTTATTATCTAGATCTTCATTCCACTCGTTAGTACCTACTTCAGAAGTTCCATCGTCAACTACAGAAACAACTTTAACGTGTCTACCCCAACCTGTACCTGCTGTTCGCTTAGCCAAGTTTTACCACCACGTTTTCGCCCATCTTTACTTTAGCGTTCATACCAGAGTCTCTTGTAAATTCAGAACCTTGGTTAGGAACTTTTAGACCGTTAAGTCTGTTTAATAATTCAAAAACTTTGCCCATTCCAGACATTAGATTATACACCTGTAAAAGTATGATTAACGAATATTTTTAGTGTATCTGATGCTGTTTTATCAAATGAAGTGATACTATAATGTGTTAATAATTTTGTTCCACTTGCTGGACTTGCTGCACCTACATGAATACAACCACCAACAATTCCAGTTGCGTTAAAGTCTGATGTAGTCCAACTGGTTCTCCATGTTACAATATCTGTACCTGAACCTGTATTGTCTCCATCACCGTCATTAGTTTTAGGATAATTAGCATCTATAGCTTTTCTTGAAGCTGTTACTGGTGTTGCTACTTGAGCATATGTATCTCCTTTTGCTGGAGTTGCTGAACCTGTTCTTAGTTCCATTCTTCCACTTGAACCATCAAAGTCGCTAGTTGGTGATTCTCCTACTGCTTGCTGTGCATAAAATAAATCGCCATCGTTTGTTACAATATTATGAGTATATAACCATGTTTTCTTACCAGTTTCAGAATTTTCCTTTACCACACATATATTTAAGTCTGGATTTACCCAATTGGTGACTGGAGTGTCTGATTCTGCTAGTGTTATCATACTAAACCATACCGATATTAGTATTTAAAGATTTTGAACCTATGCTGGGTCAGATTGAGTGAAATTGTTCCTTAACTCGTATAATGAGCCTGATAATGAATTATCTAGGTCAAATGCATCGTATGCATGATCACCAAGGTTAACTTCAGTAAAACCCTCTGGATAATAATATGTCATGCTTCTAACAGATAGGTTAGATGCTGTTGATATACCATGTGTGTCATCTATAACTTTCACTCTATAGTTTTCTTTTATATGGTTAAGTAGAGTTGGTGCAACTAGACTAACTCTTCTATTCAATGTACCAAATTTACTTATATACCTTTGAGCAAAATTACTCAAATTGTTAGTACCATGTGAACCCATTAACTGTGGTACATACATTACCTTTGATATCTCACCTAGAGTTGCTTGATCTCCACCTCTAGTTCTAAAATAATTACTTGTTGATATATCTTCATAATCATATGTTAATGTATATGTACCAGTGTGACTAGATGTTGGATCTTCACCTAATATTAAATATTTTCTTTCAGTGTCAACATAAAATTGATTCCATGCAGTAGGTGTTTTTGAATAAGTACAAACTGTACCGTCTGAGTGTGTTAACGTTAATCTTCTTGGGTCGTTTAATGGTTTTCTTGTTAAGTCAGCAGCCGTATCACTTAATAGATTAAAATCATTACTACCACCACCAGAGTTTAATGTTTGGGTTTTAGGATATGTTGTTATATCTCCAGTTATCACTGTTAAATATGTTGCAACTGTACTATCATCATATCCTAGATCTTTTACCCTTATAACACCTTGTTTGAATGTTATTGGTGAGAATTTTGAATGATCATTACCTGAACTTGTACCATTACCAGCTATAGACCCACCACCTGAATAATAATCAATATCATCATCTTCAAACCTCAATACTTTTCTAGCATCTATACTATATGATGAATCAGTTTTACCCATAATTGCTAATAATAATACATTATCAAATATACTACCTTTTGCATGATATTCTGTATACGATGAAGTTATATTATCATCAACATCAACCACTCTTATACCAGTGTTAAAGATTTTACACAGATCTGTTATTATTTGTATACCTGTTTTATTTCTATATACATTTCTTGTTATATTAGCATCACCTGTAGTCCAAGTTGGTGAAACAGATGTTGTATCACCTACAACTATTGATTCATGTAATATTTTTCCAAAGGCTTTACAGTATACTTTTGTATATGTAGGTTTTTCATCAACCTTCCACACTATTCCACCAAATTTCATTGTGTTAGGCTGTCTTCTTGTTTGTCTAAGTGTTGTATAATCATCATCTGTTAAACATCCACCAGAATATAATCTAATTTGTGCCATTCTTGCTATAGGTCTATTTGAACCATCAATATCTCCACCTAAATATAGATATGTACTACTAGTTGATGCATTTCCAGATATGGTTTGTGTACCTTCTGTTGTACCATCAACAGATAAAGTAACTAAATCATTCTCATCTCTCTTTAAACGTATGAAATGAAATTGTGATGAGTCCATGTAACTAGCATTACCTGTGAAAAGATTAACATTTGTACCAGTTATTGGTGTCATTGTTGAACTACCTATTTTTATTTCAGCTTTTGCATAACTTGCGTTACTTGAAACTGCTGTATGTGATATTTTAACATAATTTGTACTATTTCCTTTACTAAATAGAAAACCAGCATTTGTTTGTGATGAATATGGTACTTGACACCATATAATTATATCAAATTGACCACTAAAATCAATATGAGAATCATCATCAATCCTTATAGCTCTTGAAGTATTACTACCACTAAAAGATATTACTTTTCCATCACACGAACCTTCACCATCATCATCAATATATGTTGCATCTGTCTCAACACCAGATGCTTCACTACCATCCAAGTCATATCCACCTTCATCTCTAGTAGCATTAAAGAAATTCCATACTCCTACTAATGATTTTGTATTAACTACATCTTGTATGTATGTTATTTTATCACCTTTTGTTACAGCAACCTGTCTTGGTAGAGTGAATTCAGCAGTATCTACAGCTCTTGTACCGTTTTTCTCAACCCTAGCCCTAATCAGCTCTCTAGGTTTATTATTGATGTAACATCTTACTTTTTTCAATTTAACACCTATGGGAATACAACAGATACTTCATCTGAATGCATACCTTCACCACCATCATTTATCGCACTTATTTTAAATCTATATGATTTACCTGATGTTAAGCCAGTAACTCCATATTCCTTATATGCACTATTAGCTGACACTGCACCGTCAAGACCACTATCGTTAATCTCATGTGCCAAAATATATGTATCAGTTCCAGATTTTCTATAAATTCTATATTTCGTAATACTTGAAGCTGTATCTGAAGGTGCTTGCCATCGTAATCTAATCTTAGTTGCTGTACCACCACCTTCTCCAGATGTGTCACCACCATTATCAACTTGTGCTGCTGCAACATTTCTTGGTTCATTAGGTGTATCTCCATCATACATTGATATCACATTACCAACTATCATTGTTAAACTACCTTGCCAAACTACTGGTGAACCACTAGAAATTGCACAATTTATTCTTGTAACGAAACCTTCTTTGAATATAACTTCACCTGCTTTCTTTGGTATAGCTATGAAATACCTATCAGATATGTTGTAACCTTGTAATGTTGAAAGTAAAAATGCTGCTATCTCATTAGATTCATAATATCCAGAGTCTGCTAAACCTGATATTGCAGCTGTACCAGCAGCATCATCACGACATTGACCAGATGTACTTATTGCTGCTTTCTCTTTAATTATAGGTGAACCACTATCCACATTATGAATTTGCCAACTTACAGTAATAGTTTCAGTATTACCTTCCATTTTAACTAGAACGTTTTGTTCTGAAGTTTCTTGTGGTAAAGCCATAGGTGATACTGGTTGATCTAATGTCATGTTTAAGTCAGATAAGTTAGCTAATTCTAATCTAACGGTTTGTCCACCATACATGTTAGATGTTTTGTATAAATAAATAGAACCCATACCTACCCTCTCCTATTTCTCCTAGAAGTTGAAACTTGCTGTGCTTCTAATATAGTCGATCTCATATTATGATTATCCATACTATTACCTCCACTACCATTAAAGTTAACATGTGTACTTTGATCGTATGTGTTACCACCACCGTTATTATTATTATTTCCAAATCCTAACATATCCATTCCAGCATTCCACAAACCACCAAGGAAATCTTCGTTTTTATGTCTACCGTCTTCAATACCTCCACCAAGACCATCAGCAACCATGTTACCAATAAATGGTATTTTTCTTATTCCATCCATTATCCAATTCCATATTGTAGTCCAAAGACCAGTCCAATTAGCACCTATCTCTTTTATTCCACCTGAAAACCATTCCCATACACCAGTCCAGAATTTATTCCAAGAGTCTTCTATACCACCTACACCTGATGCGAACCATGAATAAACACTTAACCAATAACTATTCCAATTTGCTGTAATACTTTCTACTCCATTATCCCACCACGTTTTTAACTCATCATATGCCCATTGACCCAATGGTTCTAACACGTATTCCCATACACCAGTTCCAAATGCTATTAATGCATTTGATATGTCTGTTTTAACTTGATCCCAATCTGTATTAGTAATCCAATCTCTTATTCCTTGAGTCATATCAACTAGTATTTGTTTAAAATCAACGTCCTTAAACAATATTGCAAATGCTTTTGATACATCACCTTCAGCTAAAGCTTCGAATGCACCAGAAAGTTTTTCACCTATGAGATTACCCATCTCAATCATAACTGGATACATTTTTGTGTACCATGGTATAATAAATTTTCTAAGTAACATAATCATGATAGGTCTCATTATAAAACCAAAGAAGTCACCAATTGGTCTTAATATCATCATGACACCAAACTTTAACATCTTTGACATCTGTTGGAACATCGGTGATGCATCAAATGCCATCTTTAATACTTTAAGTAATGTACCAGCTGCACCTGCACCTAATAATATACCAGTTTTATGTTTATCTGCAAATTGTCCTAATTTTGATAAATTTTTTCCCATACCTTCATCCATTTTTTCTTTTTCTTCACCCTGCTCACCTTGTTTTTGAATCATCTCTCTACCTAATTCTTCTCTTTTTGATGGGTCTGTTTCTTCAGCAATAGCTTTTTCTAAATTTTGAACAGTTTTACCCAATTCCTCATATCTTTCTCTTGATTTATCATATTGTTGTGTTAGAGCTTGTCCCTTATTTGTTATTGCACTAAATACTGTACCTAATGTTGCACCCCTACTTAATAAACCTGTAAACATCTGCATAGAACTAGTTGAATTTGCCAACTCATGTCTAAGTTTAATATGTGCTGCTACTGCTTCATCATGTGCTTTAGCCTCTTCTTTTCTGTTTTTAGATGCATCTGCACGCCATTTAGTTTCGTCTTTCGCAGCTTTTATCTGTTTTTCCATTAGTTTGGTGAGTCTTTCTACTGAATCACTAAGGTTTTTTACCACTTTTGTTAATTCATCAGTAATCTCAGAATCATCAAATGCGTCATCTCCTTCATTTGCACTCATAATGTTTTATATGGCTTCTAGTTTAAAAAGATTTCTTGAAACCTGACGATGAATGTCTCATTTGTGCCTGCTCTTTACGTTTTTCTTCCATATGAAGTGCTATCAATTTTCTTAAATAAGTGAGAGGTTGTTTATCTACTTTTATACAATCCCAGCCAAATTCTATGGCACAGATGTAGTAGATAGCGAATCTATTTCGCTCGGATTCAGTGAGCCTGTAAACGTCTCCACCCAATCCCCTAAGAATTTCACTAAAGGGTAGTCTTTCATGACCTCCTTCATGATTGTATTTGCCTGTCTTGATTTAATATTTCTAAGTGCTACTGCGTCATTTACTATGAATGGTGCTTTTCTTAACACTTTCAAGAGTATTTGAAATCTATATTTTGGAATATCAACTTTTGGTTTTGAAACATCCCCTAAATCTATTGAGTTTTGAAGTATTGATTCTAATTCACCGTATGTGATATCATCTTCATATTCAATTATTTCAGGTGTGCCATTCCAATCTATATCAAAAGACTTTATAGCCATATATTACATTTTATTAAGTAATTAATAAACCTATTGATCTACTACTGTGATTTTTGCACGTTTTACTTGCCAGTTAATTTCTTCAAATACTGGTTCAACTGGTTCTAAGCCAGATACTGCATGATCATTTATTCCTAAACCATATCCAGTAATTGTAATTGATTTTGCACTTGATGCACCGTTAGTAAATACTAATTCTAATTCTGGTGTACCCATACTTTCAACTGTTTCTTTATAAGTTGAGCCTTTCAACTGTAATATTAATTGGTCAATTAAGTTATCATTCTTCCATGATGCTCTAAATCTACCACTTATGTCAAGACTTCTTTTAATACCAGCAACTGATTGTTGATCACCTATTGAATATAGTAAGTCACCGTTTTGTGAAAAGTTTATATCTGCTTCTTGTAATTCTGCTATAATTGATCCACCTATTTTTAATGAACCATGTGCAAATGTGAATGGTTGTGAGTTTTCTGTTGCGTCATCTGAAAAACCTGAAGTACTTGGTGCATCTTCCTTTCCATAGACAGCGTCTACAGAACAATCAACAGTTCCACCTATCGATGTACTCATTGATAATGAATTTGCTACACATCCTTTTAATGTTCTCACCATTGTATCAGTTTCACCTTGAAAACCAATTTCTGTAGTAAATGTATTACCTATTAGTGATTTTGTTGCAGCTCCTTCTGTTGCACTACCATAAATATATGGGTTTCCACTAGTTCCAGCACCACTTGCAGAACCAAGAATTGATTTAAATATCTTATGAGATGTTATATCTCCTAATACAAAGTTAATACCTAATGTTCCATTTTGGGTTCCATATGCGAATGCTGTTGGGTCTACTTGACCTAATTTTCCTAATGCAATTTTATTAGTAGTTAATGTAAGTCCACTAATTGCTGTTCTTTGACCGAATGAGTTAGTAATAGCACTTGCTGTACCACCAAATGTGTTCTCATAGCCATAATTGATATATGCATATGCACCTGTTCTTACCATATAACTAATTCTCCTTGTTTGTATTTAAAGATTACTTATGAAGGGTTTGTTTTTCTTATAGACACGGTTAATATATGATTGAACATATTACGCATGTATTGATTCCTTGTATATGAGGAAATTACCCTCAAATCTGTATAATCAGTACCACCTCGTATTTTGGCTGTTAAAATCCTTATACTCTCCTTCACTATATCATTATGTCTTTCATCATCTTGATATGTTCTAATATCTAAATCTATAGTTATATCATGCCAATGATCGTCTCCATATAATCCAAAATATTGTATTTTCTCTGCTTTAGGTGTTATTACTATCTGGTCTCTCCTATCATCCACAAATCCTACAGATCTCTTTTTCCATGCCTTTGTAATTTCTGGAACTTGACCAGCAGACCAATTATCATTTAATATATTGATTACAGTTGTTGCTGCATCGTAGATGAAAGAACTCATTTGGTAACCCCACTTTCATATGGATATGATTGTGTATATGGAAATCTCATATTAGTCCATTTCTCATTTCTACTGAAGGTTCCTCTCTTTGGTCTCATTTTGGCTGTTATTAAATCCCACTCATGATCTTTTAAAGATGCTGGTCTTCTACCAACATACCATATTTTTCTTGCTATTCTAAATGTCATAGAGTCTTTAAGAGCTTCTTCTTGTTCAGAAGATATTGTATCTAAATTAGTTCCTTGCCATTTATTATACTCTTCAGTTAAATCACCGTTTGTCATACCTCTTGTTTTTTTAGTATCAACCCAGAATCTTATTCTTGACATATCAACTCTAGTTTCAGGCATTATGTATCTTTCATAATGTTCTGGTAGTTTTTCTTCTGGAAATTGACCACTTTTATTTACAATTGCAACATCTGGAGGTTCTTTATAGATTGACTCTTTAGGTTTAAACATTGCTTCTAATCTATCAACTAAGTCTATTAAACCTGATACGTTTTCAAGTTGAACATCTTTCACCCCTTGTGGTGTATTTATGAAAATTTTTCCATTTCTTTTTCTTGCAACAAATCCTCTATCCCTCAAAAGTTTTGCTGTTCTAGAAAGAAAATAATCCTTAAACTTCATTATGGTATCACGAATATCTCCCTTCTGTTTTCGATACACTTTTCAATATCTTCCTCCCACTTTCTTTTGGATTCAGATACATTTGTCATACCACCAGTAGGAAGTTCATCCATTCTGAAACTTGTATTTAATATTTCAATACATGTCATTTTAATTACAGCGTCTTCAATGTCGTCTGGGATAGTTGTATCACCAGCAAACTCTTCTCCACCATATCTATATGTAACTCTAACTCTATTCTTTCTTAAAATTGAGAATATAAAACCTCTTAGATATAATCTACCATATTCATATTCTATGTCATACCAATGTGAGTTGTCTAAAATATTCTCCCATGTTGCACTTGCACCCTGCCAAATTTCTATTTTATCTCCAGAACTTGTATCAAGTTCGTATATGTTTCTGTGTTGTAGAAAAATAGGTGTACCCCATCCATAAGTATAAAGTAATGGTAAATCATGAACTTCTCTGGTTACTTTTTTTGATCTCCACGCATGTCCTATTCTCCTTTCTAATTCTTTTTCTTTTCGGTTGATTATCTTTTCAACCTGTGCTTTATTAGGAGTAGTATTAGCATTAATAGGGACTCTGAGATAATCCGATACATCGCCAACTGAGCAGTATGTTGTAGCCATATAAATACTAGTTCGGCTTTGTATTTAAATTTACTTGAAAACCACAGTATATTCAGCATTACCTGTTATATCTGCAAAAATACCATCTTCAAAACGTCTGTTTATACCTACATATGTACCTTGTTCTTCTGAAAATATAGTGAATTCAGCACCACCACTTGATGATGTACCGTTTTTGAATATACATTTTGAACCAGATGAGCCTGATTTTGATACATATACTGATACAATAACTCCATGGTTTCCTTTAATTGTTGTGTCAGCATTAAAAGATACTGCATTGTGGTTGTATTCTACCATAAATAATAACCTATCTACGAATATATAAGGATTATGCCTCAGAAAGAAAAAAAAGTCGGCTATTTTGGACTCTAGTAGCCTATGACTAGGAATTCAAATACTTTATTTGCAATTGAAGTTGAGTTTGCTACTTCTGCAAATACTGCACCTGCTGAACCACCTACGGAATAGAGTTTGATTTTCTCATTGGCTTTGTCATATTCTACCTTGTATAGTGAATCTGTAAATTCAGGTATCACTGCAACGAGTGTAGAAATTCTTCCCTCTTTGAGGTCAGCTGCCACTCCATTGGTTGCATAAGCGTCAGAGCCACCAGCAGTGACTTTACACTTATAAATTCGCAGTTTTGAAGTTAATGCTGCTTGCCATGAGAGTGTTTTTCTCACGTTAGCTGCTGTCCAATCGGATGTACTTATTGTAACTGCCATATAAAAGTGTAGTATCTACCTATATATAAAGATTAAAAAAAGAAAAA
>Ga0208013_1001611_pt1 | contig 10271 bp, 10 predicted proteins | sample 16_taG_FD_184091 | JGI IMG/M metagenome (GOLD analysis project Ga0208013, IMG submission 184091) | Marine viral communities from the Subarctic Pacific Ocean - 16_ETSP_OMZ_AT15313 metaG (SPAdes) (version 2) | ecosystem: Environmental > Aquatic > Marine > Oceanic | place: Pacific Ocean | collected...
TCGGGCCGAGCACGTCGAGGCCCATGCCTTCGAGGTGGGCCTTGGTCGCCATCAACTCATCCATGGAGCCGACACGGAAGGCGATATGCTGCACCCATTGCGGCGTGTTCCGGTCACGGTCCATGTCCGGCTGGGTCGGTAGTTCGAAGAAGGCCAGAACATTGCCGTTCCCGGCATCCAGGAAGACATGCATGTACGGATCATGGGCACCCGTCGACGGCACCTTGTCCTCGGCGATGGCCAGCTGGAAATCCATGCCCAGCGCATCGCGATAGAATTCCACCGTCTCCTTCGCATCCTTGCAGCGATAGGCAACATGGTGAACGCCTTTCAGGGGAGCGGGAGCCGTCATTACGCGTCCTCCTCTACCTTGAGTGCGCCTCGCTCAATCTGGTCACGTTCCATGCTTTCGAACAAGGCCTTGAAATTGCCCTCGCCGAAGCCGTCCTTGTAGTCGCCCTTGCGCTGGATGAACTCGAAGAAGACCGGGCCGATCTGCGCCTGCGCAAAAATCTGCATCAACAGGCGCGGCTCCCCGCCCTCTGTCGTCCCGTCCAGCAACAGGCCGCGGGCCTTCAGGCCCTCAACGTCTTCGCCATGGCCCGGCAGACGCCCGTCCAGCATCTCGTAATAGGCGGCCGGCGGCGCGGTCATGAAGGGCACGCCGCGTTCTTTCAGGCGGTCATAGCACGCATAGAGATCGTCACAGATCAGCGCGATATGCTGGATGCCTTCGCCATTGTATTCGCGCAGGAATTCCTCGATCTGGCCCTTGCCGCCCTCGCCTTCCTCATTCAGCGGGATGCGGATCTTGCCGTCCGGCGCCGTCAGCGCCTTGGAGGTCAGGCCGGTATATTCGCCCTTGATGTCGAAATAGCGGATTTCCTGGAAGTTGAAGAGCTTCTCATAGAAATCTGCCCAATATTTCATCCGGCCACCATAAACATTGTGCGTCAGGTGATCGATCAGCTTGAAGCCGGCGCCAACAGGATTCTTGTCCACACCCGGCAGGTATTCAAAGTCGATGTCATAGATATCGAGATCGTCGCCATAGCGGTCGATCAGGTAGATGATGGAATTGCCGATGCCGCGGATGCCTGGAATGTGCAGCTCGCTCGGGCCGGTATTCACGTTCACCGGCTCGGCGCCTTGAGCCAGAAGGTGCTGGTAGGCCTTGCGGGCATCGCGCACGCGAAAGCCCATGCCGCAGGCGGATGGGCCATGCTCACGGGCGAAATACCATGCCGCGGATTTGGGCTCGTAATTGGTGATGAGGTTGATACCGCCCTGGCGCCACAGCTCGACATCCTTGGTCCGGTGGCGGGCAATCTTTGTGAAGCCGATCAGCTCGAACACCGCTTCCAGATGGCCTTTTTCAGGCGCGGAAAATTCGATGAACTCGAAACCGTCGAGGCCGGCGGGATTTTCAAAAAGGTCTGCCATGGTGCGCTCCAGTCGTAATTCCGGGGGGTCAAAACTATTAGTTTCATATGTAACTATTTGACAGGCGGAACGCAACCCTGAATCAGTAATCCATGCCTGATATTGAAAACGTTTCTTTGCTTCGCCTGCGCGAATTCCTGCCCTACCGCCTGTCGGTCCTGTCGAACACGATCTCGACGCGGATCGCGAGCCTGTATGACCGCGAATTCGGTCTCTCGATCTGGCAGTGGCGGGTCATGGCCGTGACCGGCGACCGGCCCGGCATCAGTGCCACCGAAATCGGCCAGCTGACCGCCATGGACAAGGTCGCGGTCAGCCGCGCCATCGCTGCCATGATCCAGATGGGCTATCTGGAGCGCAAGACGTCAGAGACCGATGGTCGGCGCTCCCAGCTCTTCCTGACGCCGGCTGGCCGCGATGTGTACGAACTCATCGTACCGATGGCGCTCGGCGCGGAACAGAAATTGGCCAGCAGCCTGACGGAGGAGGAGCAGAAACAGCTCGAACGCCTGATGGGCAAACTCGCCGATGCCGCCTCCCCTGACCGCCCGCTCTGGTAATGCTCAGGCCAGCGGCCAGAACATCGGGATGACGATCATGGACGCCGCGAACATGACGAGGTTCAGCGGCACTCCGATCTTCAGGAAGTCCGAGAATTTGTACCCGCCCGCACTGTAGACCAATGTATTGGTCTGGTAGCCGATGGGGGTGGCAAAGCTCGCGCTGGCGGCAAACATCACCGCCACGACGAAGGGGCGTGGATCAATGCCCAGCTGACTTCCCAACCCAATGGCGATGGGCGTCAGCAGGATCGCGGCAGCATTATTGCTCATGATCTCGGTCAGGAAGGATGTGACGAGGTAGAGCACCGCCAACACGGCCAGCGGCCCCATCCCGCCCGTCAGTCCGGCAAGATGCCCGACCAGCAGGCTGGCCGCACCGGTTTTCTCCATTGCCGTACCAAGTGCCAGCATGCCGAAGATCAGCATCAGGATGTCCCAGCGGATCGCGCGATAGGCTTCCTGATGGTCCAGGCATCCGAGCGCAACGACGGATGTTGCCGCAATCAGCGCGAGCGCCGAGATCGGCAGCACGCCCAGCGCAGCCAGCCCCATCACCGACACCAGCGCGACAATCGCGATGGGCGCCTTGCCCCGTCTCATGGCGCGCTCGGTCGTCTCGGTAAGATTGTTGAGAATGCCATCATCAAACAATTGGCGCATGCCCCGTGCCGGACCCTCCAACAGGACCGTGTCGCCCACGTCGAAGCGGATGTCGTCTGTATTGGTGACATTCTCCCCGCGCCGGTGGATCGCCAGCACGTAGACACCATAGAGGCGCGCCAGGCCGAGCCCATTCAGCGACCGGCCGGTCAACCGCGATTGCGGCCCGATCACGCCTTCCATGATGACGGTCTCGCTGGTCTGGATCGGTTCAAAGGCAGGCCGCGCATCGGAGGCCGACGCACCAATGGCGATGCTGCCTGCCTCCTTCAGTGTCAGGACTTCTGAGACCGGTGTACGCAAGACGATCCGGTCTCCGGCCTGGATCGACAGGTCGCGCAAATCCGCCCTCAGCGACAATCCATCCCGGAAGACATCAATTACCTTGAATCCCTTCTCTGCAGAAAACCCGGTTTCGGAAACCATCTTTCCGATCAGCGGCGACCCCAAAGGGATCAATATCTGCGCCAGAAATCGCCGGTCCTTCGCATTCGGCAACATGTCCACCAGCGATTCCCGCGTCGGCAACAGGAAGGGCGAAGTCAATGCGAGATAGGCAGCCCCGACCAGCGCGAGGATCACCCCGGCGCCTGTGATCTCGAACACGCCGAACGGGGCCAGCCCCGCCTCCTGAGCGACGCCGTCCACAAGGATGTTGGTCGAGGTGCCGATCAGCGTCGTCGTACCGCCAAAGATCGCCGCGAAGGAAAGCGGAATCAGCAGTTTTGACGGCGCCACGCCGATCATCCGCGCGAGTTGGATCACCACAGGGATCAGCACCACGACGATTGGCGTATTGTTCATGAGGGCGGACAGGATCATCACGCCCAGCATCATGGCCAGCATTGCCACCACTGGCGACGCCCGGCTGGCGAGTCGCGAGACCAGCCGTCCAGCCGCATCAATCACCCCGGTTCGCTCCAGCGCCGCCGACAACACGAACATGGCCGCAATCGTGATCGGCGCGGAATTCGAAAAGACCGAAAGTGCCTCAGGCACCGACAAAATACCCGTGAGCAACAATGCGCCCATCGCCAGCAGCGCGACGACATCCGCCGGCAGGACTTCCTTCACGAAACCGAAAAACACGATCCCCACCAGCAACAGCACGATGGCAATCTCTACCCCCGGCAGGGTCAGAATATCAGCGGGCATGGGGTCAGCTCCAATGGCAACCGCGCATCCTTACACGACCGCGAATTGTTCTACTACTGAGCTTTTCTAAATCCAGCCGATATGGCCAGCCCTATCTGGACCCGCGCCGCCGCACTTTCAGCGACCGTTCCACGAAGGCATCTTCCTCAAGCGTGAACCGCTCGACGAGGCGCGCAAGGAAGGCCGACAGCTGGTCGCGCACTTCATAAGGCGCTTCCATCGGCAGGAAGTGGGTCGTGCCGCGCACCGCCTTCATCATCATGGCGGGATAGGACAGGATCAATCGCGCGCGCACCTTGTCGCTGATCACGGAATCCCGGGTCGGCCTCAGAATGGTCATCGGGATATGGTGTTTCTTTACGCGGCGCAGGGCACTCCAAGGCCGGTTGCGCTGGGCGGCAAAGGTCGCTGCTTCCCATTTCGGCTCACACAGCAGACGCCAGGTCTGCTCATCGCTATCAGCAGAATTGTGGTCGGTGCGTTCAATACCATCCAGCAGGTAATCTGCCAGAAAGGGCTCGCGCCATGATTTGAATGCGCCGCGACCTGTATAGGACTCAAGCGCCTCACGGAACGATCCGAACTCGGCGCGGCGTTTCTTGGCCTGACGGGCCATGGCATTGCGCCGCAGAAGGAATGAAATAGGCGACAGCATATGCTGCCAGAAATAAACCGATTTCGACATGATTACCGGGTCGGCCAGTACGAGGCCTTTGACGAGATCGGGTCGCTTGCCTGCCACCAACAGGGCCACGCACCCGCCCATGGAGTGCCCGCCCAGGATCACGCCCTGTGGCGCTTCTTTCTCCAACCATTCGATCACATCGTCGCGGTGGCGTTTCCAGGATTTCATGCGGCCGGGTTTGGCCTGCAATGTGGAACGACCATGCCCCCGCATGTCGAGCGCCGCCACACGCTGGCGAAGCCCGAGGGGCGCCAGCAATGACTGATAGGTCATTCCATTGAATCCGGTCGCATGCAGCCATACCGCAGAGAAGGGCTTGATTGGGTCACCGAATTCAATGCCGGCCATCTCTCCGCCGGCTTTGGCCTCATACGTAAATCGACGCATCAGCCCCTCGATCCAAAGACGCGCCGCAACAGATCGGTCGTCCGAGCCACAGGATTCTCACGGATCTTCTTCTCCTCTGCAGCCACGTAGTGGAACATGCCATCCAGTCCCAGTGTGACCGCGTGATTGGTCAAGTCATTTTGCAGGCTGGAGGTGACTCCCCCGACGCCATAGCTATTGGCGACCTGCTCAAGTGACGTGAATGCACCCGCCTGTGCAAGCGACGTTTTGACATAGGGTGTGAATGACGCACGCAGCTGGCTCTCGGTCTTCTCGCGCAGGTAGTCTGTCGCCGCTGTGTCGCCGCCATTCAGGATGCGTACAGCATCCTCAATCGTGATCTGGCGGATCGCTCCTATGACCAGCGTCTTTGCCTCCGGCACAGCTGCCTCCGCCGCCCGGTTCATACGCAATTCCAGGTCATCCAGTGGACCGCTCGCCCCGACGCGCGACAGGCCGGATTGGATATCCCGATAGGTTTTCGGAAGCGGAATACGAATTTCCGAATCTCCGAAATAGCCATTGGTCTGGCCCAGTTGCGCTGCCACGATGTTGGTGCCCACTGTGAGCGCTTCGCGGAGACCGGCATCAATTTCGGCCTGGCTGAGCGCACCGCCCTGCCCTGTTTGCTGGCCAATCACCTCGCCCAGAACCCGCCCCAGATCACCAGAGCTGCCCGTGGTCGCGCAGCCCACCGGCACCGTCAGCAGCGCCATAGCTGCGATCATCATTGGTCTCATGGCCGTCTCCTCCAGTTTTCTCCAGATGACCGTACTCGACGCCGTGACTGAATAGAAGCCACACGAGGATGTATTGCTGCAGCGCCAGCTCACCTTACGAACGTGTCATGGAAAATTTGTTGACCACGTATGTAGTCATGTCATACGACTACGCTTGTAGTCCAGAGAGGGGTTCTACACTATGAAGATTTCCGATGCAGAACTCGACGTGATGAGCGTGCTTTGGGCGCGGCCGGGCCTTGCTGCCTCGGATGTCCACGACGCGCTGGGCACCGAAAAGGACTGGACCAGCCGCACCGTCAAGACCTTGCTGGCCCGCCTTGTGGAGAAGGGCGCGCTAAGCACTGAGGAAGATGGCCGACGTTATCTCTACTATCCCCTCGTCGAGGAAGGCACCTACAAGGCCGGGGCCGCTCGCCAGTTCGTCGACCAGGTCTTTTCCGGTCGCGCAGCCCCCCTCGTGGCGCACCTTGCTGATACGCGCGGTCTTACGGCCGATGACATCGCAGAACTTGAAAAGCTTCTAGGGGAGTTGAAGAAATGATTTTTGACCTGAACAGCCTCAACTTCACCTATGGCGTACAGACCGTGATTGCGGTGTCTGTCCTGATCGCGCTCATTCTGTTTGCGCGCAAGCATGTTGCCCGGCAGTTCGGCGCGGGTGTCGCCTATGCGCTCTGGGCAATTCCGCTGGCCCGGCTTGTCCTGCCTCCCCTTTCCATGCCCACGCCGCTGGCCGGGTTCTTTGAGATGTTCCAGTCTCAATCACCTGCGGCGGCTGGGACGGCAGATGCTGCACCTGCATTCGTTCGCTCACCTGAACCCGTAGGATCCGCAGCCAACGCCGTCTGGGCTCCGCCAGCAACCGGTCCTGAGGCTTCGAGCCCCCTGTTCGAAGTGGCTCATGGTCCTGCGGCCTTCCCGGAACTGTCCGAGCCTGTTTTGGGCGGACTCCTTCTTGGAACCGTGTTGGCCGTGTGGGCTGGCGGAGCCATCTACATGCTTGCCCGCAGTTCGTTTGCACACCACAGTTTCATGCAGACCCTGCGCCGCGAAGAGATGCCTGCCTCGCCCGAGCTCGCCAGCCTTGCCGACGATGTGGCCCGGCAGATCGGCCTGAAGCGCACTCCGCAGATTTCCACCAGCTTCATTTCATCTGGCCCGCTGGTCTCCGGCCTCTTTCGCCCGACTGTTCTGCTACCGGCCTGGTTCGAGGAAGACTATACCGTGTCCCAGCAACGGGCAGCGTTGGCGCACGAGCTGACGCATATCAAGCGCGGCGACCTCTGGGCCTTGCAGATGTCGGAAATCTTCGTTTCTGCACTCTGGTTCAATCCGCTGGCCTATATTGCACGACGCGCCTTCCGCACCGACCAGGAAGCAGCCTGCGACAGCGATGTGCTGAAATCCGGAGCGTCCTCCCCTCACGCCTATGGTGAGACATTGTTGAAGGCCGTTCAGCTTGCCCTGCCGGAACGCCTGACCGCCGCGGCCAGCCTGCCCCTGACTCACGCCCTGAAGGAAAGAATGATCCGCATGACCACACCCAGCCCCTCCCGCTCGCGGCGTCTGCTCGGCGCAGGTGTTTCCGGACTTCTTGGCAGCGCGGCCCTCATGTCGTCAGCCTTCGTAGCCACCGCCTGTGCCTCTGCCGAAGCCGATGAAAAGGTCGATATGGCCGAACTCGCGGGCGGAGAACCCGACAACATCAACCCAGTTCCCCAGCATCGCAGTTTGCACTTCAAGGATGGCACATTGTTCATCGATGGCGACAAGGTCGAGGACCGGCAGGTCGTCATCATCGGCGATCCTTTCTCGGTCGATGCGATGACGCCGGAACTTGAGCGGGAAATTGAAATCCTGACATCAAAGATCGAAGCTGAAACGGCCGAAATCGAAACTCTGGTGGCCTCCATGCCGCACATCGAACTCGCCTTCGAAGGCTTTGACGAAGAGCTGAACCGGAAGATGGAGATGGCCTTCAGCTTCACCGACGAAACCATGCCGAAATCCGAAGCCGAGTGGGAAGCCTGGGCAGAGAAGGTCGAGGCACAGGCCGAGGAATGGGAAGCCCATGCCGAAGCGATTGCCGAGCGCGCCGAAGCTCATGCAGACGCCTGGGAAACCCGCTTTGAACCCCAGATGGACGCCCTTGAGGCTCGCATCGAAGCCCATGCCGATGCGCTCGAACGCAAGATCGAGATCGCCTATGGCGAGGAGTTCGAGGATGAAATGGAGCATACCCATATCGTACTGACCGATCTGGTTGAGCAATGCCGCGACGCCAATCTGGCAGAGGGCGAGACCCGGATCCTCGAAAAGAGCAGTAGCCAGGACAAGACCAGGGACGTGAAGATCGCCTGCATCAAGGGCGACAAGGACACGCTGAAAGCCAAGGCGACGATCAAATCCGTGATGAAGAGCGACAAGCTCGACGCCGCCGAAAAGAAGGCCTTCAAGAAGCAGGTCAACGGTTCGTCCAGCCACACGATCACGATTGAAACCGACACGACAGACGAATAACGGGTCCCGCTCGCGCATTGCACGGAATGCATAGGCGGAGTCCCCCGGCGCAGGTCCCATTGCGTCGGGGGCTTTTTTTGCGAATGAGTCCCGCGCTTTGCGGTAATGGGATCGGCGTCTAGGGTAGCCCCCTGAATCGCGCTCCGGAGGATTTCCATGATACGCCTGCTCGCCACAATGGCCATTGCCACCTGCCCGCTCGCTGCCTGTGTCACAGCGCCTGAGCCCTGCACGCAGGAATGGGTCGAATACAAGACCGACCGTATCCTCGGCGAGTTCGCTTCCGAAAATCGTGGTCTGATCAACGACCTGCGGCGCATTACTGATAGCGAGGGCGAACTCAACACATTCGCCACGATGCGGCTGATGTCGCGGACAGACGACCTTCAGAACTTTGCTGACAGCTTCCAGAATGTCGTCATCCCTGAACTGGAACTGGCGCTGGTGGAATGTGGGCAGAGCGATCAGTTCGCCCCTGCACTGACGGGCTTCCTGCGCGATGAAGGTGTGGACGAAGAGGCCTTGCAGTGGGTCGCGCCGATCATCGGCCTCATGCAACAAATGCGCGAAGATGATGTAGGCAACCCGCCGCGAGCCATGTAAGAGCGCGGCCATGAAAACGCTGATCGTTGTCCCCGCCCGCTATGGATCCACCCGGTTCCCCGGCAAGCCGCTGGTCGAGATCGCCGGCCGCACCATGGTGAGCCGGGTGGCCGCGATGGCTTCGCGTGCCGCCGCTGAACTGGATGATGCTGCAAGTGTCGTGGCCACCGATGACGAGCGCATCGCCAGCCATTGCCGGGACCTCGGCATTGAGGTCGTCATGACCGATCCGAACGTCCCGTCCGGCACGGATCGTGCCCTCGCCGCCGTCGACGCGATGGGGGTCACGCCAAACGTTGTCGTCAACCTGCAGGGCGACTCGCCCTTTACCCCACCCGCACATGTTGTCGCCGTCGCCGAAGCCGCCGCCAGTTCCGGCGCCGATGCCGCCACGCCCTATGTCCGCCTGACCTGGCAGGCGCTCGACGACTTCCGCGCGCACAAGAAAACCACCCCCTTCTCCGGCACAACGCTGGCGCATGACGCCGCTGGGCGCGCGCTCTGGTTTTCCAAGAATTTGATCCCCGCCATCCGCAAGGAAGACGCGCTGCGCCAGCAAGGCGACATGTCTCCGGTCTGCCGCCATATTGGCCTCTATGCCTATCGCCTCCCCGCGCTGCGCAAATATGTCAGCCTGCCGGAAGGCCATTATGAAAAGCTCGAAGGTCTCGAACAGCTGCGCTTCCTCGAGAACGGCATGAGCGTGCAATGTGTCGAAGTCGAGCCGGACACAATCGCCATTCCCGGCATTGATGCACCGGAAGACGTGGCCCTCGCCGAGCGCCTGATCGCAACCCATGGCGACCCGCTGAAGGACTGACCGGACCATGACAAGACTGATCATCGTCCGGCACGGAAACACGTTTGACAAGGGCGACACGGTCACCCGTGTCGGCGGACGCACAGACCTTCCCTTGTCCGCATCCGGACTGGCACAGGCTGACGCGCTCGCCAATCATTTCGCGGACACCCGATTTGTCGCCGCTTTCTGCTCTCCGCTGATGCGTACACGGCAGACCGCACGGGCCATGATCGGCATGCACACCGGCGCGCCTGCCCTTATCGTCCTGCCTTTCCTGACCGAAGTCGATTACGGCCCGGACGAAAACCAGCCGGAAGACAAGGTCGTGGCACGGATTGGTGAAGCAGCGCTCGAAGCCTGGGAGCGTGATGCCACGCCGCCCGAGGGCTGGCGCGTGGATGCGGACGCGCTCCGCGAGGGCTGGCGCAGCCTGCTGGAGCGCGCCGCCGGCCTGAACGCGGAAGACACGGCACTGATCGTCACCTCAAACGGCATCGCACGCTTCCTGCCAGATGTCGTGGATGTTCAGCCAGACGATCTCGACCGCAAGCTGAAGACCGGGGCCTGGGGCGTTGTCGAAATAGACGGCGCCACGTCGTGCATCACCAGCTGGAACCTGCGTCCCTAGGCGACGTCCCGCGCATTGGTCTCATCGACGAGTTCGCGTGCGCCGGAGATCGGCAAGGTAAATGCCACCGTCGTGCCCTCCC
>Ga0208013_1001612_pt1 | contig 10271 bp, 13 predicted proteins | sample 16_taG_FD_184091 | JGI IMG/M metagenome (GOLD analysis project Ga0208013, IMG submission 184091) | Marine viral communities from the Subarctic Pacific Ocean - 16_ETSP_OMZ_AT15313 metaG (SPAdes) (version 2) | ecosystem: Environmental > Aquatic > Marine > Oceanic | place: Pacific Ocean | collected...
AGCTTTCTCTACTCCATTACTCTGAAACTTAATATCGTTCCCACTACCGTGGGCGTTTAGTGTTAAATCTTCATCTTGTGATTTTATTGTACTCATCCTTTACTCCTATTAAGGTGATGATGCTGCGTCTGATATACTTTTTGCTGTACCTACAACATTTAAACTATAAGCCTGTGTAATTTGTGCATCAACACCTGTTGCTATTGCTATATCATTGGCATTACAATGAGATACAAGTTTAGAAATAATTTCATCTTGTGCTATTCTTGCTCTTTCGTGTATTGCGTTATCACACCAATCTTGTACTGAATATGCTGCGTACTCAAGACATTTAGTTTGTGTGTCTGTTACTGTTACTGTTATGTTTGCCATAATATTTCCTGTTTTAAATTAACTTACCAAATACCCACTGAATGTTGAATGCAAATCGTTACCTCCATATATATCAGCTACATCGGTGTTATAAATAGTCACATAATCATTTGCAGATAAATTTATTAAACCTGACCAATTAAGTGCTGCGTGTCCAGCAGCTGTTGAATAATAATGCTTTTTATAATTAGTGCCATTAATTTGAATTACAATATTCTTATTAGAGAAGCCTGAACCATTACTAGTCATAAATGTAAAACCTATCCAATATTTTCCTGATACGGGTGCAGTAAATCTTCCATTAGAAGTATTATGATTATTACCAATATCAAAACTTTCTACATTACAAATATAAACACCTGAACTAACAGCACCACTATTTCTGCCAGCAGCAAAAGCTGGTTGATTAGGCTTAATTACTGCACCAGTAGCTCTATCAATAGTAATAGCATCATAAGTAGTAGAACCGTTCCTCATTTGAATTTGAAATTTATTATCTGCCATCTTATAACTAAGAAAAGCACCATAAGCTGTTCCATCTGATGGCATTCCGTGACTACCTAACTCTCTTATCCATAATCCAAAGTTATCACCACTAGCATCTGTATCTGTAATAGTTAGAATAGGAGAAGCACCTTCAATTTCAACAATTGAATCTGGACTTGTAGTGCCAATACCTATTTTTTCTGCTGAAGTAATAGTCATAGCTGTGGCATCTGCACTAGACGAAATACCAGCTACCTCACCAACTCCACTAGCTAAATGGGCAGCATCAATAGCACCATCAACTAGTTCTGCCGAGTCAACTGAGTTTGTTGCTAGAGTTCCAGCATCGACTGTACCATCAGGCAATCCACCAACAGATAGTCCCGATACTGTTCCATCTCCATTAATTACTATTGCCATTAGACTGTTGCTCCTTTAAGTTCGTCAAGGGTAGTCATACTATCCACTTGATTGGTTATATCTCGTAGCCTCTGCTTCTCTGTAACGATAGCTGAAGTTGATGTACCAGCTTCTTGTGCTTTCATAAACAGAATGTCTTGTTCTTCTAACAGAGGTTTTCTGTCTGCTCTAAGTCTGTCTTTAGTTATGACTTTAGCTTTGTTAATGTCTACAGTAATTGGCATTAGAGATTCTCCTTCATATTGTATTTAGCTAAGTCCGCTGCACTTAAATCTGCTGAAGTTTTTTCATCAGAACCAGCAGTATATGTCCAAGCATTTCTAAATGTTCTATCAGACAAGTCAACTGAGTCAGCTATAATTTCGTACTTAGTGCCAGTCGGTAAATCTTTGTTAGCTATGTGAATTAGTTTTTCTTCATCTGTTCCTGTCAAGGTAGATAAGAATTCAGAAGAAGGAATTATTACCGCGGCAACTCCATCGTTGTCATAAATTAATCTCATTTTTTACTCCTGTTATAAACCATTATTCACCACCAAATATTGCCAAACACATAAGTCGAGAATCTTCATAACTGTTATTTGCAACTCTTACACTAAGTAACTTACAGCTACCAACAAGCACATCAGAGGGCTGGCTAACTTTTACAACAGTATCCCAAGAATAATTCTCACAAGTTGTTGCTACTGTGTAATTTGTACCTGTCATATTATTAGAAAAATTAACTGTATATTGTCCAGTTCCATTATCAGTAATGCTGCTAACATTATGACTACCTTGAATTGATGGAGTTGATTGACCATTAAATCTTACCCAAACTTTTGCAGTAAAATTTGACAAGCCTCTGCCATCTGTTTTTAGAGTTAATACATTAGTAAAAGTTTGAGCTGCATCTGCACTAACTGAAGGAGCTACTTGAAACCTTACGCCCTCATTAAGTAATTGCATATTACAGGCTGTTGCTGTTTCAATTGCTTTAGAGCCACTAGAATGGTATGTGTTATAGAAGATACCTAATGAATCATTAGGGTAGCCACCAATATATCCTCTATCTTCAAATTGAACACCTGAATAACCTTGATGTGCGTTTGCTGTTTGTGTTCCTACTTTTATTTCAGCATTGTTGCCACTTTCAGATACATTTAATGTACCTGTCATAGTGCCACCAGCTAGAGGTAGCTTATTTGTTACATCACCATTGACAGCAAGTGTATCTGTAGAATCAGGTAGTGTTATCGTTCTATCCGTACTCGTATTCGGAGCAGTTACAGTTAGGACTCCTGTTCCTGAAGCGTGTCCTGTAATTTTTACTTTTGCCATTAGACTATCACCCAAGTAGAGCCTGAAGGTACGGTTACTGAAATTCCATTGTTAATAGTAATCGGACCTGCTGTTAATGCATTATAAGTAGAACTAATACTATAGTTGGCGGCTATAACGTTTTTCATCTCGTATAAACCTTTAGTAGTAGTATTAGCATCTGTATCTAAAGTTGCCCAACTTGCGTTGGTAGCATCTGTTGTTAAATATTTTCCAGCATTACCACCTTGTGAGGGTAAGGCATCTACCGCTGCCCAAGTTAGTCCGCCTGTATTACCAGACTGTGCTGATAGGAATTGTCCATTAGTTGGGCTATTGCTTACTTTGAGGTTTGCCTCATCAACTACGTTGTCTGTAATAGTTAATGCTGTAGCTCCTGTTACTTCTCCACTATGTGTGGCGTTAGTTGTCTTAGCTGTGTTAGCTGCGATAGCTGTATTGATCGAGTTAGCTAACTTATCTGCTGTTACCGCATCGTCTGCTATCTCACTAGCAGTTACCGCGTTAGCTTTAATTTCATCAGTATCTACTGCGTCTGTTCCAATAGAAGTAACGTCTATAGAATCTGTAATAAAGGCTACGGGTTGAGAACCTCCAATATACCCTGCCATTAGGTTATCTCCATGTAGGAAAGATGCGCGTCTAACGCGCCTGCTACTGACCCTGTTACTTTGATTACATCTGTTGTCATTACAACTATTTTACCATCAATAAAAGAGAGTGCTGTGTTTGCTGGTATAGGAGTGTTTTCTCCAATTAGATTAATTACATCCGAACCAACAGTAACCGTTACGGTAGCATTACATGTAGCATTACTAGTATTAGATAATAGTCCACCAATTAATACTGCTCTAGTTGAACTGGGTACTGTGTATAATACTTCAGCACTCGTACCTACTGCATCTGCTGAGCTTCTTTTAAATGTATTTGCCATAATTTTATCCTAGTGCGATTGCCATTGCGACTGCGTCGCCTTCTTCGTCCGCCTGATTTGTCCAAACGCTACCATTGTATTTTAACACTTGACCACTTGAAGGTCCAGATATTGTAGTGTCATCTAAAGAACTTACTGTTCTAGTAGTTAATTCTAATATATTAGTGCCAGTATCACGAACGTAGAGTTTCTTATCCGCTAGGTTAACAGCGATTTCTCCGTTAGTTATATCTGATGTGTCAGGAACGTTACCACTAGACGTGGTACGTTTTGGTTTGATTACGTTTGCCATTTGGCGCTCCTTTTACTTGCTATATAGCGTGAGCTTTGAGGGGTGTATATACACCCCCTTAAGTTTGTTTTATTTAGAACGTTCCACCGTCGATAGTGTTAGTCCAAGTCGGTACACCTGATGAGTTTACAGACAAAAGTTGTCCAATACTCATACTAGAATCCCAAGTACCTGCAGCTGTTACTGCTAATGCACTCGAACCTTGACCATATAGAATACCTTTACTAGTGAAAGTTGATACTCCAGTACCGCCATGAGCAACTGCAACATCTGTTGCTTCCCATACACCTGTACCGATAGTACCTAAAGTCGTTATTGTATTCTGTCCTACATATGAAGCATGAATATCAATTGCATCTGCACTAACTGTAATTCTATTTGCAGTACCTACTGCATTCATAGTATTAGCAGTTTTAGTAAGACCATCTCCTGCTGTAATTTGACCAGCACCTGAGAACTGTGCTACACCTAAAAGAGTAGTACCTAAGTTAGCGTCTCCATTGTGAGTAAATACATATCCATTTTCTGAATTTGTACCTTGCTCTACAAAAGTAAATGAGCCACCTGTAAGTTCTGAGTTAGAGTCAGCATCTGTAGCACGAGTTATAACCCATGCAGTAGAACCATCACCAACAGTAGTAACTGTATAAATACCGTTTTGTTTAGTATCCGCCTGGTCTTTAACTAGAATTCTATCTCCCGCTGCTAAAGTAACACTTTGACCCAGTCCCGCTGAGCTGTTAATTGCTCCGTTGCTGCTCTTAGTCATTGTACCCGCACCATTACTATAAGTATTGCCATCAAGTGCTGCAGTTGTACCAAGTACTACTGAGTCTTTAATATCAAGACCAGTTTTAACTGCGTCAACATATGACTTATTAGCTGCATGATGTGATGCAGTTGGAGTAGCTACGTTAATAATGTTAGCGTTTGATGCGTCAATATCGCCAGTACCATGTGGGTCTAAAACGATATCGTTATTAGAACCAGTTGTAGAAATAGTAGCATTTGATATTGTGATATCATCTGCAACAAGTGTGCCATCTAAAGTAACATTTCTTAATGTTGCTATATCTCTGTTTCCATCTACAACTACTGCTTTGCTTGCCGCTACAGTACCGTTTGTAATACCGTCTAATTTCTCTAAGTCAGTTTCATTAATATCGGCTGAACCAATAATAAATGAAGTACCTGCCGTAATTGCACCAGTAGAAGTAATTGCTCCTGAACCTATAGTTCCCAGACTAGCAATGTTTTTACTAGCATCTAGAACTACAGCTTTACTAGCTGCCGCAGTACCATTTGTAATGCCATCAATTTTTTCTAAGTCAGTTTCGTTAATATCGGCTGAACCAATAATAAATGAAGAACCTGCTGTAACACTTCCTGTTGAAGTAATTGCGCCTGAGCCTACAGTACCCGCTAAAGTAACGTTAGCACCTGAGAAAGTTGCTGCAGTAGTTGAACCAGATTTTACTATTAGATTAGCACCGCTGGAAGTAAGACTACCATATTGTGTGCCTGCATCTAGTAGCATAACATCTCCACCGTCGGCATCTATCTTAATATCGCCAGGTGCGTCTAATGTTACGTCTGTTCCACCATTTAGTACAAAGTCTAGTACAGTCGTACCAGCTGACTTCATTGTAATGTTATTACCTGCTGCGTCTAGAGTAATATCTGTAGCTGCGTCAAGTGTAATTGCCGCATCAGAATCTATTTCTTCAATTTTTGGTGTTGTTAAAGTTTTGTTTGTTAGTGTATCAGTTGTAGCCTTACCAACTAAAGTATCAGTAGCGTCTGGTAGAGTTAATGTTCTATCTGCTCCTAAAGATGCTACACCTGCAAGAGTAATCTTGCTTGTTCCGTTTGCAGTTCCTTCATTAAACTGAATAGTACCTGCTGCTGAATTACTTGTACCAACCTTTAATACGTTTAGTGCATTAGTAGAATCTGTAATTAGGGCTGAACTAGCAGTTGCTGTACCATGTACATGGTCCAACATGCCTGTAAAATATTCACCACCAATAACTTCTATACCTGATGCATCACCGATTAAGAGTCTGCCACCACTATTTGCCTGAGTACCCGAACCTTGAGTGTGGGCTAATTCACCATTTGATAGTGATCCTGGCAGGGCTGTACCCGTACTTCTTTTAATTTGAATAGTATTTGCCATTTAAAAATAACCTCCATTAAGGTTTACGTCCTTGTACTCTGTAGCACCTGAACCCTCTGCTAGTTGTGCAGCAATTACAAGCTCTTCCCAAGTTGTATTCCTGTAAACTTTCAGTAAATCGTTTGTTGTGTCGTACCATAAGTCCCCTTCTTCCAAGTTTGCGTCACTTGAGGATGGGGCGGATGACCCCGTGAACTTCTGATCGGCCAACTGATGCAGTGCATCTTGTATATTAGTTGCATCAATATCAGTACCCGCTACGGGTGTGATTGCAATTTGACTAGCATCCGCGATAGCTAGCGTATTAGTAGTTACTATAACTTCATCTGTTGTTACGGTTATAGTATTACCTGTTGTTTCTGTTACCGTTACTACTACACTCATGATGTAATTCCTGGAGAAACGGTTGCGCGTCCTTGTATCATTCTAGTTACAACTCCAGATGCATCTGTAATCTCTACATCATATACATACTCATGAGCGGGGTCTAACGCAGCCGTCTGAGCTGCTGTCAAAGATATAGTAAAGATACCTTGATTTTGAATTACATAAGCAGTAGCCATAGTAATTGGGGCAGTATCATAGTAGGATTTACCTATTTTGGATGCCAAGGTAAAGCCAGTTAAGTCTTTATCTACTCCTACACTTGAGTCAATCGATAATCTCAAGCTCCATGTAGAGCCTTGCTCGATACTTATATTGTATGTTCCTGCAGCCATTTAAAAATTCCTAGTAAAAACCTTGCACATTTCGGTATGTATACTTCTTGCGCTTTGTACTTGTTAAAAGGTCTGTTCCAATAAATTTTTTAAGACCATTTCTTATTATTAATATTATATCAAAAAACCACCAAAATGTCAAGAAGTAAATTTTTGGTGGGCTTATTTTCTAGTCATTAGTAACTGTGAAACCATTAGCTGCTACGGAAGTTCCTGCAGAGCCGCCAGAGCCCCCGCTACCAGAGCCGTCATTTCCGCTTCCGCTTCCGCCACCAGAGCCCGAGTTACCTACAGAGCCTCCAGAGCCACCCCCGCCAGCTGTTGCCCAACCTCTACTGCCGCCAGCTCGAGCTCCAACACCTCCACCTCCCGCTCCAGTTAAACTGCCTCCGCCTCCATTAGCAGACTGTTGTCCACAGCCAGATCCCCCGCATGTACCATTGCGAGAGCCTCCAGAACCGTAACTTTGGCCACCGCCCCCGCCACCGCCTCCGGCTTGGTCTTGATCGGACCAGCGTTGATCATCAGCTGCGCCTCCGCCGCCTCCGCCGCCTCCTCCTCCACCGAGGATTTGACCATTATTATCTAAGGTTATATCACATTCTACATGTAGGGCAGTACCTCCAGTGCCTCCACCTCCGCCAGCCCCTGAATTTGGAGCACCTCCGTGCCCTCCAGAACCTCCACACCCAAAAATAAAACCATTATTAATAATCTTTAGTGTACCACCATACCCACTACCTGTTTTAAACGCAGGCACACTAGTACTATTAGAATAAATATAAACTCCACTATTAATAGTTATTTCAACATCCATAAATTTATCTATACCCGATAAATTATCTAAGTCTACTTGATTTTGATTAGAAGTGAAAGTATAGTACCATGTACTACGATAAGCATCTCTCCAGCTACCCCCCGATTTTACTTTAACCCTCTTTATTCTTTTCCAGTCACCATCTTTCTTTACCCAGATGGCTGTTGGGGTTCTTATACTTCCACTGTCTTTTACGCTAATAGGCATAATCTTACCTTAGTATTGATACCAAACATCACCGTTATTACCACCCGAAGCGGCTGAAGTACTAACAGTTCTAGTGCCATATCCATTAGCTGTTGTAGCGTCGGCTATATTAACTAATGTGGCTTGTTTAGTGTTTAATTGTGTTGTAATATCGGCTCCGACTCCTGTTAAAGACACTCCGCTACCTGTAAATTTAGTTGCTGTAACATTACCAGTACTAGGATTGTAAGTTAATCCTGTATCTGTCTCTGCTCCTTGCGACCCTGTTGACCCGTCTACAAATACAGGATAAACTGTTTCATTATTTGTATTATTAGCTGAAGTTGTAAAAGTCGCTGCGTTACCCGATATATCGGAACTTATTGTCGCAGGTAAACGAGCATCCGCTACTGTTCCCGCATTAAGGTTACCCGCATTTCTAAAAAATGCTGCATCCTGACTAGCTGCCCCTAAATAATTTGCTATTAAATTATTCTGTAGTGCATTATTGTTTCTGGACAGGTTACTAGCTCCTGCTGCGTTATTGGGGGCACACCCCACTACAGTTGCTACATCTATTGCATATTGGGTGCCTGAAGCTACCAAATCTGCCCAACTAGACGAGCCTCTGATTAACCATTTTTTATTGGTTCCATCCCAACGTATTGTGCCTTCTACCCAGTTTGATGCTAATTCTGTATTATCATCATCATTAAACTGTCTAGCTACGTCTTCGTCTCTCCTTCTAATATAAGTTATTATATCTGAATAAGTTGACGCTAATTTTGGGTCACTAGTTGATACCCAATCTGCTGCTGTATATGCCATTATTTAAACTCCTGTTGCTTGCCATGTAAATGAACCGTCTGCAAAATCTCCTGTTTGAGCATCCAAAAGGTACACTTTAAAAGTTGTAGGGTTAGCTACATCTGTAAAATCATAAATTGCGGTATTCTGTCTACCGTTGTTGTTTCCACCATTAATATATTTTGGAGATACTGTTATACTATTAACATCTGTAAAAGATTTATTAAAACTAACTGTAGCCCCCGCGGCTCTATTTGCCCATGTTATGGACACATCTGTAGTAGCTTGGTCTCTAACCGTTCCAAGTCCTAAAGATATCGATTGCTTACTAATTTCTTTGAAACCCTTATTAGTAGAGCCATCATAACTTACTTTTACTTTTACGTACCTAAATGAATTAGCTAGTAAAGAAGTATTTCCTGCCGTTCCCGCTGTCCATCCTGTATGGTTGGTAATGTCTGCTACTTCAAAAATTGTCTCACTGTTAGTATAATATAGTATAGGAGTGGAGGCCACTGCCGCTACTTTATCTTCTGAAGTTGTAGTTAATGTTATAGTAGCAGAATCAATTTCTGTTCCCATATCCCATTTTTGGTAATAAACAGCAGTCTGTTCTGGTTTTACAAAATATGTATATCCTGCGGATACTTGAGCCTGCGGAGTAGCCCAGCTATTATTAACAAAATGTTGTTGCCAGGTTTCAGTAGTATTGATTGGTAGTACCGCACTAGTGTTACTCTCATCCTCAATATTTGTCCAAGAAGCTGCTGAAGCTTCTATCCAACTTCCACCGTTATTTTCACAGTCTGTTTCATTACTAGATACATATCCACTACAGTAACCAGCGGCTAATGCAGGGGTGTTATACTTAGAATCTACCTCATTTAATACCTCAAAGTCTCTAGGCTCACTAACTTCTACTTGGATAGATTGAGGAGTAGCAAAATTGCCTGCTAGGTCTTTTGTTCTTGCAAAATACTTATAAGTTCCAGATGAGGTTTCAAAGAAAGAATACGTATTAGTACTACCAACATTAGTAATATAAGTAGTAGTGGTTAAATAATCTGTAACAGTACAAGTTCCTGCCGCAGGACACCTGTAAATATCATAAGATGCAATAGGTAAAGAAGTAGCTACGGGATCTGCCCATCTAAGTATAACATTATTATCAATAACTTGTGCAGTTAAAGAACCTGCTGTAATTTGGTTAGGGTTTGTTACTGGAACAGATATTCCTGCAGGTAATGATATGTTACCTACAGAATCATAAGCTACTAAATGTATAGTTCTTGTACTTTCATTTGAACCGTTACTTGGCCCCCAAGTTACAGGGGTGGAGTACTTTGAGGCAGTACCCGCTTTAGAGTTCTTTTCACCCCTAGTGGATGCTAGTTTATTAGTAGTAGCGTTCCATGTAGGCAACTCCCAAAATATTCTAAAACTTGTAATAGGTGCAGTAGTAACTACTGGAAGAGTCCAAGTTACTTCCACAACTCCGTTTGAAGATTTAGTAGAATAGTCACTAATATTTAATCCTGTAGGTGCGTTAGGTCTAGTTACTGTTACATCTTCTATATCAGGTATATAATCACTTTCTGGTACATTGTACGCAACACCCCAGTTACCTGCTGAGTCTACGGGAACTACCCAGTATCTCCTAATATCACTAGAGGTACCGGAAGAGGAAGTTATAGTTCCATTACTATTCTCAATAGTAGGCCCCCAGTCGACTTCTTGCTT
>Ga0208013_1001617_pt1 | contig 10253 bp, 18 predicted proteins | sample 16_taG_FD_184091 | JGI IMG/M metagenome (GOLD analysis project Ga0208013, IMG submission 184091) | Marine viral communities from the Subarctic Pacific Ocean - 16_ETSP_OMZ_AT15313 metaG (SPAdes) (version 2) | ecosystem: Environmental > Aquatic > Marine > Oceanic | place: Pacific Ocean | collected...
AATTTTTACAAGTTTTTCTGTTCTTGATTTCATTTTTATTACTCTATATTTACTAATTTCGATAGCTTTTGGGTGTGTATATTTCTTTTTTAATGCTGTAAGCATAGGTAAAGGAATTATTATAATATCTACTAAATCTTTTAGTTTTATTATATTATCCATTTCATTTAATACATTTTCAGATAATTCAAAGTCTAATGATATATTTTTTATATCAATACCACTTTGCCAAGTTTTTGTTTTAACGTCATAACCTTTAGCGTTTATTTTTTGGGTTTTAATAGTTTCATTAAATATAATCTTGAGTTTTTCAGCTCGTTCCTTACTGCAAGCCTTTAATATACTGCTATCTTCAAATTCAAAATCATGCGGACTTGAAAAATTAGCTACTCTTATTCCATTTGATAAAGTAGTTATTGGCATATCTTCCATTATATATTATCCCTCACAAGTTTTTCATAATATTTATTTGAAATTTTGTGTCTTTTATCCATTTCTTCGGATAATATATGACCACGTTTCATGTGATTATCATAAATTTTTTGAATTTCTTCAAGTTCTTTTTTTGTTCCATATATTTTGACTAATTCTAACGCATTTTCTGAATGATAATTATTATCTTCATTTTGCAAATATTTTTTTAATGTAAATTCCATTATATATTCACCCTCTTAAAAGTTGGTAATATTAAGTGATTTGGATTTTTAGACCAATTTGGTTTACCAAGTTGTTTAAATTTACCTATTAATTCATGGGTTTTTGCATTATATATTATGACTTCTTCAAATTCAGGCTTTGATTCAGGCTTTGATTCTTCCGCCTTTTTTTCCGCCTGCATTTCTTTAAGTTTTTCTAATGCTTTATTTTCTTTTTCCATGAATTTATTATATTCTTCTTTGGTTTCTTCTATTGTTTTTTCTTTTGTTCCGTATTTTTCGGTAAAATCTTTTTGTGAAGGATCTATTTTTTGTATAACTTTTACACCGTCTATTTTTACTCTTTTGTCATGTTCCCATACTTTTTTCTTTATATTCCAATAATATTCAGGCATTATATATTATCCCTCACAAATTGTTCGTCTTTTTGCTTATGTTCTCGTTCTATTACATAGGAAAAACCTGTTTGTAATGCAACTAAAAGAAAACTTTTCATTAATAAACATTGATCTTGAACGTCAATATTATTATCTATAAATAAATTTAATATATCACTAGTAATTTTTTTCATTTTTTCAGGTTCAATAAAATTTTCAAAGTCAATTCCAAATACTAAACCGTCTTTTTGAATTAATCTAACTTTAGATATATCTTTAAAATCTCGTTCAACATACTTTTGAGCTTCTTTAGCGATCACTTGTTCAAGTTTTCTTTTTAGATTTTTATTTTCTGTTTGTTCCATTTCTGAATCTACTACGTCAAGGGGCATTATAAATCTTTTCCTTCAATTTCTTGATAATATAAAAAGGGAATTGGTAAATATTGATTATACTTTTCAGTATTTGATCTAAATTGTAATAATAGATCGTTAGGAATTGTTATTCCTATATATTCCGATCCGTATCTTTCGGATCGCTTATCATACTTTGTATTAATTGCCAAAGTTGGATCGATTATTTCGTTATTCTCATTTATTAAAAATGCGTGTTCGATTGGAATTAATGACATAGTATAACCTTCGATATATTTTAGAACTTTAGATTTTATTTTGTATGTATCATGTAATGACTTGAAACAATTATTATAACATTCTTTGATAATTGCATTTTTACTTAATATTTTTGATTCTTCACGATTAATATTATTATATATTTGGGAATTTTTAGAAAACCATTTAAAATAATCGTGCATATTATCATTATGATCTGCGTGCATTTCAATCATAGTATTAATATATTCCTCTAAATTCATACTGCATCACCACATATATCACACTCAAAAACAATTTGATTTTTACCTTTTACCGCATGATCAAAAAATTGTCTTATGTCTAAACACTTTGGACAAAACATAAATTTACTCATTATATATTTTCACCTCTAAAATATTGATATGCTTCGAGAATTTCTTCAAATTCTTCATTTTCTGTTTTTTCTTTATTATATACGCCTGTAATTTTTATTTTTGTTTCATATTCTGTTAATTCTGGATCTTCATTAAAAGTAGAATTTTTTAATTCCTTTTCAATTTCATTTTTTATATATTTTATTTTATCAGCGTGCCACCGTTTATGGCAAAATTCTAAACTTAAAAATAAATTATCAATTTTATTTTGTTTGAAATATATATCAAAATTACACTTTGTATTTTTTAAATCTAATTTTTTATTATCTGCGTTTTGTTCAATTTCTTTAAACAGTAAATTATTAATAAAATTCATTTTATATAATCCTCAATTTTACTTTGATTTTCTTTTTTTTCTAAGTCATTCATTAAATTAAAATTAATTGTGGTGTCTAAACATTTTTCACATAAGCCATTTTTAAAAACGGTTTTTGATTTTTTGCAACATTTACAAAGTTTGAAAAATATATAATTTGACATTTTAGATCATATCCTCATAAAAATATGAAACTTTATCTCTTATAATTTTTGGAATTTTATTTATATCGCTATTTTTATTTGTAATTATCCAAAAAGTAGTTTTATGATAAAATGATAAATCGTGGATTAATTGCCAATTTTTTTTATTTTGACTAAATTTACAAAAATTATCAAAGTTTGAAATTATATAATTTAACATTTTATATTTCACCCTCTTGAAAAATTAAACCCTCAGCTTCATTTATAAAATCACCCTCGCAATTTTCACAAAGTTGATTTAATTTTTTACAAACTTTACATTTTTCATTAAAATTTTTCTGAAAAACGGTTTTTATATATGCCATTTTATAAACCGCCTTGATTCAATTTTTCTATTGAATCTGTTAATTTTTGAATTAAAACTCTTTGAACATTTTTAAAATCAGTTGATTCAAAAATCATACCTCTAAACATTTTATCCATAGCCTTTTTTTGAAGTTCTATTCCTATGTGTCCGTAATATATACAAAATATAGGAACTTTGTTATTTTTTGCTTCGGTGACTGATCGACTCATTAAATTAATCATGGTTTGAAAACCAACTATTAATTGTTGACCGATCGCGCCTTTTGTGGTTTTTGGTTTGAATTCGGCTTCTGGGTATCCGTCAGTAATTAGAATAATTAATTTTTTGTTATCTGTATTTGTTGATAAAATGTCTTTTACAGCAAAATCTATTGCTAAAGAATGGTTGTCATGAAGATCGTTCTCGTCAGCGTGGATTCTTCCGGCTTTGTCTTTTGTATCAATTATTTCAATAACGCTTTGGTATTCGTGGTGTTTTGCTGAAAAAGCGATAACTTTGAAATTTACAAAACTGGTGTTTTCCATGGCTTCGATAATTGTTGCGGATAAATCGGCTAATTTTTGTCTAAGTCCACGCATTGAACCTGAACAGTCGATTAATAATGAAATATCAATTCCGTTTAATTCTGTTTCTTCTTCAAATAAATTAAAATCTTGAATTGTATTTGATTTTTTATCAACTTTGAATCTGATAAATTCGTTAATTTCTAAATCACCGGCTTCTGAAATTTCGGTGTCTAATCTTCCTTTAATTTTATTCAAAGTCTTTGATAATTGGCGTGCTAATTGTTTGTCGATTGTATAACCGTAATCCTCACGCTCGGTGAATCTTGGGTTATTTTCTTGATTAAACATTTCAGATTCTAATTCACTTTCGTCTATGTTAATTGATCTTCCATGTCCATAAGAGCCATTTGTCATACCATTTCTAAATAACAATAGATTAATAAATCTTTTTAATTGTCGGACTTAGTGTTTTTTTGAAATTTTTTTCTCATTCTCAATTCTTAGAATAGAGAATGACAAAAATTTTGATTTAGGGGATCTGTTAAAACTCTTAGTAATTTAAAGCTTTGTATTTGTCATTTTTTCATTTTTTTTAAAAGTTAGCACTAGATCAAAAAAGTTAGCACTAGAAAAATCGTACTGCACAAATAATTTTTTTAAAATTATATAATTATATAATTTTTCAAAATATAAAAAATAAAAAAGAAAAAAAAGATTTGATTTAATTAAAAATTAAATCAATTTCTTTTTGAATTGTTTCTCGATCTTCTTTGTCGCTGAATTTGGTTTTAAATCCAGTTTCTAAAGCGGTTTGAATTGCGTTTGGTCTTTGAAGATATTCGAATTCTTCAATTTTTTCTAAGATCGAATTCATAGATCTTACTGATAGTGATTCTTCGTCACTTAATCGCATTTCTTTTTGCAAATTGTCGAGTTTGTCGTCAAGTTTACAAAGTTTGTTTTTGATTTCGTCAGAAACATTATATTTTGCAAAAATTTTCATTTTTGTTTCTGTTCTCAATCTGTCCATTTCGATATATTCGAATCTATTTCGAATTGGTTTGTTAAGCGGATTTGTTCCGCTGTATTGGTCGTTCATAGTTATTACAACATTGAACTTAACGCCTTTATTGATTTTTAATTTTCCCTCAGGTAAATCAATAAAACCTGTTCCGTCAGTTAGTCCCTGCAATAAAATTTGGACTTTTGGAATTAGTGCGTTTCCTTCGTCAAGAATTAGCATGGCTTTTCCGTATTTGTTGCCGGCTAATACTGCTTTTGTGATCATGCCACAAACGATTTTCACCATTTGTTCAGAATCAATAGTTTTTGATCCAATTAGATCATTTTTTCTTGCATCTGCTGAACAAGAATATTTGAAAACTGGTGTTTGTGTGTCATAGGCGTATAACAAACTTAACTCAGTTTTTCCCGTTCCGGCTTGTCCCACTAAGACTACGTGTTTTCCCATGTTCAATAGGTCATAAAATAAACCCATTTCACCTTTTTGTTCAAAATATTTTTGTGCTTCTTCTGGGATATTTTCCTCAATGTTGAAAGGGACAAATGTATCAGGTATATCCATTGATACAAAGCCTGCGTATCTCTCAGAAACTCTTTTTTCTTGTGCTAATCTTTTTTCTTCGGCTTCTTTTTTTGCTTGAAGTTCTTTAGCAATTCTTTTTTCTTCTTCAAGTTTTTGCTGTTTTTCTAGATTTTCTTTTTGTGTTCGTGCTAATTCTTCGGCTTGAATTTTTGCCAATTCTTGACTTTGGCGTAATTCTTCTTGCTTTTTTGCGATTTCTTCGGGTGTTATTTCTGGATCTTCTGTTTTTTCTTTCAAAAATTCTTGCGGTTTTTCTTCCGGTTCTTTTTGTTGAGTTCTCAAGTATTCGTTAAAACCTCTAACAGTTGATCTTCTCATGTTAGCTGTTCCTTTAGAGCCTACACCAATCAAAAAAGAATCTATTGCAGATTCTAATTCTTGGTCTTTGTCGGCTATTCGACTTAAGAAATTTTGCCATTTCTCTAATACAGAAATGCTTGGTTGAGGATTTGAGAATTTCTCACAATAGTCAGAAATTTCTCTGTATCCAAATTCACTTTGAATTTTTACCATGCGGATTTTACATATATGATATATATTAATCTATAAAACCTCAAAATAGCCTCTAATCGTCAATCGGGGTTCATTTTAGCCTTATAGATATATAATTCTATTTTGTGATTATAATTTTTATGATTTTTGGGAATTTTATTAAAAAAAATATAAAGTCAGTTTGATCGCTTTTTTCTTGAAAATATATAATTCTAAAAAATAAATTCGTGCCTGAGTTTTGAAAATGCCTGTAATATTACATTATTAAATGTTTAGTTTTTTTGTGGTCATTTTTTCGGGTTATTTTGTATGTTTTACCTAGGTATTAGAGCCAAAATACGATTTATCCGTTATTGCTTAATTTTATTATAAATCTTTTAGTATCACTAAATAGTGCTAAATATATAATTCTAGTGCCAAAATAAATTCGTGCCTAATTCTAATGCTAAAAATTACCTCTAGTGCTAAATTATAATTTTGTGTGATCAGTCAAAACGCTCAGCAATATAAACCCATGTTTTCATTCATGGGTAAAAATTCGGGATTTTTTAAAGTGTAAAATAAAAAAATAGAAGGATTCAAACAGAATTATATTTTTTCTGCTTGAGTAATTATCCAATTTGACCATTCAATAGCTTGATCAAATGTCATTCGTTTTTCGAATTCATTCTCAATTTGTTTTTGAGTTTTCATAATTATATTTGATTTTTGATTATTCCTTTTAGAGTGTTTATAATAATTGACTAAATGCCTAAAATTATTATATATTTTAATTCGGGAATATTTGAAAAAAAAATACATAGAGAACTAAATTATTTTGATATTGAATATAGAAATCTGTAAAAACATTAGTTAATCAAAATAATATATATAATTGAATTAAAGCTATAGTTTTTCATAAATCTATATAGATTATTCAAAAAACATTAGAAAAACGGGCGATCACTTCCTTATATACGTTTTATTGTAGAATTTTTCTGTTAGGCACAAAATAAGTCAATTTGTTTATATATAAAATTCCATTTGATCGGTGTCGTCAAAAAAAGCCATATAATAAGCTTTGCATTTTGTGAAAAAATAATTTGCTAATACTCTAGAGCGTTAATGCCTTTATTAAATGTTTCTTTTGCTCAAAATTTCACTTATTCTCTATTCTGATAACTGAGAATGAAATTATATATAATTCTAAATTCTGAGAATTAAGAATGAATTTTGTTTTTGTACCAGTTTTAAGATATATATTCTAAATTCTGAGAATTAAGAATGAATTTTGTTTTTGTACCAGTTTTAAGATATATATTCTAAATTCTCAGAATAGAGAATGGCGTGACTTTAAATTACGGTACGCTACTTTAAAGTACGGTACTTTTTTGGGCGATCGTGCCTGTGGGGAAAATATATGTAAAAGATCTACTAAGTCAGGCATGAAAAAAATAATATATAATATGGGATCGTGCCTGTATATACATGATCGTTATAGCGATCAACCGTTCCTTATATGCTGTCACGCCTAGATATAATGATCTTATGATATATCATTATGCGATCGTGCCTATATATTGTGATCGCATGGGGCGATCAGGTGTTCTAGGCATGATATATAGTGATCTACTAGTGCGATCAGAAATTTCGTGCCTAGATATTGTGATCGTAGCCAAAATTTGTGATTTTAGGCACGATCGTTGCAATTTTCCACGAGCAGTAGGCACGATCGATCGCTGGTCAGATCCTCATACATAGGATATACTAATAGGAAAAAAGATTTATATATATAGAAAATTTTGGAATTTCTAGTAAAATGATTTATATATATCGGTGGCTTAGTTAATTAAAACTTGTTTTATTTATTCGGGGAAGGGCGGTGGTATGAATATCTAATAACACGCATACTTATATACTGTTTTTTTGTCGTGCAAATATGTCTAAAATCAGCGGGGAAAAGAAGAAACTAATAGAAGGAAATACTATATTGACAGATAGTATATTTGATCACTGTCAAAATATAAATGAATATGATAGTTGTTTTAGATGTAGATTTATAACCTTATGGCTCATGGTGCTTAATAATAAGATATGACCGAAAAATACTCTAATGAACACTGTGATCGGTGCGGTAATGAACGCATGAGGAAAATGACCGAGTGCCATTTAATATGTGAGAACTGCGGTTCACACCTAGACTGTAGTGACAAAGGAACAGTTTGGTAATTATCTGTGTCTAAGTTTTGCTATAATAGCAAGCGTGATACCTATAATAGGAATCATCTCAAGTGTGTCTATTCCGTATAGTAGAAAGTCTATTGCTATTCCATGTCCATGCAATATGCCTTGCCCGAAAATACACTCCAAAGCCCACCATGAATGAGGAATTTGAAGGTAAAGAATAGCTGCCGAAATGATAAGGCTCTTAGCCATGTGTCGTTCATACCAATCGAAAAATGACTTTAACATAATAGGTTCTTATTATACACCAATATAACTCTAACGCTAATTAGCCGAAACTAACCCTGACCGAAATGAACGGACTTTATATGCTCTATTACCTGATCCGAATTTTCAAAACCTTTCTTCCCACACCATATACAATGCCGAATATTATATACGTTACTCAAAAGTAAACATACTCCATTTCATCATAGCAAGTATATACATCAATCTTCTTCATTACTCCGCCATATTTCCCAAGCCATTATCCCGCTTACAATCCAAAAGGTAATCCAAAAAATTGTCATAGAAATATTCATACATGATATAATACAAACGGGTATTTAATTTAAGCGTTTAGGTAAACTTATATATTAAACCACCCGAAATATAATAGATTAAGTATTAAGGTAAAAAGGTAAAGAACGTAGATACGTCATACCTCTTAATGCTTTCTGCATTTTAGAATATTCATCTACTGGAACTCTTACGCTATTGTGCCTTCTATTTGCAAGTACCATACATTTATCCGAACAAAATTTACTTACCCCTTTACGATTCCCGGCTTTGATAATATTATTTCCACAAAATACACAATTCTTTTCAGAACGTTTACATCTAATATTATGCCTTCTTTTATGATAACCTGATTCCTTTCTTGCTTCAGTTCTACATTTGGTAGAACAATATTTTACATTAGGTCTTGTTTTAAAAAATAAACTTTCCCCGCATTGAATACATTTTTCACGTTTAACTAGTTTTGATTTCAATAAAAAAAGAAGGGAAGGTTAGAGATATAAATCTATCTAATTCTTAACCGCTTGGACAAGCACTCCATGAGCAAGTCATACAAGTATGACACCCACCTGAATTAATTATAATACCCCCGTCTTTACAGTTTGGGCATTTTGAAATTTCTTCGTTGGACATAAGTAGATTTACTAAGATATAGGCTCATATAAAGTTAATTGAATATAAATCTAACTTAATTTAAAACTATCTTAAATATACTTTCCAAGACTTGAAGTATTCTAAGTCTTAAATCTAATACTTCAGTATCAGCACCGTTTGATATATCATTTGATGTTGAAGCCGTTGGTAGTGTAGGTTGTGGATCATTTCTTGGAACATTTATAACAACTGTTCCCGATTCACCAAATTGATCTTTCCAAACATGAGTTCCGACATTTAATTGATCGGTTGACCAAGTAGCACCTACACCAATACTAATATCTATTCCACCAAGATTTTCAAAGTGGATGGTTTCGTATGGATGTAAATTTGTAACAGTGAAGGTTTCACCTAACATTAATTCAGTATATTTTTCCATTGTATGATTAGCACCAGTATGAATTATTGGTAATATATTAGCACTAGTTGAATTTGTTGGCACTATTTGTTGTGTTGGTTGTGGTGTTGGGGTTTCAACTATTGGAACAGGTTTTGCTTCTATTGTAAGTAAAGAAACTATTTCGTCATCTAAATCTGTAAAGTAATAGACTCCGGGAATAAAACAATAATTACCACAATCTGCATTTGGTAATTCTATTGTGATTGAATCATTTGGTTGAAGATAAACTTCATCAAACCAACCCCATGAAACAAAATTATAATTTGTATCACTCTCATTATGAATTGTAATACTTCCGCCTTCCATTACTATTGCTTCAAATGGGTGATCCCAAATTTCAATATGTGAAGGTGTTTCTGCGTATGCAATACTTGTTAATGGTATTGCGATCAATACAAGTAATAGTAGTTGTGTTTTCAATAATTGTTAAACATACATTAGTAATATAAATGTATCGAAAAAAGGGTTAATGGAATCAAAGTTCAAAACATTCTTGGATTCCACAGTTTGGACACTGTTTACATATTTCATGTATTGCATCACATTTGATACAATAATCTGTCCGTAAAGACATAACTTTTATATACGTCTATTATATATAAAGTTTTGTAAATGTCCACTCGTGGTGTATCTCAACCACGAGGGTATGTGATGAATCGTTTATATTTTCCGACTTCACACATGAACGAACTTTAGCCTGACTCCCCTAAGGTTCATATTTCAATAAAATCAATACTATATTAATTATCTTCTTCTTTATTATCACTTTCATCACTGAGATCAACATTATCCCAATCCTTTTCTGCTTGATACATTACTTCTAGTTTTTTCTTTAAATTTATATCATCTTCTGACATTTTCTTATCCCCAAAATAAGCGGACATTATACTAAGCATACGGGAAAGTTCCTTTGCACCTATCTCTACATAAGACATACTTGTTTTTTAACTAGATATTATATAAATTAAATTAATCTTTTTTATCGTCA
>Ga0208013_1001619_pt1 | contig 10246 bp, 23 predicted proteins | sample 16_taG_FD_184091 | JGI IMG/M metagenome (GOLD analysis project Ga0208013, IMG submission 184091) | Marine viral communities from the Subarctic Pacific Ocean - 16_ETSP_OMZ_AT15313 metaG (SPAdes) (version 2) | ecosystem: Environmental > Aquatic > Marine > Oceanic | place: Pacific Ocean | collected...
CCCTTTTTTAACCTTTATCTTTTTTACACAATCCTAACAATGGAGACTCTATGAACAACTTCTTTGAAGACTTTGCAATCACCCTTTTAATGGGCATTTGGTTATTCTTTATGCTTATTCTATTTTTACCCTAACAACGGATACACTATGACTATCAAATACCCACCATCTTATCTATTACCCCAACCAAACGAGAAAGACATGAAATCAAAAATAACAGACTACATCATTCAGTATGAAACAGAAGGGTTTGAACAAGAAGAGGAATATATAGCGTTCTTTCAACTGCTTATCGATAATGGGTTAGCATGGAGACTACAGGGCCATTATGGTAGAACAGCAACAAAGCTGATTGAAGCTGGCTTATGCACAAGAAAAGAAAATAAATAAGATATTTACTTGACAAACCCTATCCATCTTGATAGTGGATAGTATAACCAAAAACAATCGGAGTCTTTATGAATTTACCTTTCCTTTATTCCTACACCATCATTAACAACATCTTGACAATCGTATTTGACTTTTCTTCTATGTCTTATGAAGATTTTAGCAGCATCAAACGAGATTACTTTAGTCAAGGCTTGGTTATTAATACAACCGGATTCGATATGTATTTTGGGTTTCCATTTAACAGAACCCATACATACAAAATCGATACCAAGCGTTTTGAATGGGATGGAGAGTCAGTTATCAACCTTCGCTTAATGGGTTACAAGGTAACAGAATACAACAAGGCAACTTATGGTTCTTGTGATAGTGAGTATCAAATAAACTTATATGCTGCGAATGACTTTCAAAAGTCTATTGACCATATAACTTGGTTGAAATCCAAAGACCAGAAGGAATTAGAGCAAGTGAACCAAGACCTTGAAAAGCCCCATTACAACAAGGCAACCGACAGCTATTTGAACCGGCAAAAACAAAACCTTGAAGAGAAGATTTACGGATATGGAAAAATGGTTGATTACCTCACAACCGAACAAAACAAAGTATCATCAATAGCATAACCCCTTCCATTGGAGACACAATGAAACAAGAACAAATAAAAAAACAACTTAAAGAATTACAAGAGATGTTAAAAGACATGAAACAAGAACGAATCGAAGCAGCGGTCATTTATAGTGAACATAGCGACTTTATGGTAGAGATAGATGAAGACATATTGTTATGCTCAGTAACCATCAATGACCTAACCAAACAACTTACAACCAAGAAGGAGCTAAACAATGGCTAATCCAACCAAGTGCCTAACGAGCGGAGCGATTTATCACACTCATATCAAACAAACCAAGGTATCCGTATCCGTCGATATTCCATTTGATTTAAACATAGATGAAAAGGAAGCGGAAATATTGGAAACATTAATCCATAACCAACTTGAATTGGTTTTACGACCTTACTTTAAACAACAAACCAAGAATCGATAGGAGAGAAGAATGAAAAAAGGATATTATTTTATTGTAACGGGTGATACCGATAAAGATGGAAATCATTATAACAAACCAACTTTATCAGAAGGTAGCTTTGAGAACTATGGAAGACTATTTATCCACAGGTCAACTGATTACACAAACAACCCCCACAAATGGAAAGTATCCCATGTTGAAAGCGGAGCCTGTTTGTGTGCTAATAACACCTTAAAAGAAGCCAGAAGGAAAGCAAGGGGATTGAAGGACTTCTCTTTATTCAAACTGAAAACAATAGATGAACTGAAACAAGCCATTAACCACAATCCAGATTATGCAGAAGAGATAAAACAAATACAATGGTTACGATAACCAAAGGAGCGCAGACCATGAAAAAAAAGATTATAGAAAGGTATAAAGAGAGAGTAAAGAATAGAGAGACTGTATGTATAACCCTAACAACTATACCAAGGATGTTAAAAGATAAAGGTTACCCTTGGAGAGGATGGATGTATGATGGATGGACAGATAGTGAATTGAAGGAGTTATATGAACTGCTGTATATGTCTGGTGGTTACAGATGGATAACCAAACACAAAGATATTTTTTAACCTGCTACCTCCCTACCCCTGTGCCCTGCTACCCTACCCCTCTGTCATGCAGATAGCAGGGGTTTTTCGTGTGTTTATGGGCGCTTGTGGGGGTACATTGTTAGCTGTCGTGTATAAGTGTTTAAACAACAGATGGAGTTTTATTTGATACAACAAATTAAGTGATGATAGGCGGTCGATAAGAGCAGATTTTTATAAATAGATCTCAAATTAAAAAGTTACCATAAAACAAGCGTTTTTATGCAAAAAAACTTCATATACACAAAACATCCGTAACACACGTGTTTTCCCGTGTAACACACTATGTATTATACGAGCATGTAACAAGATGTTTCCATAGCTACCCGCATAAAGCAATGCCCAATAAGACCGAAGGATGAAAAGCCCTTAGATACGGAATACTAGCACAATGAGTTACAGAATGTTACGGATCACAGCAAATTATAGTTATATTCCCTGCTTCTCACAAAAAATGATGACCTAAAGTGATTGAGGCGGGGAAAACTACGTTTTTATTTTGCATTTTCAATTACTTGACATAATTCCCAAATTACTTGACATAATTCCGATGCCTCCAAAACCCCCGATATCAGGGAGTTCTTAATTACTTGACATAATTCCGAAATTACTTGACATAATTCCCAAATGTAAAATCCATGCAAATTACTTGACATAATTCCCAAATGTAAAATCATGCAAATTACTTGACATAATTCCGATGCGCTTGGCTCCCTTACGATGGTTGGCACGATCATTGTAATATAGCAAGAACCATGCCATAATTACTTGACATAATTCCCAGCACACCATGCCGCTCAAAATCCCCTCATAGAGGGGAAACAGCCTCAGGGCCTGAAATAAAAACCGTGACATTGATGTCATACCTCCAAAACCACGACATTGATGTCGCACCTCGGCTCTACGATTCCCTCCAACCCGAACTCCTCTATAAACCCCATCACCAGCGGTTTATCCAAGATTACAAAAAAAAATACATTTTATTATTGGCTTTTAAACTACATTATCGCCAGATCCAATCAAATCGAGTTGTTTTATTCTGTCAATGTGCTATATTATATATGTAAGTAAAAAAAACTTACTTGTTTTGGTCAAATCCCCATCAGGATTCACAAATAGTGGCAAAACACCGGATACTCCGGCACTCTTTAAAATACCCAATACCGACTGCAAGGCTCTTTTGAGCATAGCGAAAAGTTTCCCTCATATCCGGTGTATGAGCACTGATAAGGGAAAGTATTAAGCGACGACCTCACAAAGCCCACCAGACCGGATTTTTAGATGATTTATTTTACTTTACTTTACTAACAGATGCAATTAAGCATCACTCTACAACCCTGTCATAATGGAGATTTTATGACCTTTGATATTCTTCCTAACATTGCCCTTGGAATGGGCGTTATTCTTGTTGTTACTTCTACAGATGGTTCCACCATCCAAATTCCTTGCCATAATCGCGCCACAGCCGACTTTTATAAACGAAACTGGGCAAATCCAGAAATCGCTAAAGCTGCCACCAGTTGGGCCAAATAACCCAACCCTTCATTCCCCTCTACAACGGAGGTTCTATCATAGAACCAGAAACCCCCTTACAGTCGCTATTTGCGGCTTTTATTTTTTGCCTTTTCTTTTACCTTTTAGCATGGATATAAACTATGAATGATACACAACTTACCAAATCGGCTGAGTTTGCTGATAACTTTGGAGCTTGTATACTTTTGTTGCAACTCCTCAATGATTCCCACGCCCTGCCAATTGTAGAGCGACTCGTTAATCTCGAATATATCGCTGTTTTACTATTGGCTACATATCCACCTGCTGAGGCTTAAATGTATATTATTGAATATCAAGAATGGGTTTTTACCTATTGCATAAAACGAACCGAACGGTTTCAATCTTCCGAAGTACTCGACTTTTTCAACCGAGTTAAAAAACTTCGTGACCTTGGCCATTCTCTTACCACTTACTTTATCGACTAACAGGAGGTTGTTTGTCTTTACTTTTATTTTTATTTATTATTATCCTTCTTTACAACAACCGATAACAGGAGCTTTTCAGCTATGACTATCAAAAAACCCATCAACTTCTTTGACCCCGAATATTACGACATATCCGCTGTTTCAGAAGATACCCCTAACATTCCCCTTTTAACCGACCTTTTCAATCGTATGAATGAACAAAATGAAAGGCTTTGGGAATTCTTCACTGAAATGGTTGAAAGTCCCGACTATAAGCCAATGACAGCACGGCAGATAAAACCCCGTACACTGCGAAAGAAGAAGGCTAAGAAGAAACCTCCCACTGAAAAGCCCCGCGCTGTGGACAACGTAGACAGTGATGAATTTATGGAAGGTTTTAAAGCGTTTATGAAAGATGAGTTTGGTTCTTAAAACACCGGCCCTAACGGGCCTTTTACATTTTGATTATATTTTTTTATTCTACTTTACTTAACCCTAACCACCGGAGTCTTATGGACGTTTATTTAGTCATAGTTACACACAAAACAGGAAAAGACATCGTGTCTATCGATGTTTATCAGAAGCTTGAAGATGCCCTATGTCGCGAGAAAAGAGCAAAGGTCAACTTTGCCGCTACTGCGGGCTTTCGAGTGCATTTAATTGAACAATGGGCAAGCCCTGATCTATCCAGAACATTTTCACAATCCCAATAACCCCTAACACTGGACCTTTTATGAAAATAAAGATACCCAAATATCGTATTAACAAAATGACAACAAAAGACATATCTTTTTTGTTAAAGCGTAAAAATTCCCTCCATTCCGAAACAATACGCGACCTAAAAGCAGCCCTTAAATCTAGACCTTGGACACCTTGGTCTTAAAACCCCCTAACCAACGGAGCCTTATGATTGACTATCATAACATTGAAAATGCACTTTTAACCTTATCTTTCAACTACTCAACAATCCGCCATGCCTCGAAGGCTGTGAGCGATTGGAATACAAATAACCGACCACACTACGTTCCCGTAGTATCCGGCCATGTTAGCTTGGTTCGCGCACCATCTGGTGACTGTTATGTAACCATCCGACAAGTTGCAGACTGTGGGAGTTTTGAGGATGTTACCGTTTTTGTCCCAGTCACTGGGGATTCTGAAGACACTTACATTTGCCAACGAAACCTGATTACATGGTCAGGATTATAATCAACCCCAATAACCCCTAACCTACGAGGTTCTTAATGAACATTATTTGCAATGAATCCCTACATGATAAGTCAGGTTGTTACTTGACTTTCATGACCACAGGCGAAAACACCCTATCACAGGGAAGAATCGATGATTTTAAAGCTATTTACCCATCCAGAAACGGGGGCAGAAAAGCCCTCTATAACGCAGATTATGCGCTAGCAAAAATGGGTATCCCTCAACTTACCCATGAAGAGATTGACTATCTGATTACTCTAATTTATCAAGCACAAACCCCACGACCACGATGTACTTACACTAACCCAAAAACCCCTAACTGTCGAGGTATTTAAATGACAGCAATTGCCCTTATATACGTATTTAACTTTGTTTTTATTGCTTCTCTTGGCTTGGCTGCTATTGCAGCAGCACAATCCTAAAACCCCCAACCACAGGTACTTTTACTATGGCCTATAAACAAACCTCAATGTTTCCAAAACATTCTTCCCTGTTCAAAACCCCCCGATATGAGGAGACTAAAGAACGTATGCCTTTTCATATCATCACTTGGATATGCCCTCGTAATGGGGATTCTAGAACTAGAATTTTTCCACAATCTCCTCATCAAAAGGACTGGAAGGCAGAAAAATATATGCTTCGATGCCTCAAAAACCTCGAAATGAAGGGGACTTTCTACCACACTGAAACTATCGAACGCTACGAATACATAGCTAAATACTACACGGGATATTAATAATGAAACAAAAAGGATTCAGATTTTACATACCAAAGTTCAACATTGACCTACCAAAGGATAAACAAGCGGTGGTGGTTTTTGCCCTATGTACCGAGCTTATGCAGAAGGTTGACCAACGAATCGAATGGGCTAAAAGCCGCTCACAATCGGAAGAATGGTGGGACCTTGATATTCGCTCATGCTCGGCACATTACAAACTTATTGATACTTTTGATATAATGATGCGCTCAGTGAGAAGTGATATAACATTTGAATTACTATGGGCGCTATGGTCACGAGTACGACGGGATTATTGGAGCGTTACCTATTCTCATCTTGATAAGGCTAATGAGCAAGTTAACCGAATCAATCAAATGTTTCGGCCAACACGGGAGTTATAGCATGGCTATTAACCCCTGCACCTCGTCACTGCCCCTACACCCTGCCCAACTACCAAACCCCCCTACACTACCCACTACAAGGAGGTCTTATGACCACATATAAAATGCCCTATCTCTACTCAATGAACCAGCTAATCCGATACCATGAAAATCATGGCTATCACTTCTTTAAACCTTTGAACATGCGATGGTCTCAAAGCCGTGTTCAAACCTTGCCACCCTATAAAGGCCGTGTGTTCGTCACTTCAGAGAAGTCAGGATGGGATACACCCCGATATTATAGCGTACGCGAAATTAGCCCTGAGGGCCCCATTGGTACGGTGATGGAGTTCCAAGGCTTTGAATCACGCTATAGTGCCCACGCCTACGCGAAAGCCTATGCAGATGAAAACTTCGCACGTGTCGCCAATGAAAGTGTTCATTTACCAAAGGTAACTAAAATCGTTTAAAGGGGGGTCCCCCTCCCTACTCCCCCCTACTCCCCGACGATGTGGACGTTGAAATAAGTCCCATGTGAAGGGAGTTTTGCGGGCAGCCGAAGGAGGTACACTCAAGCATTTTTTAAATCGGCCAAATCATAAATCTTAAAAATTTACTTGACATTTAAAGCAAAGTATGTTATAATTATAATATTGGGATATCAAAAAATTTCTCAAAAAAATTTCAAACTTAAAAGGAGTTATTATGTCAGGATGTAAACATTGTGGAAAACCAACAAGAGCCAGTGAAAGAACAGGAAGGCCGGTTAAATATTGTAGTAAAAAGTGCGCTAATGATTTTCACTATAGCAAAAATTTTAAACGAAGAGAGGGATGGGGAGAAGGCACAAGAAAGAAGAAAGAACAACGCCAAAAAAATATAGAACAGTTTCAGTGGTATTCTGAAAATTGGCTGACCGCTGGGCAGGTTGCAGAACTGTTGGGGTTAGAAACCAAATCAGCGGTACACCATCGTTCAAAAGCAATGGGAGTCGAATGGAAAGTAATTCCTATAGGGAACGTTGGTGGTTGTAAATCATTTTGGAATCCAGATGACATTGATAAACTAATCCCAAAAGAAACACCAATACCAGAGGGATATTTAACCAGAAAACAAGCTGCTGATCACTTGGGCATCGCTCGTAGTACATTTATATCTTATAACAAAGATAACCTACCCTCAATTGATTGGAGAGAAACACATGGAACAAAATCTTTAAGAAAACTCTATAAGCCAGATGACCTAGATAGATGGAACAAAGAGCTTATAGAGAAACGTGCCCAAGAAGCTGAGGAAAGAAAACAAATTAGAAGAAAACAAGCCGAAGAGCGCAAAGCAATTAGAGAACAAAAAAGAATTGCCGAACAAGAAGTGCAAAGAAAGCTAAGAGAACAAAAAATCAAAGAAGAAACCCAAGGCCTTATTAGCAGGGAAGGTGTCATTGCGCTGCTTGGGGTTACTACTTGGTATTTTAATAATCACCTGAGTCCAATTAAGAAGCTTGGCGGAAAATCTTGGTATGATCCAGCAGATGTGGAAAGACTTAAGCTTAAGCGAGAGGAAGAAGCCAATCGAGAAAGATTTCCAAACCTTGTGCTAAAAGAGGGCGATCCCACCGAGGCTTATGAGAACAAATTATTTAAAACCCGAATCCCAAACTATATTGCAAAAGGGACTTTCATTTCAAATCGAACCGGGCAACTAAAAGACCACTTTGTCGATGCCGTCGCAAACAACAAAAAGTGGCACAACAATAGAATTAATCTTGGATTAGTTAAAAGATTTACCTGTCAGACTTGCTTAGAGTTATTACCTTACACTAGTTTTTCGTTTGTTCCAACAAGCCACGGTAGGATTAAGCGTTGTAAAAAGTGTGAAACTAAAAGGGCGATGGCAAATTATAATCCCGAACTTCAAAAAGAGAAGCGAAAAAAGAACTATGTGCAAAAAATTCGCTCAATTGTTGGAGTAACAATCAAGAAAAAGATAAGTAAGTGGCGAAAATCTTATGCTGATGAGATAACAATACCAATGATTTGGGAGCATATTGAGGAAAATTTGGGCTACGATGCTGCCGCATTGTGTGACCATTTGGAATCGCAATTCGATGACTGGATGAGTTGGGAAAACCATGGGCGGGGAATAGACAAAATATATTGGCAAATTGACCACATCAAGCCCCAATCAAAGTTTGTCTACACATCCCTTGATGATCCTGATTTTTTACTGTGTTGGGAATTATCCAACCTAAGGCCTCTGGAACAAGTAGAAAACATAGGGAGGCAAATTTAAAATTTTCTCAGAAAAAATTCATGATTTTAAAACTACTTATTACTAACAAAGGTACCAATATGTTTAGTTTTTTGTTTTTATTAACGCTTGGTGGATGTATGACCACCAAGATGCAAATTGAAGAAGCACGTAAAGAAATTGGTGGTGCTGATTGCTTAGCCAAACTTGAAGAAAAATTAAAAAAAGCCCACTGTACCCATCTGGAAATAGGTGGTGGGAAGTATGAAATAACGATTCGTTGCAAGAAGATTGACAAAGAACGGAAAAATATATGGGACACATGGTGGTTTAGGCTGTCATCCTCTATATTTGAAATACATCCCGACCAAGTTGAACAAGTTGAAAAACATACCATTTGTATCGATCCCCAATTTCGCATTGAAGCGTACCCCCCGGAGAAAAAATAATGAAATTAACAACAAAACAATTAAAGCAAATAATAAGAGAAGAATTAAATGAAATATTTAAGCCAACCCCACAGAACTACCTAGCCAAACGAATGCGACAAAGAAGAGCAGCGAAAGAGATTGACCCCTTCTTTAAAAGCAAACTTGACAAGTTAGAAGCATCGGGCGATTACGCAAGCAAAGTTGGGGCCCATGTGATGGCGGCTGATCTGGGTTCTGAGGAGGAGTTTCCTTTTAAGCCTTTAGAATACAAACAAATGCCTTTAGAATACAAAGCCTCGGCAATGATTCCCAAATACGTTGCGGGTTCAATCAAAGGAATTCAGAACATATCTCCGGATAGAAGAATTGACTATTGGCAACGACAAGGTGTTGATTTGGATCAATACATGAAAAACCCAATGCAAGTCATGGAAATACCGAATAAAGGCTCTTGGGAACCAATGCATATAACAAAGGAGCAGTTGACTAATAGTGAATACAAATTTTTATATGATCAACTATGGACCCTCAGCTATCGGAAATATCCGAAAATAATTGAGTTTGAAAAAGAAATGAAAGCGACAGAGGCAGAATTTAAAGCGAAAATCGCAAACGAAATTCAAAAACACATCGACTCAGGAAAAATTATCGGGATAAGCATTGAGGGTGGCTTTGGTGAAACCGCCTTGTATAATTCTGTTCCGGAGGGTGGGCAATGAAACTTACAACAAAACAATTAAAACAAATGATAAAAGAAGAGTTACAATATGTTTATGAAGGATATATGGATGTTGATGACTACTCAGAAGAAGAAAGCTCAGAAGAAGAAAGAGAACCAGCAGGATGGGCTGTGATAGAAGGGCTGAATGATATATTAGAACAAGCACCATACATTGCTGATACACAAGGTTACGTAATGGGAGAAAGTAAATGCAAAACAATCATGGCGCTTGAATTACCCTATGATAGGCGAAAATACCCACACAAATTATCAATTGAGGATATTACTTTATTTTCTGAGTACCAAGATGAAATAGATGCTGGTGATTACCCGGTAGATAGCGACAACAGATTTGATACTCCAACGCCTTTCGTGAAAGGCACACCAGCAACATCGTCTTCCGGTATGCTTCGGCCATGTTTTGAACAATTTGAAAACTATAAACCAACAATGCTAAAGATACTTACCGAATTAGCTGACAAACACGGATGCACACTTGATGTGACGATTAGGTCAGATAGGTACACAGTCAATGCGACTGATGTAA
>Ga0208013_1001620_pt1 | contig 10241 bp, 19 predicted proteins | sample 16_taG_FD_184091 | JGI IMG/M metagenome (GOLD analysis project Ga0208013, IMG submission 184091) | Marine viral communities from the Subarctic Pacific Ocean - 16_ETSP_OMZ_AT15313 metaG (SPAdes) (version 2) | ecosystem: Environmental > Aquatic > Marine > Oceanic | place: Pacific Ocean | collected...
CTCTGGTCTGTCGGCACCTTTGAGGCTGATGGTAGCACCGTTGACAAGCTTAATTTGAAGATTATTAATATGGCTACCAGCGATGACAGGGTGTCCCAACTCAAGCAGGGTTTGCCACATAATGTCTCTGGCTTGTCCCTGAGTAGGTGCGACGTAAAATACATGACCCTTATCTGCCTGTAGTGCGTTAACAATCAACATCCATGCTGCTAACCTAGACTTGCCTGTACGTCGTCCAGCAGCTACTATTTTAAATCTTACGCTGTCTGCCCAGACATCTTGTTGCCAAGGCAGTAGTTCAATATTAAGATCCATTAAAATTATTAAACACTGTTGGTGCTGGTAACAGATCAAAGGTAACGACTACTTCAATGTTGCCTGCGCCACCTGCTGCTGCTTTAATTACATCTCCCGGTTGTAGAACAAATACTGCATTACCGTCAATCAGTAAGTTTTCTTTTGACGATATGTTAGTACCGTTGTAGATATACACATCTGGAGTAGGACTAGGTTTGTCTACAAACAATGTAATGTCGTTAGTAGAGTTATGCAAGTTAGCAATAAATGCCATGCTCCAGTGAGCTACGTAACCAGCAGGGATAGTAACAATCTCTTGCGTACTAGTGTCTGTCAGGTTCTTGTTCTTTGTATATAACATTAGTATGTCCACATAACAGGTGTAGTACCACGGGTATCAACGTGGATAAAGTCAGAAGCAACACCAATACCTGTGAATCCTAACTTAAGAGCAGAGTTGACAAGCTTCAGGCGATCAGCGGCGTTTGTTATTTTTATATCTGCCGCGATCCCTTGGGCATGCGTACCGGGTACTTCTTTTTTATTTTCTATAGGGTGCATCGTTGGATGCCGATACCCACTTGTTATTATAAAAGGAAAACCACAGTATGCCCGTAACTCATCTAGCTTTTCTAAGAAGTCTTGCTCCATGTTATTGGTGCCAGATACCTGACAGTCAAACTCTTCGCGTGTAAAATGTTTCATTACTTTTTCTTACGCTTAGGTACAACTTTGGCTTTGGTTTTTGGCTTTATTTTTTTTTCATTTGAACGCTTATCTAGAATTTGTTGGACAATTTGTTGTCTAGTGCTTGTAGGAAGACCTGTATTTCCTGATGGTTCGCCAGCGGCTACTTTTTTTCGTTCACTTTCTGTAGGCATACGAACAAGCTTTCCGTTTTTGTTTACAACATAAGCTGTTGTTGGCGTAACAACCATATCTCCCGGTTTCATATTTGCTTTTCTGCTGTTCTTTTTTTGAGAAGCCATAATTTAATCCTCTGATACTTGATCAAGTATTGTTGTAGATGCGTCAATGTCTTTAACTTCAGTCGCACTAACACCACTAATGTTAATTTGAATGGCGTTACGTCCACCATCCTTAACAATATCTTTTTCAAACGCTGCAACGGGCAGTATTCGATCCATAACAAGCTTCCAAGCTGCTGCTTGATTCTTATGATCATGGTCAAGAGCCGCTTCAAAAATAGTATCAAGCACCTTTCGGGACTTTGGAGACGCCAACATACGAGCTTTGTACTCGTTGATGACGGCAGCGTCACCCTTTGGGCGACCAACAGCGTTGCGATTACCTTTTTTTGATGCAGCTACGTCACTTTTACGCGGTCTTCCACGCTTTCGGCGAGGAGGATTATCAACATCTGACATAAATACCTCTTTAAAGACTCTTTAAAGTTACGTTACCGTGCATTACCGTAAACTTTTAATAATATATTTATAAACTTACCATTACCGTCACGGTAAAGTATCTTTAAAGACATAACATACTATTTATTGTACCATACTTTTAAACATTTGTCAAGCATTATTTTAAAAGAAAACATACTGTCCTTTAAACTGTACAGTCACGGTCCAGATTCTGCACTGCTAAGTGCTTGTTTTCTCTATAGTTTACCTGTTTAGAACTATTGGCTATATTAAGTTCTAATTTTACTCTTTTTTGTGTCTGAGAAGGATCTAACAACACAGTCATCAGCATAGTCCCTCCCCCGCCCCGAAACGGCGTAATGATTCTCATTCGCATTTGATAATGATTCTCATTCGTAAACGCTAATGATTCTCAGTTGCATATAAGGATATCTTTATATTCGCATATCTAAATAGGTGCGTGTGAGAGTCTAAGAAGGACCATTCAGGGCGTGAATGTAAACCCAGTTAACATCATTGGCCTGCATAATTCAGCATATGAATCTGCATCGTGTTACCCATAGCCTGCGTGAATGTGTTACCCCAGTGTTACCGGTAACAGTAGTGTTACCCCAAATGTGTTACCGAGTGTTACATTGCACCAAATTAGTGCATGTTTTAGGTAACATTTGAGAGGGTGGCATTTGTAAGCTATTGATTTATAAGGTTTTTTCATCGATGGCATGTAGCTTGCAACATATTGGGCATGGGCACTGCCTGCCCGTAATTCTGGTAACATGTTACCGCTAACGTCCAAGGAGGACACGAAAATGACACTACCTACCACACGACAGATAACCGATTCCGCTATGGCCTATGGCCGACTCGCTGGTCACATTCGAGCATTCTTGCCAGTGATCAACATTGACGCTCACGGCAACGTTTCAGGTCTTGATGTAATGAAAGATGCCATTGAGATCATCGCCGCAAAGCGATCAACAAAGGAGCTACGCGCACATGATGATGCGGACGGCGGAAAGGCTAAATCAGCGTTGAAGGTCCTACGCGTTACACTCAGACGCGAGACCAAAAAGGATATTGAGAAAGGCGGATTAGGTCTCGATATCACGTTCAACATTAAAGACGGGATATGCAATTTCTACATTCATGAGGCAGAGGAGTCAGAAGAAAATGATAAGCGCGACATTCTCACCACACTAGCCCAAAAGCTGGATGCTTCCGAAGTGCCGGACAGTATCCTTGAGATGATCGCTGAAGAGATGCGAAAGCTGTCAGTCTAAACCCGCTCAACCCGTAGCACTTGCACCTCTTCGGAGGTGCGCTTTTCCGTCCACGGTATAGAACCGTGCTGATGAGTCCTGTCCGGACGAAACGGAAACCTAAACTGGTAACATGTTACCGATTTTCAAGAGGGTTTAACGATGTCATACGATGAAAAAGTACAAATATTTTGGTTGACGGCTTGGGTCGTCGTTATTTTTGGTAACGCGCTTGTATTCACACCATAGGAGAGACGACGATGTTCGAACAATGGCAACCTTGGTGGGACGTTGTCCTGCTACTAACCACGACCGGCGTCGGCTTTGTGCTGTACGCTCTCACTAACGACGGGGAATAAACGATGAATATACGAAACGAATGCAACTGCGGCGCGACTGCTGAGATCACCGTAGATCAAGCAGACTTCAACCGCTGGAAAAACGACGGTGTTCTAATACAGGACGCCTTCCCGTACCTTAACGCTGACGACCGCGAACTAATCATGTCGACGAGACACTTTGGTTTTTGGAAATGTCCGACGTGTTGGGACAAAATGTTTGAGGAGGAATTGAACTAATGGATATACATTGCAGACATTGCGGCGAACCGTGGGATCATGACGAGCTTCATGATGTGGAGGGAGCGTCATACAAGGATGCTGTTCAGTTGTTTGTTAAGCATGGGTGTGGTGCGTTTGGTTTCGAGCCGCCACTACTTACGTGTAAGCACAGCCCTATCTATCCACCTGATATGATGGAGTTGATACGAACAGCGCAGGATATGTCACCGTACCCTGACGAGTGGAGTAGTCCTGATGAGATTGAGTTTATGTTGGAAATGGCGACAGAAATGTTTAAGGACTAGGCTGGTAACATGTTACCGATGTTTTGTACCGAAAATAAATCTGTAAATGGTGTTGACTTATCAAATGTCAATCCCTAATCTATAAAAAAGCGAGGAAAAAGCGATGAAAATCACGACAGCACAGAAGTGGTACGGCGAGGGTAGCGGTATCGTTATCAAAACCGACGACTATCTGATCGACCTGTACTGGTCAACGCGGTTCATGATGGGCACGTTCTACTGTCCACGCACTATTGACGGCGACGGCAAGTCATACGTTCTGGCACTGGGCTGGTTTCGCTGTGAGATCACCGAAGACGATATCAACTATTGGGAGTATATGTAATGAAACTACTTGACACGAGCAAAACACTAGGCAACACCAAGGCTCGCAAGACTAACCGCGACGACTCCATACGCATGGCGACGCTGACGATGCACCCTGACGATGTGGTCTGCGCTGGTGCAAAAGCTGCGGGCTGTATGGTTGACTGCCTCAAAGAGTCTGGACTGGGTGCTGTGTATCCGTCGATCAATCAAGCGCGACAGGCTCGCACTGATTACTGGCACGACGATCAGGAAGCGTTCCTCATACAGCTCAACCACGAACTACGCAACTTTGCCAAGCTGTGTGCAAAGCAGGGTGTGCAGGGTGTTGTACGTCTCAACGTCATGAGCGACATTAGTTGGGAAGAACACATGATCCCGCAGTCGTTCCCTGAGTTGCAGTTCTATGACTACACAAAGAAGGCGCGACGGTTTCATGGACAGCGACAGCCGGACAACTACCGACTAATGTTCAGCTACAGCGGAGCCAAGCACTATCAATCTCAGGTGCAGAGCTTCCTCAAATCCTACAGCGATGCGCCTATGGCAGTCGTGTTCAGGAATAAGAATTTCCCATCGACGTTTATGGGAAGACCTGTGATCAACGGCGACGACTCAGACTGGGTCAACGTCAACAATCGCGGGGTAGTAGTGGGGCTGGTTGCAAAAGGACCAGCGAAGACCAACACCAACGGCTTTGTCGTTGACAACGAAGTAATACCAACCATCAACTTTTAATTGGTAACATGTTACCAGAGGAGATTTACCATGACACATTTCAAAGTACAATCTAAGAAAGCACCTTCACCTATGAACTACCGAGGACGTGGTAGCGCGTGGCGAGATCTGTTCGAGTCAATGAAGCCCGGTCAGTGGTTTACGCTATCAGAAAAAGATAGATGCAAAACAAACGCGGCGGCTGTCAAACATCTGAGGGGTCGATACACTCTTTACAGAATCGAAGACGGTACGTATTGTTTTGTCAAGCTACGATAAACTTGTATCCAGTAATGAAGGAGAAACAACAATGCACTTTACAGAGAAACGAGTAGCAGAATATTTCGTTGACACAGTTCTCAGCGATCCAGACAAGAGCATCACTGTGTGTGGTGAGGGTGAGTACGCTGATGTTCAAGAATCACGCGAGCACTTCACGATACTCGACAACATGGGACAGTGTGACTTTGACGACGTGGGTGTGTACAGTGAGACACACGAGACTTACATCGCATGGTTTCAGTTTGTGTACGGTAACGTCACTAGCACCAGCGATCCAATGGAGGTAATCGGTGAATATTCAGCAGGGCCGTATGAGGATAGGATCATTAACAAAGTAGAGGAGATGACACAATGAGTGACTATTTATTAACTGACCGCGACGGTATTGATACTATTCGCAGAAAGATAAACGGGTTGAGAGCTGACATTGGTTACGATGTTATCAACAGTCCTAACAATACTGAGTTCGAGGAGTTGGATGTACTGCTCAGTGACGCAACAGCGAAGCTGGATGATATCTCTGACCTACTCAAGGACCGTGTCTATGCATACGATGTAACTGTAACTGTTACAAAGCGTGTGTATGTCAGGGGTCGTGACGAGGACGATTCATACAATGCTGCTGTTGACTATGCGCTGGAGGATCTGTCGCCACCGATTGACTGGAACGAAGATGACGTTTCAGCCATGCGTCAAGAAGATGAAGAGGATACTGACATCTACGATGTGGAGGTGTAAATATGAAGACGTACCAAATATTTATGACCAAAGTTTATGAGGTCAAAGTGAAGGCTGAAAGTCGAGACCATGCCGAAGAGCTGTTCGAAGACTTTGGAGATTGGGAAGAGCTTCTTAAAGTGCATACGTTAGATATAGAGGTGTGCGATGGTTTTGTTTTGGAGGATGATTAATGGCTATTGATACATGGTATGTAGTGCAGAAGTTTAACCGCAATACATGGGAGTGGGAGGAGCGTGACAGTGACGGCTCTTCCTACAACTCAACACTTGACAACGCAAAATACTTTTGCATTCAATACCACAAAGACGGCGAAGAGGTACGTGTTATCAAAGAGGAGGTAGTTTATGAGCCAGCCTAGAGAATCTTGGGAGCTGTGGCACGATGATTATTACGATCAGTTCGAGGAAGATGATCACGAACAAGACGACATCGATGCCTACAAACGCGAACGTGACGAGGAGGAAGATAAATGAAATACGACATACTTGAAGTCAGGAAAGAGCTAGACACCTTGATAGATTGGACGTGGTGGGAGCTAAAAATTATTAGTGATCATCTGATGGCCGAAAACAAACACTATGAAGAAGAAGATTTCTGCGCTTTCAAAGAAGACTTTTTTGAATTGTCAATAATGTTGGACAGTTTAGAGCGCATTGCAGGAAAGAAATATAACCCTGACGACTACTTTTCTTATGGTGTAGAAAGACCTTGGCACGTTCAGAAGTTTTATAAAGCCGAGGAACAGAAGGCAAGAGAGACTGTACTTATGCATAACACACCTCGAGGCTTGACAGACGATTAGATCCATGATAAACTCTATCTGTAAAGTCAACAGTAATGTTAAATTTATTAAGGAAATATTGTAATGACTATCTGTAAAGACGACATGATACATGAGCTTGTTGAGTACGACTTGGATCATTTGACTATAGGTGAAATCATGAATATGATTGGTACGTTCTTAGCTATAGGCTACGGCGAGCTGGACGATGAAGTATTGCAGGAACGTTACAACACACTAGGAGCAAGTGACCATGCCATTCACTGATACACACCAGCCATGTCCAGACTGCGGAAGCAGTGACGGGTTGGCATTCAACGACGATGGATCAAGCAAGTGTTTTGTTTGTGACACGTTTACGCCAGCACCCAAGGACAGCGTACGAGAAAACGTACGTGAACTAGGAGCTATCAACGAAGCACCGAAGCCATCGTTCAGTCAGACTGAGCATCGTCTCATCACTGCTGAGTACCGTTCCATCACTGACCGTCTCATCACAGGGACGACAGCGAAGAAGTATTCAGCACTGAAGAGCGGTGAGGTTACGACGTTTGGTTACTACGATCCTAACGATCCGACCAAGCCTGTTGCTGCCAAGGTACGCAACCCTGACAAACGCTTCAGCATCATTGGCGATTGGAAACACGCAGGACTGTACGGTCAGCACTTGTTTCCCGAAGGTGGTAAGTATGTGACTATCGTTGAAGGCGAGTACGATGCGTTAGCGGCACACCAAATGACAGGTAGTAAGTTCCCTGTTGTCAGTGTACGCAACGGTGCAACGTCAGCGGCAAAAGACTGTCGTCTCTTCTACGATTGGCTGAACAGCTTCGAGACTATTGTTATTTGTTTCGATGCCGACGAGCCGGGACAGAAAGCTTCGAAGGAGTGTGCTGATCTGTTCGGTAACAAAGCAAGGATTGTTAAGCACGTTAACGGCTACAAGGATGCGTGTGACTACCTATCCAACAACGACTCAGAGATGTACACCAAAGCGTGGTGGTCTGCTCAACCGTACACACCCGAAGGTATCGTAGGTGCTGGTGAGCTACGTGAGCTGATCAAGAAGCCACTCGCCAAGGCGAAGGTACAGTACCCGTTCGACGGACTGAACAAGCACCTGTACGGTATACGTATGGCAGAGCTGGTTACGATCTGTGCAGGCTCAGGACTAGGTAAGAGTACCCTTCTGCGTGAGATTGTTAGCTCCATCATGGCGCAGTCAGAGGATAACCTTGGTCTGATGTTTCTTGAGGAGACACCTGAACGTACCATGCGCGGTCTTGTTGGTCTTGAACTGAACAAGCCTATCCACCTACCTGACTGTGAGTATGACGATCAGGACATCGACCTTGTGTACGATACGATGGACTATGAGAACCGTGTCTATCTGTGGGAACACTTCGGTAGTAACGAGATAGAAAACGTACTGGGCAGGATGCGGTACTTTGTGAAGGTACTTGGCGTTAGATTCATCGTGCTGGATCACGTATCAATACTGGTGTCCGACCAAAGCAACGGGGATGAACGCCGTGCACTTGACATGATCATGACAAAGCTGCGAACATTTGTGCAGGAGATGAACATCTGTATGTTCCTTGTTAGTCACCTTCGCAGACCAGAAGGCAAGCAGTTGGAGGACGGTGCGGTGACTAGCTTGGGTATGTTACGTGGCTCTGCCTCGATTGCACAGCTCTCTGATGCGGTCATTGGTGCTGAACGTAACAGTCAGGCTGACGATCCAATTGTCAAGAACACGACCGTGTTACGTGTATTGAAGAACCGATATACTGGTAAGACAGGCAAGGCGTGTGAGGTGTTCTATAACGAGGCAACAGGACGACTAACACAGCGAGATGAAGTTGAGGAGAAACCCTTGTGAGATGTAAAGCGTGTGACGTAGAATTAACAGACTACGAAGCGACAAGACGGTATGCTATTAGCCAAGAGTTTGTAGACTTGTGCAACAGGTGCTTCGCTGTTACGCTAGACGACGGTGACGTTGTTGATCGTGCTGATCTACGAACACTCGCAGATATAGAGGAGATGATATACCATGAGCAAGATTGGGAATTGGATATTGGAACAGGAACAGTTGACGGAGATGCACCACAAACTTCCTAATCCTAAACAAGATGAACTAAACGAGGCGTACTATGAGTATCTGTTACTTGGATATCGAAACTACTTTGGATCACTCAACGATCTGGTGTGCCGTTACGAAGGTGAAGAACAACATCCAAGTACACACTACAGCCAGTACTTTGCAGAGGACTTTGTATGAAGCTGAGAAAGTTGTGGGACATAATCTCATCGGATTCGATGTTGGTGTGCTTGACCGTGTTTGGGGTGTACATGTTGATCCTACTAGGGTCGTGGATACACTCTACCTCTCAAGACTCTATAACCCTTCGGCAGAAGGAGGCCATTCGCTCCGTAACTGGGGTAGCGTACTCGGTGGTGCAGGAAAGATCGACTTCACAGACTACGACGGAGGACTGACTGACGAGATGATCGAGTATTGTATAGCGGATGTTGAGCTGACTGAGCGTGTGCATCAGTGGCTTGAACTACAGCTACGCAAGGAAGGTTTCTCACAACAGGCTATTGATCTTGAGCATCGTGTAGGTTGGATCGTGACTGAGCAGGAACGCAACGGCTTCAAGCTTGACGTACCCTTTGCAGAGAAGTTGATGATGGATCTCATGTTCGAGATGAACAACATTGAAGCAGAGCTACAGTCTATCTTCCCGCCTATCGTTGAAGAACGCTGGTCAGAGAAGACAGGCAAGCGACTGAAGGACAAGGTAACAACATTCAATCCCGGTTCACGTAAGCAGATTGCAGAGCGACTGCAAGGTCTTGGTGTAAAGTTCGACAAGAAGACTGAGAAGGGTAACATCATCGTTGACGAGAAGGTACTTGATGGGATAAATCTTCCCGAAGCCAAGGCTGTTGCACGTTACATGATGCTGCAAAAGCGAGTAGCTCAGATCGATTCGTGGTTGAAAGCTGTCAAGGACGATGGTAGAGTACACGGTAGAGTAATCACCAACGGAGCTGTGACGGGACGCATGACACATCAATCACCTAACATGGCTCAGGTTCCTGCGGTGTCTGCACCGTTCGGTAACGAGTGTCGATCATGCTGGACTGTAGATGAAGGTAACGTACTTGTTGGCATTGACGCCAGCGGATTAGAGCTACGCATGTTGGCTCACTACATGGACGACGATGACTACACAAATGAAATCCTCAATGGCGATATTCATACAGCTAATCAACGAGCTGCGGGACTTGAGACAAGACCTCTCGCAAAGACATTCATATATGCGTTTTTGTATGGGGCCGGAGATGCTAAGATCGGAGCTATCGTTGGAGGAAATAGCGGCACTGGAAGAAGGCTTAAAGAGAGATTTCTACACAACACGCCTGCTCTTGAAGAACTTAGAAGAAGAACTGACAGACAGGCTCAGCACGGCATACTTGCTGGCCTCGACGGACGAAAGCTCAGAGTAAGATCACAACACGCCGCATTGAATACACTTTTACAGGGCGCAGGGGCTTGCGTTATGAAGCAGGCGCTGATACACTTAGCAGATAAA
>Ga0208013_1001629_pt1 | contig 10216 bp, 9 predicted proteins | sample 16_taG_FD_184091 | JGI IMG/M metagenome (GOLD analysis project Ga0208013, IMG submission 184091) | Marine viral communities from the Subarctic Pacific Ocean - 16_ETSP_OMZ_AT15313 metaG (SPAdes) (version 2) | ecosystem: Environmental > Aquatic > Marine > Oceanic | place: Pacific Ocean | collected...
CAAAGATGGCCTTTGAGGAATCAGCAAAGGTAATGTCATCACCTGTAGAAACAGCAATATCTGTGCCGCCTGTTGTATTACTTAAAGCTAGAACCTCTGCAAAAGTATCTACAGTATCTTGCTGTGCATCTACGTAAGCTTTAATAGACTGCTGAGAAGCAATACCTGTAGCACTATCAGATGCCATATCATCTTCATCAAGAAAAGCTTTACCATCTAAAATATTTAACTCTGCTGTAGTCGATGTAACGCCATCAAGTAAGTTTATTTCTGTAGCAGTAGCTGTAACACCGTCAAGTATATTAAGTTCTGCAGTTGTAGCAGTCACACCATCTATAAGGTTTAACTCTGTGGCAGTAGCCGTGACTCCATCCAAAATGTTAAGTTCTGCAGCAGTACTTGTTACACCATCAAGTATATTAAGTTCAGCAGTTGTGGCTGTAACACCGTCTAAAAGATTTAACTCTGTTGCGGTAGCCGTAACACCGTCAAGTATATTAAGTTCTGCAGCAGTACTTGTAACACCGTCAAGGATGTTAAGTTCAGCGGCAGTGCTTGTAACACCGTCAAGGATATTAAGTTCTGCAGCAGTTGAAGTAATCGCAGTACCGTTAAAGTTAATAGCGTCTACGTAAGCTGTACCGTCTATATAAATATCTTTCCACTCTTGCGTAGAGCTACCTAAGTCATAAGTACCATCATCATCAGGAATAATATGAGAATCTACGTTAGCACCAAATACAACGTTGTCAGTAGCAGCATCACCCATAGTGATTGTGCCACCGTTAAAAGTAGTCGTACCTGTGACAGTAAGATTACCGCCTACTGCTACATCACCTGTTGTAGTAATTGCATCAATATAAGCAGCTTTAAAGTACAATGAGCTTGTACCAAGGTCTACGTCACTATCAGTTACAGGTACAATGCCTCCGTCTTGAATACGTATCTGTTCTACCGCTGAACCGCTTACCTGTACAAATACGCCCCACCTGTTGTTAGTAGAGTCAACAGTTATTTTATTAAGAAAGTCTTGATCGCCTACAGTAGGTATATTACCGCCTTCTCCTGCCGTACCATCGTGCCTATGTCCAGTAGTTCCTGAAGAAGAATAAGAAAAAGCAGTCACCAGTTGATTATATTCATTATTAAACAATGAAGAACTGATTGTATCTCCGTCTGAAAAACTACTTTGTCGTGTATAACTTGCCATATTATCTCCTAGTTGACGGCACGTAATCTAGGTACATACCATTGATAGCATAAGGTGGGTTTTTATCTTCTGATCTCAGCCTAAAACTTGCAGTATAACCGCCTCCTTGAATAGCTTGTCTAACCATCGGGTCATTAGTGGCCCCGAAAACTGCACCAGCTCCAAATGCGCTTTCTCCAAAAATAGCAGGCAAGGGTACAGACAGTAAAGTGTAATCTGTAGGCTGAGGAATATTAGTATCCTCGTAGTCATATCTTACTCTTAATACAGGCTGTGCTGTTCCTTCAGGGCTGATAGAAATTTTAACATATCTCATGTTTTTGCGTGTGCCAAAATCTCCAAAGTCGTAGTTAGGGGTTGTGTAAGTTGCCCTTATAGCTGCTTCAACGTTGTCGTGTAGAAAGTGAGATCCTGTATCATGTATATAAACATACCCTTGACTATCGCCATGAAAAGTCTGTTCTATGCCGTTAAAATTAAAACCTGAAGTAATTGCTCTAGCTTGTATTCCTTTTGTTTCAGACCACTCAAAACCATTAGATGTTAAGGAACCTATAATACCTTTAGAATCTGCGGCTGATTGAGTTCCTGTGGTATAAAAAACTCTATACTGTGATTTCTGACGTAGCACAACGCTGTCTATAATTAAACCGTCAATATTTTTAGCTAGGGTTTCAATAATACTCTGTATTTGACGGCTAACACTCCCTAACTCAACGTCACCAATACGCGCTGTACCTGCGATTGTTCTGACTCCATCAGGACTTAAAAATACTAAGTCACCCGCAATTTCCTGAATGCTGTGATTGTCTAAACAGCCTACGTTTTTAGTTACTGGCTGTATAGCAATATTATTAGAGTCATTAATGTTTACTAATTTATAAATACTATTTTTACAGAATATAATCAAATCTGCACGAAAGGGCCTTAAACCTATAACCTTATCATCTAGCTTAATACTACCTGCACCTGTTCCTCCGAAATCATCAGGAGCATCTGTGTGACTATAGTATATAGTATTAGGATTGTTAGTATCACCCGAAACTACTAAGTGTCTGTCGTGCATAGTAGCTACAGTAGGATAAACTGAACCACTAACGGTAATTTCTTTTGCGAAATAAGTTCTATTAGTTAATGCGCCAGATCCTGTCATCTTAAAATAAAAAGGTTTAGCAGAAGACCCCTCATCTGTAATTACTAATTCACCGTAATCAGAATCTCCCTCGTACAAAGCAAAAGTACACTGCCCTTGAGATGTTCTAGCTTCGACGCTTCTTCCTACAAAAGTAGAATAATTATCTCCGTTAGAATGGACAGAGCCTCTATTTATCTGTAACCATGTTATCCCATCTAGTGTAAAATAAACGTTTTCTCCTGACGTAACTATAAGACCGTCTGCATAAACAAAAAGGCCCAGTACAGGGGAACTACCATTAGGTCTTGTAGAAGAAGAGCCTCCAAAAAAATCAAAACCGTTTATTCTTCTATAGCCACCATCTGAATCTACTTCAAAGTTTTCTAGGTCAGTGGCTAATCCCGGCTGAGAAAGCATTTCAAATTGGTTAAGGTTTGTATTTAAACCCCCGCGACAAGAAACACCAAAAGGTAAGGAAGCTGGCATCAGGTAAACCTTATTCTATCATCTTTAAAATATATAGGTGTAGGCTCCATAAGATTAATCTTCATTTTTTTAATACCTTTTTTATAATCTTCTAGTGCAAACGCAGACGCTTGTGGATTGTCTTTAAACTGATGAACGTAATATCTAGCTCTGTTGATTAGCACAGGTACGTATAAATCAGGGAAAACTATTTCATCTGCGTAGGAGTCTAATTCTGTAGGTAACAAATAAGCATAAAACCATATTTTATAAACCTTGTCAGGTATTGGACTAAGACCAAACTTACGATTATCAGGACTTTTTATAACTCTGCTAGGGACTCCATAGCTTTGTGTGTCTGCATCATCGTTGTTTTGTCCCAGCCTAAAATAATCTTTCCATTCTTCAATCGTTGTAAATTTTAAATTTCTAGAAGTGTATGGGGCATCCTCGCCTGAAACACCTATGGTGGTCACAAGAAAATTGTCCCAATCAATATAACTATAGTCAGTTGTTAAGCTGTCTGAAGAAGGTTTTAGTTCATACCAACGGGTTCCTGCTACTGTATCAACAGTAACATTGCCGTAATTAGGATCTGTAGAACCACTTTCTTCAACAGCTAAAAAGGGCCACTGAGCTTCTTCATTAACCATATCTAGATAAGAACGGTTAATAAGATCTTTTACATGACTTTGAATACCTACAGAAGTGGCAAAATCTGCGGTAGTTAATTCAACTTCATTAATCTCACGTAAAATTTGATTACACAACTGTAAGTAATTAGTAGCCATTATTTTTTATGCGTCCTTTGAACTGGAAAATCAACTGATTTACTTGCGCCCTTGTGCGGCTTAAAACCATCTTTAGGATCTTTCATAATCTTATAGGCTTTCTCAACCTTCATCCAATGGTAACCTTTAGGAGCATCTACTTTCATCGCTTTGTATTCTTTGAAGTTTTACTTCCACATTTCTTTTCCATATCAGCAATAGAAGCGTAGCCACCTTTGTTGTATTTAACTTTGCTACCCTTGTTATACATTTTCTTTTTCGCCATCATTAGTCTTGCTCCATATCAAAAGTTTTAGAAGTTTCTCTCGCTATCTCTATTTCTTTTTTGTCTCCAAAGATACGATCATAGTTTTCCTGATATTTATCCCTATCAAAACCCTTACGAAAACGACTTTCTGGTGAGACAATCGCTTTCCTAAACATTACAGGGTTATCATTATTTCCTATCTGTGGCATACCTAATTCCTTTTTGTGTAAAAGAAAAGGGGGCTTTTGACGGCCCCCAAGTCTTATTTAGTCAATGCCGTAGAAAGCTGAAACCAGAGCATCTGGTCGCAGTACTTTAGCACCGTATACGTGCAGACCACGTACAATGTCACCAAAACTATCTGGGTCACGGATGACCTCAGTGCTAGTAATAGTCTGAGCCGTAGCTGTAGAAGACATATGACCAGCAAGACATTGACCAGCAGCGTTAGACGTTGCAGCAATGTTATTAGTTTTGTACATGTCAAATCCACGCAGCTTACCAGAGCTTACCAAACCATTACGGATGGAGCCTTGACCAGCGTTGTAGTCAACAGACAAGAGCTTAGAAGAACTTTGTACAAGGACTTCGTAGAACTCTGGATTAGCCAAGAACCAACGACCTTCTTCAGGAACATTAGCTTCGTCTAGAAGACGGGCCATGTGAGAAAGAACGTCAATAGGATCATGCTCGCCTGTAGCGAAACCAATGTCCAAGTTACCAGTACCGTCAAAAGTACCACCAGCAAGGTCAGTTGCGCTGTCAGAACCAAGAATGTGGTTCGGGCTAGATGCAGAAACACCAGCGATCATAGAAGCAATTACACCTTCGTCAAAAGCATCACGCAAAGCGTAAGCTGCAGAAGAGGTTGCTACGTCACGGAAGTTTACATGCGACATGTTTGTTTCAATATCATCAACGATGAACTTAAATGCGTTAGCAGTATCAACAACCAAAGTTACTTCTTGGTCGGTCAATTTAGTCTGCGTTACATCAGCACCACGCTCATACTGGTAAACAGTAATTTCGGGTTCTTTGATGATTCGTACAGTATCGCCAAAGGCAGAGATTTCACCAGCATAGTCAGTGTTCGTAATAGCTTCCGCTACTGAAGACTTCCTAAAGAAGTTGAGTACTTGCTTTGAATATACTTTTGGTAGGAAAAACGAGTTAGTTTGTCCTGATACAGAGTTACCAAAGTTACCGTTGGTGTCTGTAGATTGTTCAAAAAATTGGTCTGATTGGTTATAAGCCATGTTATATTACTCCTAAGTAGAAAAGATTATCCTCTACGAACTCTTCCCTCTTCCATAGCAATTTTGATTTCTTCTTCGTGTCTATCAAATTGATCAAGGGACATTTTCGCTATTTCACTTTCCGTCCAGATCTTAGCTTCTTTAGCATCTACATTGGTTGTTTTAGTAGATACCATATCTGCTGCAGAACCACCTTGCGGCTGTCTGTTACCTGAACGTCTTTTGCGAGAACCTTGTCCTTTACCAGTTTCTAATTTATAAAGATCTAAAGCTTTAACGGCTAAAGTAACATCATTAGGATTATTGTAGATCCAATCTTGTATCTGATTGGGTTGTTCCTGCGCCCACTCATGAAAGCTATCGTCTCCTCTGATCTCATCAAAGTCAGGATGTCTTTCTTGAAGAGCCGACTCAGCTTCTCGCGCTACAATCTCTGCTTCCCGTTGTTCAATAACAGAAAGTTTAGATCTAAGTGCTTCCACTTCTTGCTGGCTTCTCATATGAGCTACAGTTTCTACTGTATCATATAAATCAGGGTATTCAGTTCTAAAGCGGTCTAAGTCCTCTTGGGTCTTAGGAGCTTGATACTGGGGTTCAGCTTCTTTAGCCTGATCCCTAAGTTCTTGCTCTGTGCGCTTAAACTCTGAAAGCTTCTGATCATAATGCTTCTTTAAATCATCATAGCGTTTCTTATAATTAGTACTTGGTTCATCCTCAGAAGAAGGGGCCTTTTTCCGGGTAGCCTTCTGCTGTTGAGGTTCGGTATCATTATCTTCTTCATAATACAAACTCTCAGCCGCGCTAGGTGTTTGCTTTCTTTCCTGCTTGTGCCAAGGTTTACGTGCATTATATGGATTTGATACTTCTTCCTCTTCGTATGCCTGTTCTGACATGGTTCTCTCCTTTTCTACGGGGCTTGTTTCTTGCAAGGTAGCCAATTTCAAACGTCTTTAAAATCTGGGGCTTGATACTACAAGGTAGCCGTACTGTTGTTTATCTTCTAAGACTAGGTACTTGATTAGACATTAACATTGATTGATTAATCTTATCATCTGTTGATCTAAGCTGTCCTACGTCTTCAAGATCCTTTTTTTCGGGGTCTTTCGTTCCTAAAAGACCTCCTAGTTGGAAACCACTTCGGGCTTCACCACCACTAGCTTTTCTTTCGGCATCGTCCATCATTGTCTGAAGGTTGTCTGCTCCAATTTCACTGGTGGCTTCTTCTGTGACTACAAACTCACCATCGCTTAATCGCGCAGGTATTGAGTCTGAGACACCTGTTCCGGGGCCTTCAACTTCTCCAGCTCCCGAAAATTCTGATGCAGTCGTTACGACCTTATCAAAAATCTCACTAAGCCTTGGATCTGATTCCAAAGCTCCCATTAAATATTCTTGTTCACCATCGTCTAGGGATTCTCCTAGTACATAGTCCATGTAGCCTTCTTCCATTTCATCATCTGGTAGCTGAGATGATTCTGCATTTGCTTGTTCTTCTGGAGTGAAGGTGTCTACTGGCATAGCCATTTCAGGGGCTACAAGCATTGAGCCTCCTTCTGCTTTTTTTGTTTTTTCATCTTCTTTTTTATTTTTTCTATAAACTTCTCCTGCTTTACGTAATACAGGTTCTAGTAAGTCTACAAGCCCTTTAGGGGGGCCTTCAGAGCCGGGAATATATTTCATAATTTCTACTATAGCTTTATCAGCACCGTCTTCACCTGCTTGTAATATTTTTTCTAACTTTTCTTTTTTTTCAACATTACCACCTTCGTCATAACGACTAAGCATTGATGCACCGCCTTCTGCAAACATAGATCTATTTACTTCTTCTTTTGATGTGCCGCTTTCAACTTCTATGCTTTTTAGCACATCTACTACTTCTTCATTATCAAACTGACCTAGCTGTTCTTGTATACGCTCTGCTGCTTTAGGACTCTCAGCAGTTTTAAGAGCTGTAAGAAGACCCCTGATAACTTTTGAGTTATCTTCCATTTCACCGCCTTCTTCATATTTTTCTCTATCTAACATACTATTGGTCATCTTTTCTCTCCATTTCTGCTTTAACGCTTTCCTTCAACTGCTCTAGTTTAACCAGAGAATTCAGTCTCCCCTGACTGCGGTACAGCTCCAGTTCCGATGTTGCCACCGCCAGTACCTGTTGCTCCAAGGTCTTGGCCTTGTGGAGGTACTCCTTCATTGGCTCCCATAGCTCCGGGTTGTTCACCAGTGGGGCCAGCTTCCTCGCCAGTTGCTTGTCCAGCATTATTTTGCATTCCTATAATTTGAGCCATCAATGCTGCTTCTTCAGGATCGTTGATCAATTCATCTGGATCAAGATCAAGACTGTAAGCGAGTTCACTGATTAGCTTGTTCATTTTAATGAAAGGTGCAATAGCAGGATTCTGTGCAGTCTGTAAGAACATTGTCAGTCGCTGACTTCTTACTTCTTTTTGCATTAGGCTATTAGTACCTGTAGCTTTTACTTCTAGATCACCTTTAACATCTAACTTAGACTCTAAGAATTGCATGTTCCACTGAAAGTATGCTTCACCCATAGGCTTAAGTAAGAAGTCATCAAGATTCTTTATTACTGTTTTAATATTAAGAGATGCTGCGCCAAGTAGCATAGACATACCTGAAGCAGTTCGTGTCATACTTTGGACACCTGTTTGACCATGTGAATAGCTTGGGATACCCGTTTGTTCATCTGCAAGCTGTCTGAACTTATCAAACATCATCATGTTTTCTTGTGAGGTATTAGGAAACTTTAAGCCGTTGATAGCTTGTCCGGGCATTCCTGCTTGTCTGCGGAAAACCTTGCCGGGATATATTTCCATACTTTGACCACCCACAAGAGCAGTCTCGTCTACATCAAAGACAAGTGATCCTGATAACGCTAGATTGTCTATTGCCATACGAGCATGACCATTCATGATCTTTTGAGAGTCATCCATATTCTCTGCAACCCCTATGCCAAAAAAGCTATAAGGGTTACGCTCATAAGGAAAGGCATGATAAGGCAACCTGAAAGGCGTAAAAGGATTTATTACTGCTCTTAACATTTGACCGTTGCAGATCCAAGCGTTTACTTGCACTTCATCTAGGTCATCTACTTCCTCTGGTATATCCATACCAACTTGGCGAGCATACTCAGCGTCTATTACTCCCCAATACTCTAGAACTTCAAACTGTCCTGCACCTTCTTCGCCTGTGCGATGATCATCTTTCAGCTCTTGTTCATAATCCTTTTCTTCGTAATTAGGCCCCATCATTAAGGCTTGACGAATTGCATCTTTATCAAAATATGGCATCTTCGCCAAAGATCGTATCTTAGTACGATTCATTCTGTGTCTATGAAATATATACTCTGCTTCGTTTATGTTTGTAGCATTAGGATCTGGGAAAAAATCCCATAAGCTGACAAACTCAATACGAGGGACGCGCACATCCACTGGAGAATATTTTCTATCTCCTTCTTCATTCTCTTCCCACCTACTCAGGGTCTTATTAAAGTTAAATGGCCCTTTTACTATGCCTGTGCCAAACAAGGCTGATTCAAAAAGAGCGTTACGTATTTCACTGGCCCCATTTGATTCTTCTATCTGATCGTGTATTAGTTTTTCTAAACGTCTTGCGGCTTCTTTAGCCGGACTTACTTGAAGAGCTTGAGGACTAGGACTAGGCCCGTCAACTAGCTTTTCTTCTGCGGCTTCTTCAAGAGATGTTTCTTCAAAACCTCCTGATCCAAAAGTTGCTCCCGGCTTAAGAACCTTTCCGTCTCCTGCAAAACCAACATCATAAGGGTTAGCTTCTTCTTCCTTTTTCTCAGGAAACTCTTCGGAACTTGTTTCAATTCCCGGTAAAGGGTTTTGAGGGTCTAAGTGAGCATACTCGCTAATACCTTCTGGTACTTTAGTTTCTGAGATACCAATAGGAAACTTATTAGCGCCAAAGATAACATCAACTAACTGACCGAAAGCAGCAAGTACTTTTGTCTTTGTTACTTTAACAAATATTCTAGATTTTTCAGATTCTCTAAAACGTACATTCTTACCGTATAAACCACGGTAGTTGTGGTAAGCTTCTAGCCATCGTCTTTCGTCTAAGTCTCTGGCGCTTTCTGCTTGCTCATAACGATCCATAATAAGACCAACAAAGTTATTACGCAAAGACTCTTCTAGAGTCAGTTGCATACCTTGCTCTTCTTCTACCTCTTCAAAGTATAGACCGTTAGCTGTTAGACTGTTTTGTTCTGACATATATTAATATCCAAAATCTGCATCTGCAGGTGTATAAGCTTGCTCAAGACGTATGTGCCTTAACTGAGCAAGAGGATCGTTTACTCTTGGCCTAGACATAATAAGATACCTTAAGGCATCATATGCGTGGTCAGGCGCATGAGTATCAACATCTTCAGGGTTTGACTTATCCAGAGGAATGCTTTGAAGTTCGCGTATCAGGCTGGGACAGCTACTAAATATTTGTATTCTTGGTCTTCCGCTTGGCTGTAACCTCAAGTATTCGTGAATCTGTATTTTACCCTGTATTCTATTCTTATCCGCTCTACGCAGCTTGTGGCCTTGTCGTACTAATGTTTCTCCGACTGTTGGCCCTGTAGTACCTGTTCTAGACCAAGCTGCAGTATCTAAAACTCCTTGGACAGACATAGGATCTTCTAGTTCCATCTCTGTTATCTTATAGCCTAAATCTTCACCAGTAAGACCCTTCTTATACAGTTCACGGTAGACTATCAATGTACCGTCACTAGGATCAATTGTAGCCCATATACAGGCTGATTCACTGGCGTAACCATAGTCAATACCTTTAACTCTGTCCCAGTGTATAGGGATCTCAAATGGTGGTATGACATGTTCTTCTATACTAAATTCGGTAAAAGCTGCCCCCTCGTTAACGTCCCAATTACCTTCTAATAGCTGCTTGCGTTGCGTAGGAGGCAAAGCTTTAAGCATCTGCTCGTAACGTCCATCTGTTGCTAAGAATGGATTGTCTTCTAAACGAGCTGGTATAAACTTACGTGTTAATCCATCTTTACCTACAAAGCTTTTGTCAGGTTCTGATGGTTGTATATACCTATTCTTTACCCAGTGTGCACCA
>Ga0208013_1001630_pt1 | contig 10212 bp, 4 predicted proteins | sample 16_taG_FD_184091 | JGI IMG/M metagenome (GOLD analysis project Ga0208013, IMG submission 184091) | Marine viral communities from the Subarctic Pacific Ocean - 16_ETSP_OMZ_AT15313 metaG (SPAdes) (version 2) | ecosystem: Environmental > Aquatic > Marine > Oceanic | place: Pacific Ocean | collected...
CTGGGTGAAGACGGCCTGGTCGGCGGCGTTCTTGGCGGAGGTCTGCTGGACGGCGTGCTGGGCGAAGACGGTCTGGTTGGCGGTGTTCTTGGCGGTGGTCTGCTGGACGGCGTAGTGGGCGAAGACGGCCTGGTTGGCGGTGTTCTGGGCGGCGGTCTGCTGGATGGCGTACTGGGCGAAGATGGCCTGGTTGGTGGCGTTCTGGGTGGTGATGTAGTCGAGGGTGTGGCCGGCGAAGACGGCCTGGTAACAGGTCTGCTCGACAGCATTCTCGGTCCAGATACCATTGGAGGTGGGTTGCTGGATAGCACCGTTGGAACCGTAGTAGGGCTGGCCAGCCCCGTCGTCGGTACTGGCGATGGTGTGATGGAAGGGTTACTCGGCGATGGTGCCCCAGTGGGGGATCTGCTCGTTGACTTGAGCTTTGGCCTTTCTTCAACACTGTCCCAGGAACTTGCTCTGGTATAAAAATCCTCGAGATAAAGTCGAGGTTATTGATGGCGGCATCGGGCTCAGACAGCCCGTTGCCGCTAACTTGTTTTGATTTGGATGATAATGACAAGAACTTATGCAAAGGGATTGGGGTTTTTTCAGATCCCTTTTTTCCTGTTTACGCTGTTAACGTCTCTGGCTGTCTATGGGCAGGACACGAATCCCGGCGGGACTAGTGTTAGCTCTGCTGATAATAACCAGGCCACATCGATCAACCTGTCATTAGCGGAATTTGTTGCATTGAATAATGCGTCAGGTGAAGCAGGCCTGGTTGATCAATCTGTTGTGGGGGCCACTGCAGTTTCAACCGATCCTGAAATAATACACTCCACGGAAATTGTGGCGACAGGCGTACAGACTAAAGAATCGCAGTCTGGTTTAAAGTTGCTCAAACCAGGTCAGGATATGGCGGGTTCTGGGCGGACACATGCCGGAGCTGCCATTATTATCCCCACTCAGAAAAATCTGGCTGAAGGCGAGAAAGTCGACTCAGAGGAGAGTACTGTTGAGCCGGGACAGAGCCAGACCTTATCAGAATTTTTTGACCGGATAATAGAGAATCAGGATCCGTCGGCAGCGAACAGCGCAGTAGACGATGTGAATGAAAAGGAGGAATTGAAGGGAGTTGGCAAGGGCAAAAAAAAAGAAGGGAATATAAGGTCTTCTGAAAATTTGTCTACTTCCGAGAAGCAACCCTTCAGCGATAAAACCTCTCAGGCTGTTAACTTCGACAATCACGAAAATCGAGCAGATCCGCTCGACGGTGATAAGCAGGCGTTTGATCAACAAGCCATGTCGTCTTATACCACTGCCTTGTGGCGTTCTTCGAAGGGTGACTCCGAGAGCTCCCGGCAATCACAGCTCGACCAGAATTCAGGTGTTGATGAAGAGGGTATCTATTCGAAAAACACCATGTTGACGACTATGAAGGAAGAATTGTCCAGTCCGTTGGATATTTACGCTGTCGTTCACCGAGCTATTGCTTTCCATCCTGATATTGCCGAATCACTTGGCAAGCTTTATGAGCAGAAGGAAATAGTTAATGAAGCCAGGAGCGGATATTTTCCACAAATTAGTTCAGGAATGAGCTCTGGTTATAGAACGACTTCGGGTAGAAGTGACGAGTCATTTAATTTCAATGTCTCACAGTTGTTATATGATTTCGGCAAGGTTGACAGCGTTGTTGACAGCGCTCAATACGGTATTGTACGCGATCGCGCGGCTGTTTTAATGGCTGTTGATGATTTGGCAAGGGATACTGCTCGTGCCTTTATTGAAGTTCAACGTTATCAGGAGCTGGTCGAAATTTCTGACCGTTTTGTTGTCGCGATCCGGGATCTTCAGGATCTTGCTGGCAAGCGTTCAGCAAAGGGCGCGAGTTCACGTTCGGATGAAATACAGGCCCGGTCGCGCAAACATTCAGCTGAAGCAACGGCCAGTCAATACCGCTCCAAGCTCAATGTCTGGACTACAACCCTGCAGAACCTGATTGGAACGAATTCTGATCTTGATTTGACAGGGGGGTTCCCGACCGAACTTAGCAATTTCTGTCAGTGGGTGCCGGAAAAATTTGATAATGTACCGCGGTTAGTCATAGCTGAAGCGGAACAGGCCATCGCCAAGCAAAAAATTAAAACGGCCAAAGCCGAGTTTATGCCTACGTTGTCGCTCAATGCGGGTTATGACCATTTCTTTAATCCAGCCAATGACAATGGGTTGGTCGACGATGAATATTTTACGCTCACTCTGGATTTGAAGAGCAAGCTTTATGAAGGGGGCGCAATCAGTGCAAGGCGCAGGTCCGCTGAATATGCTTTGAACCGGGCCATCGCGGCCAGGAAATCAGCGCTGCTGGATGTCGAAAGAGCCCTGCGTGAATCAAAAGTTCAAAGTAAATTGTTGTCAGAAAAAATAAGATTTCTGGATGCGCGTTACGACGATATTGTGAAAACGCAGGAACTTTATCGCCAGCAGTACCTTTCCCTGGGTACCCGTACGCTATTGGATATCCTCAATACGGAGGCTGAGATATTTCAGTCGCTCTTCGACATCAAAAATGATTCCTACGAAATACAACGTTTACAGGTTGATTGCTTACACAGTGTCGCTGGACTGAGAGATGCATTTGCTGTCAATGAGAGTCTTTTCCAGGGAGTTAGCATCAATCCATGAATAGCCGGATGAATTCCTCTGCTCCATCTGAGGGGCAGCTAGCACCGACCATAGTGGAAGATCATAGTCAGTGGCTAGAGGCACTTATTCTCGTCGCCAATTATTACCGCCTTGAATATTCCCGGGAGAATATTCGCCTTGCATCTGCATGGACCAAAGATAAACCTACCCTTGAAGTTGTTCGCAGCCTCGCTCGGCAAATCGGTATGAGCTGTAGATCAGGCAAGCTGGATAGCAACCAGATGACCTCTTGGCGATTGCCTCTGATTGCGCTTTTAGATGATGGGCAGGTGGTTGTTATTGAAAAAATTGGCAGAGACGGGGATGTTGGTGTCTGCTTTGCCCACGATCAAGGCCTGAAAAGTGTGATGAGCAGGGAAGAGCTGCTTCAGCATACGGTTCTGATGCTTATTGTCCGACCAATCAGTGCTGTCACCGATGCAAGGGTCGACGATTACATTAAGCCCTTTGAGCAGAACTGGTTTAGAAAAATCGTGCTGAGCGACTGTAAACCTTACAGTTATGTGATGCTGGCTTCACTGATGGCGAATATCCTGGCGCTTGCCGGCATATTATTTTCCCGGCAGGTATATGACAGGGTCATTCCCGCGGACTCGCTGCCAACATTATATGTCCTGTTTAGTGGTGTGATTGTCGCCATGGTGTTTGATTTCATCTTGCGCACCATGCGTGTCAAAATTACCGATCTGCTAGGAAAAATTGCCGATATCAGGGTGTCGGATCGTGTCTTCGGGCATGCCCTGCGCATTAAGAACTCCGAAAAGCCAAATTCCACAGGAACGTTTATCGCGCAGATTCGGGAACTCGAGCACATCAGGGAATTGCTCACTTCAAGTACCGTCACAGCCTTTGCCGACCTGCCATTTTTTCTACTGTTCTGTTTTATTCTTTGGTATATCGCGGGGCCGCTTGCGCTTGTTCCACTGTGTGCATTGCTGTTGCTGATTCTACCGGGAATTCTGGTACAACCGAAATTACGCGAGCTGGCCAACGAGGCAATGCGTGAATCCTCTTTGCGCAACGCAATGCTTGTTGAGGCTGTGCAGGGAATGGAAGACATAAAATCCCTGCAGGCGGAGCAACGTTTTCAACAGCAGTGGAATTATTTCAATGCGGTGACCGGGGATGTAAACCTGCGCCTACGTTTTATTGCCAACACGCTTGGTGTTTGGACACAAATGTTGCAGAACATTGTCTTTGCCTGTGTTGTCCTGTTCGGTGCGCCAATGGTGATGAACGGAGATTTGACAGTGGGCTCCCTGGTGGCCGCTTCAATTTTAGCCTCCAGGATGATGGCACCCATGTCTCACTTCACCCAACTGATGAGTAAATGGCAGCAGTCCAAGGTGGCGTTGAGCAGCCTGCATCAAATTATGCAAAGACATGTCGACAATCCTGCTAATGATAAACGCGTTCATAAGCCTTTTATCAGCGGGCAATTTCACATGAACAATGCAATCTTTAATTACCCCGGAACCAAAACTGCGGCATTGGAAGTAAAACAACTCGAAATTTCACCGGGTGACCGAGTGGCAATTTTGGGCCGAAATGGTGCCGGTAAATCAACATTGCTTCAGGCGTTGTCCGGTATGTTGGAGCCCGCCGCTGGTGAGGTCATTCTGGATGGGGTCAGTCTTGCGCATTTAGATCCTGCGGATGTCCGGCGAGATGTCTGCTTGCTGAGCCAGAATGCCAGATTGTTCCACGGTTCCATTCGCGAAAATCTGCTTATGGGAGCACCTGATGCCTCCGATGAAGATCTGTATGAGGTATTAGAGCAGACGGGTGCCAGGGACTTTATCCACAAGCTCCATGACGGATTGGATCATTTAATCCAGGAGGGTGGTTTGGGGATGTCCGGGGGGCAGAGGCAATCTCTACTGTTATCACGTTTGCTGCTCAGACGTTCTGAAGTGATCCTGCTCGATGAGCCGACTGCCTCACTGGATGAGGCAACAGAGAAACATTTTATTCAACGACTCAAAGAATGGACCGACTCTAAAACTTTATTGGTCGCGACACATCGTATGCCCATTCTAAACTTGGTTGACCGGATTATCGTGATAGATAACGGCAGCGTGGTGCTTGATGACCAGAAGGAAAAGGTGTTGGCCTTCCTTTCCAAAAAGCCTGTTGGGCAACTCCAGGCCAGGGAGGGTTAAATGCAACAGGCCACTAGAAATAGTTTATCAGGGCTTTTTCTGTCGTTGGGCACATGGTTGAAACGTTGCCTTCCCAAATCAGACGCAAAGATTGGTGTCGGTGAATACAGTGTTGATGCACTGGTGCAGTATGGCGACCGTCATAAACACTACAATGACTACGTTGACGATTCTCAGATCGTTAAGGCGATCAATATCGTTTGGTGTTGTGTCTGCCTGGTAGCCTGCTTTCTACTCTGGTCTTACTTTGCTGTTGTCGTAGAAGTTTCTAGTGGGATTGGTCGTGTTATACCTTCATCCAGGGAACAGCTTATTGAATCTTTGGAAGGGGGAATACTCAAGGATCTTCGTGTGAGTGAGGGAGATATCGTCGAAGCCGGTCAGGTATTGGCGCAACTGGATCTTACTAAAACGGAGTCAAAGGTGGAAGAGAGTGCCACCCGATACCGTGCCACGATAGCAAAGGTTGCGCGTTTGGAGGCAGAGGTCAACGGTAGTCAATTGATCTTCCCTGAAGGTCTCAATGAATTTCCTGCGCTGCAGGAGAGGGAAACGAGACTTTACAATACCCGACGCCAGGGATTGAGTGATTCACTGGCTGGCCTTCATAAATCCATGAAGTTGGTGCAGGAAGAGCTAACCCTTACCCGTTCTCTGGCAGACATCGGTGCCGCCAGCAATGTAGAGGTTTTACGTCTGGAGCGTCAACTTTCGGAACTGGAGCTGAAGGCCAGCGAAAAACGCTCGGAATATATGATCCTCGCCCGGGAAGATCTGGCCACAGCCAAAGCAGAGGCGGAGTCCCTGGAGTCGGTTGTCAGAGGCAGGACGGATGAATTGTCACGCCTGACGGTGAAATCGCCTGTGCAGGGTATTGTCAAGAATATAGAGGTGACCACCATTGGCGGTGTTGTGGCACCCAATGGACAGTTGATGAGAATTGTGCCCATGGATGGGCGCTTGCTGATCGAGGCAAAAATATCGCCCCGTGACATTGCCTATATCAGACCCGGTCAAGCTGCCAAGGTAAAAATCACAGCTTACGATTACACCACTTATGGCGATCTGGATGGCAAGGTCAGTGTTGTGTCGCCAGATACGACCCAGGATGAGGTCAATCCGGAAATTTTTTATTACCATGTTTTTATCCGCACCGACACGGACTTTTTACAGAATGATGCCGGAGCCAAGTTTTACATTGTGCCGGGGATGATCGCTAGTGTAGATATCCGTACCGGTGAAAAAACAATTTTCGATTACCTGATGAAACCGATCAATAATGCGCGAGAAGCTCTGAGGGAGCGCTAGGGACGACCAGGTAGTATGGCCTTGTTAGATGTAATTTCCCGTATTGAGCCCATTGTTGCATCCAACATCAGGCCTCTGAATCGGCCCTATCCAGCCTTCACGATTTTTCTGTCGGTGTCCGATGGCCACAGCCAGGCAAGGGTGTTCCACGCCAGTGCCGATACTTTTTCCGATGTTTGGCACACCGTGGTAGGACGTTGTCTAGCGGGGCTGGGGAGCAGTAACGATGGGAATATCTGGCTACGGGTTGACTGGGTTTCGGCTGTGCAACCATTGCAGCTTTGGCAACTGCGGGAATGCCTAAAGACCTTCAAGCGCAATTACTTTCGCTATGGCCTGGCGTTGGACGAGTCGTTCGAAATTGCCTTTATTGAGCAAGAGCTCAATGCCAATGCCATGCTTTACGGTGGCGTGCAATGCCCTCATGCATATTTGAATGAAAAAAACTTTACCAGATACGCACGCAAGCGTTTTGGCCTGGAAGCACTGGCTTTTTCCGATGCCGACAACGTCTTTATGCTGACCACCGGTGGGGCCTTTTGTGCAAATGACGAGCAACCGCAGTTGCTCTACCCGTCGGGGCGCAATGCCGGACGGCGCAAGATTGTTGAGCTGAAACCGGACACACTGTTATCCCTGATTCACAGTGGTAGCGGCTATCTGGCCAGCCAGGTACAGGGCAGCGGGCGTTTTCACTATGGTTGGCATCCCTGTTTTGATCGGCCTATCAATACTTATAATTCGTTGCGCCATGCCAGCACACTCTACGCCATGCTGGAGGCCTGGGAGATCACAGGCGATGCGACACTAATGGCGAGTGTCGAACTATCCATGGGCTATTTGTTGGCCCATCTGGTGAAAAAAGTGCGGTTGGAAAATAATGAAACTGCGGCTTTCGTCATCGATTTGCAAGACGAAATCAAATTGGGCGCCAACGCCGTCTGCATCTTGATGCTGGTTAAGTATGCGGAGTTGACGGGATCGGGAGATTATCTGGAACTATTGGATGCATTGGCGCAGGGTATCCTGTTTATGCAGGACCAGCAGAGTGGCCGCTTTGTACATGTACTCAACTATCCGGATTTGACTATCAAGGAATCTTTCCGGGTGATCTACTACAACGGCGAAGCGGCATTCGCACTGATGCGGCTATATAAACTGACTGCCGAGCAGAGGTGGCTCAATGCCGTCGAAAAAGCCTTTGAGCACTTTATCGCTGAGGACTATTGGCAATACCACGATCATTGGCTTAGCTATTGTGTTAACGAATTAACCCTGTACCGCCCCGATGAACGCTATTACCGTTTTGGGATTATGAACGTTGCGGACTATCTGGATTTTGTTGAAAAACGCATGACGACTTTTCCCACTTTGCTCGAGTTGATGATGGCGACCAAGGCTATGATCGACCGCCTCCAGCGGCAACCCGAATTTGCACATCTGCTGCGGGAGATTAATCTCGATAAATTCGAAAAAGCCCTCAAGGCGAGAGCTATCTACCTCTTAAACGGTTATTTCTGGCCTGAATTTGCCATGTTTTTTCAGAATCCGGATAAAATTGTAGGCAGTTTTTTCATTCGCCATCATGCCTTCCGTATTCGTATTGATGATGTTGAACATTACCTGTCTGGTTATGTTGCCTACCTGAAACATCTCAGGGCGATCCCCGGCAGCTCGCACCAATCCAGGCGGGCCATGTCGACCCAAACGCCCGAGCCCCATGTCATTGATCGCAGCTGTAAAATTACAAAGCTTAAAAACTTTACTGTCGACATCAAGCGACTACGTGATTATTTTATCCGCCATGTTAAACCCAGATCCGCTACGCTTTACGCCGATCACCTACCGGGCTACGTTGGTTGGGCGGTAACCAGCCGTGATGGTTCTTTGAGTGATGGCATTAAGCCTGAAAATGAAGTTTCGAAAGAAGGCATGTTAGAAACCGAGATTTGTTGTGGTTATCTGGCAGGATTGCTGACAGCGTTGAAAATTTATGGACTGTGCCCTTACCGGGTGCGAATAATGTGCTTGGATAGTGGTGATGTTGAAATCCCTTTCCAGGCTGAAAGCCGTCATGGGGAATGGCAACTGTATATTCCAATTAAAACGAGTGTTGGGGCTCTATTTCAGTGGGTAGAACCCGACGGCGCAGTCGGGAGTGTTCCTCTCTCAGCTGATGGTACTGCCTGGCTGGTGCAAGTCGATGGGGGGTGTCGTGTATTTTGTCAGGATGAACCTCCCAATTCCAATATTTATCTTGTCATGAATCTGCGAAATAAGCCGACTAAAAAATAAAAAAGTATTTTATAGTTGGTGATTCCAATCTATTCTCGATTCAAATTTATTTTGAAGCAGCTGCCAGCAATGCGGGAATAAGTTCGGCTGCTACGGGTTTACTGAAAAAGTAGCCCTGATATTCATCGCAGCCGTGATCCTTCAGAAATTGCCACTGTTCTGTTGTCTCCACTCCCTCTGCCACGGTTTTAAAGCCCAAGCCTTTTGCGATGCCGATAATGGCTACCACAATGGCCTGATCCTCTGCGTTGTTGCCCAGTCCGTCGACAAACGATTTATCAATTTTGAGTTTTTTTACCGGATAGCTTTTCAGGTAGCTGAGTGATGAATAACCCGTGCCGAAGTCATCAATAGAAAGCGTGATGCCCAGGGCCTGTAACTGATGCAGGGTGATCAAGGTCCTGCTTGAGTGCTCCATTGCGATGCGCTCCGTTAATTCGAGCTCTAACATTGCGTGAGGCAATTGATATTTCTCAAGTATGTTATCTACCGTTTGAGAGAAGTTATCCTTGTAGATTTGTACTGCTGAAAGGTTGACCGCAACCGACGTGAGCGTTAGCCCTTCAGATAACCAGGTTGCCTGTTGCCTGACGGCGGTTTCCAATACCCAGTTACCGATATCAACAATCAGACCACTTTCCTCTGCTATGGGGATAAAGCGACCGGGATAGATCATGCCCATCTCAGGGTGCTCCCATCTGACCAGGGCTTCAACACCAAAGATTTGGCCAGATTGCATATCAACCTGCGGTTGGTAGTGGACAGCCAGCTGTTGTTTGTCAATGGCTTCCCGTAATTCATTTTCGATTAATAGTGTTTCGTTGGCGTCGCTACGCATGACTTCGTTGAATATCTGATAGTTATTGCGACCTTTATGTTTAGCCTGGGCAAGTGCGGCATCAGCGGATTGGATTAGTCGTTCAACATTGCTGCCGTGATCAGGAAAAAATGCAATACCTATACTGGCGGTGAGGGTAAGACGACGTTCTTTGATATCCACTGGGTAGGTAATGATATCCAGTAACTGTTGAGCAATCCTCTTGACTTGGCTGGTGTCGATACCCGGCAACAGCAAACAGAACTCATCGCCTCCTGCTCTACTGAGTGTCGCACTCAGATTCAGCTCTGCGGTAAGTCGCTGGGAAAGTTGCTTGAGGATCTCATCGCCAACACTGTGGCCGAGGGAATCATTGATGATACTGAAACGATCAAGATCAATAAAAAGCAGCGATACCTGTGTGCCGGACGCCTTTGCCGCTGCCAGAGCCGCACGGGCTTTCTCATTCAGCAGTGTGCGATTTGGCAGGCCAGTCAATGCGTCGTAGTTGCTTAGATAGCGTATTTTCTCCTCTTTTATACGGTGTTCGGTAATGTCTGTTGATATGCCACACAGGGCATAGATCTGGCCGTTGATATCCCGCAAGGGGAGCTTGATTGACCAGAATATTCGGGTCACACCACTGCTTTTGACGGTATCGGTCTCTTCGCATTGTATGATTTCGCCGTGCTCAAAGACCTTTCGGTCATTTGCCTGTATGCACTTTACTGTGTGTGGGTCAAAAAATTTATCATCTCCAAACCCGATGACCTCTGTTTTTTCAACATTCCATAACTCGAGTATCTGTTGGTTCACAAAGGTATAGTGCCCCTTGGTATCCTTGAGATAGATGCAGGCGCCAATATTTTCCATTATGGTTTTCATGGTAGCCTCATTTTTAGCGAGGGCTGTCTCCATGGCCGTTCTTTGAGTTTCCCGGTCAAA
>Ga0208013_1001632_pt1 | contig 10208 bp, 18 predicted proteins | sample 16_taG_FD_184091 | JGI IMG/M metagenome (GOLD analysis project Ga0208013, IMG submission 184091) | Marine viral communities from the Subarctic Pacific Ocean - 16_ETSP_OMZ_AT15313 metaG (SPAdes) (version 2) | ecosystem: Environmental > Aquatic > Marine > Oceanic | place: Pacific Ocean | collected...
TCGCTTAGAATCCCCATATCGCACCCTTACGCTTAACGCCCGTCGGCTAATGAGACCCCTCTATGGTGAGAGGGTGTGACTTATTGACGTCTGAACCGTACCAGTCATCCCAGTCATCTGAATAGTTTCTGCCCGTCCTGTGCTCGAACTGCAAGCTCTCGCGTATATTCTCGGGCTTCTCGTTCATGCGGTCTTCACGCACCATCGCAGCCTGGCTGGAGCCGTAAACCGCCAGCGCCGTGGCGATAACCATGTCATCGTGGTGCCCGCTCTGAGCCTCCGGCTTGCCGTTCCTTGAATAGACGAAGTGGTTGGCTTCACACTGGAATCTACGATCGCGACCGTCGAACTGCCCGTCGTAGAGCAACTCGTAGAGCTTGCTCAGCATGAGCGGCCTCGAGGCGCGGTCTGTCCAGAAGCCGTACTTCTTGGTCCAGGTGTTCTCCCCGTCCTTCTGGTCGAGCTTGTGATAGATGTACGGGTAGTTCCGAAGCCTGAGCTCTTCGATGATGGTCAGCCCGTAGCTGTTGGCCTCGGGCACCACCAGCGCCTTCCACTTGTGCGCCTCGGCCAGCACGCGCTTACCAAACGCGCGGGGCATGAGGCGGTCGTAGAACGTCGCTACTGTGCTCACTTTCTTCGGGTCGGTTACGTCGATGACGCAAAATGCCGAGTAGTCCCCCTTCTCCGCGCCAGACGCAGTGTCCACGCCCATCACGTATGTGTGCCACTTTTGTGGTTTGGCGTGTTCGATGTAGCCCGGCTCAGCGTCGCCGCCGGGGAATGCGCAGTGGAAGAAGCGCCCACCGGTAGACACGAAGCTCTGCTCCGCGATGATGGGGTACTCCTGGTGCAGGATGCGCAGCTTGCTGTTGCACTTGAGCCGGTAGGTGTCGACGAACCAGTTGGTCTGCTCGGGCGTTAGCTCGAACTCCTCAACCATCTCTTCGATCTCAGGGGGGATGCTGCGCGGCTCCTTCTTCGACGTGCAGTCCGGGTCCTCTGTCCATGGGTAGAAGACCCGGTGGTACTCCAGGTCGTCGTCGTTCCACATCGAGTACGCGAAGTTCATGCCGTTCGCGGTGGTCTCGAGCACCACCTCCGGGTCGGCACCGAGCGACGTAAAGAGCGCGGCCATCGTGTCGTCAGGGTTCTCGTACCGGCTGAACTCACTACAGTGCAGCGCCACTGGCGTACCACCACGCGCGCCTTCGCTGTTCGCTGTGCCGATGATGATGCGTGAGTCGTGGATGAAGTGCAGCTTGTGGACCGTCTGGTGCTTGAGCGGCACTCGCATGAACTTCGGCAGGTTCTCGTAGAAGCGGTGGTAGATGGGCGCGATGTTCTCGAGCACCGCCTTCTCAGTGTGCGCGATGACCGCGACCTCGAACCCTGGCCGGAAGAGCGCCTTCCAGAAGAACTTGGCAGCGACGAACGTAGAGATGCCCACCTTCCGGCTCTTGAGCACGTAGGTGAACGGCTGGTTGTCCATCACGTCTGCGAAGTCGGCCTGGATGGGGGTCGGCACCAGGGGCACGAGCTTCTTACTCTTGTTGAGTATCTTCAGGTACTTCTGGCAGAAGTAAGCGAAGTCCCACGAGCAGCGCTGGAGCTCTTTGAGCTGCGCTTGCTTCAATGCAGCGACTTGATGCGCTTATTGGCCTCGGTGGCTTCCGACATCAGCGAGCGCCAGCCCTCTCCGTTGAGGTCTTCGCCCTTGGTCTCCGTCAGCAGGCGGAGCTTCTGCTCCAGCATGCGGAGCTTGATCTCTTCCTGGTCGAGCTTGTTGTAGTCGAGCTTGCGGAGCACCTCGATGTCGGGCTCGTGCCGCTCCTTGAGACGGAAGCGCCTGGCGAGAAGCCACTGTGCGCTCTTCACGTTGACCTGCGCATCGGCGATGACGATGGCCTCCAGGTTCACCTGCGCCTTACCCTCGGCCGAGAGAACGCTCTTGAGGATGTCGTGACACCGACCCCTCGAGGCCTTGCCCTCCCTGAGCACCGACAGGAAGTTCCACGGCTTGATGCCGACCGCTTTGGCGGTGGCTGTGCGTGTGTGCCCGACGCTGAGCATGGCGAGGATGGTGTCGAGATGCGGCAGCACGATATTGATGCATCTCTTCAGGGACGGGGTCACGCCATCAGTGGAGGTCTTCGACATTGTTCTTGTATTTCCCCACCGTCCTCTTGATGACCGAGGTCGGTGTGTTCGGGTGGGTCACGAGGTTTAGCGCCTGCAAGAACCTGGTTGTGTCTCTGGCAAGACGCTCCATCTTCTCATTCACTCTACCATGAGTGGCCAGTCCCTTCTCCCAGGTGCGCGACAGGGTGTTGTCTTGGACCATGCCAAGGTAGGCCAACAGCAACGGCTTGACAGCCTTGTCGCGCTTGGTAAGCCGGCGCCTCTTCATCATCAGGAGCGCCTCCTTGGTGTCGCGGATAGCTGTGATCTGCAGCCCCACTGCGCGCTCCACTTCGGTGAGAGACGGGTCCTTGCTGACGCACACCTCGACCGCGCCCATGAGAGAGTCCATGAGCCAGACGAAGGCAGAGCCAGGCGCCGTGTCGTACCGGAGCTCTTTTAGATTTTGCATCTGAGCGACAACTCGATGCTCTGCATCAGGCGGTGGATGCCGTGACGCTGGGTCGACTGCAGAGCAGCCCAGGCGAGGCAGGCGGCGATGACGCGATCAGGGTCACACTTGCGCTTCTCGCAGGCGCGCTCGAGGAAGTAGGCCGCCTGCTTCTGCGACTTCTCCGGGAGCCATGAGAGGTCGATGGAGCTGGTGCTCTTCTCGGGCTCGGCCTTCTTCTCAGCCTTCGGCTTGCTCTTGGGCTTGCTCTTCGTCGCCATCTCTGTCCTCCGTGGTTGGCTCATACGGTAAGACCCAGTCGGCGGGTCCGCAAGATGCCAGCATTTCAAAGAAGGTATCAGCAGCCATGTCGATTCGCCAGTCTGAGCGATCGTCACGCCAGAACACGAGGGCACGGCGACCATCCGTGTCACCCTTGGCCTGCTCGATGGCACGGCGTATGGGGCATCTGGCGCCACGCTTCACCTCAATCCAGAACTGCGTGTCCTCGACGTCCGCCTCGCGCGCGCCCCTGGACTGACTGTCACCGCGTCTGGCCTGGTAGCCGCGATCGGTGAAGAGGTGTGCCACCTCCCTCTCACCGCGCTTGCCCTTCTGCCGGCTGTGCCGACCGCCCACTACGGGGTGAGGTTGCTTGAGATGGTGGCAACGCCAGCGTTCATGTTATCGGGCACGCGCCCGATGCGCTCCCAGATGACGGCGATGGGGATCGCCTGGCCGTTGTTCCGGTTGCGGATGAATATTGCGTGGCCCGCGCAGGTGTACTCGATGTTAGGCGGGAGGGGCATCGATCCAGAAACCGCAGTGATGGTGGCCAGGGTGCCGGCGATTTCAGCACCGTGTGTGGCATGGCCGTTGACGATGCGGAACCGCGTGGTTCCAAGCGGGAAGGTGATGCTGTAGGTAGACGCCGCGCCAGGGGCGCCAGGATCCGCCAGAACGTGCGCGGCTGTATCCCAGTAGATAGGTTGATGCGAACTGCTCATGGGTGCTCCTTGGCATGAGGGCCGAGTTCATCGGAGCATAGGGCAAAGACGTCGGTCGCGCTAGAAGTGGTCATACACCACAGATTCCTGCGCACTCCTGATCCCACGTATCCCACAGCGACTGCTGCCCCTTGTCGAAGTCGACCTCGTTGATAGGTGTGCGCGTGCTGTGTAGGTATGGCTTTGTGTTAAGCCCAGCTATTGAGCCGTGCTCATCACAAGCCGCATGCAGTTGGCGCTCGAACTCGAACACCTTCGCGCGCTCACCTGGCACGGCGAGCACCTTCTTCCACTCAGCAGTGTCGTGGAATGGGCAGTACACGCAAGCGCTCCTCGGTGCGCTCATGCCCAGGGAGTCCAGGTAGTCAAGACACCTCCGCCTGGACCAGCCCATCTTCACCAGCGGGTACTCGAATGTGCGCCACCTGTCCTGCGGTATCTTCATCCTCTGCGCTTCGTCGGAGCTGATGCCGTACCACTGGGCGACGTATGGCTCTCCCTTGTACCCTCGTGGCACCTCAAAGTGAGCCTTGGCGGCGGAGTCTAACGGCTTGATCTTGAAGTCCCTGGTACAGCCCCTGCGCACAGGCATCGTGTCGCCGTCGCGCGTGCTGACGTACATGGGCGGCATGCTGATACCGCGCTCCCCACGCTTCGCCTTGCTGAGAACGTGCTCGCTGAGCACCCCTGCGCTCACCGTCTTGTAGACCATCCCGGCGTCCAGTATGCGCTGACGCATCACCACCACATGGTCATATACGGCCTGAGGCTCGTCACCAGTGTCTGAAAAGAGCCACAGCTCGGGCTGAACGTCGCCCATGGCGCGCACCAGATCTGGATGCCTGTGGATGACCAGCATCGCCAAGGCCGTCGACTGCACACCCCCGCCGAACGACACGTAGTGCTTCATGCCCCCTGCCCCTTGATAGCGCCCGTACCGCTGCACACCGGGCACCGCCTCGACAGCTGCAGCATCTGGTTCATGTCACCACCCAGAGCGCGCCACAGGCTGTCGATGGCCTCGATGCTCTTCTGGATCACAGGCACGTAGTGCCCCTTCTCGAGCCTGCACAGCGATGACAGGCTGAGACCGGTCTTGTCCTCGAGCTCTCGCAGGGTGAACCCACGTTCAGTGCGCAACTGGAGGATGTAACCCCCCAAGGAGAGCGCACCTGAGCGTCTCTCTCTATCCTTCAATGATGGCACTACTACCAACTCCTTCCCACCAGGCCAAAACGTGCTCACCGAGGTGACCGAGCGCCTGTTCGGGGGTATGCACCGAGGTGAAGACGGTTGGGCGACCGTTTTGCAGCCTTTTCCGCAGCATGTCGCACAATGTCTGCGCAGCATGGGCGCTGAGGCGCTCTACACCGAGGATTCGGCCCTGCGGAGTCGTCCTGACCAGCGGGAAGACGTCATCGAAGACCAACAGTTCGGTCTGCATGGCCTTATCGATGAGTTTCCACTGTTTGGCGCCGTCATCGAGGTAGCAGCGCTTGCAGGCGGTTACAAAGTCCTCGTATTCCAGCCACATAAGGCTTTTGGAGCGCTCGCCCATGACCATCTTGATGACTGCACGGGCCGCAGCGGTGGACTTGCCGCTCTTTCGGGGCCCTGAGAGCCAGAGCGAGTCCTCCGGGTTGCCGTTGAGCCACTCATAGAGCGCCTGGTCGGCGGCTTCACGACCCTCTCGGCGCTCGTAGTCGGCTGCGGACTCCTTCATGCGCCTGGGGACGTAGCAGAGGCGGCTCTCTCGGAGCGACTTCTCCTCCCTGGCCCTGCAGGTGGGGCACTGACTGGGCGGTGGATACCACCCGGTGGTGCCTCGAGCCTCCGGTTGCACCCATTCAGAGCAGTCGTCGGTGCAGCAGGGGGTTTGATAGGGGCGACGACACGCTGGACAGAGGGAGGATGCCTCGATCGGGTGTCCACAAGGGCACTCATCACCTCCTAGCTCGAGACCGTGAAGCGTCGACAAGGTTGCAGCAGGTGTACACAAGTGGGCCACCGACACAGGCACTGGCCAGCGTGACGCGCCAACCTCCACAGTATCACTACCGCCGGCCGCTCGTTCAAAGATCTGGCGCATGTTCATTCTGCACCAAAGAGCTTATCCAGTTCGGCTGACATGTCCTCGGCAGCGCCAAAGAGCTTATCCAGCTCCACCGTCAGCGACTGGAGTTCATCGACGGCGTGGCCCAGCTGTGCGTACGCATCTGCAAGCGCAGACCTGAAGTCCACATCGTCGCCGCCAGCGGCGTCTGTAAGCAGATCGCCCGCATCTGTCCATGCACACACGACGGCGCCCATGGCGGGCATGACCAGGGTCTGCCCCGGCGACCTGGGCGTAGCGTCTTTAACAATGGCTAGCTTACTCATCTCTATCCTCCCCGAAAAGTTCTAGTTGGTGGTCTGGGATGCCAAGCATCCTGCGGTGCTCCTTCTGCTGCTCTACTGTGGGCTTACCCTTGGGCACCCACTCTATCTCTGTGCTATCACTAGGTTCAGGCAACCAGATGGCCCAGCAATGCGACGAGGTATCCGAGTGTCCGTCCGCAGTAAACGAAAGCCGCCCCTCGATCCAGAGGAGCACGTCGGGACTGTAGACTCGACCTCGGTCTCCCTCACCCCACCAGGTGACCCGGGTGAGCACGGCTCCGAGACTATGGTAGTACCGGCAATGCTCTTGGATGCGGTGAACGAACCGGATGAGCTCACGCCCGTAGGGTGGGTTAGCGATGACGTGGCTATGTGGTGGCCAGAGCCTCGAGAGGCTGTCATTGATGCTCACCGACTTTACGCCCGGAACTTCAGCGAGAGCTTCTCGGAAGCGTGGGTCAATGTCGTAGCCATGCCAGTGTGCGCCCATGGGAGCGAGCCACAGTGGGAGCGCCCCCATGCCTGCCGCTGGGTCGACGACATCGCCCAAGGAGTCTACCCCCCGCCTGTAGAACCAATGCAGCAAGGGGAGGACAGCCTCGGGGGGAGTCGGGTAGTATTGATTAACGCCGCCGATCACGAGGAGGACTCCTGATGGCTGAACAGGTCAGGTTGCTCGCAGACCCAGCGCAGATGACGCCTGAGGACAGGGTGCGCTACTTCCTGGGTCTGCCCCAGGGGTACCCGGTCAACCCTGAGCACTGGCACAAGATCCAGTCCAGGCTTGCGGCCCGGTGGGTTGGGCGTGACCCCTCCCAAAGGGGCGAGCAGGTACGAAGACTTCGCGATGCGCCAATGCCGCAACTGAAAAAAGAGCTCCGTGACTTCGGCTTGGTGAAGCCAAGCGAGCTGACCTACCCGGGCGAGGTGCCAGTAAGAGGACACAGCGAAGGTGGACAGGGTGCGTACCTCACCCCGTTCGAGATGCTCCTCCTCAAGGACACACTGGGCGACGAACTCCCAGGTGCAAGACAGGAGGGCGAGAGCCTTCAGCAAGCCAGGCAACGACTCGCTCGAGCACAGGTGAAGGGACAGTAGATGGCCAGCAGCAAGCAACGACAGAAAGCCGCCAGGAACTGGATAGGCAAAGCCATCAAGAAGCCTGGGCAGCTGCACAGAGACCTCGGAGTGCCGAAGGGGGAGAAGATCCCCGCCTCCAAACTCAAGGCCGCTGCCAAGAAACCCGGCAAGGTCGGGCAAAGAGCCAGGCTCGCTGAGACCCTCAAAGGCTTCAAGAAGGGCTGAAACGTGCAGCTCGCACCCACCAGAGACCCAAGTAAGAGTGAACTCGAGTGGTTCCGACTCAACCCGCACGTCGGAGGGTACGCCTCCTTCGAGGACGGGCACGTAGTCGTCAACCCGTTCAACACTCTCACACCAGAAGAGAACGAAGCTCTCATCGAACTCGAAAGCTCCCGTCTCTTCATGCACCAACAGCCATCGGCCAGACCCACCAGGGAGAGCTTCCCGCTCACAGAGCAGCAGCGGCAGACCTTCGGTCCCGGCGGTCGTCTGCAGTACAGGGCCCACCCAGCGCCCGCAGATCCCGAGCAGAGCATACGCGAGACGATTGCCTCGAGGATCCTCGTGGGAGACCCAAGCGCTGGCAACATCACACCCGAGCAAACCAGCTTCCTTGAAGAACTCAGGGCCAGGATGATGCGCTAGCCTCACTGCGGCTTCCGCCAGGAGCTGAGCTTCGTGCCGTACATCCGGCTCGCCACTAACTCCATCTGGCGACGGTTAGAACCCCTGGCGAAGCACGTGCCCAACTCCCAGTTCTTCACCGTGTTGACGCTCACACGCAACACAGAAGCAAGGCCAGAACGGCCAGCAGGGAACACCAGACGCAGCGAGACCACCTGGGAACACCAGTGCTCGTAGTCGTAACCAGCGCTCTTGGCGTTAGCCATGGCCTTCACACGGGCCGCTGAACTAGCCTCGCTCAAAGGCTTCCCCGTCGCGTAACTCAACGCACGCGCAACCTTCACCGGATGCCCAGGGCCTCGCCCATGCACATACACCAGGTTCTTGTAACGACTGAGGTTGAACGAACGGATGAACGACCCCCGAGTCGGACACGGAGTATCCGTCGAACGACACCAACCCTCAAAGCTCGCATACAACTCCGAGCTCTCCTTCGTCACCGTATGGAGGGAACTCTCCCATGCCATTAACTGGCAACAAGCCTGTACCCACAAGTCGATGTCGCTTAGGTCCAGCATCTTGCTGAAACGCTCAGCAGTCAGTGGAGCGCCAGGCTCGGGCACGCTCACCTCGGCCTCAGGGCCAGAGCAGTTCGGCTTCCCAAGCAACGCACCCACAGGCGACGAACATGCCGACAACGCCGTAGCTACATCCAACGCTGCATCACCCAAACTCTTCACGGCGTCATGCAACGCCTGCATCTCAGGACTCATCTCTATCCTCCATGTCAGTGGTCTGAAACACCTGTACCACAGCACTGAAACAGATGTCCACCTATATAGAGAGAGAGATGCCCAAGATTGACCGTTTTCTGCTTACATGCTACCCTTGCGTCGGCAACGCCGCCTAGGAAGCTAGCTTCCAACGGGTGGCTGCTAGCAAGGGAGAGGTTTTCGGAGCGTAACGTGCCGTTATTCTTCAGCTTCTCTCTTTCTCTATGGGCACAAACTCAAAATCTGCGAGCGATCGGAGGTGTGTGTTTGGTGTATCCCGACGGGGGGGACGGGGCGACGGCCGGGGGCGGCTGGCCAGGTGGGGGGAGCTCTTTTCACGCGCGCGCTAATGATGATAGGCGCGCACCAAAGAGTACGGGCGTCATTCAGCTCCCGCCCGAGGGGGCGCTCGAGCTTCTTATGCCTACCGGGCTAACTCCAGCAACGACCGCAGGCTGTCTAGCCTTCGAAGGGCTGGGGGGCGGGGCAGCACCTCAGCCTCGCCATGCGTCGTGCTTCCTGCTGCTACCCCACGCGCAACGCTGCAGCCTGGCACCACCTCGGTCGTTCTGATGACAGTACGTCCTAGCCTCTTGTAGCGCCCTACCCTGACCGCGTCTCGCTTCCGCAGGGTGATGAGCGCTCGTGAAACGGAGTCACGCTGCAGACCACAGAGTCGGGAGATCTCCGCGATGGTCACAGCCACTGCAACCGTTGCACTGCACCCTTGCTCTCGCAGTGTTGCCAGCACGATCGCAGCGCTCGACCCGTACCGCTTCACGTCAGCTGGCAGAACGTCCATGAACGCTAGACTGACCCCTGATCACGATCGGGTCAACGGTGCTGCCTGTTTCGCTGTGATGGTACGTCAGGCTAAACGCTGCACTGCGCTCGAGTGCTCGAGCCAAACGTTGTACTAGTCGGCACCTGGTCCGCAGTACCTCATTCTCTCTGTCTGGTGTGCACCGTGTATTGACGGCGTGTTGATGTTCAGGCACCCTGAGGAAGCAACCGCAACGCGGTAGCCTCCGACCCGGGGACATGGGTTGGGGAAGTTCCATCCAACGGGAGACAGACCATGAAGCCCACGTACGAAGCGGTAGCAGCTGAGATAGCAGAGACGACGGCGTCACAGCCGAACCACAGGGTGAGCGACCCCGTCCTCGCAAGGGCAGTTGCCAGCTTCCCCACCACCTATGGCTTGAAAGCGTTCAGCGGGACGTTCCGAGCATCCCCCGGACGGTCCTTTATCGATTGGGTCGAAGTTGGTGACGACGGATACCGCATGACGGTCTTCATTGTCACCGAGAAGCTTGTCGACGGCGAGTGGTTCACGTTCAGCCGCGAGACCTACGCCGGGACCGTCTCGCAAGTCGTCACCACTGCGCCCGCTGAACGCCCCGAGGACCACATGTTCGACACCATCATCACAATCAGCAACTGCAACGGGTGCGGTAAACCCACCGCCCACGTGACCCACAGCGAGACGTACCACGCACGTCTGGCACGTCTCGCCAACCTCTATGCCAGCGCTCTGATCGAGCGCTACGATGACCCCACGTTCACCGTGCCTGTGCTCAGCGGTAGCAGCAATGCCGATGACTACCTCGCATGGTTGCAGGTCATCGATGTCGGCTACGAGCCCCACGTCGATTACATGGGCATGTGCGAGGTTGACCTGATGACTGACATCGAAGACATTTTGGAGGGTTGCTAGCATGACGACCCAACACTGTCCTAACTGCACCGACACCGATGTGCGCGTTGACC
>Ga0208013_1001643_pt1 | contig 10124 bp, 21 predicted proteins | sample 16_taG_FD_184091 | JGI IMG/M metagenome (GOLD analysis project Ga0208013, IMG submission 184091) | Marine viral communities from the Subarctic Pacific Ocean - 16_ETSP_OMZ_AT15313 metaG (SPAdes) (version 2) | ecosystem: Environmental > Aquatic > Marine > Oceanic | place: Pacific Ocean | collected...
CCTGATGCTGATAATTTAGATTTTGGTACGGGTGATTTTTCTTATGGTTTTTGGTTTAAAGTGGAATCAGGAGATTTAGGATTTTTATTTGGAGTATCATCTTTGGGTAATCCATCGGGAGTAGCTTTAACAATGGATGTAGCCACTGGAAAAATAAGGTCAAGACCATTTGGGATTGCAGCAACCTATACAACTTCAGGCTATAACGATGGAAGTTGGCATTATGCTTTTCATAATATAGATAGGTCTGATAGTGCTAAATTATTTATTGATAATACGGAGGTATTAAGTCAAGACATATCTTCTGAGTCCTCCACGTCACTAGCCACAACTAATTGGTATGTAGGAGTAGAAAATGGTACTGGTACTTTTTTAAACGGACTTATTGATGATGTTACAATCTACAACAGAGCATTATCATCAGACGAAGTAGAGCAAAACTACAAAGCTGGGTTAAACAAACACAAAGCATCGAGTTCATTTAGCGATGATTTCTCATCAGATTACGGATTTTAAAAAATAAAAATGGCAAAAAGAGATTATAAAGATTCAACTTTAAGAAACGGATACAAGTCTTTAGTAGGAACAAACAGAGATACAAAAGTTTCTGTTGCTTCAGGCGATAAACGAACTAGAGCTGAACTATTAGATTCTATCGAGGACTTGTTTCAAGGTGGAACAAACACTATAACTCCTGAAGATTTACGAGCAGTATTAACTATGATAGTATTATCATCTAACAATTCTAGCGATGATAGGTAAATTTATTTGTTTAAATGAGCAGACTTATAACTCGGAGATTCCTTTGGAACTTCTAGGTAGATATGCAAGAGTAGAGTTAGATGAAGAAGGTGTTTTAGTTGGTGTTTTGCCAACTACATTTGCTGAAGTTGGAGAGGACAATAAAACTGCATACGGATCAGTTGTAGAATTAACTATAAACGATGCTAAGTTTTACGTGATGGAATTAGAGGCGAGTTGGTTAAGCGGTGAGATTACTGCATTGATTGATTTAGGTGAAGGATTAAGCTATCCAAACAATACTCTTTTGACAAGAGAAGAGGCAAAGAGTTTAATTAAAGCAAATCAAAATGATTTACATTGATAAGTTGAAAAGTGTGTTTGTGATTACTTACCTTGTAGGTGATAAGATACAACTTCAAACACAAAGAGATAACGAGAAAGATGCTAGGGCTTACGCTAAAGCATTGGGGAAAAAACATAAAGTAAAAGTAAATGCTAAAGCTATCGCCAAATCAGAGTAATACTATTTTCTTATCGTTGTTTCAAAATTCAACTGATGCGAAAAACAATTACTATTTAATTGTATTAACCAATCTTCAGACTAGAAAAAGCAAAGCAAAGGTTGTTACTAAGGGTGCGGTTAATGAGCGAGTTGTAGAATTATCATTTAATTTGAATTCTGGCTCTGAGCCTAAGTTTACAACTCAAGATGTGAGTTTCTATAAATACGATGTATATGAACAAACAAGTTCATCAAATATAGATATAACTGATTCTAGTGTTCTCGGATTGCGAGAAACGGGCAAGGCTTGGGTAGGTGGAACGAGTGAAGTATCTTATATTAAACAAGCGGAAGCAGATAAGACAAACGATGTATATTTAAAGGTATGAGTTTTAAAGTAATAAATTTTAGTTCACAAGTAACTCCTAAAGCAGTTGAAAGTCCTGCAAAGGATTGGGTGTCTTATGGCGATGATAACGACTATTTTCAATATCTAATTGATAGGTATAACGGAAGTGCGGTAAATAACGCAATTATCTCAAGTGTAAGCGATCAAATATTCGGGGAAGGGCTAAGTGCTACGGATAGCAATAGAAAGCCTTTAGACTTCGCTAAAATGCGTACCATATTTAAGGCAGAAGATTTACGAAGGGTAGCAGGAGATTTAAAATTACTAGGTCAAGCTGCATTTAATATCGTTTGGAATAAGGGGAGAACGGAAATACTTAAAGCAAAGCACATACCTATGCAGAACCTAAGACCTGAGAAGGCAACAGAGGGCGAGGTCAAGGCGTGGTATTACTCAGATAATTGGGGAGAGAGTAGAAAAGAAAGATATAAACCTAAAAGAGTAGAGGCGTTTGATGGATCAAGAGGTGAGGAAACTCAAATAATGGTTATTAAACCATACGCAGCAGGATACTTTTACTTTTCACCAGTTGATTATGCAGGTGCTTTGAAATGGGCAGAGATAGATGAGGAGATAGGAACTTATCACTTGACTAATATACAGAATGGTTTTGCACCTAGTATGATGGTAAACTTTAACAACGGTTTACCGAGTGAAGATGAGCAGAGAGTTATAGAGCGAAAGGTAGAACAGAAGTTACAAGGTACTGGGGGGAAGAAATTCCTACTTTCATTTAACGATGATTCGAGTACTGCAACAACAATTGAGAGCTTACCTATTTCGGAAGCCTCAGAGCAATATAAATTCCTATCTGAAGAGGCAACTAAGAAGATTTTAGTAGGTCATAAAGTAACATCTCCTATGTTATTCGGTATTAAGGATAGCACTGGTTTAGGTAATAACGCTGATGAAATTAAAACTGCTTCTCAGTTATGGGATAATACGGTAATAAAGCCAAAGCAAAACATTCTACTAGATGCTATCAATCAAGTGTTAGCAGTAAACAATATTGTATTAGATACCTACTTTAAAACTTTGCAACCTATTGAGTTTATTGATACGGAAGGCTTAGATGTTGAAGAAACAGAGAAGGAAACGGGTGTTGATGAAACTGATACAATTGAAGAAGTGAGTACAGAAGAGATAGAGCAAGTAGATGCAAGTTATAACGGGGCACAGATTAGTTCAGCAATTGATATAATTGCAAAAGTGCAAGAGGGTGTTTTGACTGAGGCTCAGGCTATAACATTTTTAATTCAATTCTTACAACTACCAAGTGAAATTGCTAGAGGTTTCTTTAACGATGGTAGTATTCAAATGAATTTGTCTAAGATGTTTAACAAGATAGATAAAGTAGAGTGTCAAAACTTCTCAAAAGAAGATGAGAAGAACGACACTTTAGTTGCTGCTGAGTTGATTGGTTTAGGTGAAGAGTTAAGCGATGAAGAATGGGAGTTGATAGGCGATGAAGATGCAGAAGAATACGAAGCACTAGAGCAGTATAAGTTTGTTAGTAGTGGAACGGCAAGACCAAACGCTAATAGTGAACAAGACGCTAACATAAACGGCTTTATGTACAAGGTTCGCTATGCTTATGAACCATTAGCAGTAAGTTCAAATAGTAGAGCGTTCTGTCGTAAGATGGTAAATGCTCGTAAGCTATACAGAAAAGAAGATATTATCGCAATGGGCGAGAAGTCAGTTAATGCAGGTTGGGGCAAAGGCGGTGCTAATACCTACTCAATTTGGAAGTATAAAGGCGGAGGGGATTGCCACCATAAATGGAGAAGAAAAACATTTAAAAGCGTTATTAAAGTAGATGTTAAATCTCCACTTGCACCGACAGTAAGCACAAATCAGGCAGATAAAGAAGGCTACAGAGTTCGTAATACTAAAGAGGTAGCGATGAAGCCTAAAGATATGACTAATAGAGGATTTATAAAGAAAAGATAATGGCATCACTATTTTGCAACGAAGATAAATTAAAGAGTTCTACGGCTATAAATTACAATGTAGATACTGCTTTCTTGTTACCTTTTTTAAAGATAGCACAAGACAAGCACTTGCAAGTTATTTTAGGAACCGATTTGTACGTTAAGATTGAAACAGAAATAACGGCAGGAACTCTCGCAGGGGTTTATAAAACCTTAGTAGATGATTATGTTCAAGACGCTATTATTCACTACGCTTTAATTGAGGCTTTGCCGTTTATATCTTTTCAAATTAAGAACGGAACGGTTACACAAAAGAATAGTGAAAACGGAACGGCAGCATCTAAAGAGGATTTGAACTGGTTAATACAAAAGGAGAGAGATACGGCTGAGTTTTACGGACAGAGAATAGTTGATTATTTATGCGACAATTCAAGTTCCTTTCCTGAGTACACCTCTAATAGTGGTTCAGATTTGAACCCTATTGACAACGCATATAATATAGGGATAAGACTATGAAATATAGACCAAAGGCAAAAAATATAAAAAAATTAAAAATATATTTAAGTAAGATAAAAAATGTATAAGGATTTAATAGAAACTAATGTTATAAATACGGCAGCTATTGGAATTAGCTTTGCGGATATAAATAGCGTTTTAACGGCTATCGTATTAATTACGGCAGCAGTTTACAATATCCAAAAGATAGGAAATGAGAAGAAAGATTAAACATTTTTCAGAAGATGAATTTACTTGCAACGGAGTTGGGTGTTATGATCTGATGAGCGATGATTTATTGATTAAGTTAGATGAAGCTCGTACTATTGCAGGTATTCCTTTTCATATCAATTCTAGTTGGAGAGATAAAGCAACAAATGAGAGGGTAGGCGGAAAGCCTAACTCAGCACATACAAGAGGCAACGCAGTTGATATATCATGCGGTAATAGTTCAGATAGATTTACAATAATTGATGCTTGTATTACGGCAGGGTTTACTCGTATAGGAATTGCGAAGACATTTATTCATGTAGATGTCGATGATGATTTACCTAGTTGTGTAACTTGGATTTATTAATATGAGCGGATTTGAGATTGGTTTAGGAGTTTATACTGGAATACTTGTCGGCATTTGGTCGGATAAGTTTGGAGATGGTTACAAACATTGTATTTATTTGCCTTTTATATTCATTGAATTTAACACTTATTATGATTGATTTTATTGCACAAAATTGGGGTGAACTGCTTATCGGCTTAATGGCTTTCGGTAAGATAGTTGTGAACCTAACACCAACGGAAAAGGATAACAAGGTTTTCGGGTGGATTGATGATTTAATTAACTACTTCATAAACGACAAAACAAATGCCAATTAATCCTGCTTTTGCAAAAGGTATTTTAGCAATTATACCGGAGATGTTTAAGGACACTAAAGGCAAATGGAGTAGTAAGCGAACTGTTAGCGGTGTGCTTGCGATTGCATCAGTTACACAAATAGATGCAGGAGGGATCACAACGAACACTTTAATACTGGCAGCGATTTCTATTATTCCGCTATGCTTTTCTGTATTCGAAAAAAAATAGTATATTAGTGCAAAACTAATATTATGAAGAAAAATAACCGATTTAGGCTAAAAGCCGATGAGATTGAGTTAATCAAAAGGCACAGAGCCAACACCTTAGACAATTTTAACGATAACACCGCACTAGATTTACACCTAAAAGATAGGGGTATCTCTAAAAAAGACGTTGTATCTGTCAAGCACTGGCAGAATATGAGTGGAGAACTTCGTTTTTCTGTTGTTACTAAGGAAGGAAAAGGTATTGATGAAGATGGTATCTTCAAAAGGCTGAACACTTTTATAAGTGAACACGCACCAACCTACCCAAAGGTGAAGCATAAAGCAGGGAGGCACTTGCTTGTTATCAATCCTGCTGATATTCACATAGGCAAATACGCTAATAGTGAGGAAACTGGAGAAGAATACAATATACCTATTGCCGTTTCACGAGTTATAGAGGGTGTGCAAGGTCTTATTAATAAATCAAAGGGGTTTAGTATAGATAGGGTTTTATTCTGCATAGGAAACGATATTTTGCACGTTGATAATGTTTATAATACCACTACAAAAGGAACGCCCCAGGACTGCGATGGTAAATGGTGGGAACATTATGAGATAGCTTTGCAGTTATATGTTAAATGTGTAGAGATGCTCAGAGAGATAGCACCAGTTGATTGCGTACACTCTATGAGCAACCACGACTATCAAAGTGGCTTTCATTTAGCACACGCTTTAAAGAGTTGGTTTAGGCTTACCGATGATGTTTCAGTTGATGCAGGCGTAAGTCATAGGTGCTATTACAAGTATGGTGCTAACCTTATAGGTTTAGAGCATGGCGATGGTGCGAAGATGGACAACCTACCTATGTTGATGGCACATGAAAAGCCTCAAGAATGGGCTGAGAGCAAGTTTAGGTACTGGTATCTTCACCATTTGCATCACAAGGTTAAGTATAAGTGGCGAGATGCTAAAGATTTTATCGGTGTTACAGTTGAATACCTAAGAAGTCCAAGCTCGGCAGATAGTTGGCACTCTCGAAAAGGGTACACTGGATCACCTAAAGCAGTAGAGGGCTTTGTTCACGAGTTTGATAAAGGGCAAGTTGCTAGAATTACTCACTTTTTTTAAACATCACTTACTTGATTATTAAAGACTTATAGAAATATAGGTCTTTTTTTTGCTTTATTCTTAAAATATTTTATATATTTGTATCAAACAAAACCTTTAAAATTATGAACAAAGCAGAAGCATACGACAATCTATTAAGCATCGTTGAGAAATGGGTGCGAGTTTGTGAGGAAGAAAAGCAAATGACTGAGGCGGTAAATATGCCTGATGGTATGGATAGAATAATAGGCTTTAAAAGAGAGGCGAGAGCTGAACAAATGAAGGCTATAGTACTGGATCACAATCAGTATATCGCTGATGTAAAACGAGAGGCTGAGATGCCTAAGCAAATCAAAGCTAAAGGTTGGGATATTAAAAATGATATGAGAATGCCTCATTAATTTTCGTATTCTAAAAATTATTTGTATATTTGTATTAATCAAAACAACTAGATATGTATAAAATTGTAGGAAGTTACAAAGGTGGTTCATTTGAAGAACTAGACCTCGCTAAATCACAAGATGAAGCAAAGTATTTATTAGGAGAATATCGTTTGGCTTATGGGAACGATTGGGTAATAATCTTTTATAAAATCGACTAAGATGGGATTACTAAAACAACTATTACTAGGAACACGCTTTCAGCAGATAGATAGAGAGCGAGCATTAGAAGAGCAAATCAACAATCAATATGATGAGTATTGCAAAACACGAGAGCAGTGGAATACTGGTGAGCGTAATGCTGAGATGAACTCAATCAAGGAATGGGAATACTTAAACAAACCACGTTATGAACAGAGATAAGATTGCAGAATTGTACAAAAAGTATGACCTCGAAAAAGAGGACATATACAAGCACCAACATTATTTAATTATCACTAGAGCAGGTATTGATAAGATCCAAGCGATAGAAGGTATTAAAATAGCTTACGAAGTTATCAAGTGTGAAACTAACTTCTGTGTAGTTAAGGCAACAACTAAAGACTTGGAAACTTTCGGTAGTGCTATCAAAGGAACATCGTTTAAAGATGGGAACACTAACTCTTGGTATGTTATGGAAATGGCAGAAAAGAGAGCGATGAGCAGAATAGTTTTAAAGGTGTGTGGCTTTTACGAGCTAGGTGTATTCGGTGAAGATGAATCAGAAGATTTTAAAAGATGAGAAAGGGTAGAGGATGGCAACCAACAACAGAGTTGCAAGAGGTGTTATTGAACACTTACCAGACAAAAAGTAATATCGGCAAGGTGCTAGGTTTATCACAACCTACCCTGATGATAGTGCTGAGGGATCAAAAGCGATTGAACTTAAAGCAATTATCTAAAATTAGTAAGGATAGCAAAATATGTATAACCGATTTAATTAAATTGATATGATAAATCTAGAGGAAATAAATAGTATTATAGAGAAATCGGCAGAGATTAATAACACAACTTTTGAATCTGTAATGCAGCCAAATAGAAAGGCTTTAAATGTTGCAGCTAGGCAAATGTGTTACACTCTGTTAAAGGAACACGATTTCGGGTGGTCGGAGATTGGTCGAATATTCAATAAAAACCATGCCAGTATAATCAACGGAGTGAAAAACCATGAGAGAGATTACAAGGCTCTTAATTACTACAAAGATAACTACGATAGGCTAAAGTTATTCATCAACGATCCTGATGAAGTAATATTGTTTGACAAACAAAAGGAAGTCATAGAAACTTTGCGAGGAGAGAACGCAAATTTACGAGATAGAATTTACGAGATTAAGCAGTTAAAAGTTAAATTAATTAAATCACTAGAAGAGTTATGCGAGTAAAAGGAACAGTATTACAAGTAAAAGAGGTGCAAGTCATTTCTGATAAGTTTAAGAAGCAGGAGGTTATTCTGAAGCAGGAAGGTGTCGAGTACGATGCAGATATTCCTATTGAGTTTATTCAAGACAAAGGAATAGAACTTGTTAAAGGTTTAAAGGTAGGCTCATCGTATGAGATTGATATTAATATAAGCGGTAGAGCTTGGAAAGATAGACACTTCGTTAGCTTAAAGGCTTGGAAAGTTGCAAAGGTAGAACAATCCCCCCAGATTGATGGATCAAGTGATGATGGTATGCCTTTTTGATAAGGCTATGAAGCTACTCAGTTGGTTAAATTTAGAGGTGCTTTAATCGGCATCTCTTTTTTTTTCTTAAAAATATTTATATATTTGAAAAAACAAAATTATGAAAAGAGATTTTAAAGGGATATGGATACCCAAAGAGGTTTGGCTAAGTAAAGAGCTTACTTTAATAGAAAAGTTGTTCTTCGTTGAGATAAATAGCCTTGACAATAGCGAGGGTTGTTTTGCAGGTAATAGTTATTTTGCTGACTTCTTTGGAATAAGTAAAACTAGAGTAAGCGTTATAATAGCATCTTTAAAGTCAAAAGGTTACATCTCTTCAACAATAATATACAAAGAGGGTACTAAACAAATCTTAAAGAGGGTATTAAAGATTTGTTATATAGGGTATATAACAAAAGTTAAAGGGGGGTATATAACAAAAGTTAAAGACCCTATTAAAGAAAAGTTTATAGATAATAATACAGTTAATAATACAATAGTTAATAATACAATTAATAAAAAGGCTAAAGCCTATTTTGATGATTTAGATTTGAATAATTTGTTTTTAGAATTTCTTGATTTAAGAAAAAGTTTAAAAGCTAAGAATACAGATCGAGCAATAAAATTGATATTAAAAAAACTGGAAGGCTTATCGCTAGAAACTCAAAAAGAAATGATTGAACAATCTATCGAGTGTAGTTGGAAAAGTGTCTTTCCTCTTAAAAAGCAATTTAAAGAAAAGCCAAGCCTTGCGAAAAAATACTTTCCTGAGATGTTTAATCAGAAGAATGAAGATGTTAAGCAATTAGATATGGACAATTTTGATTGGAATAAAAAGATAGAGTAATTGTTATTTTAAAAAATAGTTTTATATTTACAAAAACAAAATGATATGAACATATTAGAATTATTCGCAGGATCTAGAAGTATAGGAAAAGTAGCAGAAGGCAGAGGACATAATGTTTTTAGTGTAGATATTAAAGAATTTGTTGGTATTGATTTAGCAATAGATATAGAAGATTTAATGCCTAATATGATTCCTTTTAAGCCTGATATGATTTGGGCTAGTCCACCTTGCACTACTTACTCTTTAGCTGCAATAAGCCACCACAGACCAAAAGACAAACCAAAATCAGCTTTTGCATTTAAAAGCGATAATTTAGTAAGAAATACATTAAAAATTATACAATATTTTAATTGCATTTATTATATTGAAAATCCAAGAGCAACATTAAGAAAGCAAATATTTATGCAGGGAATACCTAAAGCAACAATATGGTATTGCAAATATGGAGATACATCAGCAAAGCCAACTGATATATTTACAAATAATTTATATTCTATTTTTAATCCTTTAGGTTGGCAACCACGACCTGAGTGTCATAATGGTAATATAAATTGCCACCACGAAGCAGCACCAAGAGGTTCAAAAACTGGAACACAAGGCAAAAAAGGTAATTACGAAAGATCAATAATACCTAGAGAATTATGTGAGGAAATAATAATATCAACAGAAAAAACAAAACGATATGGAGATAGGAAAAGAACCAAGTAACGAGCTGCTGCATTTTTGCTTGGAAACAATTAAAAAGACTTTATTTGAGATGAGCCAAAACAAATCAAGAGAAGATATGTTGATTATGGCTAACATCTTACAGAATGATTTGAACGAGAAATATCATCGTTTAACACGAAAGGAAGTTACTCAGGCATTTCATAAAGGAGTAAGAGAAGGCGAGCAGTTAGCAATAAATCCTCGAACATGGTTTAACTGGCTAAATAATCAAAAGCT
>Ga0208013_1001646_pt1 | contig 10110 bp, 17 predicted proteins | sample 16_taG_FD_184091 | JGI IMG/M metagenome (GOLD analysis project Ga0208013, IMG submission 184091) | Marine viral communities from the Subarctic Pacific Ocean - 16_ETSP_OMZ_AT15313 metaG (SPAdes) (version 2) | ecosystem: Environmental > Aquatic > Marine > Oceanic | place: Pacific Ocean | collected...
TAAACGCTATGGTACTTTATTTGCTAATTTAATAGCTAAGCTCGCAGAAGACAGCAGTGGTGTGGATATAGAAGGCGATGAATTTTGGGACGAGCAGTTGCTTACAGAGCGTACAATTACAAGGCATAACATAAATAAGTGTAAAAAAGATAAAACAAAGGAACGCATAGTTCTGATGCTTGATACATCTCCTTCATGCCGCACAGTGGCTGATTTTTACGGACTTATAGCAAATATCGCTGAAGGCTACGATGACATAGAAGTATATGATGTTCCCAATGGTAGAATAGTGCATAAGTATTCAAGGCGTTATAGAAGATTTGTTCCAGCTTGGAACTTGGAAGATATAGTTAATAGAGCGCAGGAATGGAAGTACATGAAAAATAGAACTGTGCTAATATTCAGCGATTCAGACTGTTCTGGAATTGTAGAAAAGAACATAGGCATAAATAACGCTATAGTTCTTTGCCATCAGACTAGAAGCGATGGTTATTATTTGCGTGATATAGAAACTAAACTTGAAAACAAGGGCGGGAAAATATTCTACGGAGTAGACTCGCCGGATAAACTCATGGAGGTTGTCCGAAAACTGAAATAATAACAAACAAAAAAGGAGCGATGTATGTCTAATAAAAATGGACATTTCATAAATCTTACTAGTTCTGATAAGGCTATTATCAATTTAAAGGTAGTAGATAAAGCGGAGCTTGAAAAGGCGAGTGAATTGTTTAGACAGTTGTCAAAGTTAGCCAATAAGGCATTGAAAAGCACTAGAAGTCCAGCCGCTTTCTTTAGAATACTGGAATACGAAATGGAATCATTTAAAGAATTTACTGAATTCTTTGATGTTTCTCCAGTTGCATTAGCAGCGGGCATGGTTCAGATGCGGTTTCACGAAATAGCCGTTGATAACTGGGATGATGCCGGAGCTACAATAGATGCTAAAGGTGGGCGGGGAGGCAAATACAAGTTACCTCCGCCGACAATGATGCTTGTACTTAGAAGTAAAGCGTATCAAAAGGAGCATGGCAATATTGTTATGAATGATTCGCTTGATAAATATGGCGATGACATGGCTGGTATTTCTGAGATTGGCTATATTTACGCTGATGAGGAAGCAAAAGTTATCCATGCGTTGGAAAAACATGTGCCTAAAGATGTACTGTCAAAAGCGGTAAGTGCTGTTACTTCAGCTCTTAGGGAATCAGTTAGCGAAGCAATGACAAGACTGATGAAAAAATGCGAATACGGAACCAATGAATCAAGAAGCAAGGAACCGGAAGATGTTAGAAGGGACTTTGCTAGGCATAAAGTAAAGAAATTACTGTCAGGATTAGAAGGCGGTGATTTCTTTAATACTTTAGGCGAAGTTCTTAGAGATGATGAAATGCGTGACTTCATACAGAAGGACTTTGATGAATGGCGTAAAGCACAAGCATCTGAACACGTGATGCCAATGCCGGGAGAAATTCACGGAGAGGCCTGAGTACTGAGTACATGGGTGCGGTTATAAGCTAACTTCACAGGTTCGCAACCTGCGTACCCACAGAATCGCGTAGAAAGCGATTCATAATCTAAAACTAAATAGAAAGGCATGTTCACATGAGTGAAATAAAGAAAAGGCCTAACGGAGAAGTTGACGATACTGGTTTTAGCGATGTTACTGATGCTACGCTTAAATCAAGTGTAGTGCTTGGAACAAAGCTATACAGTAAGTTCACTTTAATAAGTGGCAATCGCGGTGTTAGCGAAGCTCACATAGACAAGCTAGTTGCTATGATAACAGCGGATGAGGATTGGTTAGAGTTCAATCCTATCACTGTTGATAGCAATTTACACGTTCTTGATGGGCAACATCGTTTGATAGCCGCTCAAAAGGCGAACGTACACATATGGTACAAAATTAGAAGCAAAAAGACATCTCTTGAGGTGGTCGCTAGAATTAACGACTGTCAGAAGAGCTGGACTCCTGATGATTTTGTATTCATGTACTCAACCCTTGGAAACGTACACTATAAAGCGTTTTGGGAGTTTTACAAAGGCTATGGCCTGTCGCCCTCAACAGGGTTGATACTTTTTGGAGGTCAATCAATGAAGTCGTTGCGTAATGGCACGCTTAAGGTTGTTGACATTCTAAAAGCAGAAGAGATAGCTGACGCGTTGATGGACGTTAAAAAATACGTACCTTTTGCGGATTACAATAGATTCGCAAGTGCGTTTGTGCGTGTTTTTGAAAATAAAGAGTATAATCATAAACGTATGTTGACCAAATTGCGTCAAAGAAAAGATGTAATAAGGAAATTAGCTACCGTTGAGGATTATATGCGTATGTTAGAGGACATTTACAATCACAAATTGCCTGTAACAGACAAAATCCGATTCTTCTAATGCCGGGTTCCTTTACTGTTATATAATATATAATTAACAGTAAAGTTGTTGTATAGTAGTATATACGCAGTAGATATATTATTTATTTACTGCGTACTACTATATACTATATATATAATACTATAAACTCTTATAATAAAAGAAAAAGAAAAGTAAAAGAAAAAGAAAGGCTCAGTACATGATTACAATAGCGAATCTCGTTGCGAACTTTTTTATCTTTTCCCTTGCTCTTTTGATGTTCACAGTCGCCGCTTTCTTAATATACGTAGTAGCAAGCGAATGGCTTGGTGACAGGAAATGGCGCTAGAATAGTATTCATGTTTTTTTGTTTTTTAAAAAACAGTTGGATACTAACACTGGTAAATATAACTTCATTACTTGAAAAGGGGAAATAATGAAAAGTTCAAAAGATGTTCCGCGTAGCCGCTCTTTCAGATGCTCTGATAAAATATGGGCGCATTTTAAGCTTATATGTTTTTTGAATGAAGTAAAAATCCAAAATCAATTAGAAGACTTAATATGCGACTATGTAGAAAAGAACAATACTCTTTTTGCAGGCGATGAAAGAGATGTCAAACGTAAAAGAGATATATCAAGAATATCTTCGTAACATACGCGATAACAAAAACTCATCTCGGTACGTTGGGATGGAGTCCTATCATCACTCCTCGCGCGCAGGGCTGTGTATGCGTAAGCACTACTACGGCTCTGTTGCGCAGGTTGATGGTAAACCAGTAGACGATAAGACACTTAGAATATTCAGAATAGGCGACCTTATACATACAGATATACAGGACGCTATGCGTTGGTATGCTGACAGTCATGCGTTGCCTATATTTATAGAAAAAGAATTATTTATAGAAGAATACAACGTAAGAGGTTTTATTGACCTAGCGTTGGTATCAGATGATATATTATTTGATATAAAAACATGCAACTCTTGGAAGTGGCGTAGTATGTTTGGTAAAAAGTTTGACCCTGAACCAACTGAGAATTACGCTTTACAGCTTGCGACGTATGGTATATGGTACGAACAAGAATACGGAGCTTTAAAAGGAATGAAGCTGTTGTATTATAATAAAGACAATTCCGACATGCGTGAAATTGATGTACCTATGAGTGCTATGGAAAAAGCTCACAATTACTGGACTACTGTTATGGCGATAGCTCATGATGTAGAAGAACCTCCAGCAGTAGAGCTGGGAACTTCTCCAGTCTATAAGTGGGAGTGCAACGCTAAATACTGTGATTACTATGATGTTTGCGGTGGCTTAGAAGGAAATGTCTAATACTAGCAAATGGGAGAATAAACTATATGGCGTTAATAGGGCTAGAAATGAAAGATTTTATAGAAGAAAGAACGAAGCACGCATACTTGATTTACTGCACTATTTTGGAAGAAATTGGCGGCAATGGTTTGATGAGAGCATGTACACTGGACATAACAGAAGGGGTATAATAAGCAAAACTAAAACTGTGAAAGGTAAAAAGCATGGGAAGAGCAATAGAAGTAGATAAACGCTTAATGAGGCTTGAGCTTGAAGTCAGAGATTTGAAAAAAGTAGTTTCATCTCTGCTTGGAAAAGAAGAGCGCAGTAAGGAATCTGAAAAACGAGTCAAGGATGACAGTAAGGAAGAATTCCGCGAAGCTCCAGCTTCAAGTGCGGCTTATTTTCCATACAAAGAACGGCAAAAGGAATAATTAATTATGACTAAGAATGATGTAGATAATAATTCTGATATAGCTAATGCTATATTGAAAGCATTCGAATCTGAGGAACTAGTTGGCGGAATCATGGGTACTGCTAGTTTTAATGTAGCTGATGCGTTAAACAATATTGCGAGGGCTATTTTGGAGATTGGAGAAAGTATAGATAGACTTACCACAAATATAATTGATATTAGTGATGATGCAGAGGCTGGCCCCTTTAGAAGAAAATAAGTTTATTATAAGGAGTAACAAATGAATAACACAGAACTATGGGACAGCGTAGAAAGAACTGACCCAAAATTTACCAAAAAGGTAAACCAACGTGGCGGCTTCACTGCTATTGGTGCTCAGTACCAAATGCGTAAAGCTACTGAATCGTTTGGCCCTTACGGTATAGGCTGGGGCGTCAAAGAAGAAAGCTTTGAACGCTATGAAGATACTGGACTTGTACTGTATCAGGGTACGCTGTGGTATAAGCATGGCAAAGCTGTTGGTACAATACCAATACATTCATCTATAAAGTATCACTCTAACAATAGAGTAGACGATGACTTCGCAAAGAAGGTCGCCACTGATGCATTGACCAAGGGACTATCAAGGCTAGGCTTTAACGCTGATGTCTTCATGGGTCTGTTCGATGACAACAAATATGTTAATTCCTTAAAAAAGGAATTCAGCAGCAACGGTGCAGCAGAAAAAGTCGATGATTCATGGCGCAAGAAAGTTGTCACTGAAATAAATACTTTAGATGATGATAATAAGCGCTTAGTAACTAAGGCTTTAGAAGACGGTAAGATTAACGCTACAAACTGGAAGAAAACTATTGACCGAATAATAGAGATTCGTGACGCAGTAGCGGATGAGTAAAATAGACGAAATCCTCGGTGACGCTACGCCAAAAAAGGCGTACTACGAAGAAGAATACGTAGAAGAAATACAACCCGGAACCTACAAAGCGGAAATTGTTGGCATGCGTAATAAATTGTCTACCATAGTCAAGAGCGGCTCAGAGTGTGATATATACTGGCCGCGCTACCAAATAGATAAAGAGCATCCGCAATACGGTGGTATGTATGTTCGTGACAGCGGCCTGTTTAGATATAAAGAAGCAGAACCACATCGCAATCTCTACTATAAGAAATTCCTCGATAAAATCGGGATTGAGTTAAAGAAGGTCAAGGAAGACGGCAAAATAATATATGAACTGCCGCCGCTACTTGATGAGATGATAGTTGGAAAAGAAGTAATGATAACAGTACACGAGGAATCATGGATGTCAAACAAAGGAAGAAAAAAAGCAACTGTAGCGACCCTTACAAAGGTTTTAAATGGAGAGACTTCCCCTCCGCATACCCAATAGAGGGTCATTTTAAGACCCACGATACAATAACAGAGGTTGATGCGATGTTACTCTACGGAGAAACATCCATCGCCTCGCAAATTGCAGTGCTAAAATCTATAGGGTATAAATTTAAATATAAGCGCAAGAGATTAGGATTTAGAAATATTTTACATGAATGGACAATTATAAGAGACTGATATGCAACTAGCAATACATTCACCTGAAGCTGAGAAAGCATTATTAGGACAGATATTAAAAGATAACAGCGTTTTCGATAAAGTTGGAGGCTTTATACCAGAGCCAGATGTGTTCTACGATAACGTAAATCGTTTAGTGTGGGATGCGATGAGCGTCATGCGTAGAAACGAAGAAGGTGTCATTGATATCGTGACTCTGTTATCTAAATTTAAACCAAACGATGATAAGGTCACTGGTTACTATCTGTCAGGATTGGTAGACGAAGTAGCCACTACTTCAAATGCTGAACACTATGCTAAGATATTATATGAAAAGTGGCTTATACGTAAAGTTGTGCGTAAATCACGTGAGATTAAAAGTCTTATGGGAGTTGGCGGAGAAAAAGCATATGGTGTACTGCAAAAATTAAACAATGAAATAGAGGATATACTTAACCTGCGTACTAGGGAAAAATTTGACCTTAGTACGCTTGTTGACAATACCATAGAAAGTATTAAAGCGCACAACACTTTAATTCCATATAACTATGGAAATCTTGATAGCTTGACAGGAGGAATGACTCGTGGTGAGATAACAGTTATAGCGGGCAGGCCCGGGCATTTTAAGTCTACAATGATGCTTAATATTGTGCGTAATTTGGTATATAGCGGTTATAAAGTGCTTGTGTTCAACAGGGAAATGTCTAATGTTGAAATGATGAAAAAACTTATAGTTATGGAATCTGACTTTATCAGCTATGGAACACTACGCTCAGAATCTATGAGTAGCGCTGAAGAGAAAGATTTAGAGTTATCAAAGAATAGAATAAAGAAAAGTTTTCAGAACCTACTTATGTTTGATAATATATTTGATATAGACCAAGCCATGCGTGAAATTAGAAAATACAAACCCGATGTAGTTGTTGATGATTATATAGGGCTGATAGATGTACTTGGAGTAGACGATAATAGACTGCGTGTAGATGCTATTATGAAACACTACAAGAGAGCTTCAAAGACGCATAATATGTGTTCTATATTAGTGTCGCAGCTTAACAGGGAATGCGAGTCAAGAGCCAATAAACGCCCTATATTACGTGACTTACGGGATTCGGGCTCTATTGAGCAAGACGCTGAAAGCGTACTATTCATGTATTACGATTACAGATATAATTTTCATGAGAGCGACGGAGGCGAGAATGAACTGGAAATAATACTTGGTAAAAACAGGTATGGCCGTACAGGGTCTGTAAGGCTTGGTGTTCAGGGTGATAGGTGTAGTATATTTAATGACCCTGATATCGCTTTACAAGATATGTATGAGATTTTAAAGAGGAGAAAGAACAATGGTAGTAAGGTATAATCGCGATGACGCTAATTTTATACTTGAGTGTTTAAAGGACTATAAGCGTCTTATAAAAAAGTACTACAGTCAAAATTCTGTTATAGTAAACAGAGTTGATACTGTAATTGAAATGGCGGAGGAAGCTAAACTGGAAAGTGCAAAGGAAGCACTGCTTCCAAGCGAAAGTGATGCTAGAGGAGATACTTGTGAAAAATGCGAATAAAAAACCAACTATGAGACAAATAGACGAACGTATAAGCCGGATTGAAACTTACCTGCAAAAGGTAATCAACCCAAGCCTAAGCGCTACAATGAATATGTTTGAGCAGTATTTGGATTATAAAAATGACCTAGAGCCATTTACAGAAAGGATGAGTGAAGTAGTAGATGAAGAAATCAAAAGAGCATCAGAGGAGGGGAAAACGCAACAGACAGAGGGGAGCGGAGCTTCAGAGACAGGCGGTAAAGATGGCAAGGGGCTACAATCTAGAAGCACACAACAGAGACAGGGGAGGCGCTCAGCACGAAAAGGGTGATATAGAGATAAATGGTAAATATTATGGCTGTAAGCGTAGAAAAGCAGTGCCTAGGTGGATATTGCCTGAGAAACAAGAGACAGGTGTAGTATTTAGGGGCGACAGGATGATTCCTTACATAGCAGTACCTCTAGAACACTACTTATTGCTGATTTCGCTATTAAGTGATAAATTTGAGAATTAAGATTTGTTTTATCCAATAGATTTAGGATGGATATTAATTACTATAGCGTTTATATTATGCGTAATAGGAATTAAAAAAGGAATATGGAGAGAGTAATACTTACGGGAGCAAGCGGGTTTGCAAGTAAATGTAATCTCGCATTGGTTGGCAATATGGGGCTGTCGCGGAGTTAACTCCTTTTTCTCCGCTCCCGGGAATTGGCGGCCCCATATAAAATATGAAGGACAAAATGGACATAACAAAAACAATGAAGCGGTGGTGTGAAAATATCACCATACTTGAAACTATATCATTATATCAAAACTTGATGGATAGGGGTAAAATTTCTCATGATGGAGCCGCTAGTAAAAGATTAACAAAACTTCGTGGGTATAGAAAAGAAGGCTATATTCGCTTTGAAGATATACCTGCTGGTAAAAAATAATGGACAAACGCATTAGAGATGATATGTTGAAACTGATGGATAAAGTTGATGACTTAGAACAGATGATTTTCAACTGTGAAGCTAAGCGTAGAGATGAGTATAAATTAATCAATGACAGGATAACTGAAGCGTTTGATGTTATAAAAATGATAGAAAGAGAAAGATAACATGATTACATTCGAAAAAGGTAAGAAAGCGAAGGGTGACCTAATAGTAAAAATTAACGGTCATCAGCTTACATATCGCGAACTAGCTGAAATATGCGTACAACTATGCAAGAATGAGGATAAAATATATCCCTTTCCATATCAAGGCGGTTCCTATCTAAAGAACTTCCTAGTGGAATGCATGGATGCTCGTGATGTAACAGGCGGCGTACTGAATAAGTACCACCTTAATGAGAAAAAAGAACCAGAAGTAAAACCAGAGCCAGAGGAAACTCAAAAAAGTAGTCCAGAAAAAAAATCGCTTTCTGGAGTTATTGATTTCCCAGTACCTGCACCACCTATGCCAAAAAGCGTTGAAGAAAAAAGTTAAGGAAATAGTTAACACTGTATTTGTTGGCGACAGTCGGGATGTCCTAAAGGACTACCCTGACAAATGCGTTGACTTATGTATTACATCGCCACCCTACTGGGGACTGCGAGACTATGGAGTCGACAATCAGATTGGCCTTGAGCTGGAGAGGGATGAGTACATTGGTGAGCTTGTTAGCGTGTTTGATGAGGTGCATCGCATACTTAAGGATGATGGTACGATGTTTCTTAATCTTGGAGACTCGTACTCAGGGTCTACAGGTAGGTCTGGCGGTGTAAGTAAAATACATAGCACAGATAGACAGTTAAAAACTGGCTCTCATAAAGATTTAAGGCCAGCTAAAGTAGCTGGAGTGCCTCCACAAAGTTTAATGCTTATACCTCATCGCACAGCTATTGCATTACAAGATAGTATCGGATGGATTATTCGGGCTGAGCTTATTTGGAGTAAGACCAACCCAATGCCTGAGAGCGTGAAGAAAAGACCAACTAAATCACATGAGCATATATTTTTCTTATCTAAAATATCAACCGACTACTACTATAACCAAGAAGTTCTGTCTGAACCCGCTAAAAATCCTAACAGTGGCTACTCTTGGTTGCAACGTAAACTACATGGTGAGCCATCACGACATGGCTTGGATGGAGCCGCCGCATCTGGCTCTGGAGGTTTCCACACTGGAGAGCGACGCAACCTGCGTACAGTGATAACACTTCCAACCAACTCATATAAGGGAGCTCACTTTGCTACATTTCCGCCAAAACTTATATCACCATTTATAGAAGGATGCTCTAGGGAAGGAGGCATTGTACTCGACCCATTCATGGGGTCAGGCACTGTCGCTGAAGTATCAAAGAAATTAGGAAGACTTTACACAGGTGTGGAACTCAACGAAGAGTACCACAAGTTAATAAACGAAAGAACCTCACAAATGGAGATGTTCATATGAGCGAATACGAAAACGACATGCGCGGTGTCTTGTTTCCGAATAAGTATAAAGAGGAAGACGATAAGCGTCCTGACTTTACCGGCACTACTACGATAGAAGGTAAAGAATGGGCCTTAGCCGCTTGGAAAAATACATCCAAGAATGGTAACGATTACCTATCTGTATCTGTATCCGAACCTCGCGAAAAGAGTGAAGAAAAAGGTAGCGGAGAAGTCCCCTTCTAATAGGGACAAACTTCTTAGCACCTACGCTACAGCGCAGTCCTACCTAGGTGTTGAAATTACGTTAAAAGCTAAAGCTTTAGTTGTTGGCGAAGAGAGTCTAAACTCATGTAGTTTGGCTAAGTTCAACAAATTAATTAAAGAGTTAAGGCGGTTGTATAAAATACGTAGTTTTGGTACTTAGGTAGGTTGTGTCGTTAGTGTACTAAAAAGTGGCGTATAGACCCCTTTAAACGCCTTATATACATAATATATTATCTATACTGAGCCACCGCTCTCCAGAACTCAAGCTTCTTT
>Ga0208013_1001650_pt1 | contig 10101 bp, 10 predicted proteins | sample 16_taG_FD_184091 | JGI IMG/M metagenome (GOLD analysis project Ga0208013, IMG submission 184091) | Marine viral communities from the Subarctic Pacific Ocean - 16_ETSP_OMZ_AT15313 metaG (SPAdes) (version 2) | ecosystem: Environmental > Aquatic > Marine > Oceanic | place: Pacific Ocean | collected...
GGTGTCTCGTTGAGTGCGACAACCAGGGGTTCACTGATCAGTGGATTGTTCAGGTCCAAACCGGCCGCCCCGGCACGCTCTTCACCGGCGGCGCGGTAGATATCCACCGGTAATGGAATCAGTCGGTGGCGATGGGGCGTCACCGAGCGAATCTGGGGTAACAGGGGGCTCACCAGGGAATCCACCGACATCTGTTCATCCAGCAGGTGGTTTAAAAAGGAACTGTTGGCGCCGTTTTCCAGTAAACGCCTCACCAGATAGGGCAGCAGTTCGCGGTGCTCACCTACCGGTGCGTAAACCCGTACCGGAGGCAATGGAGACGTTTGTGGTTGCTGCTGCCATGTCTGATACAGCACCTCACCCATACCGTGCAGCCGCTGGAATTCATAGGGTGCATCGCCAGCCTGCTGCTGAATGGCGGTGATAGTCTGGGCGTTGTGGGTAGCGAATTGCGGATAGAGCGCTTCCGGTGCCGAGAACAACAGTTGTGCGCAGTGCAGGTAACAAAGGTCCGTATGTGCCTTGCGGGTAAACACCGGGTAGTCGGTCAGTCCCTGCTGCTGGGCGAGTTTGATCTCTGTATCCCAGTAGGCGCCTTTCACCAGCCTAACCATGAATTGGCGCCGGGTTTCTCCGGCCAGTTTTATCAACCAGGGAATAACGGCCGGGGCACGTTTCTGGTAAGCCTGTAGTACAAAGCCGAGGCCATCCCAGTCAGACAACGCCGGGTCGCGGGCCAGTGCTTCAAAGATATCGAGGGACAGCTCGAGTCTGGCGGCTTCCTCGGCATCAATGCTCAGGCCGATATGATGTCGTCGGGCAGCCATGGCCAGCTCGCGGATACGCGGCAGCAACTCGCCCATCATCAGGTCCCGCTGGCTGAACTGGTAGCGGGGGTGCAGGGCGGACAGCTTCACCGAAATGCCATCCGAGGTGCGGGGTGAGGTACGGGGTGTAGTCGCGTTCCGGCTGGCCTTGCCGATGGTTTCAATGGCGGTTGCATAGGCCGCAAAGTACCGCTCGGCATCTGCCTCTGTGCGGGCACCTTCACCCAGCATATCAAAGGAAAAACGGGTATTTGGCGGTGCTTCGTCATGGCCTCGGGCAATGGCATCTGGCAGGGTCTGGCCCAGCACATAGTGGCTGCCCATCATCCGCATCGCCCGCAGCATGGCCCTACGTACCACCGGTTCGCTCAGTCGGCTCACCAGTTGTTTCATCCAGCGGCTGGTATCGCCGGTAATCTCTTCAGTCAGGGGCAGCATTGCACCCGTCAGCATCAGCCCCCACACTGAGGCATTGACGAACAGGGAATCCGAGTGCCCACGGTGACTGGCCCAGTTGCCGTCGCGGATTTTTTCTGCAATCAGCTTATCGGCGGTGGCTTCATCCGGCACCCGCAGCAGCGCCTCCGCCAGACACATCAGGGCAACGCCTTCGCGATTGGACAGGCCGAATTCCTGTAAAAAGGCCTCCAGCAGGTATTTACCCTCGGTTGCCTCACGGCAACTCTCTACCAATTGGCGGGCCTGGATAAGCGATTGGTGTTGCTGGGTCTTATCGAGTGGAAACGCCGCCAGCAGTTGCTCCACACAATTGTGCTCATCGGTAGAAGTGGCCCGGCGAATTCGGGTTCTTAGATCAGTCAATGTCATGGCTATTCTGATGGAACGATAACCGCTGGGTTGAGTAGGGGCGCTTGCGTTAAGTATGGACGCTGAATGGGCAATTTTCGAATAGCAAAGTTGGTGATTACCCCGGCTATTCTGCCGTTGCTGTAGTCCGTCGCGGTGTCTGCCCTGGTTATCGATGAAGCATAAGCCGGAGCAATCTCAGCGCGTGTTGGACGCTCATACTGGCAACGTTGCCGTATTCTGCGGTGATTTCAAAACAAAGGACGATTGCACCCCGGATACCCCCTCGATACGGGTAATTTTATTCAGCAAAAACTGCTGGTAGCCGTCCATATCCTCCACCACCACCTTGAGCAGGTAGTCCGCCGCCTGTCCGGTAATCAGGTGGCACTCCAGCACTTCCGGGAAGTTGGCAACCGCCGATTCGAACCCTTCGAAGCGCTCGGGGATATGCTTGTCCATGCTGATCTGGATAAAGGCCATCAGGTTTAATCCCAGCCGCCGGGCGTTCAGCCGGGCGGTATAGCCATCGATAACCCCTTCCTCTTCCAGACGCCGCACCCGGCGCAGGCAGGGAGATGGTGAGAGGTTCACATATTCCGCCAGATCCTGGTTGGAGATGCGCCCTTCCTGTTGCAGCTTTCTCAGAATGGCCCGGTCGTAGGCGTCCAGTTTCATATAATTGCTCAATTAATATTTATATAAACATATTATTGCTTAAATAATAAAAATTGCCATACAAGTAGCAATAAAATGCCGCCGTTAACGCATTAAACTGTCAACCATCCTGAGAAAAGCAGTGGGCCAGAAGCCCCTGGCACCGACAGAGTCCCGCTACCCGCACCCTTTGCTTCGGTCGCCGGTTTTTCTCAGGGCCTTATTCGTCAATCGTGGAGAACCGTATGATCACCAATCCCGCCAGCAAATACCGGGCTTTCGTGCCAGTGCAATTGCACGACCGCCGCTGGCCCGGCCGCACCCTCGAAAAACCGCCCATCTGGATGAGCACCGACCTGCGGGACGGCAACCAGTCCCTGATCGACCCCATGTCGGTGGACACCAAGCTGCGTTTTTTCGAGATGCTGGTGGAAATTGGTTTCAAGGAGATCGAAGTGGCCTTCCCAGCTGCCTCCGACACCGACTTCAATTTCGTGCGCCGCCTGATCGAGGAAGACCGTATCCCCGAGGATGTCACCATTGAGGTGTTGACCCAGGCGCGGGAGGACCTGATCGCCCGCACTGTGGCATCCGTGGTGGGTGCCCGGCGCGCCATCGTGCATCTGTACAACCCCACGGCGCCACAATTCCGCCGCATCGTCTACAACACCGATGTGGCCGGGGTGAAAGCCATCGCGGAGCAGGGTACTCGCTGGGTCAAGCACTACACCAGCCAGCACCCGGAAACCGAGTGGGTCTACCAGTATTCGCCGGAGGTGTTTTCCGGCACCGAATTGGCGGTGGCCAAAGAGGTGTGCGACGCGGTCAGCGCGATCTGGCAGCCCACCCCCGAGCACAGAATGATTTTCAACCTGCCCGCCACGGTGGAGATGTCCACTCCCAACGTCTATGCCGATCAGGTGGAATGGATGGATCGTAATCTGGCGCGCCGGGACAGCATTGTTATCAGTGTCCACCCCCACAACGACCGGGGCACCGCCGTGGCGGCGGCGGAACTGGCGTTGATGGCTGGCGCCGACCGGGTGGAGGGCTGCCTGTTTGGCAACGGCGAGCGCACCGGCAATGTGGATATTGTCACCCTGGCGTTGAACCTCTATTCCCAGGGCGTGCATCCCGGTCTGGATTTTTCCCGCATCGAGGCCATTCGCCGCACCGTGGAAGAGTGCAACCAGTTGCCGGTGCATCCCCGCCATCCCTATGCCGGTGAACTGGTGTTCACCGCCTTTTCCGGTTCCCACCAGGATGCCATCAAGAAGGGCTTTGCCCAGCGGGTGGAGGGCGAGATCTGGGAGGTGCCTTACCTGCCCATCGACCCCGCCGACCTGAACCGGGGCTACGAAGCGGTAGTGCGGGTTAACAGCCAGTCCGGCAAGGGAGGCGTCAGCTTCCTGTTGCAACAGCAGTATGGTCTGGAATTGCCGCGCCGCCTGCAGATCGAGTTCAGCCGGGTGGTGAAAGCCTTCACCGACCGCGAGGGCCGCGAGGCCACCAGTGCCGATATCTTCGCCCTGTTTGAACAGGCGTATTTGCAGGATAACGGCGCTTACAGTTTCGAAGATGCGGATGTCTCCACCCACAGCCACGGTGACAAAGGCGCCACCGAAGTGCAGATCCAGTTTATGGAGCAGGGCAAACCCAGAACCGTCAATGGCATTGGCAACGGTACCATCGACGCGGCGGTAAAAGCCCTGGGCGGGAATATCAGCATCATCGACTACCACGAGCACGCCCTGGGCACTGGTTCAGAAGTGGAGGCCGTGTGCTATATCGAAATGCAGATCGATGATGGCCCGGCGATATTCGGCGTAGGGGTGCACCGGAATATTGTCAGTGCGGCGATCAAGGCCATCTTCAATGGTCTCGGTCGGCACCGGGCAGCAGCGAGGTCGGAGGAGGAAATGGAAGCCATCGCCAGCTAATATGCCGCGCTGATGAGTAGGTTGGTGTGCTCATCAGCGTGGTGCTCATTAAAGCAACCCATTCCCGGATTTCCTGTCCAAGCCCCCTACAGATGACTGAGGGGGCTGCTCACCTCTCTCTGTATGACATCCTCCCCATTGCCAGGACGACGAGCTAACCCTCGATATCAGAAAACCCCAAGTCCCCGAGAGTTGCCTTCCACAAAGCACTATGAAATATTGGATCCAGCACAGGTACACCTCAATGGTTCGTTTGCTGTAATTGCGAACCTGCATAAACCAAACAATGAATTCAAGAAAGGGAGATTTCGCCATGCCAACCTCATCCATGAAGTTTGTTGTACGTCCCGCCGATAATAGCTGCAAAATTAAAGAGGGCTTGCCCTCTTTAATAAGGAGATTTTTTCGGAAGAAAAAATAAATCCTGTATAACCAATAAGTTAAGAAAAGTGCATTTTAATTGCTGTGAATTATGAGGAATGCACTCTAATAATTATTATGATGGCAAAGCCATCATTAACATACTGTTAAGTTTCCTACGGAGAATCGATGAAGTACCAAAATTTAAGTGTAATTATTCTGCTATTTTCGTCCTTTGTAATGGCACAGGGAAATGTTTCTGAAGGTACTAAACTAGAAAACAAGTTCATTTCTAAAGCGGCTTCTTACTTTTGCTACGGAAATAGAAACTTTTTGCCATGCATAAATGATCGTGTCGAACTTGAATCTGAATCCTGCATGGCATATGTAATTAGTAACTCTAAGTCTTGCGCAGAGAAGCATATATATGGGGCCGCTCTATCGAATCCTAGCGCTGTCGAGAGTATTGGCGTGGCCTATACTCAGTGCGCAATGCTCGAAATGCTAGAAGTCGAGGGTAGGACCTACAATGAATTTGAGCAGTGCTTTAATAACAATTACAGTGCGTCTAATGTCGATAAAAAACTTAACAAATAGCTGCACCGGAAAAAATACTCGCTGCGCTCGCATCTTTCCGGTGAGCTAGGCGTTAAATGCCTATGAACACTCAGTGCCAATGTCGAGAAGCTCCGGCCCTCGTTGACTTGAGCGAACAGGGGAAAGAGTTTGTAGCGGGGTTCTCCCAGCTAGAGATCGGCGACTGGGTTTACCTGATGAAATGTCGTGTTTGCGGCCAGTTGTGGCGTGTAGACGAGTGGGACAAATATCAGCCCCAGTATGCCGTTAAGCTGCCTGCTTCGGAGAATTGGCAAGCCTTTGATGCAGTTCCGCTTATCAAGCAAAAGATGATAGAAAATAGAGGTGGTATTTTGGAGAACTCCTGCATGTGGCGTAACTGCGAAGGAAAACAGGTAAATGGGTCAGCTTTCTGCGTGCATCATCTGTATGAGACCGGTGCGCGGAGCTAGAGCATTTAACCAACCCAATCACGGCGACGGTTACTGCATTGCGGCTTCGCCTCCATTCCGTAACCGCGCGTGTTGGTCGGCGTTAGTCATAAATAAAAAATGGGAAGTAAATAATGGTCAAGCGTGGTAATGAACCAGAATTTCATAAATTGGTAATACCACAACCTTTATGGGAGTTCCTCACTTTTTGTGAAGTTTATTGTAGCGCTGCATGTTGTGAAGATTCAGCATTTGAACAACATCATTCACTTATACGAAGAAAAATAATTGATATGAATATTGCCAATCAAAATGGTCAAGCTCAATTTGATACTGCCTTTAAAAAAATAAAAGACTTAAATGAGGAAGTAAAAAAATTAAACCCAAAAACAGAGAATGATCAACTTCTAGTTTTTGTTGAGCCAAATACCAAAGTCCATGAGTTCCAATTGAATCTCGATATTACTCCGGCTTGGTTCAGTAATTGGGTGGCAGTATTCGATGAGATTGCTAATCCAAAACCAGTAGATGAAAATGACTAACAAGCACTTCAAAACCGCCTGCATACGCAGGCTCGGACCTCGCACCGCACTGCGGTGCTCGGCAGTTTAAGTGAGCGTTATACCTAAAGGCATGCGTAATGCAAATAGATAAAATCGAATCTCATAAATACATAAAGCTACTAGAGTATGCACTTGAGAACAGAAACTTTACCAAGGTTCAGGCCTGCGAAGCCTCGGGTCTATCGCAAAGTGACTTTGATTTCATTAAATGGCAAATTTTTTCTCTGAGTGCGGCACAGGAAAGCTTCGTCTCCCCAAACGAAGAACACGAATGGAAACTAGCGCCCCAGGCGTTTTTCAACTACTTACAATTCCAAGAGTTTAAACATGCTGTAAATACAGCAGAAGTATCAAAAAGCGATATTTGGGGTCAGAGTAAAAACTAAAAGTTAGAACGTAAGATAAGTGAACGCCGCTGCTCGTGAGAACAGCGGCGTTTTTATTGACTGAACATTAAGAGTGTGGCTCTACAGCAGCAGGCAGGCCTCTTCAAACTCCAACCGCTGATATTTGGGGTCAGAGTAAGATGACGCTTACTAAGCTGGAAATTAATGAAAGATTTAAACTACTAATCTTAATCACTCAAATTGATTTGGGCTAACTGGAATGGGAGCAATTTTCTGTCATTATCTAACGTCACAACCTCGAGCTCATGGAAGAGGCTGGTGTTGAAATACTTGTAAGTCCATAGATAATCGAACCCGTGTTTTTCCGCCTCATATCTATCCGATACGATAATAACTTTCATAATCTCAGCCATACGGATTACCATATAACAGAGAGCGCAAGGCTCTCCTGAAGCAATTAATATCGTTCCTTTTAAAGAAAAAGTTTTTTCATTCCGTGAAGCCTCTCTTATCGCCTGGATTTCAGCGTGTGCGGTACAATCCAGATGCTTGGCGACTTGATTTACCCCTTTGCCAATAATCTTTCTATTCTGGTTAACGATAATCGCTGCAAATGGCAGCCCACCTGCCTTGACATTGCCAACAGCCAAATCAATAACGTTTTCTCCACACTTTATGAGAAGTTCTGTATCAATAGGGTCACACATTGGCGACCTCATTTTTTGAGGGTGGAACCAGAGTCAAAAGACTAAGTTCTAATGCAATACTTTCGGCTCGATCTTTTGCCTTGGCTACTGACATGCGGTGTCTCTCGTCACCAAATTCCTGGTATTCAGAGGCAATCTCATACATTGTTTGCACCCCTAAATATTTACTCAGTGTCCGTAGGTGCGGGGCCAGGTGACCAAGATCCTCTCTTATTCCTCCCTTTTCAAAACCAAACTCTCCGCTGGAAGTCACTATGATCAATGTCTTACCTGAGAGTAGAGGCTGTAACGGGAAGTCCCCTCGTGAGAGATCGAAATCAAACGTTTTGTTTATGCGTACAATTTGATCGAACCACGCTTTTAGCTGAGCCGGCATACCGTAGTTATACATTGGTGAGGAAATCAGGATCACATCGGCTGCTGCCACCTCAGCTATCAGTTCATCTGATAGTGCCAGTCTCTCTTTCTGTGCCGGGTTTCTTTTTTCCTCAGGGGTAAACACCGCGCCAATCCAGTCCTGGGTAATGAAATCAGGCGGATTCACTCCAACGTCACGATAGATATACTCATCTTTAGGACGATTCTGTTGCCATGTATCAACAAACCGGAGAGCGATACTTTTCGATATGGAATCGTGATCCGGGTTCGGGTTGTTCGCAGCTCTAACGCTAGAGTCGACGTGTAATAATGTGCACATGTCCATTACCTTGGTTAATTAAGAACAGGAGCTATTTTGTGAGCCTGTATAGAATGCTACAAACGAAAAAATTACACGTATAGATGAGTTTAAATCATCTATACTATCGATGAACCAGTTGTTGATTTGGAGATTAAGTTTGCAGGTATCGTTACAGGCGCTGAAAGCCTTTGAGTCGGCAGCCCGTCGGGGAAGTTTTAAATTGGCGGCAGACGAACTTTCGCTGACGCCAACAGCCATTTCACACCACATTAGCAACCTGGAAAGTCGGTTAAATGTAAATTTGTTTATTCGACAGGGAAGGCGGATATCACTCACCGGCACAGGTAAAAGATTAGCTAAAGCCACCTCGGAGGGATTTCGAAAAATTGACAGTGCCTTGGAAGAGGTGATGAAGGCTGGCACTGCGGTCAGGGTAACGACGACATCATCATTGGCAGCTATGGTGCTGATCCCCGCCCAGCATGAATTTGAACAAGCCAATCCCAATATTTCCATGGAAATATCGACTGGGGAGTCGGTCGACAGCCAATCATATATTATTCCAATTCGTTTCGGTGATGTCTCCGTCGCCAAGGATTCTGATGTCATTAGCTATGAATCATTCAACGTATTTGGTGCCTATGGAATGACGCCTCCTTCCTGGTCAAATGATCCCATTACCCTTTTTACAACGGAGTGGAAAAATAAATCGTTACCGGATCCTCCACTAGCCCACTGGTTGGAAACAAATGGACTGGAAGGAGCTGATATTAAACTCAAAAAGTTTGATCAAGAGCTTTTCGGGATCCAACAGGCTATGGCAGAAAATGGACTTGTGTTCTGTTCTACGACACTCACTACAAGGCTTGTAAAATCTAACCTTCTACAACAATTTGAAACTCGACCGGTCAAATCAGATCTTTGCTATTACGTACCAAATAAGGACAGCTTCGAAACCAGAAGTGCAGCCAGATTTCTAAATTGGATCGAAGATATTTTGAACTAATAATTCAAGCGGGCACTTCTGGCTAACTCAGGATACTTGGGGTCGATACTTGGGGTCAGAGTAAAAACTAAAAGTTAGAACATAAGATAAGTGAACGCCGCTGCTCGTGAGAACAGCGGCGTTTTTATTGACTGAACATTAAGAGGGCGGCTCTACAGCAGCAAGCAGGCCTCTTCAAACTCCAACCGCTTGCCTCGGGGGTGGAGTTTTTGCGAATCGCCGTAGCCGAGGTTGACCAGGAAGTTGGATTTCCAGCCATTTTCAGTAAAGAAAATCTCATCGGTTTTGCCGTTGTCGAAACCGGACATTGGGCCGCAGTCCAGTTCCAGTGCGCGGGCAGCCATGATCAGCCAGGCTCCCTGCAGGGTGCCGTTGCGAAAGGCGGTGTTCTGTGCCAATTCATCGTTCTCGGCATACATCTGTTCTGCGCCTTCCATGTGTGGGAACAGTTCCGGCAGGTGACGGTAGAAGGCCGGGTCGTGGGCGACAATCACAGTAACGGGGGCAGTCAGGGTTTTATCGCGGTTGCCCTCCGCCAGTGCCGGTAGCAATTGCTGTTTGGCTGCCGGGGTGGTGAGGAATACAAACCGTCCCGGTTGCGCATTCATGCTGGTGGGCCCCATGGCGGCGAGCGCGTAGAGCTGGCGCAGGGTATCGGCGGCGATGCCGCGATCCTGCCAGTGACTGTGGGTGCGGGCATGGGTAAACAATTGTTGCAGAGCAATTTGGTCGAGTGGATTCATGGGGTTGTCCTTGGTTGGTTGTTAGCGGGAATATCGAAGATCAGCGCCAGACTGTTGCTGTTGGCCCGATAGGTCGTTACCTGATTCGGGTATAAGTCTGGGCCGAATTCCAGTGCGTCACCGGGTTGCAGGCGCGTGTTCTCCAGGATGATTTCACCTCTGACAAGTTGCACCCGGCGCTGCCATTGATCGGGCAGGTTTTGCTGGAGATGTTCTCCGGCATTGAGTTGCAGTTGCCAGATACGGATATCCTGATCCAGTAGAAAGACTCCGGTATCCACGCCCACATCCGCCTCTCCGGCGGCGATTGGCTGCAGCGTCGCCGCATCGTCAAAATGCCGGACCTGGTAAGCAGGCGCTGTATTTTTGTGGCGGGGTGTTACCCAGATCTGTACAAATTCCATTGGCTCGGTATCACTGGCATTGAATTCACTGTGGCGGATGCCGCTGCCGGCGCT